>ENA-OQHA01000627-OQHA01000627.1-human-gut-metagenome-genome-assembly--contig:-NODE-627-length-16886-cov-3.868250_pt1 | contig 16886 bp, 21 predicted proteins | sample MGYA00242558_ERZ504707 | MGnify/ENA primary metagenome ERZ504707 (study PRJEB26092, sample SAMD00036197) | human gut metagenome | host: Homo sapiens | study: EMG produced TPA metagenomics assembly of...
GAGATGACTTGTGAAACATGAAATAGTAAATGAATCATAAAGATAAATAAGTATTACTTTACTTAAGATTATGTGTTTTAAATAAGTTTATGGCATATAAGTATTAAAAAGAGCGAACTAATAATTAATATAATCAAAGGAATCATCTTTAACTTATCACATATATTTTCAAAGATAGAGACACATGCATTATATTGTGCATCATTGGATGTAAGCTGGAGATGATTCCAATCCAATGGTTTTCTTTGTGCTTTCTTTATAAAGCCTTCTGTATGGCTTTTTTATTTAAATAATAAGTAACAGAAGAAACAGTTTGTTCAGCATGACTTAATGACTGCGCTTTTGATAAAGAGATAAAGATAGTATTATAAGGCTTTAAATGACTTAATAGTCCTACTTTATTCTTATAGATTCCTACAACAGATAATGATACATCTCCTTTTTCTGTGTTTAATTGAATATCGTCTCCTAAACTTAGATTATTATTTTTCGCAAGTGCATAAGAAATCACTGCATTGGATGTATTCTCATCATTCTTGTTTAAAAGTCTTCCTTCTTTAAGTTTATATTCTTTTGAATTAAAGTCCTGGATCAGCGTCATAGAGGAATAACCTGCAAGAAGAAATGTATCTTCTTGTAATTCTGTCAAACAAATACGAGGAAAAGAAAGACGTGTATTGACTGATTTAAGTGTATGTGAAGATGCATTGACTAGTTGTTCATAGTTATAAGTTTTAACATCTTTAATAGTAGTTAATTGTTTGGCATCTCTGATGCTTATTCCATTATCAGATGATAGTGTGACTTCATACTTTAATTGTTTCTTATACTTATTAATAACCTGTGATGATCCCTGCTTAATGAACAAGCACATCATAATAAGATTCATTGTGATACATACAATGATAAATAACGACAAATAATGTAGACCCTCTTTCCCTTTAGACATAATAACGCCTCCTTATAAATATAGTAAGAAATAATATTTGCGTTATTATGGAGTAAATATGGGAAAAATTGTGTAAAAAAAACAGTGGATAAAATCCACTGTCAAAAACAAAAGTATATTATTCAGCAACTTTCTGTTCTTTGATAACCTTAGCGATAGATTCGATTACGTCCTTTTCGTCTTCACCTTCAGCTTCGATTTCTACAGTAGCCTTAGTTGGAACACCTAAAGACATAACACCCATGATTGATTTAAGGTTAACGCTCTTACCGTTATAGATTAAGTTAATATTGCTAGAGAATTTGCTAGCCTGGTTTACTAAGATTGTAGCAGGTCTTGCATGTAAACCTACTGGGTCAGATACTACGAATGATAATTTTTCCATTTAAAAAATTCCTCCTTATGAATATGGTCTTATTATATCACAAATCCTAATTTTTTCTATACCTTTATGTTATTTTTTACTAACGCTTACAAAAGTATTGATATATACGCTATTTTTTTGATAATAATTTTTTATAATTGTATAAATCCGACACCTAAAACAGAACCACAATTCCATTCTTTTGTATGTCCAGGGTGTTTAAAAGCTAATGCAAGATTACCCATTTCATAGACCATTACGCCACCTTTTGGGATATCTACAACTTCTACATGATCTAATATTTCAGGTCCAAACACCTTTTCATCACTATATACTGCCGCCTGCATATTTGTGATTGTCAGAAGTTTTCCCTTAATGATAAAAGAGAATTTATAAACATTCTGAGAACCTTCTAAAGGAATCTTTTCGACAAGAATCTTATCAGGATCAACGCCTAATGTTTCAAAGATACGAGACTGCTGGAAAGACATAGCTTTCTTTAGTTCTTCATTTAATTGTTTCTCTTTAGAATAATCATTTTACTATATCATGCTGTGTTGCATTAACATCTACATCTAACATCCATGGATTAAATCTAAATTCCATTTTCTTTCTCCTCTAATTCATTTTTGGTTTCCGTACGATATTCTACTAATCTTTCAAACCAGATCTTACATAATGCACCTACTGGTACAGAAACGAGCATTCCTAAGAATCCACCAATCATACTACCGAAAATAAGTGATACGATAACAAGTACAGGATGAATATCAATACTTGCACTTAATAATCTTGGGTTAATAATATTACCATCTACCCCTGAATAATAAGTAATGCAATCAAAGCTCTTAAAGCCATATGTAAATCAGCTGTCACAAGACCAATAATTGCGATAGAAGCATATCCAAGGAACGGGCCTACATAAGGTATTAGATTACCTATACCAACTAATAATGCAATCACAATCCAGAATTTAACATGCAAGAAGCCAAATGCTACACTTACCATGACAAACATAAGAAAAGCATCAATCACCTGACCACGTACATAACCAGAGAATACACCTTCAATATCAATTAATAATTGATGAATAGCAGTGTCTACTTTCCTACTTGTAAAAGCTTTAATACTCTTACTCCAATAATTCCATAATTTTTCTCCATCAAGCATAAAATAAATCGCAAAAATAATAGAGAATAGTAAATTAGTGAAGAAGTCCGACACTTTAGTGATACCGCCTAGAAGATTACTTGTAACACCATCAACTGCTGTCTTTAAGAACTGCTGTACTTGTACTGTAGAAATACTCATAGATTTAAGCTGTACGATGATTGCCTCATAAATCTCATTCACATTCTTTGCGACAATACGTAAGAAATCACTCATATCCTTAAACCGTGTGACTGCAAGTTCTTTACCAATACTTTTAATCACAAAAGTAGATAATAACGCAAAAACAAATAATACAATTAAAGAAGTAATCACAACAGATAACTGATGAGTTAACTTCTTCTTTTCTTTAAAATAAGAAACATTTCTAAGAGATGATTCTACCTTTTCTACTACTGGCTTTAATAAATAGGCAATCACAAAACCAATGAGTAATGGTGTAAATACCTGGCTTAAAAATCCCAATCCCTTCTTAAGAAACAAAAGAATATCTGATATGTTACTTCCTGCTGCAATCACAAGATAGATTGCAATGACAGTAAGTACTACATAAATAGATATCTGTGTATATTTTCTATTAGGTTTAAAACGAAACATAGTACCTCCTTACATAAGAGGGCTAAAGAAACGTAAAATACATCTCCATCCTCTTAATACAACACTTGTATTTATATACTTTTCTGATACATCCTGACTTATTTCAAATAGTTCATCGAAGTCTTCTCTTAATTCTTTGACTGCATGATTATGTGTAAACCAGCATCCATTTTCAAAGTGTAGATAAAGACTTCTAAAGTCAAAGTTAATTGTACCAACAACACCGACTGATCATCAACCAAACATTGTTTTGAATGAATAAATCCAGGAGTATATTCATAAATATGAATACCTGCCTGCACAAGATGTGAATAATAGCTTCTAGTCATTGCAAAGACAACTGCTTTATCAGGAATACCAGGTGTAATGATTCTTACATCGACACCTCTTTTTGATGCAAGAATAAGTTCTCTTTGCATTTCGTCACTTAATATCAGATATGGTGTAGTGATATAGATATGATCAACAGCATGTTTAATCATATTTAAATAGACATTCTCACCTGTTTCTTCATCATCTAAAGGTGTATCCGAGTAAGGGATGATATATCCTTCTCCTGATACTTTATGACCTTTTAAATAAAGTGTGAGGTCTTCATTATCTTCTTTACTTGATGTCTGCCACATCTCAAAGAATATCTTTGTGAGAGAGTCTACTGCATCACCCTCTAATCTTACTCCAGAGTCCTTCCATAGTCCATAAGGATGTGTGTAATTGAAGTATTCATCGGCAAGATTATAACCACCAGTATAGCCTATTAGACCATCTATGACAGTAATCTTACGATGATCGCGATTATTCATAAAGGGATTTAAAACAGGAAAGATAGGGTTAAATACACGGCATTGTATACCTTCATCATGAAGACGTGCTCTAAACTTATTATTAATAAATCCTACGCTTCCCATATCATCATAAAAAACTCTTACATCCACACCCTGTTTTACTTTCTCTACAAAGATATCCTCTATCTGTCTCCATGCTTTTGAATCTTCTATCGCATGATATTCCATGAATATGAATTCTTTAGCGTTATTTAAATCATGTAGTTGTGCTTCCAATGCATCATTTGTAGAACTATAGAATTTTATCTTTGTATGATTAAAAGTAGGAAAACCCAAAGATTGTAGATAATAAGCTTCTGTGGCATGAAGAGGATCATTCTGTTGAAGTTCTTCATAACCTTGTGTTTCAATCTTATAACTGTTGAGATCATCATTTACTTTATTGAACTTCTTCTGTACTGTCTTCAACAATGAAGGTCTACCAAACAAGATATATATAGCTAAACCAAAGACAGGAAAGATGAGAATCAAAACAATCCAAGATAGCTTAAAAGCACTATTATCCGGTCTACCATAAATACGTAGTACACATATAAAGGCAATTATACTCATGATTGTATCAAAAGCTGCATAGTATTCAGAAAGATGTATCGCAAGATTCACAATCATAAATACCTGAATAATAATCAGAAGTGCAGCAATTATTACTCTTACAATACTATTTTTTACATCATTTTTATGCTCATATGTATTCATAAAATCCCCCTATTTAAAAAAGGCTTTCAATTAAGAAAGCCTATTAGAAATTCTTCTTTGCGACAACTAAGAAACGATATGTTGTCAACTGGAAATATGTATTCTGTTTAATCTGATCTAATGCATTCATATAGAAGCTCTTATATTGTGCGACATTTTCAGCCACTTCTGGAGCCACCTTACGGAAATAAGTCTGTATTTGGCGAAGATTATGGAAACGAATATAACCTTTATCTTCTTTAGTTTCTACAACTTCAAATCCTGCCTCAGCAAGAGTCATTGCACAGCTGTTCATATCCCATACACCTCTCATCTTAAAAGGCATATACATAGATAAGAATTCATGAAGGTTTTCACTACCATTCTGATTCACAATGAAAGTACCATTTGGTTTAAGTACACGTAATACTTCATTCTTATCATAGTTAGAGAATTGATCCATTAATACATCGATACGTTCATCCTTAAATGGAAGCAGGTTAGATTCTGTCAATTTAGTTGCCTTAACAGGTAATCCTTCTAGAGTTGCTTCTACTTCACTTGTTTCAGTATAAGGTTCAATATCAAATGTTGCTGCTGGATAATCTTTATAATCCTTTACAAACTGCCCTTTATCCACTGTCATAAAGGCTAAATGATCTTCTGGATGAACATAGCTCTTAGTAATAGCGACTTCATCATAAAGTGGTGCAGAGACTTCATAACCATAGTCTTCTTCATCTCCACGTTTTAATTCTTCAATTTCTTTCATTAGATGTGTAGCTGATTGAATCTGCTGACGACATCTGAACTTACCATACTTAATAATAATAAATTGTACGATTGCATCCGCAATCACACCACATGCCACAAAGATAATGAGTTCTAAGAACCACAGTGCTGACATGAATGGTGCATCTGTACCACCAATCATATAACAGATAATACATAATACAACCATGCTTGCTGTTCCTGTATAGTTGAAAGGACGATTGAATTGTTCAAACCACACTAAGTTATTCACTCTTAATGCACGTTTACGGCTGATTTCAAAGTAAATCAGCTGGAATGTTAACATCAATCCAACAAACGTTAATAAAGTTGCGAGTAAAATTGCCATAGAATTCCCCCTTATTTGATCTTCTGACCTGTAAGAGTATAGTATTGATCTCCAATTGTGAAATAGCCTTCATCATGAAGAACGATTTCTTTTTCAATAGAGTAAATTTCCTTCATATCATTATCTACATCATAGATATAAGAACGTCCATTCTTTTCTAATGCAAGATATGGATGTCCATCAAAGACAATTGCTGCCTTTTCAGGAATCTTTGTATAAACATCTGAAAGTGCTTCTTTTCCATTACAGTCATAGACCTTAAATTGGCCATTCTTATTATATGCTGCATAATATGAATTGCCGATGAATTCTAAACGTGGATATGATGATTTTAATACATTTTCACCTTCCGCATTAATTAATTCATACTTACCGTTTTTAAGCTGTACAATAGCACACTTGTTTTCATCATACTGATTGGCTTCCTGATAATAAGGACTGACCTTCTTACCATTGAAGTCATAATAAGCATAGCCTTTACCTTTTACAAAACCTGGATAACGAGACACCGTTAATTCATGTGCATATGGATAAACCTGTACATTCTTTAATTCACTTGTCTTCTTACCGTTATAAACTGTATGAGGTCCATAGGCAATCTTCTTATTTCTAGAAATGAAATGTGTATTGTCTTTAAAGTTAGAGTTTGTAGGAACAATCTCTCCCTTTCTATAAAGACTGACAGTATCATCTGCAGTTAATACGATATTGTTTTTGTTTGTGATCTCTGCACCAGTTAGTACATAATCATTTGAATAAATCTTAGTATCAATTACAGCTAATGTATTCTGGTTATCTGCATCATATAAAATAGCCTGATTCTTACGTGATGCAAGAATAGAATAGTTACCTACTTCCTTAATAGAAGATTTCTTACCATTCTTTAAATAAACATTAATAGAATCTTCAAAACCTACAATAGATGCATCATCTATACTAGAAGCATAGTAAACCTTCTTCTTACCAGCATATAGAGTCTTACCATTATTTACAACTTTATAAGTCTTACCCTTTACGATAACAGGTAGATCAGTCTTTAATAAACCGCTCTTAGTAGATGATTTATAAAGAACCTTACCTTTTGTATTGAGTACTTCAATACCACCTAAAGAAATATCGGCCGCTCTTGTTTTAGTTTCTGTTTCTGGATTTCTTATAACAGTTACTTCACTTATATGCTTCTTCTTACCTATAGTTGCAGTAATAGTTACTTTACCTGTTCTTATACCATATACAGTACCATTTTCTACAGTCGCAATATTCAAATCACTTGAATCCCATTTAACCTCTTCAGGATTTACATTAGTCACAGAAAGCTGACCCTGTCCACCTTTAATAACAGTCATTTCCTTCTGATCAATCACTTTAATAAGCTTATGAACTGTAACATCACATGTATAATCCTTCTTATCAATCGTTGCAGTAATAGTCACTTTTCCTGCTTTATTCGCATGAATTGTACCATTTTCTACAGTCGCAATTGTCTTATCAGAAGTTGTCCATTTAACCTTCTGATTTTCATAATTATTAATAGAAAGACCATAATCAGATTCTTCATCCATCTCAATCTTAGTTTCACTTAAAGAAAGAGGTTTAGCCTTAACAGTAATTTTAGCCTTAGCCTTTTGATTACCAGCCTGAACAGTAATAGTAGCCTTACCAGGTTTCACACCTGCAATCTCTCCAGTATCCGGTGCTACAATCACAACCTGATCATTACTTGTAGTCCATACTGCCTGATCTTCATCCTTCTTATTTAATACTTGTAAGAAGATATGCTGATCCTTTTCAATAGTAGTCTTAGAAGGATTAATCTTAATCTGTCTCTTCTTTACTGTAATAGCAGCCTTATATTTCTTCTTGCCGACCTTTGCAGTAATAACAGCTTTACCCTTCTTTAAACCTGTTACTTCACCAAATTCATTGACTGAAGCAATCTTTTTCTTATTAGAACTCCATTGTACAACTTCTTCTGGATTCTTCTTATCTAATACATTTAATACAACCTTCTGTTCAGTTAAAAGAGTCACCTTAGTCTGATCAAGTCTCTGCGTTCTCTTCTTTACAGTCACCTTAGATTTAACTGTCTGACCATTACTTGTTGCCTTGATAGTCGCTTTACCTGGATTAATAGCCCAGATATGTCCATCAGCAACAGTCACTACATTCGCATTACTTGTTTCCCACTTAATATCAGGATATGCATTTTCAATGCCATACTGACCTTCTTCACCTGTATAAAGTGTTGCTTCATTTTGAAAAATCTTTAAAGTCTTACGTTTTACTTTAATCTTACACTTTAAAGTATCATCCCCTACTTTTGCGATTATTGTAGTCTTACCAGGCTTTAATCCCTGAATGACACCATTGTCTACTGTTGCAATCTTAGGATCCTTAGACTTCCATTCAATTGTACGTGCACCAAAATCATTCACTGTAAGTGTAGCAGGTTCTGATGTATATACATCTAAAGATTCCTGAGAAAGATATGGATGTAATGCTTCTACCTTAATCACACAAGTCACTGACGCATTATCTTTAGTTGCAGTAAGTGTTGCAGTCCCTGCATGTTTTGCATAAACATAGCCTTCCTGATTAATATCAATGACATCATTATCATTTGTAGACCATACAACAGCATCATTCGCAAATACCTGTGTTAAAGTGTTTTCTGTCATATTAAGAGAAGATGCACTTAAATAAAGTCCAGTCTGTGGCTGAGATTCACCTACAAGCATATTACCCTGTGTTTTTAAGCTTGTATAACGTCCTGGTTTAATAATTGTTTTACCTGTATTAGAAATATAACCAGTCTGATCACTCTCATTAGTCACTAAATATCCACCTTCAAAAGGTGTATATGTCTTATACATATCTTTGGTATAACGCTGCCCCTTAGTATTATAAAGAGCATATAAACTATTCTTTCCTTCTTTCATGAAAGAAGTCTTCTTAATCTCATGATTATCAGATGATGATCCACAGCCACTTAATATTAATGCAGCAGCCAGGATTCCTATTACCTTCTTCATAGTCTGCCTCCTTGTTTTTTTTCTTACAACATCATTATAACATAATTCTTTACGTAAAAAAATGAGAGATAATCTCTCATTTTAGAATCTTTCTGAAACGATAATTTACATTCCATAGGAACATAAGAAATACAACGACTAACATACCAAAAGAGACTAGTGTTTTACATTTTACACTACAATAGAAAAACAAGATACAAAGTACAGTAATCAAGAAACTCATAAGTAACATCATGAGACTTTTTGATTGTCTTCTTAATTCAAAGAAAATAAGAAGCTGTAACGCAATGGAAATTATGAAATATAAGTCATTATAATTCATAAGCGTATCTCCTCTCTTTTTTCTTATTATATACCAAGCAACAAAAAAGGCCTTATAAAGGCCTCTTTTACATTAAATATGTAATGGATCGTTGTTTACACCATAAACCTTTTTATCTTTTGTAGTTGCTACATAATATACTGCGCTATCTTCAGGTTTATAGTAAACTTCTAAAGTTTCAAGAGTGTTAAGCTTGATTCCGTTAGCTTTGATATCTTCTTTAACTAATTTTTCGATATCAGACACATTAACATCTTTATTCATGAACTGTACTTCAATTTTTGTTTTCATGTTTGTATCCTCCATTTCCTAGTATGATAAAAACCATCTTTAATATAACACTTTTCCTTTTACAATCAACCATTTTTCTTGAAAATATCAACTATTTTCACCATTTATACATTTATATGTAAAATAGTAACTGTTTTTACGCTTGTCATATATAAACAAAATAATCAAAGTAATGATCATCAAAATAAGACCATAAAGTAAATACACAAGAAGTAATCCTATCAGACTTGAATCAAACATCATCCCTGGTACAACAACTAATGCCTGAATAAATGAAACACTTGATGTACCAATACGTTTAAAGGCTGCCTGAACAGAGAATGCACATGAAGCATATTGTGCAAAGAATAATACAAGAATATCTATTAAAGAAATAATAATCTTTGCCTTTTGATCAATATAGTGTCCTAGCTTCTTATATCCAATAAAGCTAAGCAATGATAATAGTATGGCATCTAGACAGATGATATAACCTAGGTTATAACCAAAAGCCCATATAATACCTCCAATGACTGCACCAATAAAAGCACCAAGTATTCCAAGTGGTGAAGCAGTGTGTTTGGTAATACGTTCATGTTTTTAAAGCAGTCAGAACATAATATATCTATTTCATCATCTAATAAATAGACATTTAATGGTTTGCTTTGATGACAGTGATGACATTGTGGTGACTGATTAATTTCTTTCTTGAGTGTTAAGATAATATTCTCTAACTCTTCTTTTTTAATGCGCTTAGATAAAACAAGTCCTGCACCTTTCTCATTAGAATATATACGTTCTACATCATCTCTTTTAATAAAGAGTTGTTCTAGTATATCTCTTTGATGCTTACTATCTTCTGTAGTCAATAATAAAGCTATTTTATGATGAGGTAATACCTGTAATAATAAATAAAAATGATCTTGAATGTAGTAATAATAGTCTTTTTTAGGGGTTGGTTTAAAACCAATAGTTGTGAGTTCTTTAATTTTCATAACGTACTCCTGTTAAAAAAAGAGAGAGTAATTCTCATTACTCCCCTTATTCTGATGCTGAATTTTTAGATCTATAAGCTCTCTTACGATCAAGTTCAGAAAGATATTTCTTTCTTAAACGGATATTGTTTGGAGTGACTTCTACTAATTCATCTTCATTAATATAGTCAAGACAAGCTTCTAGGTTGAAGTGTCTAGGTCTCTTTAATACAACTGTTGTATCTTTTGTAGATGAACGTGTATTTGTCTGCTGTTTACCCTTAGTAACGTTTACTACTAAGTCATTGTCCTTTGCATGTTCCCCAACAATCATACCTTCATATACTTCTACACCTGGACCAACAAACATCACACCACGGCTTTCTACACCACCAAGTGCATAAGCAGTAGTCTGTCCTGTTTCAATAGAAATAAGAACACCTAACTGTCTTTCACCTACTGCTTCACCTTCTAATGGGCGATATTCTAAGAATGAGTGGTTAATAATACCATAACCCTTAGTCATTGTTAAGAAGTTAGTCATGAAACCAATTAAACCTCTAGAAGGTACAATATAATGAACCTTAGTCATACCATCCATAGAATCCATGTTTTCCATGATACCTCTTCTTAAACCTAATGATTCAATAACTGAACCAATACAATCATCTGGTGCTTCGATTTCTACATCTTCATATGGTTCACATGTTACACCATCGATTTCCTTTAAGATAACATGAGGTCTAGATACCTGTAATTCATATCCTTCTCTTCTCATTGTTTCAATTAAGATAGATAAGTGTAATTCACCACGACCACTTACCATCCATTCTTCTTTATTCTGAATACGTTCTACTTTTAAAGATACATCCTTGTTTGTTTCTTTGAATAAACGTTCTTCAATCTTAGATGCAGTCACAAACTTACCATCCTGACCAGCAAATGGTGAAGTGTTTGTACCAAAAATCATCTGGATTGTTGGTTCATCTACATGAAGTAATGGTAATGCTTCTTCACAGCTTGGTTCACAGATTGTTTCACCAACACCAATGTCAGCTAAACCTGCAACAGCCACGATATCACCAGCACTTGCTTCTTCTACTTCAAATCTATGCATACCTAAATAACTGAATAACTTCTGAACACGGAACTGTGTCTTAGAACCATCTGCTCTTAAACATACAACATTTTCATTTACTTTAATAGAACCTCTCTGAATTCTACCAATACCAATTCTTCCTACATAATCATTGTAGTCTAATAAAGCTGGCTGTAACTGTAAACCACCTCCAACATCTACTGCTGGTGCAGGAATTTCATTGATAATCATATCAAATAAACAGTCCATATTAGGAACCTGAGTACTAATATCAGGATCTAATGAGCTTGTACCATTTAATGCTGAAACGAAAACAGTTGGGAAATCAAGCTGATTATCATCAGCACCTAATTCCATAAATAATTCAAGAACTTCATCCATAACTTCCTGAATTCTTACAACTGGACGGTCAACCTTGTTGATAACAACGATAGGTTTAACATGAGCAGCTAATGCCTTCTTTAATACGAAACGAGTCTGAGGCATTGTACCTTCATAAGCATCAACTACAAGTAAAACACCATCCACCATGTGCATGATACGTTCTACTTCTCCACCAAAGTCAGCATGGCTGGTGTATCCATGATGTTGATCTTATAGTCTTTATAATGAATAGCTGTATTCTTTGCTAAAATAGTAATACCACGTTCTCTTTCTAAAGCGTTACTATCCATAGCACGTTCAGCTAGTTCTTCGTGTGCTTCAAGTGTTCCAGATTTCTTAATAAGCTGGTCAACCAATGTTGTTTTACCATGGTCAACATGAGCAATAATTGCTATATTTCTAATATTCATAATCGCACCTCTTTCAATTTTTAGATTATATCATAGTTCGTCTTCATTTCAATAAAGAATAGTTTTCAAGATGAGAAAAAGTTTAGGAAATTACACGCATTTATACAATTCCATACAAGCCCACAACTGCATAATATAGGAGTTCTAAGAATGAAAACACTATCACATATAGCCATGGTTCTATAATCGTAGCTATATAGAAAGTGTCAAAAAAGTGTCAAAAACAAACTAAAGGAGATATAAGAAAATGAGCAAAATGAACGTTATGAAGAAAATTCAAGAAATGAGGGGGAAAATAAATATTTACTATGATATGGATATAGAAGACATGGAAAAAATTTATATTAGTTCTAATGACGGTTTTTCATTAATTTCAAATGCTTTTACCTTTGGTTACTTTCAAGGAATGAAAGCCCAGAAGGCAAAAGACAGAAAGAAAAAAGCATGATCATATTTATTTTATAGTCTAGTTGGCGCTAGATTATAAAAGGAGTACGCCAATACTTCTATATGATTGCTATAAACTACCAAAAAGAAACCTCGCATATAAAAGAAAACATCTCACAAAGAAAGAATTATCACATAAAGTATTATCATTCGTGGAGGTCAATTTGTTTGACCTCCTTTTTATTATGCATGAAATTATAAAGTTACTGCATGAAAGCATACTTTTAGAGACTGCCACGCTCGTTATATATACCATATGAGCGTATGGCGCTCATTTTATTCATTTCATGTAAGATTTTTCTGTTTCATGTCATGTTTTATTGACTTATCTATTTATATTTATGGAGTAACGTTTTAGACCTCCATAATATGCTAGTAGGTTTATTGTTTGTTCTGGGGTTCGCATTTTGCGACCTTAGCCCTTTCTATTTCCTTCTATTTTCGATTCTAAGCGCCTTTTATAGATTCCCTTACACTTTATCAAATACAGACAAAACAAGGCTTATGTATTAATTTAAAAGGTGCTTGCCTGTTTCTTCTTGCTTATAAGAAACATATATATAAAAAACTTGTCATTTCTTGCTATCTTAGAATTGCAAAAGGTCATTTTATCCCCTCGCCTGTGCCGTCGAAACAACGTGTCAGCCTATCTTCTGTATGATCATAGATTAGACAAAAAGAAAAGACCTAGACCAATGGTCTAAGTCTCATTAAGGAGTAAAAAGTTAAACGAATATTAGATAACGGCTTTATTATAGCACTGTTCCACTATCTAACACTATACCTATTCGTATTTATTGAATAATCAATGGTGCAGTTGCTTTTTATTCTCTTTTTGATATTTGCTCATGTTTCTTATAAAGTCGCTTAGAATCGAAATATAAACCATATAGCCTATACCCTTAATGATTCTTAATATTTGGCTAGGTTTGATACTGCTTTAAAGCTAGAATAACATCATTCTAGAATGTTGCTAATTCTGTTATGCCTTTTAAAATATACACTCTTACCGTTGATAAGGAGTAATCCATAATTTCAGCGATATCATACACGCTCAAACATTCTATATAGCGATAAAAGATAATATTTCTATATGTTATATTATTTACTTTTTCAACAGTTTGTTTTATTGATTCCATTTCCTTTTTACATTTTTCTTTCATTAAGATGTAGTCATTCTGGGTCTTTGGTTCACTTGTACGCCCTTTAACATTGTTGTATTGGATTGAATGCACATTAAGAACCTTATTATCAATATACGCTACTCTGTCTTTGTAATTTCTATAACTCTTTAAGTATTCCCTTACCTCGTCTGTTGTCATTCTCTCACCTCTCTCTAATTGTCATGGTGTTCTTAGTAAATGTTATTGGTATTTCTTTACCTACTCCATCACTTGAACTTTTTAGCTATATAACAAAATAGTTGCCCTCTGTCTTAAAGTAGATATTTACGGCTTGTCTAGCGCTGTTTTCTAGTTCTCCAGAGTCTTTCAATCGGCTTAGTGGTAGTGGTTCATTTTCTCTATTTCTTGTGTTTCCCTGTTGGTTCTGTTGTCTAGAAACTTGAGATAATGCAATCATAGTTATATTGTGTGCCATTGTCATATTCCTAAGAGCTTTCGCTAATTCTGTTATTTTCTCGTATTGTGATGAACCTCTTACCCCTGTTATTAATCCCACATGGTCTATGAATACTATGGTGTGTTCCTTAGGGTCTAATTTATTTATAGTGGCTTGAATGGCTTGAATGCTTTTCCCACCTGTTAACATTGTTATTCTTTTCTTGTCTCCTATTTCCTTCATAGCTTCATCAATTCTATTTTTGAGTTCCTTATCTGTTATTATACTTATATCTTTCTAGCGTTTTCATTGGTACACCACTTTGAATAGATACAAGGCGCTCATACATGGTTTGTTCTGCCATTTCCATATTGAAATAGATACATGGGTAATGTTTAGACAGGTTACTAAGCAAGTTCAAGGCTAGCGCCGTTTTTCCTCCTCCAGTGCTAGCATAAATAAGCATAAAGTCCTTTTGTTTCATATTTAGATAACTTTCTAGTGTCGGGAATCCTAAGCCCTTAATGGCTATATTCTCATTGCTTAAGCATTCTTTTAAATCATTTTCAGTAATATATGCTTGCTTTACTATGCCTAGTTCATTTATCTGTTTGACTGTTTCTGTATATTCGTTAATATCACACTCCCCATTTTTGAGTTTATTATAAGTTTTTTTCAATAGATCCTCTTTGTGTGCTTGTATTATAGTACTTTCTTTTGATAAGATAGCGCCTATTTGCTCAAGTGGGTTACCTTGTATTATTTCCATTATTATATTCATGTCAATTTGTTCATCTGTTGAAAGTATTTGTAACATGTCATTATCTCTATTCTCTTTATGAATTTGTACTATCTTTTCAAAAATGTATTTAAAATTGTACTTCTTACCTTGTATAGAGAAGTCTTTTAAATAATCTTTAGTAATAGATAACTTGTCTATGTCTTCAATGTTTTTCAATAGATACCCAATTAAACATACATGACATTCTTTCAATGTTTCATTATCAACCATATTACCTCCTTAATACAAATCTTCATCATGTCGATAATTCATATTTTCTAATGCTTCTTCTAAAAGTTCTACTTGTTTATCTAATGGTAAATCATTAAGGTTTGTACTTCTGTTTTTTGGGTTTGGGTTTTCCTCTATTTTATCTTCTATTTTATCTTCTATTTTATAGGTGTTCTCTGTGAACGGCTCATGCTGTTCTCTGTGAACACCTTTGTTGTTCTCTGTGAACACCATAGAAGATTCACTAGCATTTTTATTACTCTCATGATGTTCTCTGTGAACGTCTACTAGTTGTTCATTATGACCATCTAGTAGTTGTTCTCTGTGAACACCATTATTGTTTTTATTAGGTTCATTTTGAACCTCACTATTAAACGGCTTAGTAGATAATAGGCGCTTTCTTGGTAGTGACTTTCTGTATAAATGACCTTCTTTTACAAGTCCATCTATAGCACGTCTTACCGTTGATTCGCTTTTACCTGTTACCTCATGCAGTGTTTTATTACTTTCATAGTATGGTGAACCAACATTATTGAAACGTTCCACACGCCCTTTTATATAAGCTTGCTCTAGAGTTAGCCCCTGTTCTCTGAAATCATCATAGATAATTACATATTTATTTTTTTGTTTTCTGTTTTCTTGCATATGATCACCACTAACAAAAAAGGAGCTTACGCCCCTAATTTGCCTAACTGCTTACTTTTGACGGTTCAACAGAAGCGTTGATATTTACAAGGTTGTCCATGTCATAGCCCTCATAAGTCAATTGAAATTTTCTTACTGCTTCTTGTGAATACATATGGGCTTTACCTGTCTTGATTGCTTTCAATGCCCCTGTTTCTCTTAGATATGAAAGTGTAGTTAAACTTGTATGTAATAGTTCTGCGACCTCGTCCACTGTAAGCATTCTTAAATTATCCATATTCTAAGCCCCCTTTAAATCTTTATATAAAACTCTTAAAGCTTCATTTAATTCCACAAGTACGTTAGTAGTTTCTTCTTCTTTTAAATGCTTATGGATTAAACCGTCAGTTTCAATAATCATGTATACTACTTTACCTTTGGCGTCCATTCCAGATAGTGCCCCACCCTCTACAAGGTCTTTGAATGTGGTTTTCTGTTCTTCTGGTTCTTTATGCTTTTTAGTGCAATCAGCACATAAATAACTAGTACTATCAAAAGATTCTAAATGTTTAATATCCTCATGATCTAGTTTAATTTCCTTACCGCATTCACAACAATATGTAACAAGTTCATCATCACAAATACCTGTTTCAAGTTTTCCGTCTTCTAAGTTCTTTCTTAAATAAATCATATTCACACCTCTTTCATTCATTTTATTTTTATTTGCTTGTTTCTATTTCTAAGAGTTTTCACTCTTTCAATGTAAAAAGCACAAGCCCACTTTTTAATACACTGTTCTTTACTGTTTTACGCTTAATTAATTGAAGCAAGTTTCTTTATAGCGTTCATGTATTCTTGCTTCTGGTCTTCTGGTAACTCGTCTCTTAATCTTCTGTATAGGGTAGTTTCCCCAATTCCTAGCGCCTTAGAAAGTTCATATTGAGTAAGCCCATAAAGTTTTAATGTATCTTTAATATCTTGATTGGGTCTTGATTTCATCTGTATCACCTCCTCCCACAAACAATATTACTC
>ENA-OQHA01000629-OQHA01000629.1-human-gut-metagenome-genome-assembly--contig:-NODE-629-length-16855-cov-3.700024_pt1 | contig 16855 bp, 20 predicted proteins | sample MGYA00242558_ERZ504707 | MGnify/ENA primary metagenome ERZ504707 (study PRJEB26092, sample SAMD00036197) | human gut metagenome | host: Homo sapiens | study: EMG produced TPA metagenomics assembly of...
GCAGCACGACGGGGGTCTCGTCCCAAGGCACAAAAACTTCCTCATCGGCCTTCGCAAGCCACAACTGGTATATCGAGCCCAAGAGCCTCAAGTTGCTTGATCGCAGCGGTCAATTGCGGCTTACCGCCATCGACAACGAGCAGATCGGGGCACGAGCCAAAGCGCTCGTCGGCCATGCGCTCGGGAGCATAGCGTCGTCCCAAAACCTCGGACATCGACACGAAGTCGTTTGCCTCATCCAATTCGGTCTGATTTTAAAACGACGATACTGGCTCTTGTCGGCGCGCCCGTTGGTAAACACCACCATCGAGGCGACCGTAAAGGTGCCATGCAGCGTCGAGATATCGAAGCACTCGATACGCAACGGCGGCGATGGCAGCGCCAACGCACTTCGAGCTCCAGGAGCGCTTGATTGGTGCGGTCGTCAGCGTACCCCGTTCGCATCATGTAGCGCATGAGGCATGGCGCGCATTTTTGGATGCCATATCGAGCAGACGGTGCTTTTCGCCACGCTGCGGCCTATGGAGATGGCAGGAACGCTCACGCTTGCCCGCAAGCCACTCCCCCAGCGCTTCCGCATCCTCAAGCTCGACGGAAAGGTTGACCTCAGCTGGAATATCAGCCGTCTCGTCGTAATAGCGCTTAAGAAAGCCCGACTGGAGCTCTTCCTCGTCAACATCAAGACCCTTGTCGAGAATGAACTCGCAGGTGCGAACTGTTCGGCCCTCGCGAACGACGAAGACGCAAGCGGCGGAGATGGTCTCCTCGCGATAGAAACCGATGACATCTATATCGACACTGGAGGGAAAACGACTTGCTGACGATCGTCCAGACCCCTGATGACCTCCAAACGACGTTGACGCGTGCCGCGCGCTCAAAGTCGAGCGCCTCAGCGGCATCCGTCATCTCGGAGGTCAGCTCATCGACGACATCCTTGCGATGGCCCGACAAAAAGCGCTCGACACGCTTGACGTTCTTGCATAGTCTGCCGGGGAAATCACGCCGACACACGCACCCGGGCCGCGCCCGACATGGTAGTCAAAGCAGGGGCGCCCGTTTTGCGCGCAAATCATATTGACGATGTCTTCCTCGCCCTTGTGGGACTCGACGATACGGCGACAACGACGCCACTCCGCACAGGATGCGGAGCAGATGGGGATAACCTTGCGCAGCGTATCTATCGTCTCACGTGCCGCGCGGCTATCGGTATAAGGTCCAAAATAGCGCGTTCCCGGCTTATGACGCTCACGCGTGTATTTGATAGCGGGATACAGGTCGCCCTTTGTAATGGCGATAAAGGGGTAGCTCTTGTCATCCTTGAGGTCGACGTTAAAGTACGGATGGTACTGACCAATCAAATTGCGCTCGAGCACCAACGCCTCGTGCTCGGTCTCCACCACGATATAGTCAAAGCTCGCCACCAGCTGCATCATCAGCGGGATCTTCTGGCGCTCGTCCTGCAGCGTCACGTACTGACGCATACGGGCGCGCAGGTTTTTCGCCTTGCCCACGTAGATGACATCGCCCTTGGCGTCTTTCCAAAGGTAGCAGCCGGGCTGCGTGGGAACGCGCGAAACCTGCTCGGCAAGCGTTGGAATGTTGTCGTGACCGGCCACGCGCACCTACTTGCGACGAATCAGCGCCGAGACCTCGGGCATCTTAAGGACGACGGCAAGGCCAAAGGTAACAGCAAGCGAGACGACACCCGCAACGCAAACGTAGCCAAGAGTAATCAGAATCGAGCCGCCAAGTGCCCCGACAAAGTGCTCAAGCGCCCACATGACGCCGGCGCCTGCGGCAGCACCCAGGCCACCGAGCAAAAGGCCAAAGAAACCGCCATGCAGGATAGATTTAACCTGAAGACCACGCAGACGACGACGCAGCCACCACAGCGAGCAACCGACCAAGATCACGTAGTCGACGACATACGAAAGCGCGATTGCCGGCATACCGAAGCCCAGCACAACGCCAAACAGCAGAACCGAGCCGGCCTGGCCGATGGCGGAATACAGGCAATAGCGGCTATAGGGCTTCATGTCGAGCAAGGCAGAGAAGCTCTTCTGCATCAGCACGACCACGCCGTAGAGCGGCAGCGAGAACGCCAAGTAGACAAGGAACTCGGACACCAGCGCCACGCCGGACTCATCGAACTTGCCAGCGCAGTAGATCATGTTGAGCGGACGCGCGAAGACAATCAGGTACAGCGCGAACGGAACCAGGAAGAACAGCATCTGGGCGACGCCACGCGAAATGCCCGTGCGAACGCTGTCGTAATCCTTCTCCTGTGCGTCGTGAGAGAGCTCGGTATAGAGCGCCGTCGAAAGCGAGGCGGCAATCAGCGCGTAGGGCAGCGTGTACCACAGGCGCGCATAGGCGATGACGGAAGGACCGGTCTCGGGCTGGACCACCAGCGCGGCAGCTTCGTGATAGAAGTCGAGACAAACATGCACACCGTAGCGAGCAGCGTCGGGATACCGAGCGCAATCGTCTGGCGCAGTGCGGGGTCCTTAAAGTCGATATGGATATGGGGATGCACGCCGTGCTTGCCAAGCGCGGGGATCTGACAAGCCATCTGAACAAAGACACCGAGGGTCGTACCGGCCGCAATCAAGATGATGCCGGCACGTTCGCCAAACTGTGCGGACACGGGCGCAAAGCCATAAAGCTCGCAATGACGATCACATTGTTGAGGACCGGGGCAAACGTCGACCAGAAGTAGTCGCGGTGTGCGTTGAGAACGCCCGAAAACACCGAGCCCAAACCATAAAACAGAATCTGGATGGCAAAGAAACGGAACATGAACGCAGCGGTATCCATGCTGCCGCCGTCACCCGAAAGGAACGATTGCGTCCAAATAAAGCCCGGAGCGAACACGGTCCCCAGCAACGAAATGCCACCCAGCACCAATAGCAGAATACCGAGCAGGTTGCCCACGTACTCGTTCGAGGCCTCGCGACCCTGCTCACGCCTCACGCCCATGTACACGGGCAAAAACGCCGTCACGAGCATGCCGCCCATCACGAGTTCGTAGAGCATATTGGGCAGGTTGTTGGCGACCTGATAGGAGGACGAGAGCAGCGACATGCCGATAGCGGCCGCCATTGCCCATGTGCGGATAAAGCCGGTGACGCGAGACACGATGGTCAGGATGGTCATAAGCCCGGCGGAACGACCAACCGTGGAGTAGTCCGACGAGCCCATATCATCAGTGCCATCTCGCGACGAAGAAGCTTCGGATGAGGGTGTCTGAGGCGCAGATTCTTTTGCAAAATGAGCTCCGCACTTCAATTCTTCCTGCGGCATCGCTCAGTCCTCTCTCGTAATCGGGGCGACCGTCGCCCGCAAAATGCAATTAAATCATCGGGTGCAAGCTCAAGCTGATAACCACGCTTGCCTCCCGAAATAAAAATGGTATCCCAAAGGACACATGTCTCATCAATGAGCGTCCGGTAGCGTTTTTTCATACCGACCGGACTGCAGCCGCCGCGAACGTAGCCAGTCGCCGCAAGCAAATCCTTCACATGCATCATGGCCAAGGACTTCTCCCCCGCGGCACGCGCGGCGGACTTAGATCGAGCTCGTCGGCAACAGGGATGCAGCACACGACATGGTCGTTGGACGGCGTCACGCAGACCAAGGTCTTAAATCCTTGTCCGGGCTCCTCGCCAAGCTGCTCCGAAATCGCGACCCCCAGGCCCGCCGACTCATCACCATCGTCTTCGTACGTATGTAGAACATAGGAAATGCCGGCGCTTTCCAGCTCGCGCATCGCATTGGTTTTTGGCGTCTTTACAGCCTTTGCCATGGCATATCCTTTCCCTCGCATTCGGACGCAAGGATTAAGTATATGTCCAATTCGGCTGCATACGTCACTTCGACACAGCAAGCGCCATCGAATCACAAGGAGTCGATGGCGCCCATAAACTGAATCGCCTATTTATTGAGCATCAAGTTGAGCCTGACGCTCCCGGTCACGCCTGAGCAACGGCGCCAAAAACTTGCCCGTATAACTTTGCGGACAGTCCGCAACCTGCTCCGGTGTGCCCGAAACCACGACGGTTCCGCCGCCGTTACCGCCCTCGGGGCCCATATCGATCAGGCGGTCGGCAACCTTGATGACATCAAGGTTGTGTTCAATCACCAGCACCGTGTTGCCCGCATCGACCAAGCGCTGCAGCACATCGAGCAGCTGGCGGACGTCCTCAAAATGAAGGCCGGTCGTCGGCTCGTCCAAAATATAGAACGTCTTGCCCGTCTGGCGTCGATGAAGCTCCTTGGCGAGCTTCACACGCTGCGCCTCGCCGCCCGAGAGCGTCGTGGCGGGCTGGCCCAGGCTCACGTAGCCCAAGCCTACATCGTACAGCGTCTGGAGCTTGCGCTTAATCTGCGGGATATTCCCAAAGAAGGCCAGCGCCTCGGTGACGCTCATGTCGAGCACGTCCGAGATGGTCTTGCCACGGTAGGTGACCTCGAGTGTCTCGCGGTTGTAGCGTTTACCGCCGCAGACCTCACAGGGGACATAGATATCGGGGAGGAAGTGCATCTCGATCTTAATTTGTCCGTCGCCCTTGCATGCTTCGCAGCGACCGCCGCTCACGTTAAAGGAGAAACGTCCCGGCGAGTAGCCGCGCGCCTTCGACTCCGGCGTACTCGCAAACAGCGCGCGAAGATCATCCCACAGGCCAATGTACGTAGCAGGTTGGAACGCGGCGTGCGGCCAATCGGCGACTGGTCGATATCGATAACCTTATCGATACACTCGATGCCCTCGATTTTCTTATACGGACCCACAGGCGCGTCGAACGGTGAATGGCATTCGTAAGGCAGGTGCGATGGTGTCGGTAACCAGGGAGCTCTTACCCGATCCCGACACGCCGGTAACGACCGTAAGCGTACCAAACTCGATCTTGGCGGTAACGTTTTTGAGGTTGTTGGCGCGGGCGCCCGTGATCTTAAGGCAGCCGCGACCGGGCTTGCGGCGTTCATCGGGAACCCGAATCATTCGCTTGCCGGTCAGGTAGGCACCCGTCATCGAATCGGGGCACGCCATGATATCGGCAGGCGTTCCCGCGGCGACCACGTGTCCGCCGTTCACGCCCGCACCGGGGCCCATGTCGATCACATAGTCGGCAGCACGAATCGTATCCTCATCATGCTCGACGACGATGACGGTATTGCCGATATCGCGTAGGCGCTCAAGCGTCTTGATCAGGCGCTCGTTATCGCGCTGATGGAGGCCGATCGACGGCTCGTCCAAAATGTACAGCACACCCATGAGGCCGGCGCGATCTGCGTTGCCAGGCGAATGCGCTGGGCCTCGCCTCCGGAAAGCGTCGCCGAGGCACGGTCGAGGGTCAGATAGTCGAGTCCGACATCGACCAGAAAGCGCAGGCGCTCCAGGATTTCCTTAACGATGCGCCCGCCGATAAATTGTTGGCGCTCGGTAAGCTCCAAGCCCTCAAAAAACTCGAGCGACTCGCGGCACGATAGGCAACAGACCTCGTAAATGGACTTACCGCCTACGGTAACAGCGAGCATCTCGGGGCGCAAACGAGCGCCGTGGCAGCTCGAGCACGGCTCCTCGCGGATGTACTTCTCCAAGCGCGCCTTGGTGTTCTCATTCGTCGTCTCGGTATAGCGCTCGTACAGGATATTGCGCACGCCCGAGAACTTGGTGTCCCACTGGCTGCGGCGCCCATCGAGCTTTTGATAGTCGACCGAAATCTTCTGGTCGCCCACGCCGTCTAAAAACGCGCGACGCACCCGCGGAGGCAGATCCTCCCACGGCGTATCGACGCTCACCTTAAAGTGTTTGCAGACCGCAGCGAAAATCTGCGGATAGTAGTTAGAGTTGCCAAACAGGCTGCCAAAGACCCCGTCGGCGATCGACTTCGAGGGGTCTTCGATTAGGGCCTCGGCATCGACCGTCTTCTTAAAGCCCAGGCCATCGCACTCTGGGCACGCGCCATAGGGCGCGTTGAACGAGAAATCACGCGGCTGCAGGTCATCGATGGAGTGCCCATGCTCCGGGCACGCTAACGCCAGCGAATACTCCAGCAACTCGCCTTCGGTCCCCTCGGGAGCGTCGCGGTCGGGCAGCAAGTATACGTTCACATTGCCGTGCGCCAGCGCGGTCGCCTGCTCAACAGACTCGGCGATACGGCCCAGAGAGTTCTCACGGATCACGATGCGGTCGACCACGACCTCGATATCGTGCTTGAACTTCTTGTCCAGATCGATCTGATCGTCGAGCGAGCGCACTTCACCGTCGACACGCACGCGGCTAAAGCCCTCGGCGCGAAGATCCTCAAACAGTTTGGTGTACTCGCCTTTTCGCCCGCGCACCACCGGTGCCAGCACAAACGCGCGGCGGCCCTCCCCCGCCGTCAAGACCTTGTCGGCAACCTGGTCGGTCGTCTGGCGCTCAATGACACGGCCGCATTCGGGACAGTGCGGGGTGCCCACACGGGCGAACAGCAGGCGCAGATAGTCATAAATCTCGGTTACGGTGCCAACCGTCGAGCGAGGGTTTTTAGACGTCGTCTTTTGGTCGATCGACACCGCCGGCGAAAGGCCGTCGATTGAATCCAAGTCGGGTTTGTCCATCTGTCCCAAGAACTGGCGCGCATAGCTCGAAAGACTCTCGACGTATCGACGCTGGCCCTCGGCATAGATAGTGTCAAATGCCAGCGAACTCTTGCCCGAGCCAGAAAGACCGGTAATGACCACGAGTTGGTCACGCGGAATGGAAACATCGATATCACGGAGGTTGTGCTCACGGGCGCCGCGAATAACGATAGAAGAATCAGACATGGAAGCTCCTTGCCTCCTATTGCATCGAATCATACTGCCGATGAGTTTAGCGCACTCGACGCGCACAGATGTTCGTAATACAAGATTCGCAGACCTTTAGCTTTGCGTATCGGGCGCTTTGTTTCTCGAAATGCCATGGAAAGGTTACAGTAATCTAATACTGAACTTAATTTGTTGTACCAGAGGAACGTCCATGACCGAAGATATCCCCCTTGAAATCACTTCGAGCGACATGGCCAATCTGCCCATATTCATCGCCGTCCTTATCGTGGCCGCCGTCGTCGTGCGCGTGTATTTTTCAATCAAACGCAACGAAAAGCCACCCATTGCCCGCGTCTTTTGGTGCGCGACGCTCCTCGTCCCGCTCGGCGTGGTAGCTGCATGGATTACGAATCAATTGCTCGTAAATGAGGACAGCTCCCTATGGATCCTTTCTTATTCGGCGCTCGGTGCTGTCGCCGTCATGCTTCTTGTCGAGCCCTTGGTTTCGGGACTTATCGACCAAACCGACCTTGCGACGGGAACGGTTGCCTGTATTTGCCGTGACATCCTTGTCATCGCCGCTGTTTCAGCGCTCTCGTTCGTTTCACTCGAAATTGCCTGCAACGAAACGTTCTATCGCATTCCCGCCAACTCATTCGGGTTTTCCGTCGGGCTGCTCGCGACGGTTCTGCTCTCCCTTTATTTGCTGGGACAGCGTCATGGAGGCGTCATGGCTCTCGTGCCCGTCGTCTGCTGCATCCTTGGCATTGCCGAGCACTTCGTCATAACGTTTAAAGGCGAAGCCATCCTGCCAAGCGATATCTTGGCCCTTGGCACCGCAATGGAAGTGAGCGAGGGATACGAGTTTACCTTTACCGCCGGAATCGTAACCTCTCTCGCCCTGCTGGAGATTTCCCTGGGGCTTCTTTCGCTCATCCGACCGCGAAAGCTCCGTACGCCCACCCATGTCTTCCCCGCTATCGCCGCTAACCTCTGTGCTTTTCTGCTAGTGACCGTTGTGGGGCTCTCAGGCTTTTCCAACATCGACTTGGAGCAGGCGCTGGATTTTGGATTTGACCGTTGGCAGCCCATCACCACGTATGCGTCTCAGGGTTTTATCACTTCGTTCACCGAAATGGTCAACGAGTTGCCCATTGAGAAGCCCGAAGACTATACGCCCGATGAGGCGCAGAGCATCGAGCAGGAGCTCGCCGCCGCCTACGACAGCACATATGGCTCGAGCGAACAGCGCGCGGCGGCCGTTGCCCAGTTCAATGAAATCAAGCCGACGATTGTTGCCGTCATGAATGAGAGTTTTAGCGACCTTTCGTGCTTTGAGCAGCTCCAGGCGGCCGGGTACACCGGCCCCGCATTCTACAACTCGCTTCCCGACACACTTGTTCGCGGCACCATGCTCGCTTCGGTCGCCGGTGGCGGAACGGCGAACTCCGAATTCGAATTTTTGACCGGAGCGACAACGGCCTTTGTCGGATTAGGCAAGATCCCCTATCAGCTGTATCAGATGAATGGCGTAAACAGCCTGGCAAAGGACCTTAAAGAGCTTGGGTATACCACTACCGCTATGCACCCGCAAAACCCCGTCAACTACCATCGAGATAAAATCTATCAGCAGCTGGGCTTTGGAGACTTTCTTTCAATCGGCGATTTCGAAGGTGCGCCCTATTACCATGCCGGCGTATGCGACTACGCCACCTACGACAAGATACTCGACCTGCTTAGAACCGACGAAGCGCCGCAGTTCATCTTTGACGTCACGATGCAAAATCACGGCGGCTACGACCATGGCACCGTTCCCGCCGAAGAGCTGACAAACTATTGGTCGAGGGAGCCAGCGAAGGCGCCAACAGCGCGCTCAACACCTATCTCACCTGCATCAACGCATCCGACCGGGACCTCGAGTACTTTATCAACGAGCTCCGCAACATCGGCAGACCGGTTGTTCTTGTCTTTTTTGGCGACCATCAGCCGAGCGCCGCAACGACTCTCAACGACGAGCTGTACCCTCAGGAAGATACGGCAAGCCACGCTTTCCGTATCTATCAGTCGACATATCTCGTCTGGGCTAACTATGAGATCGCCGGCAATACCGAGCTCAACGTCTACGACACCGTCGGGGCAAACGAGATTGCAGCCATTACCCTTAATAAGATCGGCGCCCCGCTCACCAATTACCAAAAGGCCCTGCTTGCGACAAGGTCAGATGTGCCCACCATCAATGTCGCCGGCTATCTCGGTGCCGACGGGCTGCGCTACGACTTGGAATCGGAAGACAGCCCCTACGCCTCGACGATCGACAAGCTGCAGCGCATGCAATACCTCGAGTTCGCCAGCAAAGTTCAGTAAGCCCGCCCATTCGCTTGGGCCCATCGTATTGCAAGCACGCTCGGCCCAAACGCATCGCAAATGACTCCCGCTCGCAAACGAGGGTACAATGACGCTCGTGCCACATCGCGGGGCCCCGGCCCCAGCATATACAAAGGAGTCATACATGGGTTGCGAACACGCACAGGCCGCCGGCGGACAAACGTCGCCGTCGCAATTTGAGGAGAACACGCTGTCCGAGGTCAAGCGCGTCATCGCCGTGCTTTCCGGCAAGGGCGGTGTCGGCAAGTCATTTGTCACCGGTGCCATCGCCACCGAGCTTGCCCGTCACGGCCACAAGGTCGGCGTCCTCGATGCGACATCACCGGTCCCTCTATCCCCAAGATGTTCGGTATGAGTGGACGCCACGTCCATGCCCTTGGCAACCTTATGCTGCCCGAAATCTCCGAGCACGGCGTCAAGGTCATGAGCTCCAACCTGCTGCTCCAAAACGAGACCGACCCCGTCCTTTGGCGCGGTCCGGTCATCGCAGGCGCATTAGGCAGTTCTGGAGCGAGACCTCGTGGGCCATCGACTACCTACTGGTCGACATGCCTCCGGGAACAGGCGACGTCGCGCTCACCGTCTTCCAGTCGCTGCCGGTCGACGGCATCGTCATCGTCACGAGCCCGCAGGATCTGGTCTCGATGATCGTCGCCAAGGCGGTCAACATGGCCGAGAAGATGAACGTCCCCATTCTGGGCATTGTCGAGAACATGAGCTATATTGAGTGCCCCGACTGCGGCAAGAAGATCGAGGTCTTTGGCAAGAGCAAGCTCCCCGAGGTCGCAGAGCGCTATAACCTCGACATCTTGGGCCAGCTTCCCATTAATCCGGCACTCGCCGAGGCCTGCGATAAGGGCGAGGTCGAGACCGCGCTGCCCGATGGCATGTTGCCCAAGCAGTCTCTGCCGTCGAGGCTATTACCCCGCACGAGACCGACGAGGCCTAAGTGAACGCGAGCGCCCTCTATGACGTCTTGGTAATCGGCGGCGGGGCTTCAGGCCTCGCCGCCGCCATTACGGCCGCACGCGCTGGCAAAAGCGTCTGCATCGTTGAGCGCGATGTCGCCTGCGGCCTCAAGCTCCTTGCGACCGGTAACGGCCGTTGCAACCTCTCCAACGAATCGATTGATCCTCAGCGGTATAACCACCCCGCATTCGTCGAATCCGTCATGGGCCCCAGCCCGAACAAGAGCTTATGGGTTTCTTCTCCTCGCTGGGCATCATGACAACCTCCGAGGAAGGCCGGCTGTACCCGCGCTCCCTTCGCGCCGAATCGGTGCGCGACGCACTTCTCACGCTTGCGACCGCCTAGGTATCACCTTAATCTGCGGAGCCAACGTTGCCTCGGCGTACAAAGCTTCCGAAGGCTGGGCACTCCAAATAGACCGTCCAGCGCGGGCGCTCAAGGCAAAAAGCACGACGACCGAAATCGGAGCTCCGCTCGCTTCGGAAGGCGCTCGCCGATGTCCCTCGCAAGAACGAGGCCCTGCAGGCACATGCCGTAATTCTCGCTACGGGCGGCAACCCCACCAGTATCGCCGATACGTTTCGCCTTCCCCTCACTTCGCTGCGCCCCATCCTCTGCCCCGTATCGGCAACGGTCTTTGGCGATCGGGCGGCGCTCAAGACGTTGGATGGCCTGCGCGTCCGCGCCCGCTTGACGCTCGCCCGCAATCATAATGAGCTCTGGCACGAAGACGGTGAAGTGCTGTTTCGAACCTTCGGTATCTCGGGCGTCGCTGTCTTCAACCTCTCTCGTCGTATCCAGCACGGCGATACGATCCTGCTCGACGTTTTCCCCGACCTCTCCAAAGACGAGTTGCTCGATACGCTCAACCGACGCGTTGAACTGCTCGGCCGCTTTTCACCCCGCGATCCCCGTTGGCTCGACGGCATGCTCGCCCCGCAACTCTCCCGCGTCGTCTGCACAGCGTTCGAGCAGTGCCATCCAGGCTCCAACGATGTCATCCATCTGGTCTCGATCCTCAAGCACTTTAAGCTGTTTGCCGAGGGGACGACCGATGAGCGCTCGGCGCAGGTCACGCGTGGTGGCGTATCTGTCGAGAGCATCTCAACACCCAGTCTACGCGCGCGCAGCGTTGTCGACGCCCCGCTTTACGTTTGCGGTGAAGCGCTCGACATCGACGCCGATTGCGGAGGCTTTAACCTTGCGTGGGCCTGGATCTCGGGCATTCGCGCTGCAAGCAGCCTGTAGCCGCGCAGTCTATAATCAAAAACGCATTCGGGCCGTCTGGAATACCGGACGGCCTCTTTCTTGTCTCTAAGGAGACCTCGATGATCGAAATCACCCAAGTCAACGCGTCGCTCGATGAAGCCGGCGATGAAAATGCCTGTCTCATTGTTGGCAAGCGAGTCGCCAAGCGCGTCCTACGTTGCAAGGACTCCGAAATCAAGTCCATCGAGCTCCACCGCAAGTCAATCGACGCTCGCAAAAACGAGACGTCCATTTTATCCTGGGCTTTCGTGTTGAGCTGACTAGTCCCCACCTCGAGCGAGAAGCAGTCGACAGCGTTGTCGAGCGTGACCGCTCGCGCGTACGCGCGATAGAAGACGATGAGCCTTCATTCCCCTCCCCCGCCTCCGACGCACCTCAAGAACGCCCTGTCGTTGTCGCGCCGGGTGCGCCGGCCTTTTCGCTGCGCTTACGCTCGCCGAAGCAGGTCTTAAGCCCTTGCTCATCGAGCGCGGCGACCCGGCATTTCGCCGCTCGCAGGCGATCGACCTCTTTCTAAAGGAGCGCATCCTCGACCCCGAGAGCAATATCCAGTTTGGCCTGGGCGGCGCGGGAACCTTCTCGGACGGCAAACTCAATACGGGAACCAAAAATCCCGCCCATCGCCTTATCCTCGAAACCTTCGTCGAGGCGGGCGCGCCCCGCGATATTCTGTGGGATGCCAAGCCGCACATTGGCTCCGACATCCTTCCCACGGTTGTCACCGCTATATCCCAGCGCATCGAGCAGCTCGGAGGTGTCGTCCGTTATCGAACGAAGCTCGTCGACATTCGCATCGACGCGTCTGGCGCCATCACCGGTATTGATGTCCAATCGTCCCAAGACGCCGCTTGCGAGCCAATCGAGACAAAGCACCTCATCCTCGCCTGCGGGCATTCTGCTCGCGATATTTTTGAGCTCCTTAAGGGCCACAACGTGGCCCTCGCACAAAGACCTTTGCCATGGGCGTTCGCATCGAGCATCCGCAGCGCGACATCGACCGAGTCCAATACGGAACCTCGGCGGGACATCCTGCCCTCGGAGCAGCCCCTTACAAGCTCGTCGCCCATCTTCCCAACGGCCGCAGCGTGTTCTCGTTTTGCATGTGCCCCGGCGGGCAGGTTGTCGCCGCCTCTTCCGAGCAGGGCCACCTGTGCGTCAACGGCGCCAGTCTCAATGCCCGCGACGGCGCAACGCAAATGCCGCCCTGCTCGTTAACGTCACACCCGAGGACCTTCCCAACGATGACCCGCTCGCCGGCATCGAGCTCCAGCGTGCCTGCGAGGCGGCCGCCTATCGCCTGGGCGGTTCCAACTGGAACGCACCGGCACAGCTCGTCGGAGATTTCCTCGCAGGACGTGCCAGCAAGGCGCCCGGAAAGGTAAAGCCCACCTATCCGCTCGGTGTGACCTGGACGGCAATTGACGAAGCCCTGCCGCAGCATATCGTCGAGTCGCTCCGCCTGGGACTTCCCCTACTCGGAAAAAGCTACGCGGCTACGACCGCCCCGACGCCGTTCTTACCGGCGTGGAGACTCGTTCGAGCTCACCGGTCACTGTCACCCGAGACCGAACGTGCCATGCCGTGTCGACCCCGGGCCTCTATCCTTGTGGTGAGGGAGCTGGATATGCCGGCGGCATCATGAGCGCGGCCACCGACGGCATCCGTTGTGCCGAAGCCCTGATCGCAGACCTCTAACGCACGAATTCCAGCGCGCAAAAGACACAGGCCCCGAGCTCCACAGGGAACTCGGGACCTGTTCGCTATTTCTTAAACCGTGCACCCTGGCGTTTTCTGCCCGATGCGAACGTGGAACCCTTGCGAGCCTGCGAACGTAAGCGCTCGATCGTCTCGTCCTCAGACGCACCCTCGAGCATCGCCCGAATCTGAACGACGGCATCGCGCAGGCGCGCCGCCTCCTCAAAGTCCATGGCGGCAGAAGCGTTACGCATATCCTCTTCCATGGTTTCGACGATCCGCACGAGCTCGTCATGCGGCAGTTCTTCCAACTGCTCCGCAAGTGTCTGCTCGGGCGCCACCGTTTCCGGCACGCCACCCTCGCCCGACTCATCGGGCGTATAGAATGCGCCATGGCCAAGAGAGTCGCCCTTCGAGCGTCCCTTGGAACCCACGGTTTTTTCGGCCTCGGCAATAAAACTTGAGATGTCGTTGATGGCCTTGCGCACCGTCTTGGGCACAATGCCATGCTCTTCGTTATATGCCATCTGAATCTCGCGACGGCGCTGCGTCTCCTCGATGGCCTCTTTCATCGAATCGGTCACAACGTCAGCATACATGATGACTTCGCCATCGGCGTTACGGGCCGCGCGGCCAATCGTCTGAATCAGCGAACGGCGGTTGCGCAAGAAGCCTTCCTTATCGGCATCGAGAATTGCCACCAGTGAGACCTCGGGAAGATCCAAGCCCTCGCGAAGCAGGTTGATGCCAACGAGAACATCGATCTTGCCCTCGCGCAGCGTTCGCAGGATCTCGACACGGTCCATTGTCGCCGTATCAGAATGCATGTAATTGACCTTAATGCCCGCATCAAGCAGATGGTCGGTCAGGTCCTCGGCCATGCGCTTGGTCAACGTGGTCACCAGCACGCGCTCCTTGCGGGCAACGCGCTCGCGAATCTCGTCCTCAAGATCGTCAATCTGACCGCGAACCGGACGCACATCGATCTTGGGATCGAGCAGGCCGGTCGGACGAATAATCTGCTCAACATCGTTCTGGCTCACCCGCAGCTCGTAGTCGCCCGGCGTGGCCGAAACGTAGATGAACTGGGGGATCCTTGCCTCAAACTCATCGAAACGAAGCGGGCGGTTATCGAGTGCCGAAGGAAGGCGAAAACCGTGTTCCACCAGCGTCACCTTACGCGAGCGGTCACCTTCGTGCATGCCGCGAATCTGCGGCACCGTCACATGGCTCTCATCGATGATGCAGAGCATGTCCTTAGGGAAGTAATCGATCAGGGTAAACGGCGGCTCGCCCGGTTTTCGACCGTCCAGATGACGCGAGTAGTTCTCGATACCGTTACAAAAACCCATGGTCTCGAGCATCTCGAGATCATAGTCGGTGCGCTGCTGCAGACGCTGTGCCTCGAGCAACTTGTCGGTCGCCTTGAGCTCGGCCACACGCTTCTCGCACTCTTCACTGATTGATTTCAGAGCCGCCTTGACCTTCGGCTTCTCGGTCACGTAGTGCGATGCCGGCCATACGGGGATGGCCTCGTACTCACGAAGCATCTCACCGGTAACCTCATCGATCTCGCAATAAGCTCAACCTCGTCGCCAAAGAACTCAAACCGCAACGGATGCTCGGCATAAGGCGGATACACGTCGACAACATCGCCGCGCACGCGGAACGTGCCGCGCGCTAGGTCATAGTCATTGCGATCATATTGAATGTCGATAAGTGCATGGATAAAGTCATCGCGCTCGAGCGGCACCTTCTTGTCGACGTTTGGAGCCAGACCCGCATAGTCCTCAGGAGAGCCAATGCCATAGATACACGAGACCGATGCGACAACGATCACATCGCGTCGAGAGAGCAGTGACGCGGTCGCCTGATGGCGCAGCATCTCGACCTCTTCGTTAATCGAGGAGTCTTTCTCGATATATGTATCGCTTTGCGGCACATACGCCTCGGGCTGATAGTAGTCGTAGTACGAGACAAAGTAGACCACAGCGTTGTTGGGAAAGAACTCTTTGAGCTCGCTCGCAAGCTGAGCGGCGAGCGTTTTATTGGGAGCCATGACCAGCGTCGGCTTCCCCAGGGCCTCAATAGTCTTAGCCATCGTGAAGGTCTTGCCCGAACCAGTCACGCCCAGCAAAACCTGATAGCGATCTCCGTCCCTCACACCCTGCACAAGCGACTCAATGGCCTTAGGCTGAGAACCTGCAGGCTCATAGGGAGACACGACCTCAAACGGCACCTCAGAGCCTCAACGCCAAAACGTTTGAGCTCTCCTCCAACACGCTCAACTTCAAATTCCGCCATGGATACTCCTAACTCATATATCTGCAGTATACGCAGGCGGCAGGCATAGTCCTATACGAACGATCGGGATAGAGGGTCTTGTAGCGAACCCAGGCATTATTGACACGAATCAGATACGCCTGCGTCTCGGGAAAGGTGATTGCATTATGAAGCGACGTGCTCTGCTGCGCCCATCCGTCGACATTGCCCATGCCGGCGTTATAGGCGGCAATGGCGCTGTCAGTCGACCCGTTAAAATACGTTAGAAGATACGAAAGATACGCACAGCCAAACTCGATGTTCGTAGCGGGATCGTTAAGGTTGTCGGCGGAATACTCGCTACCATCGACAAGACCTTGGCAATCATATCCTGGCAGTCTCGGGCATCAGCTGCATCAATCCCCGAGCGCTTGATTCGACTCAGCCTCGGATCCCAATTCGATTCCGACTTTATGACAGCACACACCAGATATGATCAAGATTGTGCGAAATGCTCGATTGCTTTACATACGCCTCGTAGTCAATTGGATACAAAGGCTTAAAGAAGGCGGCAGGAGCATACGAGTAGACGAGCGAAATAAAGCCGAAGACGAGCACAACGGCAAGTGGCGCAACGCGATACCACGTAAAGAAACGTGTCTTAGGCATCGGCCTCCTCCTTATCCGTTACATCCCCGAAGCCATGGCGCACAAGCCATGCGTCCAGTTGTTCAAAGAGCGAATTATCGCCTCCCGCATTATCGATTACCGTCGTAGCGAGATTGCAAAGCGAAGCCTCATCAGGTTGGCATGCAGAGCGAGCATCAAAATCAGAGGACTCCATACCACGATGAATGGCACGCTCGCGACGAACTGCCAAAGGAGCACTGATAACCAGAATTTCATCAGCCAGGCCAAAAGCATCCTCAAAACCAGTCGGGGCAGAAACCTCGACAACCGCAAAGGGATAACGGGGGGACGAAACCGTACAACAAACCGGATCGAGAATCCTAAGCGAAAGCTGTTCAATGAGAACGGGGTGCACAAGGCCATTGAGCCGTGCGACCGAATCAGGAGAAGCGAAAGCTCGAGAAGCGAGGATGCTGCGGCGAATGCCGCCCTCCTCATCCAAAATATCCCAGCCAAATTCTTCCGCGAGGGCATTGACGATATCGGAGCCTGGCACATACAGCGATTTGGCAAGCTCGTCCAGATCGATAAGCATGGCGCCATGAGATTCGAGATAGCGGCAAGCAGTCGACTTACCCGAAGCAATATTGCCCAAGACAAAAACGGTAAACATCAAGTCCTCCCTAACGCCAATGGGAGTTATTATCGCGCAAATACAAAAGAAGGACTCAAAATACAGCCAAACAGTAAGACAAGCTAAAAGAAGGCGAGTTCTTGTATTACAGCTCTTTATAAAACGCAAAAAAGGGGGAGGCCGCGAGGCCTCCCCCTTCTTCAAGTCATCAGACGG
>ENA-OQHA01000630-OQHA01000630.1-human-gut-metagenome-genome-assembly--contig:-NODE-630-length-16834-cov-2.337403_pt1 | contig 16834 bp, 25 predicted proteins | sample MGYA00242558_ERZ504707 | MGnify/ENA primary metagenome ERZ504707 (study PRJEB26092, sample SAMD00036197) | human gut metagenome | host: Homo sapiens | study: EMG produced TPA metagenomics assembly of...
AATGGTCCAATGGAAGGGTTCTGGGGAATTTTAAAACGAGAAATGTATTATAAGAAGAAATTTCATAGTAGAGAAGAATTAGTCTCCGCGATTGTTGAATATATAGATTATTACAGAAACGACAGACTCAACGAGGTCTCGGTATTCTAACTCCAATGGAATACCATGACATGCTTATGGCAGCATAAAAATGCTACCCAGCATGATCTGGGTAGCAAAAACCTATATTTTTTTAATTGTCTACTTGACGGGGCGCACACCATTTTTTAGTGCGACAGCCCCTTTGTACTGAGGTGATTATAGTTCAGAGAACAAAATATGTCAACCCTCTATTTTTTATTACTTTTTGTAAAAAACATATAATTGCTGATAATTACAAATAAGGGTTATCAAAATACAGATTTCATGATATGATAAACCTATTAGATAGCGTGAGACATATAATGGGGATATGTATCTCGCAGAAAGAAAAGGGAGGGTTTTATTATGGGTGAAAGTATGATCACATCGTTTGACGGAACGAAACTGTATCTGAAAAAAGAAACAGCAGCAGACAATAAAGCTGTGATCGTGATTGTCCACGGACTTTGTGAGCACCAGCAGGTACGATTATTTTGCGGAAAAACTTCATGAGGCGGGAATCGGAACCTATCGTTTTGATCACAGAGGACATGGACGGTCTGAGGGTGAAGAGACTTTTTATTCAGATTTCAACGAACTTCTGGACGACACCAACGTAGTTGTGGATATGGCAATTGAGGAAAATCCGGATATTCCGGTATTTCTTCTGGGACACAGCATGGGCGGATTTACGGTTTCTCTGTACGGAGCCAAATATCCGGACAAAAAGCTCCGGGGGATCATTACCAGTGGTGCGCTGACCGCAGATAACGGCAATCTGATACGTGGTGTGCCGGGAGAAATGGATGTACATACGCGCCTTGCCAATCAGCTGGGTTCAGGTGTATGCTCTGTACAGGAAGTAGTAGACTGGTACGGAAAAGATCCATACAATAAACAGTCCTTTACAGCGGGGTTATGCTATGCGATCTGCGACGGACTTGACTGGTTCAAAGAGAAAAAAGCAGAGTTCCATTATCCGGTCCTTATGACACACGGCGAGAAAGATGGTCTGGTAAGTGTACAGGATACCTATGATTTCTTTAAGGAAGCAGGATCAAAAGACAAACAGATGAAGATTTACGGCGGACTTTTTCATGAGATCCTGAATGAGTATTGTAAAGATGAAGTGATCGGGGATATGATCCGGTGGATGGAAGTGAGAATCTGAATATAAACAAGTTATTATACAAGTAGCAGCAAAGCCAGGTGGAAACATATAACACCTGGCTTTCTTTTGCAAAGAGATTCTGTTACAATAGCAGGATGAAAACAAGAAGACAGAACAGGAGAAAAACAACCATGTCAAACATCATAGAAATCACAGATTTTAACGCTCCGGAGCTGGATGTATATGCCAGGATTTCGGAAATACAGCTTTTGAACCGGGCAGAACCGGAGAAGGGGATCTTTATTGCGGAGAGCCCGAAGGTTATTGAGAGAGCTTTGGATTCCGGGTGCCAGCCGATCTCTTTTCTGGTGGAACATAAACATGTTGAGGGCGAGGCAAAAGAACTGATCCGTCGTTGTGGAGACATTCCGGTTTATACGGCAGAATTTGATGTGCTGACGCAGCTGACCGGATTCAAGCTGACAAGAGGAATGCTCTGTGCCATGCGTCGGCCGGCGTTGCCTGATATAGTCGATGTATGCAAAAATGCCCGCAGGATCGCAGTTCTGGAAAATGTGGTAAATCCTACTAATATAGGCGCGATCTTTCGTTCTGCGGCGGCTCTTGGAATGGATGCGGTACTGCTGACACCGGGATGCAGCAATCCACTGTACCGCCGTGCGATCCGTGTCAGCATGGGAACTGTATTTCAGATACCATGGACTTTTTTTGATGAAAAACAGAGTGGAAAACGGAAGGAATCCGGTCTCTGAAAGCGATGGGATTTAAGACGGCAGCCATGGCTCTTAGGGAGGATTCCTTTGATATTGATGATCCTCATCTGATGGCAGAAGAAAAACTGGCAGTAGTTCTTGGAACAGAGGGGGATGGCCTTGCTTCGGAGACCATTGCGGACTGTGATTATACGGTATGTATTCCAATGGCACACGGTGTGGATTCACTGAATGTGGCGGCAGCAGTGCAGTTGCATTTTGGCAGCTGGGAAAACGCTAAATATTTAAGAGAGTTCCCGTTTTTTATGATCTTGCATTCCGGTTTTCTTCTTCCATATCCATCAGATGAAAAGAAAGCAACAGATACAGGATCTCGTTTCTGTCTGTAAGATCTGAATCCAGAAAAGCTTTGATCTTATCCAGACGATAAAGAAGAGTACTTCTGTGGATAAATAAAGCGCTGGCAGTATGAGAAATGTTCTGGTTGTGCTCCAGAAAACAACGCAGTGTTTCATAGAGATGAGATTGCTTTGCCTCATCCTTATATTTCATTGACAGAAGCTTTTCGTGACAGACCATGTAAGCAGGAAGCTTTCTGGTTGCCTGTTCCAGAATATAGGGCAGAGCGATGGAGTCAAAATAGTGGATACTTTCTGCGGGATTTTTGCGTTTTCCAACCTGCAGGGTAACAGAAGCCTGCGTGTATTGCCGGTGGAAATTGAAATGTCCAAGCATCTTCCGGCTGTATCCGGCGCTTAACATGCTGCTTTTGATAAAACCCTCGATCTTATCGGAAATCTCATGGATAGTCAGAGTGCAGAGATCCAGATTGATAAAAAGCACCGCATTTCCTTTATATTCGGTAGCACAGCTGGCCGGGATTGTATTTTCAAGATAATTACAGATGGCATTGAGGGTCAGATTTTTCTGGTCGATCAGCCGGTCTGGATCAAAATACATTGATATATATGGGAAGAAAGCCACCCTACATTTGTCAGCTGCTGACTGACTTTTACATAATCAGCTCCGGGATCAGTCAGAATGGACATAAAAATCTGATGCAGAGGAAAAGCTTTATCCCGGCTGTGCATGATTCCTGTGGAAAGTGCATGGAATACCATCTGGGAAAGGTACTCCAGAACAAAACCAAACGTATCATCCAGGGGAACCTCACCTTCGGAAAACATCAGCCTGTATACTGCTTTATCATTATTGGAGATATTTACGCAAAGAGAAGGAGCAGTAAGGCCATTTCCCGGATAATAAAAATATCCGGCTTTATAAAAAGCCTCTTCGTAATGAGGATCCTGCTTCAGGCTGTCCACAATAGCCCAGGAATTTTCAGTGGAACCCAAAACAGAATTGGAAAGATCACTTAGATTCCAGTCTCTGGAGGCAATGATAGTAAAATCCATACCGATCAGCATCATTGGATTGGGAATAATGGAAGCTGTAAGATCCAGAAGCTCCTGGATAGATGCGTTCCGGAGACGGGAATCCATCAGGGACTGATTCCACTGATCATAGAGGATAAAAATATCCTGAATCCTGTTAAAGACAATATTGACTGGAATATCTTCAGGGATGATACACATGTTTGGCTGAGTTAATTCGTAGTTCTGATAGATTTTTCCAATCATCAGGAACAGAATATTTTTGGGATGATGAAAAGTGAGCTGAAAATCCGGATCTGTGATAAGGTAAACACGTCCATCCTGAAGAACGGTGTTCTTTTCAAAGCAGGAAGGGCAGGAAAGGGTGGGGATGTATCCAGCCTGGATGTATGCATGGAAAATGATTTCTGCAGGTGATAGCATATGAGTTTTGCACTGAGTTTCAAGGAAAATCCTCCTTCCTATATTTTGTAGGAAAAAACAGGAATAATAGCCGTGTTATGTGGAATTGTGATTCTTTTGATTTACAGTATAATAGAATCATAAGGAAAAAACAAGTGCAGAAACAAGCCTTTTATGTTGGGGTGTGGCAAAACAAGTGCGGAAAAAAGGCTTTCCTGCATAATAACGTAGAGGAGGTGCGTTTATGTTAACAAAAAGACAAAATATGCTGGAAGTGATCCGCGGAGGAAATCCGGATCGTTTTGTAAAACAGTATGAGGGACTGACATTTGTTCTGAATACTCCATATCAGACGAAGTATCCTATGATGCCGGAAGGACCTGGTGCACCAACAGTAAAATGCGGATGGGGATATTATAATTCCTGGCCTGCAGGAACACCGGGAGCGTTTCCGCTCCATGATCCGGAGCATCTGGTATGTCCGGACGTCGCAGAGTGGAAAAATATGTAAAGGCACCGGACATCAACTACACGGCAGAGGACTGGAAAGAATGCCAGGAGACAGTTGCCGGAATTGACCGGAATGAAACCATGGTTACTGCAATGGTTGCACCTGGAGTTTTTGAGATGTGCCATTATCTCTGTGAGATCCAGAATACCATGATCAATTTCTACGAAGAGCCGGAAGCCATGCATGAACTGATCGAATATATTACAGAGTGGGAACTGAAATGGGCAGAGCAGATCTGCACCTATATGAAACCGGATGTTGTCTTCCATCATGATGACTGGGGAACACAGAAGTCTACATTTATCAGTGTGGATATGTTCCGTGAGTTCTTTATGGATTCTTACAAACGTATTTACGGATATTACCATGATCATGGTGTTGAACTGATCATCCACCATAATGACAGCTACAGTGCAACATTGGTTCCGACAATGATCGAGATGGGAATTGATGTATGGCAGGGCTGTATGTCTGTTAATGATCTTCCGAAGCTGATCAAAGAATATGGAAAAGATATCACATTTATGGTGGTATCGATAACGGTAAAGTAGATCGCTTTGACTGGAATCAGGAAATGATCGAAGAGTCAACAGATCAGCTTTGCAGAGACTGTGGTAAGCTTTATTTTATCCCATGTACCACCCATGGCCTGAATTTCTCATGTATCCCAGGTGTATATGAGGCAGTGGATCAGGAAATCGATAAAATGACAAAGGAAATGTTTTGATCGAAGCATAAGACTTATTAATAAGAAGCAAATAGAATAACAAAGGTCGGAAAAGCCTGCAAAACCCAGCAGAAAAGTGCTTTTCGGCCTTTTTGTGAAATTCAGGAAAAAATAAATTTGTAAAGCAAAAACCCTTGACAGGTGTGTCGGAATCGTGTATGATAGCCAAGGTGATTACAGATGGAGAAATTTGTAGAGCAGACATTTTTATTTGATTTTATGGAGAGCTTCTGACAGAGAGGCAGCGGCAGGTGTACACCAGTGTGGTATTTGAGGATTATTCCTTAAGTGAGGTTGCTGAGGAACTTGGCATCAGCAGACAGGGTGTGCATGATATGATCAGACGGTGCAATCGGACGTTGGAAGAATATGAAGAGAAGCTTCATCTGGTCGAGAAATTCCTGAACATCCGCAGTCAGGTCATAAAGATCCATGAACTGGCTGACAAGTACCACGCCGAAGATATTGCGGCGATTTCCAATGTGATATTAGAGGAGTTATGATCAATGGCATTTGAGAGTTTAACAGATAAACTGCAGAATGTATTTAAGAAGCTGAAGGGCAAGGGCCGTCTCACAGAGGCTGATGTCAAGGTGGCACTGAAGGAAGTTAAGATGGCGCTTCTGGAAGCGGATGTTAACTTTAAGGTCGTTAAGCAGTTTACGAAATCCGTTCAGGAAAAGGCTATCGGACAGGATGTTATGAATGGTCTGAATCCGGGACAGATGGTGATCAAGATCGTAAATGATGAGCTGGTCAACCTGATGGGAAGTGAGACAACAGAGCTTCCGATCAAACCGGGAATGGATCTTACCGTTCTTATGATAGTCGGTCTTCAGGGTGCAGGTAAGACAACGACGGTTGCCAAGCTGGCAGGCAAACTGAAATCCAAGGGAAAGAGACCACTGCTTGTGGCCTGTGATGTTTACCGTCCGGCAGCGATCACACAGCTGCAGGTAAACGGTGAGAAACAGGGCGTCGAGGTCTTTTCCATGGGAGATAAGCAGAATCCCGTGGATATTGCAAAAGCAGCTATCGAGCATGCGAAATCCAATCAGCAGAATGTTGTGCTCATCGATACAGCAGGACGTCTTCACATTGATGAGGATATGATGCAGGAGCTTGAGGATATCAAAGCGAATGTGAATGTAGATGCTACAGTGCTTGTAGTTGATGCCATGACAGGACAGGATGCAGTAAATGTGGCGCAGAACTTTCTGACAAAGTCGGCATTGATGGTGTGATCCTGACTAAGATGGATGGTGATACACGAGGCGGCGCTGCGCTTTCCATTAAAGCCGTGACCGGCAAACCGATCTTCTATGTTGGTATGGGAGAGAAGCTTTCAGATCTGGAACAGTTTTATCCGGAACGTATGGCTTCCAGAATCCTTGGAATGGGCGATGTAATGAGTCTGATCGAGAAGGTGGAAGCATCTGTGGATCAGGAACAGGCTCAGGAGATGCAAAAGAAGCTGAAGAAAATGGACTTCGACTTCAATGATTATCTTACCAGCATGGAGCAGATGAACAAGATGGGTGGTATTTCTAGTATCCTGAACCTGCTTCCTGGAATGGGCGGTAAGATGAAGGATATCGAGGGTATGATCGATGAGAAGGCTATGGACCGTACCAAGTCCATCATTCTTTCCATGACACCTCAGGAGAGAAGTAACCCCAACATTCTGAACATCTCACGCAAGAACCGTATCGCCAGAGGCGCCGGAGTGGATATTACAGAAGTAAATCGTCTTGTGAAGCAGTTTGAGCAGAGCAAGAAGATGATGAAACAGATGCCGGGATTAACAGGCGGCAAGATGAATATGGGAAAAAGAGGCGGCTTTAAGCTTCCCTTTTAATAAATAACAATAAATTTTCAGAAAGATAATTGGAGGAAAACAAAAATGGCAGTTAAGATCAGATTAAGAAGAATGGGACAGAAGAAAGCACCTTTCTATAGAATCGTAGTAGCAGATTCCCGCTGCAAACGTGACGGAAGATGCATCGCAGAGATCGGAACATATGATCCGAACCTTGACCCAAGCGTATACAAAATCGATGAAGAGGCAGCAAAAAAATGGCTTGCAGCTGGTGCTCAGCCTACAGAGGTAGTTGCTAAGCTTCTTAAACTTGCCGGAATCGAGAAATAATACCTGACAGATTTGGATCTGTGGCCTCAATGAGGCAGGAGCAAGGAGGTATGTAATGAAACAACTTGTAGAAGTAATTGCAAAATCTCTTGTTGAAAATCCGGATGAAGTAGTCGTTACTGAGACTGAAAAGACGACGCGATTGTTGTTGAACTGAAGGTCGGACCGGCCGATATGGGTAAGGTTATCGGAAGACAGGCAGAATTGCGAGGCAATCCGTACTGTTGTGAAAGCGGCTTCTTCAAAAAGCAGCAAAAAAGTGATTGTAGATATTCTGCAATGAAAAAGAGACAGGAGCTGTGGATTCCATGGCTCCTGTTTTTACTCTGAAAGGGAGCAAAAATGGAAGATTTATTAAAGGTAGGAGTTATTACAACGACCCATGGCGTCCGTGGTGAAGTAAAAGTTTTTCCGACAACGGATGACGCAGAGCGTTTTCTTGATATTGAATATGTGCTTCTGGACACAGGAAAAGAGCTTCGCAGACTGAATATTCAGAATGTAAAGTTTTTTAAAAATCTTGCGATCCTGAAGTTTGAAGGCATTGACAACATCAATGATATTGAAATGTATAAGGGCCGTGAGCTTTGGATCCCACGTGAAGAGGCACAGGAGCTTGGCGAGGACGAATATTATGTGGCGGATCTCATCGGAATGGAGGTACTTCTGGAGAATGGGGAGAAATTCGGAGTGCTCCGTGATGTGATGGAGACCGGCGCCAATGATGTTTATATTGTAGATCGTGTGGATGGCGAGGAAATCCTGCTTCCTGCGATCCATGACTGTGTTCTTGATGTGGATGTTGAAAAAATACCATGACTGTACATTTGATGAAAGGGCTTGTTTAAATGAATTATCATGTACTTACATTATTTCCGGAAATGATCGAGAACGGAATGAACACAAGTATTACAGGCCGTGCCATTACAAAGGGACTGTTATCACTGGAAGCGATCAATATACGGGATTTTGCATTCAATAAGCACCAGAAGGTAGATGATTATCCTTATGGCGGCGGAGCCGGAATGCTGATGCAGGCGGAGCCGGTATATCTGTCTTATGAATCCATTGCAGAACGTATTGGAAGGAAACCCCGCGTGATCTTTCTGACTCCTCAGGGAAAAACCTTCAATCAGGATATGGCAAAAGAGTTTGCCTTGGAAGAAGACCTGGTTTTCCTCTGTGGTCATTATGAGGGAATTGATGAGCGCGTTCTGGAAGAAATCGTAACAGACTATGTTTCCATTGGTGATTATGTACTTACCGGTGGAGAACTTCCGGCTATGGTCATGATGGATTCTATTTCCAGAATGGTACCAGGTGTTCTGAATAATCAGGAATCCGGTGAGACGGAATCCTTTTCCGGGAATCTTCTGGAGTATCCCCAGTACAGTCGCCCGGAGGAATGGCATGGCAAAAAGGTTCCGGAGGTGCTGCTTTCCGGACACCATGCCAATGTGGATAAATGGAGAAGAGAGCAGTCTATCATCCGTACAGCCAAATGGAGGCCGGATCTTTTACCAAAAGCTGATCTGACCAACAAAGAGTGGAACGAGGTCCGCAGGCTTCGCAAACAGTGGAAAGAGGAAGTGGAAAAATAATTATGAAAACATCAGATTTTTATTATGATCTGCCGCAGGAACTGATCGCTCAGGATCCGCTGGAGGACAGAAGTTCTTCCAGACTGATGCATCTGTCCCTGGAAGATGGAAGTATCGAACATCGTCATTTTACCGATATACTGGATTACCTGCATAAGGGAGACTGTCTTGTGATCAATGATACCAAGGTTATCCCGGCACGTCTTTATGGTCACAAGGAAGAAACTGGAGCGCTGATCGAGATCCTGCTTCTGAAACGCCGCGAAAATGATATCTGGGAGTGTCTTGTAAAGCCGGGAAAAAAAGCACGTCCCGGTGCAAAGATCACTTTTGGTGACGGTATCCTGAAGGGTGAGATCATTGATATTGTAGATGAGGGAAACCGTCTGATTCAGTTCCATTATGAGGGGATTTTCGAAGAGATCCTGGATCAGCTGGGAGAAATGCCGCTGCCGCCGTATATTACCCACAAGCTGAAGGATAAGAACCGTTATCAGACTGTATATGCAAAGAATGAGGGATCTGCTGCCGCACCTACCGCAGGACTTCACTTCACGCCGGAGCTTCTTGAGAAAGTAAAGGAGAAGGGTGTGAATATTGCACATGTAACTTTACATGTAGGTCTCGGAACCTTCCGCCCGGTAAAGGTGGATGATGTAGAAAAGCATCATATGCACTCGGAGTTTTATATTGTGGAAGAAGATCAGGCAAAATTGATCAATGATACAAAGAAAAATGGCGGAAGAGTGATTTCTGTGGGAACTACCAGTTGCCGTACCCTGGAGTCCGCAACTGGAGAGGACGGAATCGTGAAGGCCGGAAGCGGATGGACAGAGATCTTTATCTATCCTGGTTATAAATTTAAAGCTATCGATGGACTGATCACCAATTTCCATTTGCCGGAGTCCACGCTTCTGATGTTAGTTTCAGCCTTGCCGGAAAAGAACATATTATGGCTGCTTATGAGGAAGCGGTGCGGGAGAGATACCGTTTCTTTAGCTTTGGTGATGCCATGATGATTGAATAAAATCCAAAATTACTCTTTATATTAATAATATCCCAACGGATCGTAGCATGGAAACATGCAGCACAGGATCTGTTGGGATATTATTTTTGTTATGCTATTTATTCTTCACTGTCAGAGCCTTCCGATGTAGCGGATGAAGAATCCGCGGCAGGAATCGCAGCACTGCATTCCTCTATCTTGGATTTGATCCTGGATGCCTCATCTCCGGATGCAGGAGTTGGCTGATAATTGTTGTAGCCATCTGCGGAAGAAATAGAACAGGGAATGATATTGGTCACGTTATCAGCTGTACGCCTTCTGAGGTGACAGTGAAGGTCTGCTGGAAGATCATGGTGTCCATATCACTTGGAGAACTGTTTCCTCCAAAACAGAAATTGCCAAGACTGTAGACGATGTTTTTCCTTTATAGGTTTCGATTCCCTGGAGTACATGCGGATGATGGCCACATACCAGATCTGCACCTTCATCGATAGCAAGACGGCCAAGGGTCATCTGATTGGTATCAGGAACTGTTTCGGTCTCATTGCCCCAGTGGAAGATCACAACTATAAGCTCTGCTCCATCTGCTTTGACCTTTGCGATATTATCTTTCAGCTGCTGTTCGCGTCCAAGATGATCCTTCAGCTCGTAAATTCCGACAAGACCAACTTTGATTCCCTTGATGTCCATAACTGCAGTATCATCATAACCGAAGTGTGTAATGCCCGCATTGTCCAGAGCAGTCAGAGTATCCGTGTAGCTCTGCTCTCCGTAATCGTGGCTGTGATTGTTTGCAGTGTTTACGGCTTCAACGGAACCGCTGGTGAGTATCTGAGCATATTCGGCAGGTGCTTTAAATGCAAAGGTTTTATCTTCTCTGGCATCGGAATCGGTGAGGGTTCCTTCAAAATTGGCAATTGTCAGGTCATCTGCCTCAAAGATGCTTTTTACATTTTTAAAGAAATAATCTTTGCCGTTGTTATCGTAGCATGCGTTCAGACTTGTGTCATAATCAAAGGTCTCATCGGTACCCAACGTGCAGTCCCCGACTACGCTGAGCGTCAGTGAAACGGGATCTTTCACAGCAGCAGCTTCTTCTTTTGCCTTTTTTGCGGCCTCCTCTTCCTGGGCCTTTTGCAAAGCGGCGGCTTCTGCAGCTTTCCGGGAAGAAATGCATGCACGTGCGGAAAAAATGATCACAAGAATAAGTATGATCAGGATCCCGCCAGCTGCAAGAAACATTTTCTGACGGCGTACCTGGTAATATCTGGATTTTTTGCTGATGTCATTCCTGCGAGTCCCAGTGGAATGTGAACGGGAATTACGGGATGCAGAACCAGAATGCTTCCGCCGTGCTTCTCGTGCTCTGGCGGCTTCTCTGCGTGCCTGCTCCGGATCATGGCCATGAGGCGGCCGCCTTCGATTGTCGTTTGCCATTCTTTCTCTCCTTCATATGTAAAGATATCTTTATTATAGAAAGAATGGTAAGTATTGTAAAGAAAGAATCGCGGACTTTTCAGAAAAAGAAGTTTTTGATATAATAGTTAGGCCAAAAGGCAGAAATATAAACTACAGGGAGCTGGTGCTGATATGGTATTATATATCGGAAATCATACAAGTTCGTCCAAAGGCTATGCTGCATGGGACGTCAGATGCTGAAAAACGGCGGAAATACGTTCGCTTTTTTTACCCGAAATCCCAGAGGAGGCAAGGCAAAAGAGATCGATCCCGCAGATGTGGAAAGATTTCTGGAGCTTTCCAGGGAAAATCATTTTGGAAAGCTGGTGGCACATGCACCGTATACCATGAATGCCTGTGCCGCAAAAGAAAATCTGAGAGATTTTGCAAGAGAGATCATGGCAGATGATCTGAAACGTATGGAATATACACCGGGAAATTATTATAATTTTCACCCGGGCAGTCATGTAGGGCAGGGAACTGAGACGGGAATTACCAAAATTGCGGAAATTCTCAATGATGTCCTTACAGAAGAACAGAGTACGACCGTCCTTCTGGAAACTATGCCGGCAAGGGTTCGAGAAGTAGGAGCAACGTTTCAGGAGCTTCGTGATATCATTGACAGGGTGGAAAAAATAATAAACTGGGTGTCTGCCTGGATACCTGTCATGTATGGGATGGCGGTTATGATATTGTCCATGATCTGGATGGTGTTCTTGATGAGTTTGACCGGGTGATCGGCCTTTCCAGATTGAAGGCTGTTCATCTTAACGACAGTATAAATGGACTGGGCAGTCATAAGGATCGTCATGCAAAGATCGGCGAAGGTCAGATCGGCCTGGATGCACTTGTGAATGTGGTGTGCCATCCGGCTCTTGAGGGAATTCCCTTTATTCTGGAGACACCAAATGATGATGAAGGATGGAAAAGAGAAATTTCACTTTTACGAGAACGATATTCCATGAAAGGAGATTGATCCATGAAAAAGTTCAGATATTTTATCCTGGTGGTTACGGGGGTGGCGGCAGTGATGCTGGGAGGCTGCAAAGATAAGGAAAAATACGACGAATCCGCTTTTCAGGATGACTTGGAACCTCTGAGTGAGGATGAAGTGGAGGCCATGGACCAGAATGGTGACGATGAGATGGCAGTAGCTGATGAAAGCGACCTGGAGCAGCTGCAGGATTCTGAAAATGCTGCAGGATCAGGAGACACAGATGGGTCCGCTTCATCGGATGCAGCAGACTCGCAGAGCGAAAAGAAACTGGATGAAAATGGCACTTATACAGATAAAGATGAAGTGGCCCAGTATATTTATGAGTATGGCCATGTACCCTCCAATCTGACTGCTGCAGACTATGATAATGCAGACAGTATGCTTCCGGTAGAGGATGGCGTAACCTATCAGCAGTGCAGTTGATGATGCAGGGAAACAGAAGCTGATCTTCACTCAGGATGCAAAGCGCATTTATTACACAGACGATGACGGACAGTCTTTTGACGAGATCTATTAAAATCAAAAGAACAAAATAAGACCCCCGATACAGATAAACGATCAGTATCCGGGGGATTTTGCATGTCAGGTCTGAGACTGATCAGTGGACCAGATTTTTCATTTCAGCTCCATCCATAAAAGCTTTTGCGTTTTCCAGGGTTGTCTCCGCAATATTGGTCAGTGCTTCTACCGTAAAGAATCCCTGATGTGAGGTCATGGTCACATTTGGGAAGGACAGAAGACGCTGGATCGTGGAAGTAGGAAGAATGCTGCTTGACATGTCTTCATATACATATGCAGATTCTTCTTCGTAAACATCCAGACCAACGGCGAAGAATTTGTGATCACGGATACCTGCGATCAGGTCATCGGTTTTGATCAGTCCGCCTCTGGAGGTGTTTACAAGGATCACACCATCTTTCATTTTTGCAATCGTTTCGGAGTTGATCAGATGCTCTGTTTCTGGAGTCATCGGACAGTGCAGACTGATCAGATCACTGGTGGAAAGGAGTTCGTCCAGTGAAACATACTCCAGAAAGTCAAGATTTTTATTAGGGAAAAGATCATAAGCAATTACTTTCATGCCAAAGCCACGACAGATTTTTGCCATTGCCTGACCGATTTTTCCGGTGCCGATGATGCCGGCAGTTTTCTGATAAAAGTTAACGCCCATGAGACCGTTCAGTGCAAAGTTATTTTCGCGGCATTTGATATATGCCTTGTGGGTGTGCCGGTTGGCGGTAAGGGCCAGTGCCATGGCGTGTTCGGCAACTGCTTCCGGAGAATAACCGGGAACACGTGCCACCTGGATCCCACATTTTGCTGTAGTTTCCAGATCAACATTATTGTATCCGGCACAGCGCATCAGGATCAGTTTTACACCCTGGCGGTGAAGCTCCTCAATGACCGGTGCGCCGAGATCTGCATTTACAAATGCACAGATGGCATCGTAGCCGTGGGCAAGAGCTGCGGTTTCTTCATGGATATTTGCTTCAATGAATTAATTTCAATACCTGGATAAGATGGAAGCAGCTTCTCAAAAAATTCCCTATCGTAGCTCTTGGTGTCGTAAAACAAAATTTTCATAATCGTTGCTCCTCTCTGGAAATAATTATTTTCCGAAAAAATAATACCATAATAGTAGGAATTTGGAAAGTGGGAAAAACGATAAAATTTATCAAAAAAATGGTTTCATTTTGGAATTATGATATCCATAATAAATAAAAATTATACGAAATACAAAAAAGAGAGCATTTTATGCACTTGTCATCTGATGGAACAGACGCTGTGATACATGAAAATGCTCTCTGTCTGGATATAAGATAATTATTCTGCCAGACTATAAAGATCAGAATAGAATTCCGGATAGGAGAATGTTGACACATTCTCCGTTTTTGATGGAAAGTGTTCCCTCACAAAGCAGTCCTGCTACTGCAAAAGACATGGCTACACGGTGATCCAGATGAGAATCGATCTCTGCGCATGAAGGGCTTTTCCACCATGAATGATCATGCCATCTTCGGTTTCCTGGATCTCTGCGCCCATTTTCCGAAGATTTTCCGTCATAACCTGGATGCGGTCGGACTCTTTGACACGAAGCTCCTGTGCATCCCGGATAACAGTGGTTCCTTCTGCAAAAGCTGCCATAACGGCGATCATCGGAAGTTCATCGATCAGAGTAGGAATGATCGCGCCTTCTATTGTGGTCCCGTGAAGCGCAGAGGAGCGGATCAGAAGATCGGCAGTAGGTTCGCCCTCTGTGGTTTCATTGAGAAGAGTGATATCTGCTCCCATGGCCCTGCATACACGGAGGATGCCGTCACGGGTCGGGTTGATCCCCACATTTTTCAGAAGGATCTCACTGTTGGGAACAAGAAGACCTGCTGCGATAAAATAAGCTGCAGAAGAGATATCTCCCGGAACCAGGATCTCACGTCCGTAAAGAGATGGGTCCGGTTTGATGGATGCTGTTGTTCCTCTGCGGTTACATTGGCACCAAAGTAATTCAGCATGATCTCCGTGTGATTTCTGGAAAGGACCGGCTCTGTTACACGGGTAATACCGTCAGAGTACATTCCGGCAAGAAGTACGCAGGATTTTACCTGGGCAGATGCTACCGGAGAATTGTAGTGGATGGCATGGAGCTTTTTTCCGGAGATCTTAAGCGGTGCGCATCCGTTTCCGTTGAGACTTATGATATCGGCACCCATTTGGGAAAGCGGAGTCATGATCCGTTTCATAGGGCGTTTCTGGATGGAAGCATCGCCGGTAAGCTCTGATACAAAGTCCTGTCCTGCAAGGATCCCGGAGATGAGGCGGGTGGTAGTGCCGCTGTTGCCGACGTCAAGAGTCTCTGACGGAGCACTGAGACCATGGAGACCTTTTCCGTGGACCAGGATCTCTCCTTCTGTATTTTCAATGTTAATACCCATTTCCGGAAACAGGAAATAGTGGAGAGACAGTCTGCACCCTCCAGAAAATTTGTGATTTTGGTAGTGCCTTCTGCAAGAGAGCCGAACATGACAGCTCTGTGAGAAATGGATTTATCTCCGGGAATGGCAAGAGAACCGGATAATTTTTTTGCTTTTTTGATTTCCATATTAGTACCTGCCTGTATTGTTATTTTTGAAATACATGGCAGCAGATCGGATATCTGCTGCCGTTTATATATCAGCGTTCGCAGATCTTGTAATTACGTTTTGTAAGAAGCACTTTAGCCTGCTCCAGAGCTGCGTCTGTATAAAATTCGATCTTCAGAACGCCATCTTCAAATTCTCGGTTGTGGATAATACCGATATTTTTGATGCTGACCTTTTCTGTTGCAAGGATGGTTGCGATGGTTGCAATGGCACCGGCCTCATCTGCCACATCGATATAAAGGACATAGGAGCGGGGGATCAGGCTGTTGTCTACAATGTCAATGGAGTCACGGTAATCCTTGGAGCTTGCAAACATGTCAAAGATGTTGTCAGCTTCTTTGTTGTCAATGGAACAGCGGATCTGGATCAGCATACGGATAAATTCATCCAGAACCGTGGAAATGTTTTTCTGATTTTCCAGACAGATCTGTTCCCACATAACCGGTGAAGAAGAGGCAATACGTGTGATATCACGGAAACCGCCAGCTGCGATCATTTTCATATACTGGGCGTCGTTATCCAGAAGATTTACAAGATTTACAAGAGCGGAAGCTACGATATGAGGAAGGTGGCTGACTCCTGCCGTGATGAAATCATGTTCTTCTGCAGTGATAACAAGAGGGATCGCACCAAGAGAGGAGATCAGTTCTGTGAAATCAGAAATCTTTTCCAAAGCAACTTCTCCTCCCGGAGTGATGATATAATAAGCATTTTCCAGAAGATGATCACTGGAATTGGAAAAACCGCTGCGTTCGGAGCCTGCCATAGGATGACCGCCGATGAAGCGTCCTTCAAGTCGAGCTCGGTTACTTTTCGTGGATAACGCTTTTTACACTGCCTACATCTGTGAGGATACAGTTCTTTCCAAGAGAATCTTTGATCTTTTCCATGTATTCCACATTGAATTCTACAGGTGCACAGAGAAAAAGATAATCACAGTTATATAACTGCTCATCGTCAATATCACAGATCCCGTTGATCACGTTTAAACTGACTGCCTCTGCCAGAGCACTTCTGTCTTTGTCAAAGGCAAGCAGGCGATAATCCGGGTGAAATTTTCGTATGGTTCTGGCAATGGAGCCGCCGATCAGTCCAAGGCCGATAAAACCTATGGTTTTCATAGTACTTCAGAGTCCTTTCAGGTTACTTTTTACTTTTATTCTTTAATAGTGTAAATCACGACTATATTGTAAAAGAAAGTGTGAAAAATGTCAACAAATGTTAGCGGAAACAGGAAGGCCATTTTTGTAGCTGTTTACCGTAATGTTTTGCGAACAGGGAAGAGTAATAGAAAGTTACTGTTCATTGGTAATATTCCGCGAGGTGTTTTTTGTGAGCGAAGGTCACAGAAAACCCGAGACATACCGCGCGAATTTATGCGATCAGCATAAATTCTGTGCATCGCGAAGCGTGTTGCTGAGAACGGAGTGAACAGTAACAATAGAAAAAGGCTTGAGAAATCGGAGATTTCGGACGTATAATATAAT
>ENA-OQHA01000631-OQHA01000631.1-human-gut-metagenome-genome-assembly--contig:-NODE-631-length-16802-cov-2.164018_pt1 | contig 16802 bp, 20 predicted proteins | sample MGYA00242558_ERZ504707 | MGnify/ENA primary metagenome ERZ504707 (study PRJEB26092, sample SAMD00036197) | human gut metagenome | host: Homo sapiens | study: EMG produced TPA metagenomics assembly of...
CAGATATTTTCAAATCCAGCACTGCCTGAAAACTGCTCTCATCTACCAATTTCAGATTAATCATTTTTCTCCTACCAAGATTACACTATCAAAACTCGATTTCCTTCTTACCTTCTCTCCACTCCCAAAACATCCAACACTTCTGGATAGAGCTTGTACTCTGTTTCGTGGATGCGAGTTTCGAAAGTATCAAGGGTATCACCTTCAAGGCGTGGCACACGGACTTGCTTGATAACCTTACCGGTATCAACGCCAGAATCCACCCAGTGAATAGTCACACCAGACTGGTCAACACCTGCATTCCAAGCATCCTCAATGCCATGAGCACCTGGAAATTCAGGGAGATATGCCGGGTGAATATTGATGATACGGCCTTCATAAGCTGCTAGTAAGGTTGGGCCAACAATTTTCATATACCCCGCTAAGCAAACCAAATCTATCTGGTGTTCATCCAAGAGTTTGACGATAGCTTCTTCATAAGCTGCTTTATTGTCAAATTCCTTGAGTTCAAAGGCATGGCTAGTCACACCAAGATTCTTGGCACGTTCTAAGACATAGGCATCACGGTGATCTGAAAAAACAAATTCTACTGGAAATTGTTCCGCAATCACCTGAAAGTTTGAGCCGTTGCCAGAGGCAAAAACAGCAATCTTCATATTCGTTACAAAGGGACGTTTCGGCTAGCCGAACAGTTTCGTAGAAAAATAGGAAATCATTTTGTGTGCAAGCACCCAGCAATGATCTCTCTTTTTTCCTAGAAAATGAGTCCCGTGTTCAGTTAGGCTTGCTAACTAAACACTCCTTTCTACAATTTCTCCGTATAAAATGGTGATTTCACCATTATTTAATCACCACACTTGCGCCATCTTTCTTCACAATACGACCTATTTCATAAACAGGTTCGTCAAGAAGTTCTTTGACACGTTCAACATTTTCTGGTTTAACCGCAAGCATGAGACCAATACCCATGTTGAAGATTTCAAACATTTCTTCATGTTTGATTTCACCATATTTTTCAAGGGCTTTGAAAATTGGAAGAACTGGCACTTTGCTTTCATCAATTTCAGCAGCCAAGTCATCTGAGAACATACGTGGTACATTTTCGATGAAACCACCACCTGTGATGTGAGCAATACCGTTAACCAATTCTTCTTTGATGAGTGGCAAAGCTGCTTTGACGTAGATACGAGTTGGTTCAAGAAGAACGTCTTTAAGTTTTTTGCCTTCAAGTTCTGGAAGAACTTCTTCACCTGTGTAATCAGCAAAGACACGACGCACGAGTGAGTAACCATTTGAGTGGATACCACTTGAAGCAAGTCCAAGAAGCACGTCACCTTCAGCTACTTTTGAGCCGTCGATGATTTGAGATTTTTCTGCGATACCTACCGCGAAACCTGCCAAATCATAGTCGTCTTCACCATACATACCAGGCATTTCAGCAGTTTCACCACCAATAAGGGCTGCACCAGCTTGCACACAACCTTCAGCAACACCAGCAACGACCTGCTCCAATTTAGCTGGTTCATTTTTACCAGTTGCTACGTAGTCAAGGAAGTAAAGGGGCTCAGCACCTGCAGCGATGATATCGTTAACACACATAGCAACACAGTCTTGACCGATAGTATCGTGTTTGTCGTACTTAATAGCAAGCATGAGTTTAGTACCGACACCATCTGTACCTGAGATCAAAACAGGCTCTTTGACACCTGTTTTTGAAAGGTCAAACATACCACCGAAGCCACCGAGAGCTCCCATAACACCTGCACGCTCTGTACGGGCAACGTGTTTTTTGATACGTTCAACAACTTCATAACCTGCTTCAACGTCTACGCCAGACTGCGCGTAAGCATTTTTAGACATAATTTTTTCCTCTTTTTTCTTCTGCACTGCTCTTAATAGAAAGAAGTGTGTTCTTTCAAACTTTCCAAATAGCGTTCTTCGTAGTCATACAATGGTGTTGGATATTTACCATCAAAGTAAGCCACACAAAGGCCACCGTTTGGTGCATCTGTGTCAATTCCAATAGAATCAATCAATCCATCAATAGACAAGTAAGTCAAGCTATCCGCTCCAATGATTTCGCGTGTTTCCTCAACTGTATGATTGGCCGCAATCAATTCCTTACGTGTTTGAATATCGATACCGTAGAAACATGGGTAGGCAAGGGCTGGGCTACCGATTGCTACGTGGACCTCTGTTGCTCCTGCTTCTTTTAGCAAATTAACGATACGACGTGATGTTGTCCCACGTACAATAGAGTCGTCAATCATAACCACACGTTTTCCTTTAACAACACCTGATACGGCAGAGAGCTTCATACGAACCCCTTGCTCACGCAATTCTTGTGTTGGTTGGATAAAGGTACGTTGGGTGTATTGGTTTTTAATCAAGCCCATTTCATTTGGCAAGCCTGATTCTTCCGCAAATCCCATGGCTGCGCTAAGTGATGAATTAGGCACACCAACGACAATATCTGCTTCATGTTTGAACTCACGTGCCAATTGAGCACCCATACGTTTACGAGCTGTATGGACATTGACCCCTTGGATATTTGAATCAGGACGGGCAAAGTAGATATACTCCATCGAACAAACAGCCAATTGCGTATCCGTTGTATAGGTATCGTAAGTGATGCCATTATCATCGATGATAACAACCTCACCTGGATTTACATCCCGAATCCATTCTGCACCAACACCCTCAAAGGCACATGTTTCAGATGAAACCACGATAGCACCATTGCTCATCTTACCAAGAGAAAGGGGACGGAAGCCATTTGGATCCAAAGCTGCAATAAGCTTGTCCTCAATCATAAGAAGATAAGCAAATCCACCTTTAACAGTGCTCAAGCTTCTTTCACCTTGCCCATAAAGGATGGGTTGTGGCTACGGCGAATCAAGTGAGCTAAGATTTCTGAGTCAGAAGTTGAGTTTAAGATAGCTCCATTTTTCTCCAACTCATGTCTTAGTGACTCTGCATTAGTCAAATTCCCATTATGAGCAAGACCAAGCTGTCCATCGTGAAACTTAAACATGAATGGTTGAATATTGTCTACAGAAGCTTCACCAGCAGTCGCATAACGAACATGACCGATAGCAGCCATTCCAGTTAGCTTATCCAAGTTGGCTGGATCACGGAAAACTTCTGAGAGAAGCCCCATATCACGATGACGCTTCAATTGACCCGCATCATTTGAGAGAATTCCTGCTCCCTCTTGACCACGGTGTTGGAGACTGTGAAGTCCGAAATAAGTTAATTTGGCAGCATCCGGGTGACCCCAGATACCAAAAACACCACATTCTTCATTAAGAGATTTAACTTCGTATGTCATTTTTATACCTTTTATTTTGATATTTTCCTAATGTTATGCAAACGAAAAACTGTTCCTAGCCGCTCATTCACTAATGTGAACTCAAGTTTTCAAGCTCTTTAAAACTACTGCTACATTGAAAAATATCATTACTGAGTGCACTTGGCACTCTATTATTTTCCAGTAAAGTATTTAACCGCTGACGCAAAGAGGTGTTGGTCTTTATTTCCTGGAATATTTTGGAAGAGACCGTCTTCGAAACGTTCTGAGTGACCCATCTTACCAATAATTTGACCGTTCTTACTTGTGATACCTTCGATAGCATTCACAGATCCGTTAGGATTGTATTTAGAATCCATGCTTGGTTTACCTTCGAAGTCAACATATTGGGTAAAGATTTGACCATTGTCACGAAGCTCTGCAAATTCCTCAGCTGTCACGACAAATTTACCTTCACCGTGTGAGTACTGGGATGGCATGGATGTCACCAACTTCCGACTCCGGCAAGCATGGTGAGTTAGTGTTGGCAATACGTGTTTCAACCATCTTAGCCACGTGTTGGTTGGCATCATTGTAGAAGAGGGTTGGACTAGTGCTGCTTGCATCTTCAAAGTTACCGTATGGAAGAAGACCTGATTTAACAAGGGCTTGGAATCCGTTACAGATACCAATAATCAAACCACCACGTTCGATGAAGCTATCAATGGCTACACGTACTTTTCATTAAGCAAGATGTTAACGATAAATTTAGCTGATCCATCTGGTTCATCCGCTGCTGAGAAACCACCTGCAAAGAAGATAATGTTAGCTTTTTCGATATTGTCAACCATGGTGTCAACAGACTTGACAATAGCTTCTTCATTAAGTGTTACAAATGGTACCAAGTTGACTTTTGCACCTTCTTTTTCAAAGGCCTTAGCTGAATCGTACTCAGAGTTAGTACCTGGGAATACTGGGATGTAAACCACTGGTGTCTCAACTGTTTCTTTAGCTTTGATCACAGCATCAGATGCTACAGCAGGTACTTCTTCCAACTCAGTTGCTTGTGCAAATTCCGTTGGGTAAACCTCTTCCAATTTACCTTGGAAGGCACTGTCAAGTTTGTGTCCATCAAGCGTTACACCATTGACAGTAAGTGTAAAGTCAGCTGCTGTTTGTCCAATCTTGGCAACACCTGAAATTTCTTCCGGAGATGTGAAGACGAATCCACCCAATTGAGCTGTCAAGGCAGTCTCAAGATTTTCAAGGGTTACAGTGGCACCAATATGGTTACCAAATGTTGCAAGGGCAAGTGCTTCAACGACACCACCATATTTGACAGCTGATGCAGATGTGACTTTATGGTCAGCTTGGATGGCTTCAAACTTAGCAAAGTTAGACTTGATAAGATCGAAGTCAATTTCTTGTGCCAAAGCTTGACCAGGAATGTAGTAAATATTTTCACCAGCAGCTTTGAATTCTGGAGAAAGAACCTTACGGCTATCTGCAGTTGTGACACCAAAGGCAACCAAGGTTGGTGGTACTGTCAATTCTTCAAAGGTACCAGACATAGAGTCTTTACCACCGATAGATGGCAAACCAAGTTGAATCTGAGCTTCGATTGATCCAAGAAGAGCTGATACTGGTTGGCCAAAGCGCTCCGCTTGTTTATCCATACGCTCGAAGTATTCTTGATAAGAGAAGCGAGCCTTAGACCAGTTTGCACCAGCAGCAACCAAACGAGCTGTTGCTTCGATTACTGCATAAGCAGCGCCATGATATGGAGACCATTCTGCTACATAAGGGTTGAATCCTTGCGCCATAACAGAAGCAGTTGTTGTCACGCCATGTTGAACTGGCAATTTCTGTACAGAAGCTTCCGTTGGTGTGATTTGGTAGCGACCACCGAGTGGATGATTGACTGTTGAACGACCAACTGAGCTATCAAAGATGGTTTGTAAACCTTTTTGACTAGCATGGTTCAAGTCAGCCAAGACTTCAAGAGTATCAGCTTCAAGTGTTTCAGCAGATGTTTGACGTTCTTCTGGAAGCTTGACATCCTTGTCAACCACCTTAGCATCTACGACAACACGTACACCGTTTGTATCAAGGAAACGACGTTCCAAATCAACGATGGTTTCACCATTCCAGTGCATGACAAGATTTGGTTTTTCAGTTACTGTTGCAACGACAACAGCATCAATATTTTCTTTGTTACATTCAGAAACGAAGGTATCTACATCTTCTGGACGAACCACTACAGCCATACGTTCTTGAGATTCAGAGATGGCAATTTCTGTACCATTCAAACCTTGGTATTTCAATGGCACTTTGTCTAGATCAATTTCAAGACCATCTGCCAATTCACCGATAGCCACACAGACACCACCAGCACCAAAGTCATTTGATTTTTTGATAAGACGTGTCACATCCCCATTACGGAAAAGACGTTGAATCTTACGTTCTTCGATGGCATTCCCTTTTTGAACCTCAGCACCAGCTGTTTCAACAGATTCAACCGTTTGAACTTTAGAAGAACCTGTCGCACCACCGACACCGTCACGTCCAGTCTTACCACCGAGCAAGATAATCACATCACCTGCTTCAGGTTTCTCACGAACAACATTTTCCTTAGGAGCCGCACCGACAACTGCACCTAGCTCCATACGCTTAGCAACGAAACCTGGGTGGAAGTATTCACGAACATAAGTTGTTGCAAGACCAATTTGGTTACCGTATGAAGAATAACCGTGTGCCGCTGTTTTAGAAATCACTTGTTGTGGCAATTTACCAGCACGAGTTTCGGCAATTGGTGTTGTAATATCACCAGCACCTGAGATACGCATGGCTTGGTAAACGTATGAACGACCTGACAATGGGTCACGAATGGCACCACCGATACAAGTAGCCGCTCCACCAAATGGTTCGATTTCAGTTGGGTGGTTGTGGGTTTCGTTCTTGAACATGAGAACCATGGTTCTTTGACACCATTGACATCCACTTCAATTTCAACAGAGCAGGCATTGATTTCATCAGACACTTCCATGTCATCCAAACGACCATTGGCACGCTCGTAACGACCAAAAATAGTAGCCATATCCATCAAGGTTTGAGGTTTTTCTGTACGTCCCAACTCATCACGCATGGCAATATACTTGTCATAAGTCGCTTGCAATTGTTTTTCAAATTTAGAAGCTGAGAAGTCGATGTTTTTCAACTCAGTCTCGAAAGTTGTGTGACGGCAGTGGTCAGACCAGTAAGTATCCAAAACCTTCAACTCAGTCTCAGTTGGTACACGTCCAATGGATTTGAAGTAATCTTGAATGAAGAGAAGGTCATCCACTTCCATTGCCAATCCTTGCTCTGCCTTATACTTAGCAAAATCTTCTGCCGTATAAGTTTCAAAGAAATCCAAGCTTGGAATGGTCTTGTCAGACTCAGAGAAATCCTGTTTCGCAATGCCAACAGTGATATCTTTGAAACGAGAATCCACTGGGTTCAAAAGGTAGTTTTTGACAGCTTCCAACTCATTCGTATCAATATCCTTGTTAACCAAGTAAAGTTGTGCTGTGTTCACTGTTACATCATTTGAACTACCAAGCAAAAGCAAAGCTTCTTGTGAAGATGCCGCACGTTGGTCAAATTGACCTGGCAAACTTTCGATCGCAAAGAAAGCATACTTCTCAAGATCAGCCTTAACCGCAACCTCGTCCAAAACAGTATCAGTCACTTGCTCAGAGAAGATGTGTTTTTCCGCACGCGCAAACAAGTCCTCTGCCAAATTAAAGACATCGTAAACCTGAACAATACGAAGATCATTCAAAGTTTCAACTGAAGATTATGCTTTAATTCTTTTACTAAAGACTGAGATTTCACACGAAAATCAGCTTTTTTCTCAACGAAAATACGTTTATCCATTTTATTTCCTTTATCTATTTCTACTTAAAGATTGTAGTGAAGACCAAGTATTCTATTTATTTGTAAAAGGCTACTTCAATCCTTGCAATTTTTCCAATACAACTTCATAAACATCTGTCAAGCTACCAAGATCACGACGGAAAACATCCTTGTCCATATGGTGCCCTTCAGCATCCCAGAGGCGGCAGTTATCTGGTGAGAATTCATCCGCCAAGATAATCTTGCCATCCTTATCAAAACCAAATTCCAATTTGAAGTCAATCAAGCGAAGACCAATTTGTGCAAACCAATCTTTTAGCAATTCATTGATACGACGCGTTTCTTCCTTGATATAAGCAATTTGTTCATCATTGGCAATATCCAAGAACTTCACATGCTCATCATTGATGAATGGGTCATCCAAATCATCGTTCTTGTAGTAAAATTCAACGATTGGAGTTTTCAAGTCCAAACCTTCTTCAACGCCAAAACGTTTAGAAAAAGAACCTGCAGTCACATTACGAAGAACAACCTCCAAAGGAATGATAGTAACTTCTTGTTAAGTTGTTCGGTATCAGAAATACGTTCGATAAAGTGAGTAGCTACACCCGCAGCATTCAATTTTTCAAAATAAGAGACGAAATCTGATTATTTAGCACACCTTTTCCTTTAATAGTCTCCTTACGAGCACCATTAAGCATGGTTGCCTGGTCCTTATAGACCGACTTAATCACATTTCGTCTTCTGTACTATAAATATCTTTAGCTTTCCCAGTATAAATCAGTTGGTTTGACATGGAATTGTTCGCCTTTCAAGTTTATTCGTCTTAATTATACCACACCAGAATCCAAAAACCAACATATAGCAAACTTTATTACTTAGGTAAAAAAATAACGTTCGTGTTTTGGTTGTTTTTTAGAGTTTCTTAATAAATAATGTATAGAAAAAAGGAGTGTGACAGAACTAAATCCATATAATATTTAGTTTCTTGCCTCACTCCAACAAAATAACAATCGTATAGTACACAACGATTATATTATTACGTCTAGCTTTCTTATTCTTTATTCAATTCCTCAGACAAATAGTCCAACAAATCAGCTACCTTAACCATATGGTCAATAGTATCATCGGAAATCTCAAGGTCGAACTCATCCTCCAAATTAATAATGAATTCCATAAGCTCTATTGAATCCACACCCAAGTCATCTAATTTGGTAGCTTCGGTTAAAACAATGTCCTCTTTCCCCACCTGCTCTTGAATAACGAGCTGCATTTTCTGAAGAATTTCTACTCTACTCATCAGTTAGCCTCCTCTTTCGGACTAAAGGCTTCAACTAGCTGCTCAACAACCTTAGTATCAAGCATCGTACGAACCTGCTTAATGGTATAGTAAACCGCCTTAGCATCACTAGATCCATGACATTTTACTACGGGAGCTTTAAGACCAAAGAGAACCGCACCTCCAGCGCTAGAGTAATCCATAGTCTCTTTCATACCTTTTAGGCTGTCTTTCAATAGGAAGGCACCTAACTTAGCTTTAAGACCACCATTCATGATAGCTGACTTAAGGGTCTTCATGGTACCAAGTCCCGTTCCTTCGATTGCCTTGAGAACTGCATTTCCGGTGAAACCATCAGCTACGACCACGTCAGCAGCTCCTGACATGATTTCACGCGCCTCAACATTACCAACAAAGTTAATACTTGGCTCCTTAGATAAGAGCTCAAAAGCCTCCTTACGAAGACTATCCCCCTTTGTTTCCTCAGTCCCATTATTAAGGAGACCTACACGAGGGTTGGCAATTCCACGCACATTTTTGGCATAGAAAGATCCTAAAATAGCATATTGATGCAAATGACTAGCTGTATTTTCCGCATTAGCACCCAAATCAAGCATATCAAAGGGTTGACCAGTAAAACTTGGCATTGTTGACATAAGACCTGGACGCTCAACTCCCTTAATACGTCCTACCACGAAGAGACCTGCAGCCAGAAGAGCACCTGTATTTCCCGCAGAAATCACGGCACCTGCTTTTTTCTCCTTAACAGCCTGTGCACCTAAGACCATTGAAGCTTTTTTCTTCTTGCGAATGGCTTTAGCTGGCTCATCATCCGAATTTATCTTTTCATCAGTATGCACAATGCTCACACGTTCATTCGCTGTCAAATAGGTCTTAATTTTAGCTTCATCACCATAAAGCTGGATTTCAATATCTTTGAAATCTGCTATAGCTTGGTTGACTCCCTCTACAATTGCTTGTGGCGCATTATCGCCACCCATAGCATCTACTGCAATTACATGCATAGCATTCTCCCTCTTGTCCTCTGCCATCAAACATAAACTCAGATTTCTATCAATAAAATATTATGTAACTAAAATAGACTAGTTCACTGTTTCTAGCAGAGTCTTTCAGCTTATTATCTTCTTATTATAGCACGAACTGACTTGCATTTTAACCCCTGAGACTGAAAACCATTACTTTCCTGTTTCACGTGAAACAAAAAGAAGATAATGTCTAGTCAGCACTATCTTCTTTATTATTCATAATATGTCCCCAAGAATTTAGATTATCAATAAACTTCTTACTTTTAAGATGTATTCCAACATAATTATCATAGAGGTCATCAATAAAATGTCGTAGCTTTCGTTTCATTTCATCCTTAACAGATATGCTTCTCAATTCCTCGAAAGAAAGCCCCTGAAAACGATCTAAAAGATAAGGTACATTAGGATCTAAGTGACTACGCCTTTCATCCTCTGCATAGTGATTTGAACAAAGTAACCCCGAGAACTTATACGAAAAGTCAAAAGGAAGGCCTACACGATGGCAAAAGATACACTCGTGAAAATTCAATCGTACACCGAAACGGTCTAAAACCTGAATCTCAAAGATATTAGTCAAGATTTCATAATCCAAGCCTTCTTCCATTAATTCAAGCGTCTTCTCCAAGAATGCAAATAATTGCGCATCTGCCACACCGTCAGCAATAGCAACATCCGTCAGAGCAGCTAAATAAGTCGCATAAGACAGCTTGAAAATATCGCTTGTAATTTCCTTGAAGGACTCTGCCTGGCTATAATCCTCTATGAAAGATAAGCCCTCATCATTTACAGTCATTATGAATTCAGCGATGGTTAAAGGTTGAATCACAGCACTTAATTTACCTGACCCACCACCTCTAACAAAAACATCCGTTTACCAGCTTGCTCGGTAAAAATCTTAACCAGCTTATCGTTCTCACGATAATTACGATTGAAGAGGACAAGTCCTCTACTCTCAAGCTTCTGCATGTTCTTCCATAAACTCTTTCAAACGAGCCATAGCTGTTTCAATAGTATCCATGCTAGCTGCATACGACAAGCGAACATAGCCTTCACCATACTTCCCAAAAGCAACCCCTGGGATAATCGCAATAGCCTTTTCACGAGCAAAGTCTTGACAGAACTTAAAGGAATCTTGAGTATAGCCTTCTGGAATCTTAGCAAAGATGTAGAAAGCACCATCAGGTTTAATAATTTTGAAACCAAGTTCAGTCATTTTTTCAAGAATATAATCACGACGCTTCAAATACTCAACTTTCATTGGTTGGGCATCATCTTTACCAGCAGATAAGGCTTCAATAGCTGCAAATTGTGCCATAGTAGCTGCAGCTGTTACCAAATACTGGTGACTCTTAATCAACTGAGCCGTCAAGACTGCAGGTGCAAAAATCAAACCAATACGCCAGCCCGTCATCGCATGAGATTTAGACAAACCATTAATCAAAATCGTTTGTTCCGGCAAATACTCAGCAATAGATACATGTTGGTCCACATAAGTTAGCTCAGAGTAAACTTCATCACTAACAACAAAAATATCGTATTTTTTCAGAACTTCAGCTAAATCTTTAATCTGTTGACGTGAGTAAGTCACACCTGTTGGATTAGTTGGGTAGTTAAGCAAAACGGCTTTAAGCTTATCTCCCTGCTCCAAAATTGCCTTTTCTAACATCTCCGGAGTCAAAACAAAATCATTCGCTGTTGTATCAATTTCAGCAATTTCAGCACCAACTAGATTTGCAATTGGCTCATATCCAGGATAGGCTGGTGCAGGTAAAAGAATCGTATCTCCTGGCTCCAAAATAGCCGTCAAAGTTGCAGAAAGGGCTTCTGTAGCTCCAATAGTCACCAAGATTTCATTATCTGGGTTATAAGTAAGATTATATTTTTCCTTAACAAAATCTGCCGCAGCTTGACGCAAAGCAGGAAGTCCTGCCATACCTGTATAGTGAGACTGGTTAGCATCGATAGCAGCTTTAGCAGCCTCTTTTACATGATCTGGAGTCGTAAAATCAGGCTCACCAAGTGTCAACTTTTTGATACCTGGTACATCTGAAATTGACTGGTCAAACTGACGAATCATCGAAACTTCAATCTTATCTAAATTTTTATTAAAACGTTGTGTTAAATCCATCACTGTCACCTCTTTGCAATTATGCCTTACATTATATCAAAAACTCAAACGCATTTAAACACCAAAAAAAGCTAGCCTAGGCTAGCTTTAGTCTATTTATGGCCCATTTCAAACAAAGGTGACAATGGACGTTTTTCATGAATACGAATAATTGCCTCTGAAATCAAATCAGCAATTGAAATTTGTTCAATCTTATCAATCAAACGTTCTTCTGGAAGATAAATCGTGTCCAATACGACAAGCTTCTCAATAGCAGACTTTTGAATATTATCAAGTGCTGGACCTGACAATACAGGGTGAGTACATGAGGCATAGACATGAGTTGCACCAGCTTCAGCAAGCGCATCCGCCGCATGACAGATGGTACCCGCAGTATCAATCATATCATCAATCAAGATACATGTTTTACCTTCAACGTTACCAATGATATTCATAACCTCAGAAGTGTTCATTTTATCAACACTACGACGTTTATCAATGATTGCGATTGGTGTTTTCAAACATTGAGCAAGTTTTCGTGCACGAGTCACACCACCATGGTCTGGAGAAACAACAACAACATCATCTCCAGTAAGACCAGCACGATCAAAGTATCTGCGATAAGTGGTGCACCCATCAAATGGTCTACAGGAATATCAAAGAATCCTTGAATTTGAGAAGCATGGAGGTCAACTGTCAAAAGTCGATCAACACCTGCAACCTCAAGCATATTAGCAACCAATTTAGATGTGATTGGCTCACGTGAACGTGCCTTACGGTCTTGACGTGCATAACCATAATAAGGCATAACAACACTGATTGTTTCTGCACTTGCACGTTTTAGCGCATCAACCATAATCAAGATTTCCATCAAATTATCATTTACAGGAGAGCTTGTAGATTGAAGAATAAAAACGTGATGACCACGGATAGATTCTTCAATATTAACTTGAATCTCACCATCTGAAAATTCACGAACACTTGATTTTCCGAGTTCAATACCCATTTTATCAGCAACTTTTGCTGCTAATTCCTGGTTAGATGATAAAGCAAACAACTTCAAATTCGTATAAGACATGATTTCCTCCAAAATATCTACTAAACCATTCTACCTTTTTTTAGATTGATTTTCAATGCAAAATAAATGGTGTCACAGTAACTTAACAAGACTAAAAAGATTTAACCTTAACCTCGACATTTTCCCGTCTAAAAGCAATTCCAGAAAGTAAAGACTATTTGCCATAAAATAAAAACGATTCGAGAAAATTCGAATCGCCTTTTTGTATTCATTATGGGTAAATATAGTATACAGAACCACCATGAGCTGAAGATGTTGGATCAAATGTACCACGGTAGTTACCGATTGACATGTTACCTGCATAGTTTGCTTCCATAACTTGAATTGAATTTGCACCTGATGCTGATGTTACGTAAGCTACGTGACCATAACCCCACCATCATTTGGCCAAACCGCAATTGCTCCGGCTACAGGAGTTGTCCCGACTGAGTGGCCAGCTGCTTGTGCGCTAGCAATCCAGTTTTTAGCATTACCCCAGTAATTACCGACCCATGAAGCTAATGATTTAGCACCCCAAGTACATTGACCAACAGGATATGTATTAGGAGTTGAGGCAGTTGATACTTTAGGTGTTTCAGCTGCTGGAGCTGGTGCTTCTGAAGCTGCAGGCGCTTGACTTACTGGTGCCTCTGAAGTTGCTGCCGGTGCTTCGCTAGCAGGAGCTGGTGCTTCCGAAGCAGCTGGAGCAGCTGATTCTGGCTGTGCTTCAGATGTTGCTGGAGCAGCAGGCGCTTGAGTAGTTTCTGAAGTTTCTGATGAAACAGGTTCTTGTGCTGCTTCAGATGTTGCTGTTTCTGAAACAGTAGCTTCTGAAGTTGCTGCCGCTTCTGATTGAGCTACAAATGCTGCCGCTTCTGAAGAAGCTACTGCTTGTGCTGCTGCCTCTGATTCTGCAATTGCTTGAGATTGAGCAACTGATGCTGCAGTTGAAGCTGCCACTGATTCTGCAGTTGATTTAGCAGAAACAAGTGATGTTTTTTCATCTTGAGCTGTAGCCAATTCTGCAGCCAAAGCAACTTGTGCTGCTTCTAGTTCTGCTTGTTGAGTTGTCAAACCAGCTTCTGTAGTTTCAAGTTCTGCTTTATTAGTTGCAATCTCATTAATAGCAGCTTGGTTTTGTTCTTGTTTTGCAGCAAGCTCTTTTTGATCAGACTCTTGTTTTGTCAACATGTCATTATTAGCTGTAACAACTTTTGAAATAGCTGTGATACGAGTAATAGCTTCAGAGATTGACTTAGAGTTCAAGATAGAGTTGATGTAGCTAGTCGCAGTATTATTTTGTTGAGCACTACGAGCTTGTTTCGCCAAAGAATCTTGACGAGCTACAATTTTACTTGATAATTCTTGAATTTCAGATTCCAAATCTGCTGATACTTTTTCAAGTTCAGCATTTTTAGTTTCCAATTCTGATTTTTGTGTTCTAAGTGTAGATACTTGAGATTGGATTGTAGCAACTTGCGCTTGTGCAGTCTCTTGTTGAGAAGCAAGGTTACTAATTGCGTTATCTGCAGCAGCGATTTGCGAATCATAATCCTCTGCATGTACTGATGCAGCTGCTGATAAGTTACACCACTTACCAACAACTGCTTGAAAAGAAATACGTTTTTTCATAATATAAAATACTACTCCTTTTCGATAAGACCTTTTAATTGTATCAAAAAATGGCGCAAATTTTGTTACGCCAATATTACAGTTCTATTTAAATCTATCAACTGACAGATACAAAAATAATTTTTCAAGAATAGGTTTAATAAAGATAAAGATCAAAAGATTAAACACTATACTAGGACTTAGTTGATAAATAATAAAATTCGTCACAGACTCATTGGAGAAACCATAAAATAAGGCAAAGCCAAAATTTATAGTATCAAATAGAAAGAGGAATAAAAACATTAACAAAAATCAACATAGGTATTTCTCTTAATAATTCGACCTAGCTGAGTTAACAGATAGCATAACAGTGGCAAAGTTAGAATTACTATACCAACTGTTTTGAAATAATAGGTATCATAAAGAAATCCAAAATAAACAAGGTAAAGAAAGGAATACTTATTTGGAAAATCAAGAGTTAAGATGAAAATATAAATAATAAAAAGATGAGATGATAGAAAAAATTCAGGAGATAAATAATGATTAAGTATCATCGAAATATGACCATCCCATAGAAAAGGAACAATACTCAGTAAGAAAGGAATAATAGAATACTTGGATAATTTCATATTATTTACCATCTCCAACTAGAGTAACATAAGAAATTTTATCAAAATCAGCATAAGGTTTTACCAAATCGTACGAATTACCTTCATAATCACTCACAGAGTCTACAGTACCAATTGGAACATCCTTTACTGATACATCATCAAGGCCACTTGTAACTACTTCAGTGCCAACCTTAACGTTAGAAGATGAATTGAGTTGTGTCATCTCTAACAGCTTCTTTTTATTATCATAACGAGATATAATCCCGAAAATATGGTTATCATCCTCTGATTTGACGCTAGAAGCAAGGTAACTATCACTAGAACTACTAGAAAGTAAAGAAATAGTAGTAGTATCATCATATACCTTAGTTACCAAACCAATTACTCCACCATTAGAAGTTGCTAACATAGATTTACTAACATTCTTAGACTTACCGACATTAATTGTTAACTCTTTTAACCAAGTCACAGAAGGTCGCATAGAACTTCAGCAGTGAGAACATTATCACGACTTAGTTTGTCCGAAAGATTAAGCGAAGCTCTTAAAGAATCGTTCTCTTCTTGCAAGTTAGAAATAATAGATGATTGATTTTCTAAATTTGATAAAGATTTTTTTAAATCTCGATTCTCATTATAGGTTGATAAGAGATCAGAAATAACATTATGAGATTTTGATAAAGCAGTAAATGGAACTGAAACCACTGAGTCTACTTTGGTAACGAAACCCGAAACATTAGACGAGATATCCTTCGTTAATTTTTTATTAGTAAAGACAAAAGAAAAAAGCATTACAAAAAATAGAACAATAATAAACCCATAAAGAAGAAATCGATAAAAACTATTTTTCATTTTGTCACCTCAAAAAAGAAAACGAATTATCTAAAAGATAATTCGTCTTAATACTACGGAGAATGGGGGATTCGAACCCCCGCGCCAGTTACCCGACCTAACGATTTAGCAAACCGTCCTCTTCAGCCTCTTGAGTAATTCTCCAATATGGGCACGAGTGGAATCGAACCACCGACCTCACGCTTATCAGGCGTGCGCTCTAACCATCTGAGCTACGCGCCCAAGCAAATGCTTGGCTATAATATCCAAATAAAGCGGGTGACGAGAATCGAACTCGCGACAACAGCTTGGAAGGCTGTAGTTTTACCACTAAACTACACCCGCTTAATGGGAGTTAACGGGATCGAACCGCTGACCTCTGCTTGTAAGGCAGATGCTCTCCCAGCTGAGCTAAACTCCCTTATGGTCGTTTAACTCAGCCAACGGTCAGAAACTACGTTTCTCTTATCCGCCGATTGGAATCTCGATTCCCTCTCAATTCCAACTAAGCTAAACTCCCAAATGAGCCTAGATCATCTAGGCTCAATCTCTTGCTAAGCGACTTCCTTATCTCACAGGGGGCAACCCCCAACTACTTCCGGCGTTCTAGGGCTTAACTGCTGTGTTCGGCATGGGTACAGGTGTATCTCCTAGGCTATCGTCACTTAACTCTGAATGATTAAACATTCAAAATTGAACATCTATATTCTAACAAGTTAACCTTTCGTTGTCAATATCTTCTGACTCTTTGGATAAGTCCTCGAGCTATTAGTATTAGTCCGCTCCATTGCTCACACAACTTCCACTCCTAACCTATCTACCTGATCTTCTCTCAGGGCTCTTACTGATATAAAATCATGGGAAATCTCATCTTGAGGTGGGTTTCACACTTAGATGCTTTCAGCGTTTATCCCTTCCCTACATAGCTACCCAGCGATGCCTCTGGCGAGACAACTGGTACACCAGCGGTAAGTCCACTCTGGTCCTCTCGTACTAGGAGCAGATCCTCTCAAATTTCCTACGCCCGCGACGGATAGGGACCGAACTGTCTCACGACGTTCTGAACCCAGCTCGCGT
>ENA-OQHA01000632-OQHA01000632.1-human-gut-metagenome-genome-assembly--contig:-NODE-632-length-16784-cov-1.496608_pt1 | contig 16784 bp, 22 predicted proteins | sample MGYA00242558_ERZ504707 | MGnify/ENA primary metagenome ERZ504707 (study PRJEB26092, sample SAMD00036197) | human gut metagenome | host: Homo sapiens | study: EMG produced TPA metagenomics assembly of...
GGGAGATTGATGAAAAGGACTTGAAAATATCGAAAAATGTCTGGTATGTAGGAACGGATGCCAGAGGCGGCCGGTGTGATGCAGGGGGAACTGTTGAAAGATCTCTGGAAAAACAAAGCAGAATACTCGACTGGAATGGAAATGGAATGCTGGATTATGTACTGGTAGAAGGAGAAGAATCACATTTTGATGCAATCCGCAGAACAAGCGGATTCCTGGAAACGGGTGCAGAACTTCCGTTGAATCAGAAGGGAAATATCCTGGCTGAATGGAAGAGAGAGCTGGCTTATGAAAAGTTTGCGGCATTAGATGACGAGGCAGTACAGAACGTAGAGGCTGTTATCTGCAATAACGATGATATGGCACTTGGGGTATATGATTATTACAAAGAAAAAATCTGAAACTTCCAGTGATCATCGGGATTAATAACAGTGAAGAAATGCACCAGAAGATTATGTCGGGTGAAATGTATGGAACGATTGACAATAAGATGGAAGATCAGGTAATGGAAATATGCCGGCTGATGCAGGCAATTTTGAAAAAGGATACAGGATCATATCAGAAGTGTGGTATAGTACGCCGAAGGCAATCGTTAAAGCGGAAGGAACAGAATGAAAGCAAAAGAAAAGAGAACTAAAAAAATAAAAAACTCTGTAAATCAATCATGATTTACAGAGCTTTTCTTTTAAGCTGCCTAGCGGAATCGAACCGCCGACCTCCGCCTTACCAAGCGACGCTCTACCGACTGAGCCAAGGCAGCATGCATAAGTGATATGCAACATTGATACTATACAATGAATCAGGTGATTTTGTCAATACATTTTTTGTGATACCGGGAGAAAATCAAAAGAAATATAAAGAAAACATATTGCCGGAAAATGAAAATAGGAATAGAATAGTAATTTAGAACATGGTAGACAGAAGAGGGAGAGAAACATGAAAAGATGAAGACAATGACAGAGGGCGTGATCTGGAAAGAAATACTTTTTTTTGCAATCCCGCTGATTCTGGGGAATTTGTTTCAACAGTTATATAATACGGTGGATTCGATTATTGTCGGCAACTATGTGGGAAGTAACGCACTGGCGGCAGTCGGATCCAGCGGTGCAATCATTAACCTGCTAATCGGTTTCTGCATAGGAGCATCGACTGGTGCAGGTGTTGTGATCTCGCAGTTTATGGGCCAAAAATACAGAAGGCGTGAGGAAGGCCGTACATACTACGATGGCGATCGCGCTGGTAGCAGGAGTGCTTCTGACTGTAATCGGAATTACAGTGACACCATCGATGCTGCGCCTGATGGGAACACCGGACAAGGTATTTGAACAGTCGGTAATCTATCTGCAGGTATATTTTGGCGGAAGTTTATTTTCGGTAGTTTACAATATGTCGGCGGGTGTTCTGAATGCCGTGGGCAATTCCAGACGTTCCCTGGTATACCTGCTGATCGCGGCGATTTCAAATATATTCCTGGATCTGATCATGGTTGTCGGACTGAAGCTTGGAATCGTTGGCGCGGCACTGGCTACGGATATCAGTCAGTTGATATCATGCATTTTTATATGGGGATTCTGATCAGAAGTGAAGATGTATATAAGTTGAAGATTAAGGAAATCCGCTGCTATGACCATCTGCTTTCCAAAATCATCCGTATCGGAATCCCGACGGGAATCCAGAATATTGTAATTTCACTTTCGAATCTGATCGTACAGACGAGCGTGAATAGTTTCGGGGCAACGGTTATGGCCGGATTTGCAGCATATATAAAGATTGATGGATTTAACATCCTTCCGGTATTGAGCATCAGTATGGCCGCAACTACATTTGCGGGACAGAATATTGGCGCCAGAAAGCCGGACAGAGTCAGAAAAGGAATGTATATATCTACTGTGATGGGGGCTGGCTATTCGGTGTTAACTGGGATTATGTTGCTGATATTTGCTCCACAGGTGATAGGTGTCTTTACGACGAACCAGAAGGTTGTGGAGTATGGTGTATATATTATGAGGTATTTCTGTCCGTTTTACTGGATGCTTGGAATTCTGCATGTGCTGGGAGGAACGATACGAGGAACAGGCAAGACGATGCAGGCAATGGTCGTATTTCTGGTATCTTTGTGTGGATTCCGTGTGATGTGGATCGCGGGAACAATGGCATGGACAAGAAGTCTCGGACATGTGATGATGTGTTATCCGACGTCCTGGCTTCTGGGAATGCTACTGATGCTTTTGTATGTATGGAAAGGAAAATGGATGGATCTGTAAGGCCGGGAAAAATCTGTCTGTTCCAAAATCCGTACATTTGCGCTAAAGGTAATTGGGATAAAATAAAGTATCTTCCCTTGTTTCATCATATTTTTTATGATAAGATAATGAGCATAATGTATAGTTAAAACCTAAGGAGGATACCATGGGAGAAGAAACAACAGTTTCCAAAAATTTTATTGAACAGGAAATAGATAAAGATCTTGCAGAAGGAGTGTACAGTGAAGTATGTACAAGATTCCCACCGGAACCAAACGGATATCTGCATATCGGACATGCAAAGTCTATTCTTTTGAACTCAGGACTTGCAAAGAAGTATAATGGAACATTTCATCTGAGATTTGACGATACGAATCCGATGAAAGAAGATATGGAATTCGTAGAGTCTATTAAAGAAGATGTAAAATGGTTAGGCGCTGACTGGGGAGATCATCTCTATTTTGCATCTAACTATTTTGATCAGATGTATGAGTGTGCCGTAAAACTGATTAAGAAGGGAAAAGCATTTGTCTGTGATCTGACGGCAGAAGAGATGCGTGAATATCGTGGAACGCTGACAGAGCCTGGAAAGAACAGTCCGTACCGTGACCGTTCGGTAGAAGAGAACTTAAGACTTTTCGAAGAGATGAAAGACGGCAAGTGTCAGGACGGAGAGAAAGTCTTACGTGCAAAGATCGATATGGCATCGCCGAATATTAACATGCGTGATCCGATCATCTACCGTGTGGCTCATATGACACACCATAACACCGGAGATAAATGGTGCATCTATCCAATGTATGATTTTGCTCATCCAATCGAAGATGCGATCGAACATATCACACATTCTATCTGTACGCTGGAATTTGAAGACCACAGACCATTATATGACTGGGTTGTGAAAGAATGTGAATTTGATCCGGCACCGAGACAGATTGAATTTTCAAAGCTGTATCTGACAAATGTCGTTACAGGTAAGAGATACATTAAGAAACTGGTTATGGATGGTATCGTAGACGGATGGGATGATCCGCGACTGGTATCAATAGCAGCCCTCAGAAGAAGAGGATTCACACCGGAATCTATCAAGATGTTTGTTGAGATGTGTGGAGTATCCAAGAGCCAGAGCTCTGTAGACTATGCAATGCTTGAGTACTGTATCCGTGAGGATCTGAAGATGAAGAAGCCTCGTATGATGGCAGTTCTTGATCCGATCAACTGGTAATTGATAACTATCCGGAGGGAGAAGTTGAGTATCTGGATGTAGAGAATAACCTGGAGAATCCGGAACTTGGTATGAGAAAAGTGCCATTTAGTCGTGAGCTTTATATTGAGCGTAATGATTTTATGATCGAGCCGCCGAAGAAGTATTTCCGTCTTTTCCCTGGCAATGAAGTACGTCTGATGCATGCATATTTTGTAAAATGTGTAAGTTACGAGACGGATGCCGAAGGAAATGTAACGGTTGTTCACTGTACTTATGATCCGGAGACAAAATGTGGAACAGGATTTACCGGACGTAAAGTGAAGGGAACAATCCACTGGGTAAGTGCTCCACAGGCAAAGAAAGCAGAAGTAAGATTATATGAGAATCTGATCGATGAAGAGAAGGGTGTATATAATAAAGAAGACGGTTCCCTGAATCTGAATCCGAATTCACTGCAGATTTTAAAGGAGTGCTATGTAGAAGACAGCTTTAACGAAGCAGGTCCGTGCGACAGCTTCCAGTTTGTAAGAAACGGATATTTCTGTATCGATTCGAAAGATTCTACACCGGAGAATCTGGTATTTAACCGTATCGTATCGCTGAAGAGTTCATTTAAGCTGCCTAAAAAATAAGAAATAATGAACAGTAGAATACATTAATAAAGATACTGTGATTAAGATGGAAAAATAAAATGAATGAATTAACGATAAATCTAGACAGTCGTTCGAAGAAGCCGCTGTATGAGCAGATTTATGATTATATCAAGTCTGATATCCAGAACGGGAGGATTCCTTACGGGGAAAAACTCCCGTCTACCAGGGCTTTGGCAAAGCATCTGGAAGTCAGCCGCAGCACGGTTGAACTGGCATATGAACAATTATTATCAGAAGGATATATTGAATCTGCCCCATACCGCGGTTTTTTCGTGGCTCAGATTGATGAATTATATCAACTGAAAAAAGAAGAAAAGAAGTCCGAACGGAAAATAGAAAAGAAAAAAGTGTATCAATATGATTTCACGCCGAATGGATTGATCTGAACAGCTTTCCGTATAATGTGTGGCGAAAACTGTCAAAAGATATCCTGATGGATGACAGGACAGAATTATTCCGTACAGGGGATCCGCAGGGCGAATATGGTTTCCGGAGTGCTATCAGTAATTATCTGTATCAGGCGCGGGGAGTGGACTGTACACCGGATCAGGTTCTGATCGGCGCGGGGAGTGATTATATTCTGATGTTGCTTGGTATGATCCTCGGAACAGAACATATGATCGCATTTGAAGATCCGACTTATAAACAGGCATACAGAGTGATCCATACACTTGGGTATGAGACGGTTCCTGTGGCGATGGACAGACATGGTATGAAAATACAGGATCTTGAAAGTACGGGAGCTGATATTGCTTATGTAACGCCATCCCATCAGTATCGACCGGGATTGTTATGCCGATAGGAAGAAGAATGGAGCTTTTGAAATGGGCATATGAAAAAGACGGAAGATATATTATAGAGGATGATTATGACAGTGAATTCCGCTATAAAGGGAAACCGATTCCGGCATTACAGGGATATGATGCGGAAGATAAAGTCATTTACCTTGGAACATTCTCCAAATCCATCGCACCCGCAATACGTCTGAGTTATATGGTATTGCCAAAAGATATTCTGAAAGCATATCGGAAGAAGGGAAGCTTTGTGAATTCTACGGTATCAAAAGTGGATCAGACGATCGTGCAGCACTTTATTGAAGAAGGATATTATGAACGCCATCTGAATAAGACCAGGGCGTTATATAAAAACAGGCATGATGTGTTGATCGAAGCTTTGAAACCACTGGGAGATATCTGTGAGATATCGGGGGAACATGCAGGGGTTCATATCCTGTTAAACATTTAAAAACGGAACAAAAAGAAAGAAATCTGATCGAAGAAGGCGAAAAAAGCAGATATCCGGGTATATGGGCTTTCTGATTACCGGATTCGCAAAGATGAAAAGGAAAAAGCAACCATCCTTCTGGGATATGCGAATATGAGAGAAGAAGATATCAAAGAAGCTGTGGCAATTCTGAATCAATGCTGGAGAAAATAGAAAGTGTTTCCAACATTTTAGAAAGAAAAAAGAGCGGTATATAATATCAAACAGGGAGAATAAAAAGATTACCCTGTTGATATCATATACTGCTCTTTTATACTTGTGTATGCAAAAAGACTATTGGATACAGAAATGTCTTCTGCAGTAAAGGTAATAAATACCGATTAATCCTCGTCATCCCCGTCGTCTTCGTCAGTGTCTTCGGAAGTATCCGGAGTGTCCTTAGCATCAGCATCTTCGGAAGTATCTTCTGTGTTGTCCGCAGAGGTATCTTCTGTACTGTCATCTGCTGCATTGTCCTCTTCGGTAGTTGTTTTGGCTGCATTCAGATCGACATATCCACGGTCAACTGGTTGGAGGTCATTATCCAGATCGAAGTCTTCGTCTTCAAAATCATCGTTGAAATCATCGTCCTCATTTTTCTTTGACTTCTTTAAATAATAAACCAGACCTGCTGCGGCACTGCCGATTGCTGCAAGACCTAATAATTTTTTGCTCCATTTTGCCATGATAATCTGACTCCTTTCCGTTCTTTCCCTTATCATAGCACAATATTATATGCTTTTTCCATTAAATTAAAATAAATTATTGCAAGTTGAGAAGAAAATAAAAATATGATACACTGTATCATATCCTGGCTGTATCAGTACCAGAAGGGAGCCTGGGACGGCAAAACCCGGTGAGAATTGTATGGTCCTGGATAAAGGAGAGAAAAAGTATGAAGAACAGAGCAAAAAAGACGGTGGCAAAGAAGAAATTTTTTAAAATGGTGTTCAGCCGTGCCGGGATTTTTGTCATATTGATTCTGATACAGTTACTGGTATTCTTAGGAATTCCATACTATCTGAAAGAGTATGCAACCTTTATATACAGTGCGATGAGCGTGATGGAAATCGTTGTTCTTGTATATATCATTAATACAGAAGGGAACCCGGCATTTAAAATGACCTGGATGCTGTGTGTGATGGCACTTCCGGTTATAGGAACGGTATTTTATATCTATGTACATCTGCAGCTGGAGACGAGATTTGTACAGAACAGACTTGCGGCACTTCGTATGGAGACAGAACCTTATATGGATCAGGATGAGAAGGTTACAGAGGCACTCTGGCAAGCAAATCGGCAAATTGCACAGCTGTCTTATTATCTGTCACATCAACTTGGATTTCCGACCTACCGCAATACGGAAGTCGAATATTTCCCGGTGGGAGAGGATAAATTTGCTTCTATGATTAAAGAGCTGGAAAAAGCAGAGAAGTTCATTTTATGGAATATTTCATTGTAGAGGAAGGAATTATGTGGGATACAATCCTGGAGATCCTGAAACGGAAAGTGAACGAAGGTGTAGAAGTCAGGTTCATGTATGATGGAATGTGTGCATTTGATCTGCTGCCGTACAGTTACCCTAAGAAACTTCAGAAATTCGGGATCAAGTGCAAAATGTCCAATAAGATCCGGCCTTTTGTGTCTACAATTCAGAATAACCGCGATCATAGAAAAATCTGTGTGATCGATGGGCAGACAGGGTATGTAGGTGGTGTGAATCTGGCTGATGAATATATCAATGAAAAAGAACGATTCGGTCACTGGAAAGATACAGCTGTTCTGTTAAGAGGAGATGCGGTCCAGAGCCTGACAATGATATTCCTGCAGATGTGGGATGTAGATATGCGTGGTGTTGAGCCTTATGGAAAATATCTTACAAAAAAAGCGGAATCACTGAATGACAGACTGGGATACGTGATCCCATATGCGGACAGTCCGTTTGACCATGAGAACGTGGGAGAAGAGGTGTATTCCCATATCCTGAATCATGCGAAGAAGTATGTGCATATCATGACTCCGTATCTGATACTGGATAATGAGATGCTGACAACACTTATACGTGCAGCCAAAAGTGGTATTGAAGTGATCATCATCATGCCGCATATTCCGGATAAATGGTATGCATTCGCGGTAGCAAAGACATATTATAAAGAATTGATTGAAGGCGGAGTGCAGATCTATGAGTATGCACCTGGATTTGTACATGCGAAAGTATTTGTATCTGATGATGATACGGCAACAGTAGGCAGTATCAATCTGGATTTCCGGAGTCTCTATCTGCATTTTGAAAACGGAGTATTTATTTATGATAATCCGGAGGTTCAGAAAGTGGAAGAAGACTTCCAGAATACCCTGGCAAAATGTCACAAAGTGACAGTGACTGAGGTGAGAAACAGAGGAGTTTTTATGAAGGTAGCCGGGCAGGTGTTAAGACTGGTTGCGCCTTTAATGTAAAGAATACAGGAAATCATATGTATTTTCTGTAAAAATATTATTGAACCAAGATAAAATGTATAGTATAATGCTTAAGGCGGTTTGATTAGACTCGCTAAAGTAGACTGATAAGTCATGTTAATAACGCAGGAGGAATGGATATGGTTAAAGCAGTAGTCGGTGCCCAACTGGGGCGACGAAGGAAAAGGTAAGATTACAGATATGCTGGCTGAGCAGGCAGATATCATCGTAAGATTCCAGGGAGGCGCGAATGCAGGTCATACAATTATCAATGATTATGAATTAATTGATTACACACACTTCCATCAGGAGTATTTTACGGTCATACAACCAGTATTATCGGAAATGGTGTAGCACTGGATGTACCGGTGTTATTCAAGGAAGTGCAGTCTATTATCGATCAGGGAGTTCCGATGCCGAAGATTCTGGTATCTGACCGTGCCCAGATGGTAATGTCTTATCATAAGAATTTTGATGCATACGAAGAAGAGAGACTGGGAGGAAAATCTTTCGGTTCTACAAAATCTGGTATTGCACCATTTTATTCAGACAAATATGCAAAGATTGGATTCCAGGTCAGTGAATTATTTGATGATGAACTGTTAAAAGAGAAAGTTGTCCGTGTGGCAGAACAGAAGAATGTATTACTGGAGCACCTTTATCATAAACCATTGATCAATCCTGATGATTTATATAATGAACTTCAAGAATATAAAAAGATGATCGAACCATTCGTATGTGATACATCTCTTTTCCTGAACAATGCAATCAAAGAAGGAAAAGAAGTATTATTAGAAGGTCAGCTTGGATCACTGAAAGATCCGGATCACGGAATCTATCCAATGGTTACTTCATCTTCTACATTAGCAGGATATGGAGCAATCGGAGCAGGAATCCCTCCATATGAGATCAAGAAAATCGTAACTGTATGTAAAGCATACTCAAGCGCAGTAGGAGCAGGAGCGTTCGTAAGCGAGATCTTCGGTGATGAAGCAGATGAATTAAGACGCCGTGGTGGTGACGGTGGAGAATTCGGAGCAACAACAGGACGTCCGAGAAGAATGGGATGGTTTGACTGTGTAGCTTCTAAGTATGGATGCAGAATGCAGGGAGCCACAGATGTTGCATTTACAGTATTAGATGTACTTGGATACCTGGACGAGATCCCGGTATGTGTAGGATACGATATCGATGGAGAAGTAACAACAGACTTCCCGACCACACATCTGTTAGAGAAGGCAAAACCGGTTCTTAAGAAACTTCCGGGATGGAAGAGTGATATCCGTGGAATTAAGAAATACGAAGATCTTCCGGAAAACTGCAGAAACTACATTGAGTTTGTAGAAGAGCAGATCGGATACCCAATTACAATGGTATCGAATGGTCCGGAAAGACATGATATCATTTACAGAGAGTCAAAATTTTCCAAATAAGATAAAATATTTCGAATCATGAGATGAAAAACAGGGATAAAGCAGGCCATGTGTCTTTTGAAGACAGGAGAGCTGCTTTATCTCTGTTTTTTAATACCAGAGTATAAAAGAGAAAGTTGCCGGTGGCAAGTTCTGTAGATTGTTATGTTTTCCTTAAGAAATTTCTTATGCTTTATTCAGATTTTTTCCATAATGTTGACACATTCTATGCATATAATGAAACCATCGTAAATATAATAATAACGTCGGTGTAATCAGACACCAGAGACGTAAGAGGGGATAAAAATAATCAAGATGGAGGTATGCACTATGAATACGAGAGACTGGACAAAAGAGGAAGCAGAAGTGATTTCAATGGAAGAATACCTTGCTAAGAGAAAGAAGATCAGAGAAGATGAAAGAAAACATAAGAAAAAAGGATCAGACGATCGCGAAGAAAGTCTGATGCCCTTTGAGTTTTATATGGTATCATCGCTTGCCTGGTCATGAGACTGTGACAACTTAGATACATCATCCGAGCTGTGGCTGTGAAAGCTGTCAGCTGAATCATCAGATGGAGTATTATGCCGGGTAAGCTTGAATACCAACATATAACCATAGAGAAGTACCGGAAGCACAATCGTACATGCAATAGAGGCCCAGAGAAGGTTGATGGAATGCGGACTCCCGATCAGGGCAAATATTAATGTACTGAGATACATACCAAATAATAAATGGCGGCAGCAAGTGCCAGAATACGTTTTGCATTTTTCATAATAATCATCCTTTACAATGAATCAAGACTTTAGTATATTATATAGAGAGCAGTGAAAAATTGCAAATGAATATCGTACAAAGGAGTATAGAAATATGAGTACATTATATCAGCAGTGGCAGGACCTCGCTTATGATGAAACTGCAGACAGAAGTCAGTTAGAAAAATTCTGGGGAACTTATTTCCAGATTGAGAAAGAAATTTATGAAAAGCTTCTTTCTAATCCGGATGAAGTTGTAAAAGGAACAGTAAAAGAATTGGCTGAGAAATTCGGACAGGAAGTTCTGACAATGATCGGTTTCCTGGATGGTATCAATGAAAGTCTTCTGATCGAGATCGATCTTGATACAGTAGAAGAAGATACAGTAGTAAGTCTTGCATTTGACAAGGAAAGACTGTATAAGAATATGGTAGCGGCAAAAGCTGACTGGCTGTATGAACTTCCACAGTGGAAAGAGATTTTCTCAGAAGAAGAACTGAAGAAATTCTACAAAGAACAGAAGGAATCTACAACAAATCCGCAAACCTAAAAAGATCGGAAGAAATGATCCATGCCCGTGCGGATCAGGAAAAAAATATAAAAAATGCTGTGGCAGATAATATTTCTGGTTACGGGTATCCTGAGTCTCATTTATTACAGTGCGATTTGTATCGCACTGAAAAAATGGGACTCTACTTTTTCCAGATTCTGGCTGGCGACCGGAATAGTGGGAATTGCAGGGAGTGCGCTGATCCGTTTATATGGAATGCCGTGTATCGTAGAAACAATGATTGGTATTTCGGTATGTTTTCTTCTGAGCGCAGAGATAAAGATCATAAAAGGAATGCACAGAAAACCTTTGGGAAAAAGAAAAGAACACTTTGAAGAAGACACAAAAACAGGATCCGCTACAAGATGGATCATTGTACTGGGAGCGCAGGTAAGAGGCCGGAAGATTACCGATTCACTGAAACGAAGACTGGACTGTGCGTCAGAGATCTGAAAGAGCATCCGGATGTGCATGTGATCGTCTCCGGAGGACAGGGAAAAGATGAAGAAGTAACAGAAGCGTATGCAATGGCACGTTATCTGGAGTGTGAAGGGCTTGACCGCAGGCGTATTGTGCAGGAGGATGTGTCGGTAAACACACTGGAAATCTGAAGTTTTCCAGAAACCTTATTGCAGATGTAGATACACCGGTAGGAATTGTCTCGAATAATTTCCATGTATATCGAGGGTGTGTATATGCAAACGTGCAGGATTTAAGGAGCCGTTTCCGATACCGGCAAGCTGCCATCCATTATTATTCCCAAATTATTTTGTGCGGGAATGTTTTGCGGTCTGGAACTGTGGCTGAAAAATATTGACAAAGCAAAATGCCGTGTTATAATGAAAATGTATGAGAAAACACGTTGAAGAGAAGAGTAGGCTGGGAAAGAAATGCCAGAGAGAGAAGCCACGGCTGAAAGCTTCTTATTTTGGAACCTTCTGAAAACTACCTCTGAGTGGCTGCAAAACAGTCCGGTGATTCCGTTATCGTCATAATTAAGAGGTTCTGGCATAAAAGTCTTTGGTGAATAATATAGAGACTGTGAAGTGTCAGTTCAAACAGGTGGAACCGCGAGATAACTCGTCCCTTACAGTGATTATCTGTAAGGGGCTTTTTTTCGCCACGCGTTCGTAAGGAGTGGCCAGTGGCAGGTCCTGTAGCTGCCATGCGTTTAGAAAAAAGCAGCAGATTACGGATGATTGCTGAACGGGCAGGAAAGAAGATACATGCCCGAGGATAGGATATAAAAATAAAAAGAGAGGACATGATAATTATGAAAATTACATTAAAAGATGGATCTTTCAAAGAGTATGAAGGAAGTATGTCAGTACTGGATATCACAAAAGATATCAGCGAAGGTCTGGCAAGAGTGGCGACTTCTGCAAGAGTTAATGGTGAAGTAGTAGATCTCAGACACGTTGTAAGCGAAGATTGTGAACTGGAGATTCTTACATTTGATAATGAAGAAGGAAAGGGTGCATTCTGGCATACAACATCTCACATCATGGCACAGGCGATCAAACGTCTGTATCCAGATACAAAGCTTGCAATCGGACCATCAATCGAGAATGGATTCTACTATGATGTAGACCGCGAGACACCATTTGTAGCAGAAGATCTGGAAAAGATTGAAAAAGAGATGAAGAAGATCGTCAAAGAGGCTCTTCCGATCGAAAGATTTACAAAGACAAGAGAAGAAGCAATCGCATATTTCAAAGAAAAAGACGAACCATATAAAGTAGAGTTGATCGAAGATCTCCCGGAAGGAGAAGAGATCAGCTTTTATCAGCAGGGAGAATTTGTTGATTTATGTGCAGGACCACACCTGATGACAACAAAGCCTGTAAAAGCATTCAAGCTTACAAGCCTTGCAGGTGCTTACTGGAGAGGCAGCGAAAAGAACAAGATGCTTACAAGAATCTACGGTATCTCTTATCCGAAGAAAGCACTGTTAGACGAATATCTGACCATGCTTGAAGAAGCAAAAAGACGTGACCACAGAAAACTTGGTAAAGAACTTGGACTTTTCATGATGTGCGAAGAAGGTCCTGGATTCCCGTTCTTCCTTCCAAAGGGAATGGTTCTTAAGAATACACTGCTTGACTACTGGAGAGAACTTCATAAAAAAGCAGGTTATGTAGAAGTATCTACACCAATTATCTTAAGCAGACACCTCTGGGAGACATCCGGACACTGGGATCACTATAAAGAGAATATGTACACAACACAGATCGATGGAGAGGACTTTGCAATTAAGCCAATGAACTGTCCGGGTGGAATGCTTGTATACAAAGCAGAACCGCGTTCATATAAAGATCTTCCGCTTCGTGTCGGAGAACTCGGATTGGTTCACCGTCATGAAAAATCAGACAGTTACATGGTCTGATGCGTGTACGCTGTTTCACACAGGATGATGCACATATCTTCATGATGCCGGAACAGATCCGTGACGAGATCAAAGGTGTTGTAGCTCTGATCGATGAGGTATATCAGCTATTCGGATTCAAATATCACGTAGAACTTTCCACACGTCCGGAAGACAGCATGGGAAGTGATGAAGACTGGGAACTTGCAACAGAAGGTCTTCGTGGTGCGCTTAATGACCTTGGTCTTGACTATGTGGTAAATGAAGGAGACGGAGCATTCTACGGACCGAAGATCGACTTCCATCTGACAGACTCTATCGGAAGAACATGGCAGTGCGGAACTATCCAGCTGGATATGCAGCTTCCACAGAGATTCGAACTGGAATACACAGGAGCAGATGGTGAGAAACACCGTCCGATCATGATCCACCGTGTAGCATTTGGATCTATCGAGAGATTTATCGGAATCCTGATCGAGCATTTCGCAGGAGCATTCCCTACATGGCTTGCACCGGTACAGGTTAAGGTACTTCCAATCTCAGATAAACATCTGGAATATGGACAGAAAGTACTGGATACATTGAATGCGGCAGGTATCCGTGCAGAAATCGATACACGTGCAGAGAAGATCGGATATAAGATCCGTGAGGCTCAGATGCAGAAGATTCCTTATATGCTTGTAGTAGGAGCAAAAGAAGAGGAAGAAAATCTGGTATCTGTAAGAAGCAGATTCGCAGGAGACGAAGGACAGAAGAGCCTGGATGAGTTCGTAGCATCTGTTACAGAAGAGATTGCAACAAGAGCAAGACGTGAAGTCGTAAAAGAAGAAAACTAATTTAGTTTTACAAATGTATAAAAAATAAAGAGAACTGCATAATATATCATTGAAGTTTGAAAGGAGGATATATTATGCCAGATTTAAGATGTACCGTACAGACTTGTACACACAACCAGAATTATTACTGTAATCTTGACAGTATCGTAGTAGGAGGAAATTCTGCAAAAAAAGCAGATGAGACAAGCTGTGACAGTTTTGAAGAGCGAAAAGGTGGAAGCTCCTATTCGAATGCATATTCGGACATGGCGGGAAAAGAAGCATCTGCCAAGAGTGACGTGGATTGTAAGGCAACAGACTGTATGTATAACAAAGAATGTCAGTGTCATGCAGGAAAGATCAGTGTAGAAGGCGGGAATGCCTGTCACTGTCAAGAGACGGAATGCGCGACGTTCAAATGTGGATGTGCGTAATCTTTGGAAGAAAAGATGCGCAAGTCATATGTATACGATCAGTGAATAAAAGGTACAGATAAAGAAAAAAGTGTGAAAAACCGGAATAAAGCTTAAGAATAAGTTTTTACTCCGGTTTTTGTCGTATCAAAGTATGTTGACGTAGATTTACAGTGAGGGTATAATAGCTTTATATGCCAAAACTGGCAGGGAAGAAGAGGATTTCATGAACAAAGAAGAGAATACATACTATAAAAATAGTCCCAAGTTTGGCAGAAAAGGACCGTCCAAATTAAGACAGCAATTTAACCGTGGAATGACCTATTTCCTGGTAATTGTTGCCTGTATTCTGGTTTATTTTGCCATGCTGAGGGTAGAAGCGATTTCAAATACACTGTCAAAGATCCTGTCGATTTTAAAGCCTGTATTGTATGGATGCGGGATTGCGTATCTTCTGAATCCAATCGTGAAGAGCGTAGATGCATATCTGGTGCCAGTGCTGGAAAAGCACATGAAGAAGAAAGAAAAAGCGAAGAAGGTTTCCAGAAGTATAGGAGTGATCGTGGCGCTGGTTGTATTGATTACGGTTGTATCGACATTGATCAATATGCTGATACCGGAACTGATCACAAGTATCCGTAATCTGATATTTACACTGCCGGCGCAGATCAATCAGCTGGTAAAAGAGATCAATAATATACAGTTGGATGATTCGACCGCGACAGCAGTATTGAAAAATGCAATGAACGAAGCTTCGGCAAGTCTTCAGAAGTGGATGCGTACGGATCTGTTGGATAAGGTAAATGAAGTGATGACGCATCTGACGGTTGGTCTGTATACATTGATTATGGAAATGTTCCATGCGGTGATCGGAGTGATCGTATCGGTGTACATTTTATTTGGAAAAGAGACGTTCATTAATCAGAGTAAAAAAGCAGCTTATGCGATTTTTCCTGCAGAACGTGCAAACCTGTTGATTCATATCGCAGTAAAGACGAATGAGATATTCGGTGGATTTATCATTGGAAAGATGATAGATTCGATCATTATCGGAATTTTATGCTTTATTGGTACATCGATCTTAAAGATGCCGTATGCAATGCTTGTCAGTGTAATTGTAGGGGTGACCAATGTGATTCCGTTCTTCGGACCGTATATTGGAGCAATCCCGAGTGCTGTCCTGATTGCGCTGGCAGATCCGATGAAAGGGATATATTTCCTGATATTTATACTGTTGTTACAGCAGTTTGACGGAAATATCCTGGGACCAAAGATCCTTGGCAATTCTACGGGACTGTCTGCATTCTGGGTAATCGTATCAATCCTTCTTGGGGGCGGATTGTTCGGAATTCTTGGTATGTTGTTTGGAGTGCCGACGTTTGCGGTTGTCTATTATATTATAAAACTCCTTCTGGATAACCAGCTGGAGAAAAAGAAACTGCCGACAGATTCGGACTGCTATAACGGGGACAGTTATGTAGACAATGACGGTACATATTTTCAAAAAAGAGATGACGGGGCAGAAACAGAAGAACAGAAAATAGAAAAAAATAAAGAAGAAAAAGGGGAATAAGATTATGCCGATCAGAGTGCAGAATGATCTCCCGGTCAAGGAGATCTTAGAGAGTGAAAATATATTTGTAATGGATGAACACCGTGCAACACATCAGGATATCCGTCCGATCAAAATTGGACTTTTGAACCTGATGCCGTTAAAAGAAGAGACAGAACTGCAGATATTACGTTCACTGTCTAATACACCACTTCAGGTAGATGTGACATTTGTTGCAGTAGCTTCACATCAGTCAAAGAATACGTCAAAGAGTCATTTGAACAAATTCTATCAGACGTTTGATGAAATCAAAGACCGGAAATTCGACGGATTCATCATCACCGGGGCACCGTAGAACAGATGCCGTTCGAAGAAGTGGATTACTGGGACGAACTGACACGCATTATGGACTGGACAAAGACAAATGTCGTATCAACATTGCATCTTTGCTGGGGAGCTCAGGCAGGAATGTATTATCATTATGGAATCGATAAAGTCCAGCTGGATAAGAAGGCGTTCGGTCTGTTCTGGCACAAAGTGCTAAACCGTAAGATTCCATTGGTACGTGGGTTTGATGATGTATTCCTGGCACCACATTCCCGTCACACAGAGACTCCACTGGATAAAGTGCGCGCAGATAAGAGAATCACGATTCTGGCAGAATCGGATGAAGTGGGTCTCTTCCTTGCGATGGCACAGAATGGACGCCAGATATTCGTGATGGGACATCCGGAATATGATCGTGTGACTCTTGATGGTGAGTACAAACGTGATGTCAGCAAAAACCTGCCCATCGAAATCCCGGAGAATTATTACAAAGACAACAACCCGGAAAACAGACCGCTCCTTATGTGGAGAGCACATGCGAACAACCTGTATACAAACTGGCTGAATTACTATGTCTACCAGTCAACTCCGTTCGACCTGTATGGAACACCGGATTTCAGCGAGATTTAAAAGGTTTGCGAGAAGTTCAATTTCACTATCTTACCGTATTTTTACGCATCTTTATGAAAAATGGTGTCAAAATGGTGTCAAAACTGTGAGAAAATGGTGTCAAAACTGAACAGTAACCGGATATCTATATTCGTTTTGTCAG
>ENA-OQHA01000633-OQHA01000633.1-human-gut-metagenome-genome-assembly--contig:-NODE-633-length-16780-cov-3.098481_pt1 | contig 16780 bp, 21 predicted proteins | sample MGYA00242558_ERZ504707 | MGnify/ENA primary metagenome ERZ504707 (study PRJEB26092, sample SAMD00036197) | human gut metagenome | host: Homo sapiens | study: EMG produced TPA metagenomics assembly of...
CGTGAGATGACCACGCTGGAGTATCGGTACGCAGGTTAGAATTGATTCAAAGAGTTTGATTAACGATCAACAAGCATGTTATGTAAGTTTTTAAGGTACAAACCTTAATTAAATATTTAAGTAATCCTCCTTAGCTCAGTCGGTAGAGCATGCGGCTGTTAACCGCAGTGTCGTTGGTTCGAGTCCAACAGGGGGAGTTTTTTATGCCTGTAAACAAGGAATTGTTTACAGGCACTTTTTATATGTTTGTATAAATATCCGTTATATATATCGTAATATTTGACCGAACCAAGTAATTCCCTATAGAATGTTTTCTGATAACAGACTGGAAACTATTTCGAAATCATGCTAGAATGAAATTGGTTTGGTTAAGAAAGAATAATTTATGAGAAAGAAGCAGAAAAATGGAATTATTTGATATCATAGATGAAAACGGAAATCCCACTGGAAAGATCGTAGAACGGAGTATTGCTCACGCAGAAGGAATCCCTCATCGTACTGCTCATATCTGGATCATCCGTCGGAGGAATGAAAAAACAGAGATCCTTCTTCAGAAAAGATCCAGAAACAAGGACTCCTTTCCTGGAAAATTTGATACTTCATCTGCAGGTCACATACAGGCGGGAGATGAACCAATGGAATCGGCATTACGGGAACTGGAAGAAGAACTGGGAATCCATGCAGAATCAGCTGATCTGCAGTTTGCAGGAAAATTCCCCATATCTTTTGCCAGAGAATTTCATGGAAAAATATTCCGGGATGAAGAAATCGCTTTTGTTTATATTTACGATCACCCGGTAGAGATCGATCATCTTACACTTCAAAAGGAAGAAGTAGAAGAGGTACAGTGGTTTGATCTGGAAGAAACGTATCAGCAATGCAGTCAGCACAGAGATAAATTCTGTGTTCCGCTGGGAGGTCTGCAGCTTGTACGTCAATTTATAAAAAGTAACGGCAATACAATAAAGGAGTGAAAGATCATGAGAAAAGATTTCGGAGCAAAGCCTTACACTTATCCACAGCCGGTATTAATGATCGCTACATATGGTGAGGATGGAAACCGGATGTTATGAATGCAGCCTGGGGAGGAATCAGCGATGATAAGGAAATTTCCATCTGTGTCAGTGAAAATCATAAAACAACTGAAAACATCCTGAAAAAAGGCGCTTTTACAATAAGTATGGCAGATGTGGAGCATATGACAGCCTGCGACTATGTAGGAATTGTTTCCGGAAACAAAGAGCCGGATAAATTTGTAAAAGCCGGATTTACAGCAGAAAAATCTGAAAAAGTAGATGCACCTATTATCAAAGAGCTTCCAATCTGTATAGAATGTAGCTGAAAAGCTATGATAAAGACACCTGCCGGCTGATCGGTGAGATCGTAAATGTCAGCGTGGATGAGAGCGTTCTGGATGAAAATGGAAACGTAGATGTTGCAAAAGCAGCACCGATCACTTTTGATCCGTTCAACAATGCATATATCCGTCTTGGCGAAAAAGTCGGCGATGCTTTTAAAGCCGGAACGGCACTGAAATAAATAATATCTACTGAAATACAGAAAGTCTCTTTCACAGGTACAGATAAAAAATTATCTTCTGGAAGAGACTTTCTATTTGTTATAAATATTCTTTAATTCAGAACTCCCAATTCTTTAAAGGCCTGAAAAATCCCGTCCTGATCATTACTCTTTGTTACAAAAGAGAAATGTTTTTGCAGCTCAGAAGGTGCATTTCCCATCAAAACTCCACATCCTACTGCCTCCAGCATTTCCAGATCATTATAATTATCTCCGAATGCAATAGTACTGGTAAGAGGGATTTTTCGAAGATCACAAAGATATTTTACAGCTTCCGCTTTGTTTATGCCGCCAGCCATGATCTCCAGAAGAGAATCGGAAGATCTTGCAATAGATAATTCCGGAAAATATTTGCGAAGAAGTGTTTCTGACGGTGACATATATTCAGAATCGCACATACACAGGATTTTATCTACCATAAGCGTATCTGAGAGAGACTGAAGGGATCCCTCTATAGAGGTAGTTTCCACAACCGTTTCTTCATGGATCACATGAGGGTCTGTCCGGTCTTTTACGATCCAGTCTTCTGAGGTAAAAACATTCCAGGTCACGTGAGGACATTTTTTTTCGATCACATCAATGATTTTGGAAGCGTCGGAAATGCTTATTCCTTTTTCGTAAAGGATATTTTGATCTTCATCCAGGATTAGTGCACCACTGAATGCAATGGTACAACAATGGAAATCATTTTTTTTAATAATAGGACGGATGCCGGAAGGGCTTCGTGCTGAAGAAATAGTAAACAGAACGCCCTGATCTGTCAAAGTATGAATGGCGGAACTAGTCAGCGGAGATACCACATGTTCTGAGGTTAGTAAAGTGCCGTCAATATCGCTGAAAACAGCCTGTGGCTTAAATGAAGATAATGGTTTCATATTCGAGATCCTTTCTGCAAAAGATGAGTATCGGTGTTTCTGCATATAAAAATAGCACATAAATAACAAAATAAAAATATATCCAGATTTTATTATGACAAAGCTTTTTTTTGGAGCCAGTGCAGTAGATGCCTCTTTTGGAGCATCGGCCACTAGAGAGATCGAAGCAGCTGTGAAACGCTGCGTGTATGCCAATGCAGAGGAAGGCTATCTTCTGGCGGACCATACCAAGTTTGGCAAAAAATCTCATAAAATATAATGATGTCAGTGAGTACCAGTTGATCTTTACCGATGAAGAATTGGAAACGGAGCAGAAAAATAAAGTGATCTGACAGAGTGGAAGATTTTGTGAATAGCAAAAATACAGAAATCTGTTGACAGAAGATAAATCTGCAGATTATATATAAATATAACAGATTCACGAAAAAGCCTCGGATTATTCAGAAAATTCATGCTTGTAGGTGAATATAGGATATGATAACATAAAAAATATCATTTTTGTAAAAACGCAAAAAAGGAGGTGTTGACATGCGCTCAATGAGAAAAAATGCATACAGGAGAGCTATATCTTCCTAATGATGATGAGATCATCCAGGATCAGATCAAAAAGCTGGATCGACTTTATGATTTCAATATGACACGTCCCACACAGTTGGATAAAAGAAAAGAAATGCTGAAAGAGATACTACACTATGATATAAGAGTGGAAGGAATGTCCGGCTTTTGAAAAATCAAAAAGAAGCAGGTTGATAGGAACAGGAATGGATGAGGACCTGTCTGATGCTGAAAGAAAAGAGGATAAATTATGGGAATGAATGAAACACCGTCAGCAGACCGTGTACATATCGGTTTTTTTGGCAGAAGAAATGCAGGAAAATCCAGTATCGTAAATAAGGTGACAGGCCAGGAGCTGGCTGTGGTATCCGATGTAAAGGGAACTACTACAGATCCGGTAAGTAAGGCCATGGAACTACTTCCTATGGGCCCGGTGGTGATCATAGATACACCAGGTATTGATGATGAAGGACATCTTGGAGAACTTCGCGTCCGCAAGGCGAAACAGGTGTTGAACAGAGTGGATGTAGCAGTTCTTGTAGTAGATGCCACTGTGGGAAAAACCAGTGTGGATGAAGAATTGATCCATATTTTAAAGAGAAGGAGATTCCATATCTGGTTGTTTATAACAAGGCAGATCTGCTGAAAACAAAAGATGGGAACCGGCTTTCTTCAGATAATAACTTAAACCGGAATACCCATGCGGGTGCGGTCAAAGAGAGTAGTGTCAGCCAGAAACAGGATCATGAAAACCAGAACACAGAGCAATCTATTTATGCCAGCGCCGCCACCGGTCAGAATATCTACGAATTGAAAGAAAAGATCGCTTCGCTGGCAGTAACGGATGAACTGAAATTGCGTCTTGTAGGGGATCTCCTTGAACCATCAGATTTTGCGATTCTTGTAGTTCCCATAGATAAAGCTGCACCAAAAGGGCGTCTGATCCTTCCGCAGCAGCAGACGATCCGTGATGTGCTGGAAGCCGGAGCAGCAGCATCGTGATCAAAGAGGATGAGCTTTCCAATACACTGGAAACTCTGGGGAAAAAACCAAAGCTTGTGATCACAGACAGCCAGGTCTTTGCCAGAGTCAGTGAAGAAACTCCAGAAGACATCTGGCTTACTTCATTCTCTATTCTGTTTGCCAGATTTAAAGGAAATCTAAAGACAGCGGCAGCTGGGGCAGCAGCACTGGACCGGCTGAAAGACGGTGACAAGATCCTGATCTCAGAGGGATGTACCCACCACAGGCAGTGTGATGATATCGGAACAGTCAAGCTTCCACGCTGGATCCGTAATTATACGGGGAAAAAGCTGGAATTTGAGTATTCCTCCGGAAGAGATTTCCCGGAGGATGTGACGAAGTACAGTCTGATCGTGCATTGTGGCGGATGTATGCTTAATGAGAGAGAAATGCGTTACCGTCAGAAATGTGCATTGGATCAGGAGATTCCTATCACCAATTACGGAATTGCCATTGCCTACATGCAGGGAATCCTGAAACGTTGTGTGGAAATGTTCCCGGATGTGAGGAAAGAACTGGATCAGTAATTTTTTTCAGGTGTTTACATTTTTTCGAAAAATGATATAGTAGCGATTGTTCATTTTATAAATTTGCAAAAGGTGACGATAAGGAGTTGCAGATACAATGATCGATCAGACACTTTCACAGGCCCTACAGAAAGAAATTCCAATACTTACAGCTCAGATCCGAAGTCTCTATGCAGAATTCGATAAAAAATTTCATCTTAACGGAGCAAAGATCCCTATAACTTTTGGCATGGAGCCGGATCTGCTGGGATCTTATACAAGAGGCAGCTGCCACGAAAAAGAGCATTTCCATTTTTCTCTGCTGTTTATCGGCTATGCGGTAAAAAATCCTCTGAAAAAAGAAGACCGACTGGATCTTTACAAACATGAATATGCCCACTATATGCAATATAATTTTCACATTCCCTCAGAGTATCAGTGGCAGCACGGAACCCACGGAAGCGCCTGGAAATACTGCTGTTCCCTGACTGGTGCGGCACCAACGCCATATTATAAGGCAGGGGAAGCTCTGATGAAACACAACTATGAGAAAAAACTCCGAAGCCCGATCCATGACCGTACTGTAACGGTGCGGGATACTTACAGAAGAGAGCAGCAGCACAGGAATACTCAGAACAGTATTGTACGCTATGAGATCGGAGAGGATGTCAGTCATCCGAAATTCGGAACCGGAAATATTGAGCATGTAGAGCAGCTTCCGGGTTCTGTAAGGCTTCACATCCGTTTTGGAGAAGAGCTGAAAGTGATCGATCAGAAATGGCTTCTTCGGACAAAATATAAAAAGATCTGAATATAGTTTTATAAAAATAGACAATCATCCTGGATATCAAAATAGGTATCATATGGAGATGTTTATTTTTTTATATCATTGATACAGTATAAAAAATTCTCCGGTACAGAAAATCTGTGTTCCGGAGAATTTTAAGTCAGGCGGATATTTGCGATCCGCATTTAGCCAGTTGCCTGATTCGGTTAAAATCAGCTTATATTACTCAGAAACCTTCACAAACTGGCTGTTATAAAGCTTCTGATAGAATCCGCCTTTTGCCATAAGCTCTTCATGGTTTCCCTGCTCGATGATGCTTCCGTCTTTCATGACAAGAATCTCATCTGCATTGCGGATGGTAGAAAGACGGTGTGCAACGATAAAGCTTGTTCGCCCCTGCATCATCCGGTCAAATGCCTCCTGGATCAGCATTTCTGTTCGGGTATCAATACTGGAGGTTGCCTCGTCAAGGATCAGCATTGGCGGCAGACACAGCATGACACGGGTGATGCAGAGAAGCTGCTTTTGTCCCTGGCTTAAGCTGTCTTCATAAAGAATGGTATCCAGGCCATTTGGAAGACGGCGGATAAATTCCCAGCTGTGGGACATTTTAGCTGCCTGGATCACGTCCTCATCAGAAGAATCCGGCTTTCCGATACAGATGTTGTCACGGACAGTTCCATGCTTGATCCAGGTATCCTGGAGAACCATGCCATAGCTTCCGCGGAGGGCATGTCTGGAAACATCGGTGATGGGGTTCCGTCCACGGAAATACTTCCACCGGTCACGTCATAGAACCGCATCAGCAGGTTGATAAAAGTTGTCTTGCCACAACCGGTAGGACCTACGATGCAATACGTCTGCCTGGTTCTGTATGAAGATTAAAGTTTTTAATGAGAGGTTTGTCCGCTTCGTAGCGGAAGGAAACATTCCGGATATCCACTGCACCTTTTACATCGACAAGAGTTCCGGACGGATCCGGGCTTTCCGGCTCTTCCTCCAGAAGATCAAAGATCCTGGTAGCGCAGGCCAGAGCGTTCTGAAGCTCTGTGATCACGGAGCTGATATCGTTGAAGGGCTTCATATACTGGTTTGCATAAGCCAGCAGTACGGAAAGTCCACCGACAGTCAGATGACCGCCCGGGATCAGAAAGGCACCTGCAAGAGCTACACCTGCGTAAATGATGTTGTTGACACATCGTGTGGACGGGTTGGTGAGGCTGCTGTAAAAAACAGCCTTCTGGCTGGCATCACGGAGTTCTTCATTGATCGCAGCAAAACGTTCGGAAGAACGATTTTCGTAACCAAAGGCCTGAACCACTTTTTGATTTCCGATCATTTCCTCGATCAGTGCAGTCTGACGTCCACGGGCATCACTCTGCGCACGGAACATCTGGAAGGAATGGGAGGAGATGAATTTCGCCACAAAAAAGCTTACAGGTGTCAGAACAATGATCATCAGAGTGATCCACACATTTTTGGAGAACATGAAGAGCAGGGTTCCGATGATGGTGATGACACCGGAAAACAGCTGTGTAAATCCAAGGAGCATACCATCGGAAAGAATATCCGTATCTGCGATGACACGGCTGATGATATCACCGGTGCTGTGTCCGTCCAGGTAGGACAGAGGAAGCTTCTGGATATGGCGGATGGATCTTGCACGGATATCCTGTACTGTGCGGTAGGTCATACGGTTGTTGATGACACTCATGATCCAGGTGGCAATGCCGGAAAATACGATCATGACAAGAATACGGGAAAGATAGAATCCCATTCTTGTAAAATCAACTTCGTGGGCAGCAACGACCTCATCAATGGCATAACCAAAAAGTACGGGAACATACAGCTGCAAAATTACAGTGACTGCAGCCAGGATCACACTTAATACGAGAAGAAAACGGTATTTTCCAATAAAACGTAGTACCTTGAAGAAGGTTGCCATGCTGTTTTTGTTTTTTTCGGTTTTATCTGTTTTACTCATGCCAGGACCTCCTTTCCAGTCGCTTTTTCATATTTGGTACGCTCTTCTGGGAACTGTGAGAAAAAGATCTCACGGTAGGTTTCACAGGTAGAGATCAGTTCCTGATGGGTTCCTTTTCCGGCAAGCTGACCATCGTCCAGTACCAGGATCAGATCGGCCTGGCGGATGCTGGCTGCTCTCTGGGATACCAGGAAGGTGGTTGTTTTTCCACCAAGCTGGTGAAGGGATTTCCGAAGTGCCGCATCTGTGGCAAAGTCAAGAGCACTGGCACTGTCATCCAGGATCAGGATCTCTGGTTTTTTCACAAGAGCGCGGGCAATGGTAAGTCTCTGACGCTGGCCACCGGAAAGATTCCGGCCGTTCTGTTCCAGACGGAAATCCAGCTGACCGTCCTTTTTCTCTACGATTTCACGAGCCTGAGCGGTGGTAAGTGCTTCCCACATTTCTTCGTCCGTGGCATCTTCCCGTCCCCAGCTTAAGTTATCGCGGATGGTTCCCTGGAAAAGTGCTGCTTTTTGAGGAACTACGCCGATTTTTTCCCTGAGTTCCTGCCTGGAATAGGTCTGTACATTCTGACCGTCGAGGGTAATGACTCCGGAGGTTGCGTCGTAGAAACGGGCGATCAGATCCACAAGAGTGGATTTACCGCTTCCGGTACCGCCGATGATTCCGATCGTAGAGCCTTTTTTTGCGGAAAAAGTGATATCAGAAAGGCTAGGTGCGCCGGTTCCTGCATAGGAGAAACTCACATGGTCAAAGGCAACTGCATAGTCACGGCTTTCCACAGTCGGTAAGGAAGCTTTGTCCGGGTAAGTCATGGTGGAATCGACCTTCAGGATTCCGGCAACGCGATCCGCACAGGCCATGGATTTGTTCAGGGTGATGATCAGGGACGCAAGCTTGATCAGTTCTACGATCATCTGTGCCATATAGTTGTAAAGAGCAACGATTTCACCCTGCTGCATGTTTCCGAGGTTTACCTGTACACCTGCAGTCCGGATCAGGATTACTGTTGCGATATTGATCAGTACATAAGTTGCAGGATTTAAAAGTGCAGAGATTTTTCCGACAAATTCGTTCAGTCTGGTAAGTGCAAGATTGCTTTCATCAAACTCCGCAACGGCATCAGCTTCACGGCAAAATGCACGGATCACACGGACACCGGTCAGGTTTTCTCTGGTAAGACGGGTGACGGAATCCAGACGTCCCTGTACTTTTTTGAAAAGCGGGATACTTAAAAACATGATCACAAAGACAACCAGGAACAGTACCGGAATGGCAACTGCAAAGATCAGTGCACAGCGCACATTGATGGTAAAAGCCATTACCATAGAGCCTAGAACAATAAACGGGCTTCGAAGAAGAAGACGGAGTCCCATGTTTACTCCGTTCTGTACCTGATTGACATCGTCTGTAAGACGGGTGATCAGCGTGTCAGTGCCAAGGGTGTCCAGCTCCGTATAGGAAAGCTTCTGGATATGGTCAAATACAGCCTGACGCACTTCTGTGGCAAAGCTACGCTGGCTTTTGCAGCAAAAAACTGTGCAGTAATGCTGACTGCAAGTCCTGCAGCAGCCATCAGTATCAGAATAAAAAACTTCTGAACGATATAGCCGTGGTCATTATTTGCAATTCCCACATCGATGATCTGGGCGATGACGACAGGTACCAGCAGATCAAATACAACTTCCAGAAACTTGAAAAAAGGAGCCAGAACGCTTTCTTTTTTGTAGTTTTGAAGATATTTTGCAAGTGTTCGCATTTCTTTTTCTTCCTCCGTTTCCTTATTTTTCTATAATAAACCTCTGTTATTATACTCCTATGGAGATAATACGTATAATATTGTTTTTAATGTATGATAATATAATTTTGCTATTGCCTGGAACGGAAGTCTGTGGGATGATAGAAGTATGGTTTTTCGTATAATTGTGTGGGAAAGATATTCATAGTATTTACAAAGTATTGCAGATATAGTATTTCTTAACCGAATTAAGAAAGTACTCAGTGGGACAGCGAAAAGCAATAAGCAGTAGATGGGTTTTGCCTGTGTTATATATCAGATAAAGAAAGAAGGATTTATATATGGAAATCAGACAGCTGGAATATTTTCATGAGATCGCAGCAACAGGAAGCATCAATGAAGCCGCAAGGAGACTGAACATGTCCCAGCCGCCGCTGAGCTATCAGATCAAGCAGCTGGAAGCAGAGCTGAAGGTGAAGCTTTTTGAGCGGACCAGGGCAGGCGTGACACTAACAGAAGCCGGAAAGCTTCTTTATGACAGGACAGAGAACATTTTGAGCTACGTTCGTTCCACAGAACTGGAAGTATCCAAAGCAGGGAAAAAACAGGTTTTACGTATCGGGATCACGCCAACCACAGTGACCACCATTATGCCTTATATTTCCAGATTTTCCAGGGAAAATTGTGATGTAAACTTTGAGGTAAGGGATGCGATCACCTTTACACTTCTGAATTATCTGATGGATGGGATCATTGATGTTTCGGTAGTGCGTACACCTATCAAGCTGGAAGGTTTAAATTATCTGGAACTGGATGAGGAACCCATGATCGCGGTCCTTCCTCCGGAGATCCCGGAAAATGAGACAAAAAAAGAGGGCGTCAGCTTAAAGAGCTGACCGGATGCCCTCTCATTATTTACCGGCGGTACGAAGAATTTCTGATGAAAGCTTTGGAGAAAAAATCTCCAGCCGGATATTTTCTGTGTCTGCGATGATCCCAGAGACGCCATGCTCTGGGTGCAGGAAGGTCTTGCAACCGCCGTTTTTCCAAGATCCATGGAAGATCTCTGTACAGATCTTCGATCCGCATCATTGAAGAAGAGAAGCTGAAGACCAGGATCCTTCTTGCCTGGAAAAAGGATCGCAGGCCTTCTGCCGTGATGCAGGATTTTATCAATATCTGTGAGAAATATGCAGGAAACCCTGCAATCTGATCATGGACCTGGAAAGGGGATGTATGCAGAAATCAGTCTTTGAGATGCTCTTCCTTCCAGTGCTTCCATTTCTGAACAGCTTCCGGATTCTGCTTTTCCAGCCGTTCTTCCAGCTTTTTCCGGCGCTGTTCCAGCCGTTCTAGGACTTCCGGATGCTCGGCAAGCTCGGCAAGGATTTTTTCTTTCAGCTTGCCACGGCGCTTTTCCAGAAGATGAAGGATCAGTTTCCGGTCGGAAGTTAATTCCTCAGGCAGCTCATCCATATGTAATTCAATTCTTCGAAGCAGTTCATCCTCATCCAGAACACCCAGCCCATGCCAGTTATCCAGAAGCTCTTCCAGACCTTCTTCGGAGAGACGTTGGATATCCGGGATCTGATGCAGCTGTTCAATAATGTGATGGACAGATTCTTCGATCTCTTTTACTGCATCATCACCAAAAGCCCAGGCGAACTCTTCCAGGGTATTTTCTTCCTCTGCCGGAAGAAAAGCGATACTGCGGCGCAGAAGCTTTGTCTCGTCTTCCTTTGGAACATCCAGTTCATAAGGGGCTTCGATCCCTGCGTCATGCAGAGCAGCAAGAATGGTACGGCGGACCATACCGTCCTTGATCATATGACCGATGCCGAACTGACGCAGCTGGTCATTGATCTGGGTGGAATGTTCTGTGAGGTAAAAACGGATCCCACGTTTTTTCAGGCTTGCGGAGATGGCATCCAGACGGTCTGCTGCTGTGACATCAATGCTGTTGATAGCACTGGCATCTACGATCACTACCCTGGTGTCTTTTCGGATGCTGTTCTCAATATCTTCCTGAAAAATCTTTATATTTGCAAAAAACAGGTTTTCGCTGAAACGGTAGATCACAACGCCTTAATAGGTAGGCGAAACGGTTTTTGGACAGATCAAAATAAGCATCTCTTCCAGGGATCATACCACGGAAGGAGCGCGGCGGATTGGTGGCCTTCAGGATCACAGCTACGAAAGAGAGCAGGATACCAATGATAACCCCATAAATGGTTCCAAGACAGAGCACACTGAAACCGGCAGCCATGAAGATGTAGAATTCTGTACGGCTTACTTTGAAAAGACGTACAGCCAGATGGGTTTCCACCACATCCATCAGAGCAGAGATCACAATGGCTGTCAGTACAGGAACCGGAAGATATCCGATAAAACCGGTGCCGAAAAGAAGGATCAGAGCCATGGTGATCCCGGCAGTGATGGAAACCGCCTGAGATTTTCCACCGTACTGTTCATTGAGGGAGGTGCGGGAGATACTGCCGTTTACCGGGCAGCAGCCTACTGCGGCGGCAGCAATATTTCCGGCGGCACAGGCCAGGATTTCCTGACGGTCGTTCAGCTTATAATCATTGCGGAACGCAAAGGTATTCTCTGCAAGAAGAGTTTCTGCCATAATGACAACAGCAACCATAAGACCGCGGCCTGCCGCCTGGGTCAGATCAACATTTCCGAAATCCGGGATCACCAGGGAGGGAAGTCCACGTTCTACAGACTGCAGGAGGACTACGCCTTTTTCGTCCACATGAAAACAACGGTGGAAAGAACACCCAGAGCCATAATAACGATAGCCATGGGGAATTTCGGCGCCAGCTTTTTAAATGTGCGGATCAGCACCAGAGCACCAAGCCCCATGAAGAGGGAAAGCCAGCTGATATTTTTGGCGGCAGCGAAGATATGCTCTGCCAGTTCCAGGAGCTCTCCGGATCCTGCAGGACTTCCCATAAGTTTCGGGATCTGCATCAGGATGATGGTAACTGCGATACCGCTGATAAAACCGCCCATAACAGGTGTGGAGATAAAGTCCACGATCTTATCTGCGTGAAGCAGAAAGAAGATAAACAGCCACAGACCTGCAAAAAGTGCGATGGCAGGAACATAATCCATGGCAGCTTCTGACTCTGCAGCAATGCCAAGAGTAGACAGTGCACCACCTACAATGGCAGCAGGTGCCGCATCAACTCCGAAGATAAACTGTCTTGAAGTGGAAAATAGAGCAAACAAAAGGATTGGCAGAACAGAACCGTACAGTCCGTATACCGCCGGGATCCCGGAAATCTGGGCATATCCCATGGAGATAGGGATGGAAACAGCTGCATGATGATGCCGGAGAAAATATCTTTGGGAAGGTATTCCTTCCGATATCCTCGCAGCGTGGAAAACAGGGAAAGCTTCATATAGTCACATCCTTTTCTGAAAAATATTTTCTATTATATACCAAAGAGAGCCTGCAGGAAAGAAGCAAAGCAAAGGTTCCGGGTGAAAATCGTGGGACAAAGAATAACTGCCATATTATAAGTAAATGCGAAATTGCAGTAACCGTAAGAGAATACAGGCTGCAAAGCTGAGAAATCATCAATCATCAGGAAAGGTTAAGATAAGATATAAATGAAAAAAGCAATCATAGCAATGAGCGGCGGTGTAGACAGCTCCGTGGCAGCTCTTTTGACAAAGGAATCCGGTGACGAGTGCATCGGCGCTACCATGAAACTTTACAACAACGAAGATATCGGTGTCCACAGGGAAAAGACCTGCTGTTCCCTGGACGATGTCGAGGATGCCAGAAGCGTAGCCTATCAGATGGATATGCCTTACTACGTGTTTAATTTTACCGCAGATTTCCATACAGAGGTTATGGACAGGTTTGTAGATGCCTACGAAAACGGCTGCACCCCTAATCCATGTATCGACTGTAACCGATATCTGAAATTTGATAAAATGTTTCACCGCATGCAGGAGATTGGCTACGATTATATTGTAACCGGACATTATGCAAGAGTGGAGTACGATGAGAAACGGGACCGCTACCTTCTGAAAAAAGCAGTGGACGATACAAAAGGATCAGTCATACGTTCTCTATATGCTGACCCAGGAACAGCTGGCACATGTAAAGCTTCCGCTTGGAGGTCTCCGGAAGGACCAGGTTCGTGTCATTGCCGAAAACATGGCTTTATCAATGCCAGAAGCATGACAGTCAGGATATCTGCTTTGTACCGGACGGCGACTATGCGAAATTTATTGAGAAGTACACAGGCAAAAAAACACCGGAGGGTGATTTTGTAGATAAAGAGGGAAACTATATCGGACGCCATAAGGGAATCATCCATTACACGATCGGCCAGCGTCGCGGTCTTGGCATTCCGGCAGCCAGTCGTCTTTATGTCTGTGAGATCTCTCCGAAGACCAATACGGTAGTTCTCGGGGACAACGAAGATCTTTTCAGCAGTGAACTGGAGGCAGACAATGTAAATCTGATCTCTGTGGACAGCTTAACTGAGCCGAAAAGAGTGACTGCCAAGATCCGTTACCGTCACAAAGAGCAGCCTGCCACTGCATGGCAGACACCGGATGGCATCCTTCATGTGAAATTTGATGAACCGCAGAGAGCCATCACAAAAGGCCAGGCTGTAGTGATGTATGACGGAGATGAGGTTGTAGGTGGTGGCGTTATAAAAAAATCTATAGCCAGTCATAAATAAAGGTGAGAACCTAAATAGATAAACCCCATTGACATACTAGGAAAAGGGTGATATGATTGCATCATCAAAAAACGGAGCACACAAAACAAGGTGAGCAACGTGATGATCAGGAGGAAATCATGAAGGTTTTACAGAAGTCAACAAGGGTGTTTATCGAAGAAAAGCGAATGTGTTGTTGTCGCTGATAAGCAGATGATCATAAGATAAGCAATTACTATTTACCGAATATAAAAATAAAAGAAAAGAGGACAAACACATGAGCAAAATTACAAGAGATCAGAGAAAATTCAAATTTGAGACATTACAGCTTCACGTAGGACAGGAACAGCCGGATCCGGTTACAGATGCAAGAGCAGTACCAATCTACCAGACATCTTCCTATGTATTCCGCAACTGCGATCATGCAGCAGCACGTTTCGGACTTGCAGATGCCGGTAACATTTACGGACGTCTTACAAACCCGACAGAGGACGTATTTGAGAAGAGGATCGCAGCACTTGAGGGTGGTTCCGCAGCACTTGCAGTAGCATCCGGTGCAGCAGCTATCACATACACGATCGAGAATCTTGCACAGCAGGGAGATCACATTGTAGCAGCCAAAAATATTTACGGCGGTACAACAAACCTTCTGGAGCATACGCTTCCGGCATACGGAATCACAACAACATTTGTTGATGTATTTAATCTCGAGGAAGTGGAGAATGCGATCCAGGAGAACACAAAAGCTGTTTATATTGAGACTCTTGGAAACCCAAATTCTGATGTTGTAGATATTGAGGCTCTTGCAAAAATTGCTCACAAACATAAAATTCCGCTTGTTGTAGATAATACATTTGCAACACCATACCTCGTAAGACCAATTGAGTACGGCGCAGATATCGTTGTTCATTCCGCAACAAAATTCATCGGTGGCCACGGAACTACTATCGGTGGTGTGATCGTAGAGAGTGGTAAGTTTGACTGGGAGGCATCCGGCAAATTTGCATCTCTTACAGAGCCAAACCCAAGCTATCATGGCGTAAGCTTCACAAAAGCATGCGGACCGGCAGCATTTGTTACAAAGATCCGTGCGATCCTTCTTCGTGACACAGGAGCAACAATTTCTCCGGTGAGCTCCTTTATCTTCCTTCAGGGACTTGAGACACTGTCTCTCCGTGTAGAGCGTCATGTTGAGAACGCACTGAAGGTTGTACAGTATCTGAATGATCATCCGCAGGTAGAGAAGGTTCATCATCCGTCTGTATCCACAGATCCAAGCCAGCAGGAGCTTTATAAGAAATATTTCCCTAACGGCGGCGGTTCCATCTTTACATTTGAGATCAAGGGAGACGCACAGAAGGCAAAGGATTTCATTGATAACCTTGAGCTGTTCTCACTTCTTGCAAACGTTGCAGATGTGAAATCCCTTGTTATCCATCCGGCTACTACAACACACAGCCAGTGCACAGAGGAAGAGCTTCTTGATCAGGGAATCAAGCCAAATACGATCCGTCTTTCCATTGGAACTGAGAATATCGATGATATCATCCAGGATCTTGATGAGGCATTCAAGGCTGTCCAGTAAATAAGACAATTAAATAAGAAGAACACTTTCTGAAATCAATAGCACAGAAAAATCTGCCCCGGAACATATGAGAACATAGTCCCGGGGCAGATTTTTTGTGTGCTTATCTGGAGAATCCAAAAAGCGGGAAGAACCGTGTTGATGGCACTGAGGATGCATGGATCATGTGCGATTTTTTCAGGCGGATCCTGATGCCACAAGTTCTTCTAATGTTCCGAAGGTATATCCCATCTCTTCCCATTTTGTCAGCAGCTCATCCAGAATGGAAGCATTGGTGGAAGAGGTGCTATGCAACAGCACGATGGCACCCGGATGGATCCGTCCCAGAAGCTTTTCAAAAGCTTCTTCTTTCGAAGGCTGCTTATCCTGATACCAGTCCACATAAGCCAGACTCCAGAAAAAGGTGTGGTATCCCATCTCTTTTGCCATCTCTAAATTTTCCACGCTGTAAATGCCCTGGGGCGGGCGATAAAATTTTGTCATTTCTTTTCCGGTGGCTTCCTTATAAAGAACCTCCACATCCTCAAGCTGCTTCTGAAAGGCTTCCTTTGTGGAGATGCCGGACATATCCGGGTGTGTCATGGTGTGGTTGCCTATGGTATGGCCTGCATCTACGATCTCACGGATCAGTTCCGGTTTTTCACGGATCAGAGTCCCCACAACAAAAAATGTGGCATGTACCTGATGCTTATGTAAGGCATTCAGAATGGCAGGCATATTTCCATTGTCATAGCCTGCGTCAAAGGTAAGATAGATTTTTTTCTCATCGCTATCGGCTGCATACCAGGCATTGTATTTTTTTAATTCTTCCATAGAAGCATTTCCTGTGGGCCGTTTGCCTTCTTCCTGAAAACCGAGCCCCCAGTTTTCATTTTGGAATGTCATAGAAGCAGAAGAGGTCTGTCTGTTTTCGGCAGAATTCGGATCGGATCGTGGGTCGGAAGTAAAATGAGAATAGATCTTTCCTACAAGACTGCCAAGAGCAAAAGCCATGACAAAGAAAAAAATAAGACGGTAGATGTGTTTTGTTTCATGGGAACCTCAGAGAAAATGGAGTTATTAATATGTTTATGAACACAAAGAAGAAGATATGAAAGCAGAAGATCATGAGGCTATGTTTGTAAGAAAGGGATAAAAATAAGTAAAAAATAAGAGCCATCAGCGATTGATTTCTTCTGCCGATGACTCTTTTAATTTTCATTATCCAATGGAATATACCTCTCATTTCTTAGATTTAAAACTTATACGGAATTAAAATTTACGTTCTCGGTGGTCCGTACCTCCTTGTTTTAATTATGATGGAAAATCTTTAAATCTTCTGGTGGACTGTACCTCTCTTTCTTAGATTATGGGAAGTAAGTTATGTTTTCGGTGGGTTCACGCTCCTTTTTGATTTAATTTTTTGTTTTCCGTTTGTTTTATTTGATGGTTAAACTATAACAGATAAAATAGAAA
>ENA-OQHA01000634-OQHA01000634.1-human-gut-metagenome-genome-assembly--contig:-NODE-634-length-16779-cov-2.577228_pt1 | contig 16779 bp, 17 predicted proteins | sample MGYA00242558_ERZ504707 | MGnify/ENA primary metagenome ERZ504707 (study PRJEB26092, sample SAMD00036197) | human gut metagenome | host: Homo sapiens | study: EMG produced TPA metagenomics assembly of...
TACACCATAGCCCAAAAGTAAATGTCTTCTCCGTGAAAACATCCTTTATAAAGAAGTTGGGCTACTCGGACTCGAACCAAGAAAAACAGGACCAGAATCTGTTGTGTTACCATTACACCATAGCCCAAAATCTCATTTTAGTCATCCCCTCTCGGTTTGACGCTGCAAAGGTACAACTTTTCCATAACATACCAAGCATTTCTCCATTTTTTTTCAAAAGAAATCTTTTTTTTTCATTTTTCCCTCATTTTAGCCTCATAACCCTGGTCAGACTCTCAAAAAATCCAAAAGGTAAAGAGAAATATGTCGGTTTCTTTCGCAATATACAGAAAAGCCAGTATATTTGCCTACCTAATTATATTAATTAAAAAACTAAAACAGAAAAGTCGAAATAGAATGGACAAAGTAAAAAAAACTGATAGAAAAAATAACAGAAGGTATTCAAGAAAAGAAGGAAAAAAAAATTGTAATAGCAGATCTGACTGGCATCGAAGACACCATATGTAACTATTTTGTAATCTGTCAAGGAAATTCTCCAAGCCAGGTTTTGGCCATTGTTGATTCCGTAAAAGAACACGTAAGAAAAGAAATGGGAGAAAAAGTATATGCCATTGACGGTACCAGAAATGCACAATGGGTAGCAATGGATTATAGTGACATTATCGTACATATTTTCTTGCCGGAAGTTAGAGACTTCTATAATTTGGAACACCTTTGGGCTGATGCGAAATTAATTCAAATCCCCGATTTAGATTAAACAAAGATAACTATGAACGAAAATTCAAATAACAAACCCAAGATCAATGTACCAAAGCCAAACTTAAGTTGGCTATATGTAGTCATAGCAATGGTCTTTGCTTTCCTCTGGTTCTCCAGTGATGAAGGTAGTGCCAATAAAGAAATTACCTATACCGAATTTAAGGATATGGTAAGTAAAGGCTATGCAAGCAAAATTATTGCATACGACAATAACACGGTTAATATGTATATCAAGCCTGAACATATTGCTGATGTCTTTAAAAGTGATGCAAATAAGTAGGAAGAAGTCCTTCGGTCAACGTACAAGTTGGATCAATGGAGGCTTTAGATAAGTTTTTGGATGAAGAACAGTCGCAAGGACATTTTACCGGATCAATAAGCTACGAAAAGAAGAATGACTATTTCGGAGTTATTTTCTGGAATTTAGCTCCCTTTCTGTTCCTCATCGCACTCTATTTTTTTGCTATCCGCCGTATGGGAGGAGGATCTGGTCCAGGAGGAGGAACCAATGTTTTCAGCGTTGGGAAAGTAAGGCTCAACTTTTTGAGAAAGGAGCAAACAGAGTTACATTTAAAGATGTAGCAGGGCAAGCTGCAGCCAAACAGGAAGTAGAAGAAATTGTTGAATTTCTAAAACAGCCCCAGAAATATACTGAACTAGGAGGTAAAATTCCTAAGGGAGCATTACTTGTCGGTCCTCCGGGAACTGGTAAGACATTGCTTGCTAAAGCAGTTGCAGGAGAAGCAGATGTACCCTTCTTCTCTATTTCGGGATCTGACTTCGTTGAAATGTTTGTCGGTGTAGGAGCATCACGCGTACGTGGATCTGTTCCGACAGGCCAAGGAAAAAGCGCCTTGTATTATCTTTATTGATGAGATTGATGCTGTCGGACGAGCACGCGGAAAGAATCCCAATATGGGAGGAAACGACGAAAGAGAGAATACACTGAATCAGTTGTTAACTGAAATGGACGGATTCGGTTCAAACAGTGGAGTCATCATCTTAGCAGCAACCAACCGGGTAGACATCCTGGATAAAGCGCTGCTAAGAGCAGGACGATTCGACCGCCAGATCTATGTTGATCTTCCGGATCTGAATGAACGGAAAGAAGTTTTCGGAGTACATTTAAAGCCTTTAAAGTTAGACAAGAACGTAGATGTTGACTTGTTGGCCCGCCAAACTCCCGGGTTCAGTGGAGCAGATATTGCCAACGTTTGTAATGAAGCTGCTTTAATCGCAGCACGTCATTCAAAAGCTTCTGTCGACAAAGATGACTTTTTAGCTGCAATCGACCGAATTGTCGGAGGATTGGAAAAGAAAACTAAAGTTATGACTGCCGCAGAAAAGCGTACCATTGCTTTACACGAAGCCGGTCATGCAACCATTTCCTGGTTCCTGGAACATGCCAATCCTTTGATCAAGGTAACCATCGTTCCTCGTGGACGTGCGTTAGGCGCTGCCTGGTATTTACCGGAAGAACGGCAAATTTCTACCAAAGAACAAATGTTGGACGAGATGTGTGCAACCTTAGGAGGACGTGCCGCTGAAGACGTTTTGTAGGACATATTTCTACGGGAGCAATGAACGACCTGGAACGTGTAACCAAACAGGCATACGGCATGATCGCTTATGCCGGTATGAGTGACAAGCTGCCGAACTTATGTTATTACAGCAATGACGAATACAGTTTCAGTAAACCGTATAGCGAACATACGGCTGAACTGATAGACCAGGAAGTTCAGAATATGATCAATGAGCAATACGCCCGTGCCAAGGCTTTGCTTCTTGAGCATAAAGAAGGACATAATCAGTTAGCCCAACTTTTGATAGAGAAGGAAGTAATCTTTGCTGAAGATGTGGAAAAGATCTTCGGTAACGCCCGTGGACTTCCAGATCTGAAGAAATCATGGCGTCTGAAGAAGCTTCTAAACAGAAGGAAGAGAAACAGGAAAAAGAAGAAACACCAGTTTCCACATCTGAAAATGAAGCTAAAGATCCGGAAGTAAAAGAACTTCCTGAACCAACAGAAGATAAAACAACCTTAAATAGCTAAGCGTGAAAAATAATTTTATTCAAAGGGCAATTACCGGGGCTATATTTATAGCCGTACTGATAGGAGGTATTGTGAGCGGACCTATTCCGTTCACAATACTCTTTTCTCTGATCAGTGCTCTGACCATTTATGAGTTTGGAACAATTATTGGTAAAAGTGGAGAAGTACAAATCAACAAATCCATTACCATTCTGGCAGGCATCTTCCTATTTATAGGATTTGGATATTTGGGAGTAGCACCGGGTAAGAATGAGATACTGATTCCTTACCTGTTTCTCATCATTTATCTATTCGTCAGTGAACTTTATCTCAAAAGAAAAATCCGGTTCACAACTGGGCATATGCAATGATGAGTCAAATATACATTGCTCTCCCCTTTGCACTGCTGAATGTTTTGGCTTATCACACATCTTCAGACGGCAGCATTTCGGAATATAACCCGATACTGCCTCTTTCCATTTTCATCTTCAACTGGGTAAATGACACTGGCGCTTATTGCACTGGTATGCTTTTCGGCAAGCATAGACTATTTGAACGTATTTCCCCCAAGAGTCATGGGAAGGCTTAATCGGCGGAGGTGTTTTCAGTATCATTGCTGCCATAGCAATGGCTCATTTCTTTCCGTTCATGTCAACCGCGACATGGATTGGTCTGGCTTAACCGTTGTCATTTTCGGTACATGGGGAGATTTGACAGAATCATTGCTGAAACGTACTTTGGGTATAAAAGACTCCGGAAATATCCTTCCGGGACACGGAGGCATGCTTGACCGGTTCGACAGTACAATCTTAGCTGTACCTGCAGCTGTGGTATACCTTTATATAATATCTCTGTTTTAATGCAGCAGCTATAAAGTTATCCTTATAAATAAAATACCCCGATCAATACAACTCGCAGACAAACTGATGTATTGATTGCCGGGGTATATATTTCCCTCTATTTCTTTTTATTCAAGCATCGAAGTATTTCCTGAGCCGCGCGTTCTGAAGCTCCAGCCTTTCCCAATATCTGAATAATCCGATCATAGCCATCCAGCATTGCCTTTTGTTCAGGAGTCTCAGCCAGTAGCTTCTTCAGTTCTGCCTGTATATTCTTGACTGTCATTCCATCTGCAACCAGTTCCTTCACAACTTCACGATCTGCAATCAGATTGACTAAAGATATATATTTCACTTTCAGAATATGTCGGCGTAAAAATGAAACAAGCGTCCTGCAGCCGTATAATAACAAACAACCTGCGGTACCCGGAACAAAGCAGTTTCCAGTGTCGCAGTGCCAGAAGTTACCAATGCTGCTTTTGCATGCTGAAGCAAACGATATGTCTGACCAAAGACAATCTCTGCATCCTCGTTCATATAGGATTGGTAAAATGAAGGTTCAATCCCCGGAGCTCCGCAACGACAACTGATAGTCTGGAAACATCTTGGCTGCTTCCATCATACGAATCAAGTTATCTTTAATTTCCTGCTTTCGGCTTCCTGCCAATAGAGCTATAATCGGTTTATCCTTCAAGTGATTACAGGATATAAACTCAGTAAAACCTTCTTGATTTTCCGACCGGAAAGCTTCCACAGCATCCACACAGGGGTTTCCTATATAATGAATCGGATATTGATGCTTCTGGAAAAAATCTACTTCAAAAGGCAGAATGGAAAACAATTCATCAACATCACGCTTAATATTTTTAATTCTGTATTCTTTCCACGCCCAAATCTTAGGAGAAATATAATAATAGACAGGAACAGAGGTATGACGTTTTACATATTCCGCAATTTTCAGATTAAATCCCGGATAGTCTACCAATATCAAGACATCAGGCTGCCAGGCAACAATATCCTGCTTGCAAAAATCCATATTACGGAAAATCGTCCGAAGATGAAGCAGAACCGGTATAAATCCCATATAAGCCAGATCCTTGTAATGTCTGACCCGAGTACCGCCAACCGCTGTCATCAAATCACCTCCAAAGAAACGAAATTCAGCCTGAGGATCTTCTTGTTTCAAAGCTTTCATTAAATTGGAAGCATGCAGATCTCCTGAAGCCTCTCCTACTATCAGATAATATTTCATATCATACGGTTAAATTCCAATGAGACAACTCTTCAAAGATTTCATAAGCTGTCACGTCAATCTTTGTCGGTGTTACAGCTACATAGCCATGATCCAAAGCCCAATGATCTGAATCTTCCGCTTCAGGCTCATCGTTCCGGTATTCTCCTGTCAGCCAATAATAGTGTCCCCCCCGAGGATGTACCGCCTGCTGGAATTCATTGGTCCATACACCTTTTGTCTGACGACAAATGCGTACACCTTTCAGCACAGAATCATTAGGAAAGTTTACATTCAGACAAATGCCGACAGGCAATCCATGCTGCAACACCTCCTCCGTAATGCGGCGAACATATGGCAATGTAAACGAGAAATCAGCATCTGCAGCATGATTGCATAAAGAAAAGCCTATCGAAGGTATTCCCTTCAGGCAGCCCTCTATCACCACTCCCATTGTTCCTGAGTAATGTACATTTACAGATGAATTATCCCCATGATTGATTCCTCACTACCAGATCCGGTTTCGGGGCACAATCGTATGCAAAGCCAGTTTTACACAATCAACGGGAGTTCCAGAACATTCATAAACAGAAAGTCCCGGCTCTCTTCGAATCATTCTGCATTTCAAAGGAACTTCTGACGTAATAGCCCCGGAAGCTCCGGAACGGGGGCCACTGGGAGCAACAACAACAAGATCAGCAACCGGCCTCAAGGCTTTTATCAATTCCTGTATTCCTTTTGCTGCCACTCCATCATCATTCGACAGCAAAATCAATGGTTTATCTTTCATTCCTATTCTAAATAAATTCGGTGTAAAGTTACAATCTTTCCGTATAGGGCCCAAAAAACAATGGTACAATGCGTTTACAAATCTTAATCTTCTCAAATCAAGTATGTAATTAAACGATTTTGACTATCTTTGCCCTGCCGAAGTTATTAACAAAAGCGGTGAGTTATCAACACTTTTCCAAAAAGTAACCTTTTCTTAACTAAGAGTATCACCGATTATTAGTTACTTCGCAATCAGATTAAACTGATTAATATGGGAAAAATTATTGCTTTAGCCAATCAAAAAGGAGGCGTGGGTAAAACCACAACGACCATAAACTTGGCCGCATCACTAGCCACTCTCGAGAAGAAAGTACTAGTAGTCGACGCAGATCCTCAGGCAAATGCTTCATAGCCTGGGAGTAGACTTGAAAGATATAGACTGTTCGATCTATGAATGCATTATCAATAAAGCAGATATACGAGAAGCTATTTATACGACAGATATTGATGGTCTGGACATTATACCTTCTCATATAGATCTCGTGGGAGCAGAAATCGAAATGCTGAATCTCGAGAACAGAGAAAAAATCATGAAGCATGCTCTGGAACCCATGAAAAAAGAATATGATTATATCCTGATCGACTGTTCACCATCCCTCGGGCTGATTACCATCAACGCATTGACAGCTGCAGACTCTGTCATCATTCCGGTTCAATGTGAATATTTTGCACTGGAAGGTATCAGCAAACTATTGAATACAATCAAGATAATCAAAACCAAGCTGAACCCTTCACTGGAAATTGAAGGTTTCCTGCTTACGATGTTCGACTCACGCCTACGTCTGGCCAACCAGATCTACGATGAAGTAAAACGTCATTTCAGGAACTGGTATTTAAAACCATTATCCAACGTAATGTCAAGTTAAGTGAAGCTCCAAGCCATGGAATTCCGGCCATTCTTTACGATGCAGAATCCACAGGAGCCAAAAATCACTTGGCGTTAGCTCATGAAATTATAAACAAGAACAACTAAGAAAGGATATATTCCTATAAATAACTATGGCAGTACAGAAAAAATTTGCATTAGCCGAGGTCTCGACGCCTTGATATCTACTGAGGAAGTCAAGACTTCGGGTTCGTCATCCATCAGCGAAATAGAACTGAGCAAGATTTCAGTAAATCCCAATCAGCCTCGCCGTGAATTTGACCCGATTGCCTTACAGGAACTGGCAGATTCCATTGCCGAAATAGGCATTATCCAACCCATAACCCTGCGTCAGATCAGTGAGGATTTTATCAGATCATCGCAGGAGAACGCCGTTACCGTGCTTCTATTCAGGCTGGTCTCCATACCATACCGGCCTATATCCGTACAGCTGATGATGAGAATGTCATGGAAATGGCCCTGATCGAAAATATCCAGCGTGAGGACTTGAACTCACTGGAAATCGCTCTGGCTTATCAGCATCTCATCGAACAGTATGAACTGACACAAGAACGGCTGAGTGAACGAGTAGGAAAAAAAAGAACCACTATCGCCAATTATCTGCGACTTCTTAAATTACCGGCTCCCGTACAGGTTGCCTTAAAGAATAAGGAAATAGATATGGGACATGCACGAGCATTGCTGGCTCTGGATGACCCTAAGACTCAAATCCGTATTTTCAATGAGATTATCTCTCAGGGATATTCCGTCAGAAAAGTGGAAGAAATTGTAAAATCCTTATCCAGCGGAGAAAGCGTTGAATCAGGAGGAAAAAAGATCACTCCTAAAGGAGCCAAGCTGTCAGAAGAATACACCATGTTGCAAAGCCATCTTTGCAGCTTCTTCGGAGCAAAGGTACAACTGTCCTGCAGTTCAAAAGGTAAAGGCAAAATTAGTATCCCCTTCAATGACGAGACTGATCTGGAGCGAATCATGGAAATACTCGATTCATTGAAAAAAACCGAATAAACTGCAACTACATTGAAACGACAGAAACAAACATATCTTGGTTATCTCTTCCTGTTCTTATGGCTACTGACAGGATTTGCAGGTGAAGTTCAGGCACAACGCGCCCTCAAACATCGTACGGGACAGCTGACTGCCGACTCGATCCGTATGCAGCATGTTACAGACAGCCTGGCCTTGCTGGATACTCTGTCCCTGCAACGTCAACAGCAAATAGATGCATTGGAAGCTCCTGTGGATACTGCGGCTCTGGCCAGCCAGAGTGACTCCATCCAGAAGGCCGCGCAGAAAAAAGTTAAAGAAAAATGGATTCCCAATTCCAACAAATCGGTATGGCTGGCACTGGCTATTCCCGGAGCGGGACAGATCTACAACCGTAAGTATTGGAAACTTCCCATCATATACGGAGGTTTTGTCGGATGTGCATATGCACTGACCTGGAATGGGAAAATGTACAAAGACTATTCGCAGGCTTATCAAGACATTATGAGCGACAATCCGAACAACAACAGTTACATGGATTTCCTCCCGGCCAGTACCACTCCTGAAGAAGTTCAGAAGAACCTGGCCAGCTATCAAGAAAGATTCAAGAAAAAGAAAGACACTTATCGCCGTTATCGCGACTTAAGTATATTTGCATTTATCGGTGTCTATCTATTATCAGTCATTGATGCATATGTAGATGCTGAATTGTCGGATTTCGACATTTCTAAAGATTTGGGTATGAAACTGGAACCCGCAGTATTTAACGACGCATTCCGCAACCGGCCACAAGGAGTCGGCCTGCAATGCAGTATCAAATTCTAAATCCATGAAGAAATTTGTAATTGGTCTTATGACCTTTCTCAGTGCAACAGCACTTTATGCACAACAAACGGAAAAAAGCATTACGATACAGTCTGCTGAAGGAAAAGTAGACGTAATCGACCTGCCGGAAGGAATGCTTTCCGAAACGGACAGCCTATACCTTGACTGGGTGTCCAAACACTACATCAACATGTCGGAAAACTGTACCATGACTTCCGAAAATCCGGTCGTAAGTGATTCCATCTATATGAGCCGCCTGCAACGGATCCCTGCTATCATTGAAATGCCGTACAACGACATCGTTCGAAAATTCATAGACATGTACGCAACCCGCCTTCGGCAAAAAGTGGCATTCATGCTTAGCGCCAACAATCTTTACATGCCTATCTTCGAAGAAGCACTTGACTTATACGATCTTCCCCTGGAACTGAAATATCTTCCGGTTATCGAATCAGCACTTAACCCCACTGCTACATCCAGCCAGGGAGCTGTCGGCCTCTGGCAATTCATGCTACGCACCGGAAAAGTGTACGGCCTCAAGACAACCAGCCTGGTTGACGAACGGCGTGACCCGATCAAATCAACCTGGGCTGCTGTCCGTTACTTGAAGGACCTGTACGAAATCTATCATGACTGGAATCTTGTGCTGGCAGCATACAATTGCGGTCCCGGAACCATCAACAAGGCTATCCGCCGCGCCGGAGGAGCTACCGACTTCTGGACTATTTACAATTACTTGCCTAAAGAAACCAGAGGATACGTACCTGCCTTCATTGCTGCAAACTATATCATGACTTACTATTGTGAGCATAACATCAGCCCGATGGATATGAACATGCCGGAAGGAACAGATACGATCCATATATCCCGCAATCTGAATCTCAATCAGGTTGCCGGTGTCTGCAACATCAATATCGACCAGCTTCGGGCACTGAATCCGGAATTCAAGAAAGATATTATTCCCGGCAACGAGGAACCCTATGCGCTTCGTCTGCCCAATAACATGATCAGTTGTTTTATTGAACACGAAGACAGTATCTACAATTACAAGCCCGAAGTATATCAGACCCGCCGCAGTACGGTAGAAGTCAAGGATCCGGCAGGAACCTCCACAGGGAAAGCCGTTTACTACCGCATCAAAAATGGAGATACCCTGGGAGGAATTGCTGCTAAATATGGTGTCAGTGTCAACCAGCTTCGACGGTTGAACGGCATAAAAGGCAGCAGCATCCGTGCCGGAAAGTCCATCCGTATCCGATAAGAAAGCAAAATATGCAAGTCTTTTTGATTCTATTCCCCTAAAAGACTTGCATATTTCTGCATTTTCATATTTTTGCAGAACCGTTTTCAAGAAAGGGAGGGAGGAGTATGACGGACGAAAGACAAGTTCAAGAACAAAACGATGAAAAGCTGATCAACGATGCCTTTCAGGAATTGCTCGACAGATATCTGGAAAGTAAGCATCGCAAAAAGGTCGAAATAATAACCAAGGCTTTTAATTTTGCCAGACAAGCTCATAAAGGAGTGCGCAGACGCTCCGGTGAGCCATATATCTTGCATCCTATTGCCGTGGCACGCATTGCATGTGTGGAAATCGGCCTGGGATCTACTTCCATCTGTTCCGCATTGCTCCATGATGTTGTGGAAGATACGGATTATACCGTTGAAGACATTGAAAATCTCTTTGGTCCGAAGATCGCCCAGATTGTAGACGGTCTGACCAAAATTTCCGGAGGTATTTTTGGAGACCGTGCGTCAGCACAGGCAGAAAACTTCAAGAAACTGCTGCTGACCATGAACGATGATATACGGGTTATCCTGATCAAGATTGCCGACCGGTTACACAACATGCGTACACTAGGCTCCATGCTCCCCAGCAAACAATACAAGATTGCCGGTGAAACGCTCTATATTTATGCTCCTTTAGCAAACCGTCTGGGTCTCAACCGTATCAAGACTGAGCTGGAAGACCTGAGTTTCAAATATGAACATCCCGAAACTTACCAGCAGATACAGGATAAGCTGAAGGCAACCCAGGCTGAACGTGACAACGTTTTCGAAGAATTTACCGCTCCGATCCGGGAACAGCTGGATAAGATGGGACTTCCATACCGGATTCTGGCACGCGTAAAATCACCCTATTCCATCTGGAACAAAATGCAGACCAAGCATATCACATTCGAAGAGATCTATGATATCCTGGCTGTAAGAATTATATTTACCCCGCGCAACGAAGATGAAGAACTGAACGACTGCTTCAACATCTACGTCTGCATCTCCAAACTCTATAAGCCACATCCCGACCGTCTGAGAGACTGGGTCAGCCATCCGAAAGCCAACGGATACCAGGCTCTGCATGTCACCCTGATGAGCAACAAGGGACAATGGATCGAAGTGCAGATCCGAAGCGAACGCATGAACGACGTTGCCGAACAGGGATTTGCGGCTCATTGGAAATACAAGGCAGGAGGAGGCAGTGAAGACGAAGGAGAACTGAGCAAATGGCTGAAGACAATCAAGGAGATTCTGGACGATCCACAACCGGATGCTCTTGACTTTCTGGATACCATCAAGCTGAATCTTTTTGCCTCTGAAATATTCGTATTTACACCCAAAGGTGAAATCAAGACAATGCCACAGAACTGTACGGCACTTGACTTCGCCTTCTCGATCCATACCTTCCTGGGAAGCCATTGTATCGGTGCGAAAGTCAATCACAAGCTCGTACCGCTCAGCCACAAGCTGCAGAGTGGAGATCAGGTAGAGATTCTGACTTCCAAATCACAGCGCGTACAGCCTTCCTGGATCAACTTTGCAACTACAGCCAAGGCCAAAGCCAAAATCCTGTCCATCCTGAAACGGGAGCGTAAGGAAATGCAGATGAAAGGCGAAGACATGTTGCATGATTTCCTTCAGCAGGAAGAGCTGGCTGCCAGTGAAGAAAATATCAAAAAACTTTGCGATCTGCATAAACTGAAAAATGCGGACGAACTGGCTTTACAGATCGGACAGCGTGTCATTACCCTCGGAGAAACAGACCGGAATGAACTGAAAGAGAAACCGACTCCTACAAGCTGGAAGAAATATATCGCTTTTGCTTTTGGCGGAAGCAAGAAGCAGGAAGAAAAGCAACCAGAGCCTCAGCCTTTGGAAATTGACAAAAAGAAAATCATCAAGCTGACTCCAGATGCCATTCAGAAGAACTATATCATTGCCGACTGCTGCAAACCGATTCCGGGAGATGATGTACTGGGATATATTGACGACAACAACCGCATTATCATCCATAAACGTCATTGTCCCATTGCCAACCAGCTGAAGACCAGTTTCGGCAACCGGCTGCTTGCCGTACAATGGGAGATCGGAAAAGCCCTCAACTTCCCGGTCAATGTTTACATCAAAGGAATAGACGGTATCGGTGTGCTGAATCAGGTAACGCAAGTTATCTCCCAGCAACTGAATGTAAATATCCACAAGTTGAATATAGAATCAAACGATGGAATCTTTGAAGGACGTATCCAGCTGTTTGTACACGATGTGGATGATGTAAATACGATCTGCAACAACCTGAAAAAACTGGAAAACCTAAAACGTGTAACCCGTATCGAGAACTTCGACGACACGATTACCGACTGACAACAGAAAGAAATTCCGGACAATCTTCCAAAGAGAACAACATCTCCTGAGATTGTCCGGAATTTCTTTTTCAAGTGAGATAATCAAGTTCTTTCCGCATACTTACCAGTTCTTCCCTCACTTTCTTAAGCCTTTCTATGATTTCTGCCGAACTGGCCGCTGACTCACGGTTCTGCTTCAGACGCTGCTTGGCTCCAGCCAGAGTCATCCCCTTCTCCTTCACCAGATGATAAACCAGCCGGATGTTTTCAATGTCTTCCTTACGGTATTGCCGGACATTTCCTCCTGTCTTCTTGGGAGCAATCATCGGAAATTCCTTTTCCCAATAGCGCAACAATGACTCATTCACATCGAACATACGCGCCACCTCGCTGATGGAGTAATATAATTTCAGTTCTTTATCGGTTCGTAAAGCCATACGTTTTCAGTTTTAATTAATCGAATACCTTACCGTGATTTGCCGCAATCTCTACCATCCGGTCATAATCATCAGCATTCAAATCCATGAAATAATAGTTCACCGGATTCACGATCTGTCCCTTCACCATCACCTCATAATGCAGATGTGGTCCTGTACTCTTTCCGGTAGTTCCCACCTTTCCGATGGTCTCCCCTCGCACGACCTTTTGCCCCACACGTACATCAATCTTACTGAGATGGGCATAGCGGGTCACATATCCGAAACCATGATCAATCTGGATGCAATTGCCGTAAAGTCCCTCCCATCCTGCTTTTCTGACCACGCCGTTGCCGGTTGCATAGACCGGAGTTCCTACGTTAGCCGAGAAATCCATTCCGGAATGAAACTTCACAGTCTTGTAAATAGGGTCAATCCGTGTTCCATATCCCGAAGCAGTCTGCTTCAGATCCTTATTCGAAACAGGCTGGATGGCCGGAATACATTCCAGCATCTCATCGTGCTTCTTGCAGAGTGCAAGAACTTCATCAAATGACTTCGACTGAATATACAACTGACGTTCCAGCAAGTCCATTTTCTGAGTAGTGTTCACCACCAGTTTGGCACTGGGCAACTCCATCAGGTCTTCGTAACGGTTCGTCTTGTTATAACTGGGAGTTCGCAAAGCATCTGCTACCGGATCGGCCTGCATCATGACACGATACAGGTTGTCATCACGCTGCTGCAAGCCTTTCATCACCTGCAAGGATTCGTCCAGCCGGCTGGACAAAATGTGATACTGAGCCTGCAGACGGGAGTTTTCCATACGCAAGTCTTTTTCGGATGGAGAACCGAAGATCAGCAACAGAACAATGAAACTTCCGGCTCCCAGTCCCATCCCCACGAACAAACGGCGCAGGTAACTCATTACGCGTTGGCGCATAGTGGGATAAATACGGTCGTAAGTACGCGTTTTCGGATTATAAATATAGTAGACTTTACGCATTCAAATCTGGTTTTGATTTTTTTATCGTACAAACATTCAAGTTTTTGCACCAAACATACGGACAAAAATAATAAAACAGATTATCTTTGCAAACCGATTTTAAGAAATTAACTACATAATATATAAACAACTATGTTGACAGCAAATGAAATCCGCGACTCATTCGTCAAGTTCTTTGAGTCGAAAGGACACCAGATTGTGCCCTCAGCACCTATGGTCATCAAGGATGACCCGACCCTGATGTTTACCAATGCAGGGATGAACCAGTTTAAAGATATTATCCTCGGCAACCATCCTGCCAAATACAGACGCGTAACCGATTCACAGAAGTGTCTGCGTGTAAGCGGAAAGCATAATGACCTGGAAGAAGTAGGTCACGACACATACCATCACACCATGTTCGAAATGCTGGGTAACTGGTCATTCGGCGACTACTTCAAGAAAGAAGCAATCAGCTGGGCATACGAATACCTGGTAAACGTATTGAAGCTTGATCCGAAAGATTTGTATGTTACCGTATTCGAAGGAAGCCCGAGCGAAGGAATCTCACGCGATGACGAAGCTGCAGGCTACTGGGGACAGTTCTTCCCGGAAGATCACATCATCAACGGAAACAAGCATGACAACTTCTGGGAAATGGGCGATACAGGTCCTTGCGGTCCCTGTTCCGAGATTCACATCGACTCCCGTTCTGAAGAAGAAAAAGCTGCTGTTCCGGGACGTGAACTGGTGAACAAGGATCATCCGCAGGTTATCGAAATCTGGAACCTCGTGTTCATGCAATATAACCGTAAGGCTGACGGAAGCCTGGAACCGCTTCCTGCAAAGGTTATTGATACCGGTATGGGATTCGAACGTCTGGTACGCACCTGCAGGGCAAGACTTCCAATTACGACACTGACGTATTCCAGCCAATCATCAAAGTGATCGGCGACCTGTCAGGCAAGAAATATGGTGATGACGAAAAAGTGGACATTGCCATGCGTGTCGTTGCCGACCACATCCGTACCATTGCTTTCTCTACCACTGACGGCCAGCTGCCTTCCAATGCCAAGGCCGGTTATGTTATCCGCCGTATCCTGCGCCGTGCAGTCCGTTATGCTTACACATTCCTCGGACAGAAGCAGGCCTTCATGTACAAGCTGGTTCCGGTACTGATTGAAAACATGGGAGGTGCTTATCCTGAACTGAAAGCTCAGCAGGCTCTGATTGAAAAAGTAATGAAGGAAGAAGAGGAATCATTCCTCCGTACACTGGAAACCGGTATCCGTCTGCTCGAAAAGACCATGAACGAAGCCAAGGCTGCCGGCAAGACAGAAATCAGCGGTGTAGATGCCTTTACGCTGTATGATACATTCGGATTCCCGTTCGACCTGACTGAACTGATTCTGCGTGAAAACGGCCTGACAGCCGATGTGAAAGGTTTCGAGGCTGAAATGCAGAAGCAGAAAGAACGTGCACGTAACGCCGCTGCCGTAGAAACAGGCGACTGGGTTACCTTGAAAGAAGGTGAAACCACTTTCGTCGGTTACGACTATACTGAATATGAAACCAGCATTCTGCGTTACCGTCAGGTAAAACAGAAGAACCAGACCTTGTATCAGATCGTTCTGAGCGACACTCCGTTCTATGCAGAAAGCGGTGGTCAGGTGGGTGACACCGGTGTGCTGGTCAGCGAATTTGAAACCATCGACATCATCGATACCAAGAAGGAAAACAACCTTCCGATCCACATCACCAAGAAGCTTCCGGAACACCTGGATGCTCCGATGATGGCTTGTGTGGACACCGACAAGCGTGCGGCTTGTGCTGCCAACCACTCTTGTACGCACCTGCTCGACGAAGCATTGCGTCAGGTTCTCGGCACACACGTAGAACAGAAAGGATCGCTCGTAACTCCGGACTCTCTGCGTTTCGACTTCTCTCACTTCCAGAAAGTCACTCCGGAACAGCTCCGCGAAGTAGAACATCTGGTCAATGCCAAGATCCGCGAAAACGTTCCTTTGACCGAATACCGTAACCTGCCGATCGAAAAGGCCAGAGAACTGGGAGCTATCGCCCTGTTCGGTGAAAAATATGGTGACGAAGTACGCGTCGTACAGTTCGGATCTTCCATCGAATTCTGTGGAGGTACTCACGTATCGGCTACCGGAAAAATCGGTATGGTCAAGATCATTTCAGAAAGCTCTGTTGCAGCCGGCGTACGCCGTATCGAAGCTGTAACCGGTGCCAAGGTAGAAGAAATGTTCGACACCGTTCAGGATACTCTTTCTGATCTGAAAGCACTGTTCAACAATGCTCCCGACCTGAAGGCTGCCATCTCTAAGTATATTGACGAGAATGCAGGCCTGAAGAAGCAGGTAGAAGAATTCATGAAGGAAAAAGAAGCCAGCGTAAAGAACAAACTGATCGAAGGCGCAAAGGATATCAACGGAGTGAAAGTCATCAAGGCTGTGCTCCCGATGCCGGCAGACGCCGTGAAGAACATTGCCTTCCAGCTGAAAGGACAGTTCACTGAAAACCTGTTCGTAGTTATCGGAAGCGTATTCGACAACAAACCGCTGCTGACTGTAACCATGAGCGAAGATCAGGTGAAAGCCGGACTGAATGCAGGCCAGCTGGTACGCGAAGCAGCCAAACTGATTCAGGGTGGCGGTGGCGGTCAGCCTCACTTTGCAACTGCAGGTGGAAAGAATCCGGACGGTCTGAGTGCAGCCGTTGACAAAGTCATCGAACTGGCAGGATTCTAATCCTTTCCTCTGACAACATAAAAATCCTCACTGGACTTCCGTCCGGTGAGGATTTTCTTTTTCCCTTCTCTCCCCGTTCTGTGCTTCCCGCCAGCCGGACCGGCATGCCCGGAATAACAGAACTCAGCTGACGGCAAACATTCTGAACCTACCGAAAAAAGCCCGAGACGTTTTGCCTAAAAGCCCGAAGCGTTTTCTCTCATTCGCCGAAACGTTTTTTTAAAAGCCCGAGGCCTTCTGCCGGCAGCTGAACTCCCCTGTACACTGTTTCCAGAATGTCTTTCCGATGCACCGGAGGCGACCGCACAATCAGGCTGCAACGACCGCATAATTCGGCTCCATCGAACGCACGATGTAAACAACTCATTTCCAAGGCCTGCCGGCAGACAATAAAAAAGCTGCCGCTGCTTTTCCTTATCCGTCCGGCGGACTCAGAAAAAACAACGGCAGTATAATGATTAACAAAATGGAATCAGTTTCCGTTACACTGTACGGGGAGATTCTGCCAGATTCAGCAGAACAGACTCCTGAGGTACATAGTCTCCCTGGAAGAAACGGCTCGCACGAAGCAGGTGACGCCAGATACTTACCAACTCCTGA
>ENA-OQHA01000635-OQHA01000635.1-human-gut-metagenome-genome-assembly--contig:-NODE-635-length-16704-cov-3.134041_pt1 | contig 16704 bp, 24 predicted proteins | sample MGYA00242558_ERZ504707 | MGnify/ENA primary metagenome ERZ504707 (study PRJEB26092, sample SAMD00036197) | human gut metagenome | host: Homo sapiens | study: EMG produced TPA metagenomics assembly of...
TTTCTTCAACAGCTCATCAGTTCCCGTTTTACGGAGCTGGTCTATAAGGAAAAAAGAATTTCCGCCGGTAAAATATATCACATCCGCATCTTCAAAAACAGACTGTATCGTTGAATAAGCCTCCGTTGAAATATCAATTTCCGTTACGATTGCTCCCAACTTTTTGAATAATTTTCGAGCCGAGCCGACATAACCGGTGTAGCTTTCACGCAGCGAAGCTGTTGGAATAAATGCGACTTTTTTATTTTCAATTTCTTCCTTTATCAGACTTCCTACACTTGAAAAGTGCGAACATAAAAACAGTTTCATCAATATTCTCCTTTATATATAAACTTCGATTTGTCTGCCCTTAAAGTCCAAGTCCTTCAACCCACGCCGCAAGCTCCTGATGCCCGATGTTGCCCTTGAAGACCTTGCCTTCCAGCAGCTTTGCACCTTTGCAGCTCGGTGCAAGGCGATCGTTCGTCTTGCCAATGTCGCTTCCGCCAGAGGTTGCAAACGGGATGATCGTCTTGCCGATCAGGTCATAGCTTTCAAGAAATGTATTGATAATCGTCGGCGCGACATACCACCAGATCGGGAAGCCGACAAAGATTGTGTCGTAATCCTTCATATTATCCCGCTTCGCGGCAATCTCAGGACGGGAGGCAGGATCGCTCATCTCAATCGTGCTGCGGGCTTTCTTGTCCATCCAGTTCAGATCAACTTCCGTGTAAGGCACCTTCGGCTCAATCTCAAAGATGTCCGCGCCGATTGCCTCTGCCAGCGTCTCGGCAACCTTCGCGGTCACGCCGGACGCAGAAAAATATGCTACAAGTTTCTTGCTCATGGTGTTTTATCCTTTCAATATCTTCGTAAGCTGCTGTGCGGACACACCCGGTAGGATGGAGGAAAGATGCTGCATCATGCGCTCTTTGGATTCCTGCGGGTCTCGCTGATAGCCGGATGTGATAAGTCGTACCCGAAAAGCTCTTCCGGCGTCGCGTATTCTGCTACACCCCAGCCATAAGGTCTTCCGTATCTGTCCTGCATATAGACGAAATCCGCGATGCAGACATAGCTCTGCATTTGCAGTCTCGTGATGCACGTCTCAAAACCGATGTTGCCGCCCTTGCGGTAGTTCAGAGCTTCTTTCAGCCGTTTGGAAAGCATCCTGCCTTCACCGGTTATTGCTTCATAAATCTCCTTGTCCTTGTAGGACGCCAAGCCGTCATCCCAACGGGCATCAAAGTCATAGCCGTCACGCCGGAAGTTCGCAAAGTCCGGAATCCACTCCCGACTCACAAATCCAGCCTTCTTGTTGAAAAGTTTGCCGTAAAGACATTTGCCGCTCCGCGCAGCCGGTCCTTTCCATTCCCACGGACCATCTACATCATCCGCAAACCATAACTCATGTGGCAAAGTTCCTCGATGGAGAAGCCGTGAATCTCGTTCCGAAAGAAGGGCAGAAAGCCGTATTGCTCGACGGCGGCAATCAAATCATCTGCACTATGTAGTTGTCTGGCATATCTCTTTGACATTACTCCGCCTCTTCAATCACGCCATAATCAATCAGGATATTCTTCTCCGCATACTGCGGGTAAACAACACCCATCATCTCATACTGATAGCGTCTTACGCGGCGATGCTCCTGAACCGGCTCCGGTGCATACGCAGCGGTTTCGCAGTGCGCATACTCCGGCATTTCCGCAAGATCATCCCGAACGGCACGGATAAGCGCGTCTGCCACATCATCAATGTTCTTGCCGGTCTCCACGGCAACCAGCTCGTGCTTCCGGATTGCCTTGTCCAGATTACCGGGGGAGCGAAACAGCTTGTATTTCATATCATTGCCCGTCCTTTCTCTCTATCGGTCTGTCTATTCTTCCTGAAATCTGTTCTTTAGGGACGCAATCATCGCTTGCGCGGCAATGGTCAGATATAACACTCCAATTTCATAGATAAAGTCGCGGTCGATCACGATAAGTATTCTCTAACGTGTGTAAAAACCAGTTCCAGCAAGTCCCTGTACAGTGGATCATCAAAGGGCTTGAACCGCGTAAACTTGCTTTTGGCAGCGTCCCATGTCATAGACGCTTCGCCTCAGCACTGGTCATTGCCTCACAGAGAATCATGCTGGCGCCCATTTTTCCGTTGCCGGTCAGGAGTTCTCCTTCGTAATAGCTGAGTAGGTCTTTCTTGCGTCGAAGCGGAACTACATCGCAGTTGTCATCCAGCTCAAATGCAATCAGCTCCGCAATCAGTTCCCGCCAGACGCATAACCGGCGTTAATGGTTCCGTCCTCTTCGCGGCTGATGGTATCGTCCATGCAGTATCGCTCAAAGAAATTATCTCCGTCAATCTCGTTGCGGGTGCAGAAGATATGCGCCAGCTCATGCAGAAGAATGTGCTTCAACTCTGCCGGATGACGCGCTATGTCTGTGCGCAGAAGGATTCCGTCCGCGCCATCTCCTGTGCCGACGAATGCAGAGGCGTGAAAGTCAAAATAGCCGTCCTCTGTATATCGGTCTTCCAGCCGGTCAGGGAAATACTGCTTGCAGAACTGCTCAAAGACTTCCTGCTGGTTTTCCGTCTGAAAGCAGCGCAGTACAAGGTTGTCCTCACTGAACTCTGCCCCCAAGCGTTCGTTAAAGATGGAAGCGGCATAGAAAAGGGCTTCTTTATAGTCGTCGTTGTTCATCTAATTACTATCCTTCATCCTCATTCACCCTCCGGTCTGACATTTTTCAGGAAGTCAGAGTGCGGTACATAAGGCAAGTTGAGCTGCCAGCCCATGCGGTTCAGTTCGTTGAGCTTGATCAGCATCAGGTTGATGTTTGTTCCCATTGCAGCCGAGAGCTGCACCACATCGTAGTCCTGCTTCATCAGGTCAATCAGCTCATCATCGTCAATGATCAGGTGTGAGGCAAACGCATTCGCCTCATATTCGTGTTTTGTGCGCATATCGAACAGCACGAACTCCGGGAGCGGTTCGTTTCCTTTGGCAAGATCACGGTGAAAGGTATCATGCCCGATCTCGTGACCGCAAACCATTTGCATGATCAGATACTCCATGCTGGAGTTCAGAAGAATATGCCGCTCTTTATGGCGGTAGGTGTACATTCCGAGCAGATCGTTCAGATTGTCAAGGAAATGGAGATGAATGCCCAGCTCACGGGCAATCTTCAAGGTATCTCTTGTTCCGCAGCTTTTGACAATGCTGTTCGCCTTTTTGTATATTTCCTCGGAGCGAATTATCACGGGACCTTCACCCCTTTCATGTTGAAGACAGTCAAAGTAAATCCGTCGGGAAGCCGAGATGCAGACAGTTATTCCTCTGCGTCCGTACCGGTCTTCTTGTATTTCTTCGGCGTGTATTTCTCAACATTCCGGGCTTTGGATTCCCAATATATATCCTGCAACGCCTTCATCACCGCATCCTTGTCCTGCTCAGACAGCGTACCGCCCGCAAACAAGCCGGACATCCCTTCAATCAGGTCCTTTGCCTGTTTCATGCCACGGGAGCCGTACTGCTCGGATGCCTGAACCACAAACTCTTCGTCCTCGGTCAGCAGATAGTTCACATCCACCTTGAAGTATTCCGCGATTTTTCTGTAAGCTCCTTGGTACGGGGAAAGGAAATGCCGTTCTCGTACCGGGTAATCATACGCCTGTTGATCCCCAGTGCATCGGCTACTTCCTGCTGGGTCAGCTTCCGCTTCTCCCGTTCAGCCTTGAATTTCTCTCCAAACGTCATTTTGGTAATCACTCCTGTTCACAAAAAGTTTGCGACATCAAATTGCGCAAGTCTATTGACAAAGGCACTTGAAGTGCGTATAATAATGACTGAGCAATCCAACTACTCATAGTATATCCTGAATTGCTCATCCTGTCAAGGGGCATGAGTAGTTGTACACGAAAAAGTTACATCTTTTGAGCAGTTCAAATGGACAGGCATTTATGCTGCCGAAGATCATCCATACCGGCATACACCGGTATAAGGGAACAGGAGTGAGAAAAACGCAAATGGCTACACAGTACAGAAAAGCATACGTCCCGGTTACGCTGGATGTGGACAAGGAGGGGGCAATCCTCCTCGCCTTATCTGGTGGGACAACGGTGTGATCTTTCAAATCGACCAGATTCTTTACAAATGCCGCGCCACATCCAAGAAGGTTGGGGGCGGAGGCATCCGTTACACAGTTCAGATTCGCGGAAAGGAGTCATTTCTTTTCCGCGAAGGAGACAAGTGGTTCGTCGAAGCAAAGGAGGACAACTGCTCATGATTTTATCCCAGCGCCAACTTGAAGAAATTGCAGCATCAACAACGAAGGACTTCAACCGGTTCTTTTTCGGGGATGAGGCGGACAAGCCCGACCGATCAGCTTTGCCAACACCCATTGATCAGTTTGCAAAGAACTATCTCGGTCTTCGCGTATCATTCGCCCGTCTCTCGCCGGACGGAAGCATCTGCGGTGTCACTGCCTATGCCGACACTGAGTACAAGATCACGGAACTTGGTATTACGCGCACACTGGCTTTGAAGCGTAATCAGGTCATCTTGGACGAGAGCTTCATTCGATCCGGCAACGTGCAGCGGCTCTGCGCCAAGCGCAGATTTACCCTTGCCCACGAGTGCGCCCATCAGATTCTCTTCCAACTGGAATCGGAAGAGGTAAAGGCTTCCTGCGAAATGAAATATTCCGCACGGACAGCCTATACGCCGCGAGAGCTGAAAACCCGCGAGGACTGGAACGAGTGGCAAGCAAATGTCTTGGGCGCGGCGATTCTGCTTCCTCAAAAAGAGGTTGACCTGGCAATGCGTCGGTTTGCAGAAACGCCGCTGATCAATTACGAGGGGAGGTATTCGTATGGTGATCACTTAACGCTGCGCCTTTTCTGCCGGTTGTTCGGTGTCTCCAAGACAACGGCGTCTATCCGCCTTCGTCAGCTCGGCTACATGGTAGATCGTCCATTCAGTGAGTATGTTGACCCATTGGAGGTGTGGTAATGAAGAGAGCATCCATTCGGTTCAGGAACCGACGCCGGAGCTGATCGAAAAAATCCGCAGGGCAAGAGTTGCCATTTCCCAGCAGAAGCCCCGATACCTGAAATGTCCCTATTGTCAGCATAATGCCATTGCTGTCTACGAAGACACGAGAGGTCATGTAGAATCAAAGTGCAAGAAATGCGGGCGGATCACAGTCTTTGATGTGCTGAATATGAGAAGACTGCGACCGCGTACCAAGTAAGAACCAGAGGACAAGCCTCTGTTCTAAAATAAAATATATGTCATAGCTGAGCTGTGGAGCCGCCTGATAGGTGAAGTCATCCTAATGCCGCATGAGACAGAGTGTAATTACTCTGTTTTATCGGCATGGGATTCAAACCTCACCGTCATGCGGCTCTTTTTCTGTCTTCACCCTTCCCGCTGCTCCCGCGCAGCGGAAAGGATGAACAATGAAAATCCCTAAAACCCCTATCGCGTTCGATTACGACCTCCGGACTACGGAGACGGCAAGTGCATGGTTCGCGTGAAACGAACCGGCGAAGTTTCCGAGGTTGACCGCAAGGTTATGAGAATCCTTCGCGCAGAGGAAAAGCGGATCAGACGCTCGTATGGCTCTGACAACACCTCTGAGGATGAGGACGGCGCAGAGAAAATTTCTGATACCGTGCTGTCCCTTGACGCTATGCCGGAGGACGATGTGAAGTCCGCTGCATGGCTGGCAGACTCCCGCGACTGCATGGAGGAACTGATCACCGCCCTCAAAGAGAAGGAGCTTCTTTCTATTCTGACCGAGAAGCAGCGCGAATTGTATCTTGCGATGACCCGTGAGGGGCTGACTCTTCGAGAGTTTGCCCGGAGGAAAGGCATCGGCATCAGAGCTGCATTTGACCTCAAAGCAGCGGTGCAGAAAAAATTTCAAAAAATTTTCTGAGCGGTACTCAACAAACGGCAAAAAGATGTCCGTTGTAAAGTGAAAGGGTCAATCAGACCACTTCGCTGTTCCTTGAAAACTGAATAGTTCAGTGCTGCGGATCTTTCCGCTTCTGCGAAGCAACACAGCTTCCGACGCCAAGACCTCCCGAAAGGGAGTGAGCGACCACCGGAGAGCTATAACAGTCGTGTGGTGCGGCTGCTTGCGACGATGCAGATGCCGGGTATAATGATACTTCCGCCTTTTCTTTGAAGGGGCGGCTCGGAGCGATCCTCGGAGGGGTGAGAGTCCCATGATACCGATTGACCATTGGTAGTCCGCAGCATTCCCGGAACTACAAAGTTCTTCTGGCAGGGGCGCGAGCTGCAAATATGCCGGACAATGAAACAAACCCAAAAGAAACTTACTATATAGTTTCAGGATGAAAACTATGTGGCAGGGTATCTTCACAAGATGCTCTGCCATATCCTTTTGTCCTGAATATTTTCACGAAACAGGAGGTGCTTAGAATATGATGGGCATTGAAACAATGAAAAATGTCAGCCCGAAAACGGTTGACCGAAGCACACTCGTTCAGAGAAGCAGCATCCGGCTTGATCCTGCGGCACCGCGAGAGGACAGGCTGAGGGAGTTCATCAAGCAGATCAGAAATCCTTATTGTTATCTGGACGGGAAGACAGTGGTGAAGATCAGCTTCGCCGAGACGGACACGACAATGGAAGATTGTCTGGAACACTATCTGAGAGGTCTTTGATTTATGAACAGTCTGAATCTTTTCACCCGGTTCTATGGACAAGCGATTGAGCCTGTGGTATAATGAAATCGGTCAAAAAAAGAAGAATACGGATTAAGCCGCTTGCTCTGATGGTCATGTGGCGCTTTCGTGTTTCTCTTCATAAGAGTTGAAGCAAGCCTTCGTCTTTCTGATTTGATGTACCACACCAAACAGAAAAACGGGAGGTTATTTTTATGCCAGATAAGGTTTACCGCACGGCGATCTACTGCCGTCTGTCCCGTGAGGATGGAGACAAAGTAGAAAGCAACTCCATCGCCAGTCAGAGAGCTATCTGCGAGGACTATATCGCAAGACATGAGGATTTGGAGCTGGTCTGTGAGCCGTTTGTGGATGACGGTTACAGCGGCGTTTCCTTCAATCGTCCTCAGTTCAAAAAGCTGGAAGAGGCAATCCGCAAGGGTGCGCTTGACTGCATTGTAGTCAAGGATCTCAGCCGCTTCTCAAGAAACTACATCGACGGCGGACGCTACATTGAGAAGATTTTCCCGCAGCTCGGCATTCGCTTCATCGCAATCAATGATGCGTATGACAGTCTGACCGGTGATCCGCAGTCCGACTCCTTTGTTATCCCGTTCAAAAACCTGATTAACGATTCTTACTGCAAGGACATCTCCATGAAAATCCGAAGCAGTCTGGAAGTCAAGCAGAAGAGCGGTGAGTTCGTCGGCTCGTTCGCGCCTTACGGTTACATGAAATCGCCGGAGAACAAAAACCAGCTCATCGTGGATGAAGCGGTCAGCGAATATGTGCAGATGATCTTTTCCATGTACAAGGACGGCTTCTCCATCGGACGTATTGCAAAGCGTCTGAACCAGATGGGCGTCCTGTCCCCAATGGAATACAAGCATTCCGCCGGTGTGAAGTTTGATACCGTCTTCAAGACCAGCGATACCGCAAAATGGACATATAAAGCCGTCCAGCGTATTCTCACCAACGAGGTTTATATCGGCGTTCTGGCTCAGGGCAAGCGAGGCACTCCCAACTACAAAGTCCGCGTCGTGAAAAGCAAGGATGAATCCGAGTGGGTCAAGGTTGAAAATGCGCATGAAGCTCTTGTGTCCTACGAGGACTTCATGGCAGTCAAGGTCATGATGCAGCGGGATATGCGCTGCTCACCCGATCAGGACGAAGCGCATCTGTTTCCGGCTTCCTGTTCTGCGGAGACTGTCAGCAGCCAATGATCCGCAAGACCGTCCCGTCGAAGACGAAAAAGTATATCTACTACGTCTGCTCCACCAATAAGCACAGCCGGACGTGCAGCCCGCACAGCATCGCCGCAAAAGAGGTTGAAGAGAAGGTCTTCCGTGCCATTCATGACCAGATCGAGCTTGTCATCAATCTGGAACACGCGCTTGCATGATAGAACGGCTTCCGTCTCAGAGCCGTAAGGCTTTCAATTACGAAGCTCAGATCACCAAAATCGAGGAAGAGATTGAACGGTACCAAAAGCTTAAGCTGGGGCTTTACGAGAACTTCATCGGCGGCGTCATTGATAAATCGGAATACTTCGAGTTCCGCAACAGCTACACCAAAATCATTGAGGGCAAGCAGGACGCGCTTCTGCGGGTTAAAAAAGAAATGAAGCAGACGGTGACAACCGGTACGACTGAACGAAACTGGGTGACGCTTTTCAAGCAGTATGAAAACGTCGAAGAGCTGAACCGCCGTGTGCTGATGTCGTTGGTTGACCGCATCCTGATTCACGAAAACCATGCAATCGAAATCGTCTTCAAATATAGGGACGAATACCAGCAGACGCTTGAATACATTCTCGGCTATGCCGACGAACTGGATATTGCCGTATAAAGGAGGGATGAGCAAATGGCAAGAAAAAGCAGAAAACAAATTGCAGTCGAAGAGCCGGTTATCGAACCTGTTTCTTCCGAGGTCTTCTCAACAGCCATCTATGCCCGTCTTTCCGTTGAAAACAGCGGCAAGTCCGAAAAGGTGGATGTCATCGCAAATCAGATTGAGATTTGCAAGTCCTACATTGCAGAGCGTCCCTACCTGAATCTGATAGATACCTATGTGGACAACGGACGAACAGGAACGGTTTTTGATAGACCGGAGTTCAACCGGCTGATGAACGACATCCGCACCGGCAGGATCAAGTGCCTTGTAGTTCGTGATCTCAGCGGTTCGGGCGTGACTACATCGAGGCTGGAACCTATCTGGAACGGTCTTTCCGCAGATCGGGCTTCGGTTTATCGCCATCAAAGAGAACTACGACAACTTTGATACGGACGGCTCCGGCGAAAGCCTCATTATCCCTCTGCAAAACATGATCAACACCCTTTACTCGAAGGACATCTCCCGCAAGGTTTCTACTGCGCTCAAAGCACAGATGGAAAGTGGAGATTTCAAGAAGCGCAATCTCCCGTATGGTTATCGCTGGGATGAAGAACACAGCAATATGGTTTTCGATGAAGAAACCGCACCGATTGTCCGGAAGATTTTCCAATGGAAAATTGAAGGATTGTCCCTTCCTGCGATTGCAGACCGGCTTGATGCAATGAACGCGCCCAATCCGGAGTTTCAAAAGTATCAGGTCGCGTCCGCACAGGCAATGCTACGGCAAAGAAAATTTGGAACAAATCTTCACTCACTACCATTCTGGATAATCCCCATTACGTCGGAGATACCGTTCTCGGACGGACGCTGAACGCCATCTATAAGGGCGTCAAGAATCAGCATATCGACCGCGAGGAATGGATTGTTTTTCCCAATACTCACGAGGCGATTATCTCCCGTGAGGACTTCCAGAAGGTACAAGAAATGCGGAACGCTGCTGCAAGGACAAGGGTTGAGAAGATGGAGCGCACGGAGGAAATCCGCGCTACGCTGATCAATCTCTTTGAAGGCAAAATCGTCTGCGCAGACTGCGGCAGGAAGCTCTATTTCCATCGCAAGCGCGTTGACAAGCGTAAGGACGGCGCATGGTACGCCTTCTATGAGTGCAGTTCATCCGTCAAGCGCGGCAATCTCTGTACGCCACACTATACGCGGCAGGACAAACTCGAAGCCGATGTGCTTGCGGCGATCCAGCTTCAAGTCAAGGCGGCTCTCAATTACGACAAGCTGCTTGCCAAGCTGAGAAACAGCGAAGGCGAACGCAGCATCCGCGATCAGCAGAATGCGCTCATCACAAGCCTGAATCTGAAACTCAGCGGCATCTCCAAGAAACGCACCCGGCTCTACGAGGACTTCACGGAAGGAATTCTCGATGAAGAGGAATACGCCTTTGCCAAGAAAGCCTACGATGAGCAGTATGCCGACCTTTCCCGGCGGTTGGATGAAGCGGTTCAACGGAAGGTCAAGTTTGCCGAAGCAATGTCCGAGCACAATAAGTGGCTTACGCTGATGAAATCCGTCAGCGGTGCAACGATGCTCTCTCAGGAGTTGATTGACGAGTCCGTAGAGCTTGTGAAAGTCCATGAGACGGCTCAATCGAGCTGGTCATGAAATACGGCGATATTTACGCTCTGACCATTCAGAGCATCAAGGAAGTACAGGAGGCGATGTAAATGAGCAAGGAATACAACATCGGCATCTACATCCGCCTCTCAATGGCTGATGAAGATACCGGCTATGGAAGCAAAGCGGAAAGTGACAGCATCGGCAACCAACGTATGCTCATCAATCACTTTCTTGACAATCATCCGGAACTGTCAGGCTGTCAGCGGTCTGAGTTTGCGGATGACGGTTATACCGGCACGAACTTTCACCGTCCTCAGTTCACGCAGATGATGGAGAAGGTCAAGCGCGGCGAGATTAACCTGATCTGCGTCAAAGACTTTTCCCGCTTTTCTCGTGACTACATTGAAACGGGAAACTATCTGGAATGCACTTTTCCATTCATGGGCGTCCGCTTTATTTCCATCAACGACGGCTATGACAGCGACGATTACAAAGGCACAACGGGCGGTCTGGAAGTGGTTATGCGCAGCATCATCTACGCCGCATACAGCAAAGACCTTTCCGTAAAGACCACATCGGCAAAAATCCAGATGATGAAGCAGGGCAAGTATGTCGGTGGCTACGCTCCATACGGCTACGTCCTGCATCCCACCATTCGGAACAAACTTGCCGTAGACCCGGAGGCGGCTGATGTGATCCGTCGTATTTTCCACGAGGCTCTGGAAGGCAGCAACACCTCTCAGATCGCCCGCAGCCTGAATGATGACGGCATCCCGACGCGGGGCAATACTTCAAGAGCAAGCATCCCGACAAGAAGAAGTTCAGTAACATGAGCGAGAAAATCAGTTGGGAAACCGTGATGGTCTATAACATCCTCAAAAACCTTGTTTACACCGGAACACTGGTCAGCCGCAAAATGAAGTCCTGCGGTGTCGGCTCAAAAAAGCGTGTTGTCAATGAGCCGATTATCGTAGAAGGTACGCATGAAGCGATTATCAGCAAGGAAGACTTTGAGCTTGCTCAGAAGGTCATTCGAGGCGGAGGACGGAATCCCACGCGCAAGCAGCATGACTATCCGCTCAAGGGACTCGTCCGCTGCGGTAACTGTAAACGTGCTATGACACGCCGAAAGAACAAGGCTGGCATTCGATACTTCCAGTGCATTCACTCGGTCAACAACGGAAACACAGACTGTCCGGTTGGCAGGAGCTTTCCGGAAATGGATATTGAGAAGGTTGTCTTCCATGCCCTTACTCAGTTTCTTGCTTTGGCACAGAAGGAAGCAATACAGAACCGCGAAGTCGGTGATCTGCGGAAATCTGCCATCAAGGAATGTGCTGATAAATCCGCACTCTGCAAAAGCAGAACGAGCAGCACAAGGCGTCCAAGCTGAGGCTCTACGAGAAGTATGCAGCCGGAAGCATCACGAAGGAGGCGTACATTCAGCAGAAGGCGGCAACGGATGTGAAGATTGCTGAAAACGATGGAGTAATCCAGCGCAGTCACGAGCGGATGAAGGAGCTTGACTCCGAGACCGCCTGTTCAGATGAAAAGCTGGATGCGGTCTGCGAACAGTACGCCGACTGCAAAGCTCTGACCTATGAGCTGACCCACGCATTCATTTCTGCGGTCTACATTTACGATCTTGACAACATAGAAATCGTCTGGAAGTTCAAGGACTTCCTCACTACATCAGAAGGAGAAGCCAAATGAAAGTATTTCTTTATATCCGCGTTGCCTGTGCGGATCAGCTTGCGGCAGCAGACCAGCGGGAAGAGCTGGAACGCTATGCGAAGGACAAAGGCTATGAGGTGGCTGCTGCTGTGGCGGCAGACGGCATCTCCGGCGTCCATACGGAAGGTATCATGAACTTCCTGCTGAACGAAGCCAAGCGTCAGGACATCGGTACGATCCTCACCCGTGACACCTCACGGATTAGCCGGGACACTTCCTCTTTCATAAGGTTTGAGCGAAAGTTCCGGGAGAACGGCATCCGGTTCGAGTATCTGTCCAAGCCTGACAACGAGCTTCCGGTCACTCCAATGATGGAGGCGTTGAGACGGCGTATAAGAAACGTCGCACAAAGAACGGCAAAAGAGCATAGAGAAAACGCAAGCCGTTCACGGGTGGTTGTCCACCTATGAACGGCTTGTAAATTCTCAAAATTTTTTTAGTCCCTACTTGACACAAGAAGACATGAGCCGGTTAGGGCGAAACTACTTGCAGGTAGGGTTTTACACGGAAATGCTGTTCCCTCAAAAGGGTGTGCGTTTTATCGCTGTCAACGATAATGTGGACAGTGCCAGCGAGGGCATGGACAACGATTTTACCCCGCTGCGAAATCTGTTCAATGAATGGCTGGTGAGAGATACGAGCAAGAAAATCAAGGCAGTGAAAAAGTCAAAAGGCATGAGCGGCAAGCCTGTTACCAGCAAGCCGGTTTACGGCTATGTGATGGACGAGGACGAGAATTTTATTATAGACGAGGAAGCCGCCCCGGTGGTGCAGCAGATTTACCAGCTTTGCCTTGCCGGGAACGGCCCGACCAAGATTGCCCGTATGCTGACGGAGCAGCAAATCCCCACGCCGGGGACGCTGGAATATCAGCGGACAGGCAGCACCCGCCGTTATCACCCAGGCTATGAGTGCAAATGGGCGACCAACACCGTCGTTCATATCCTCGAAAACCGAGAGTACACCGGATGTCTGGTGAACTTCAAAACGGAAAAGCCTTCTTATAAGGTCAAGCACAGCATAGAGAACCCCGTCGAGAAGCAGGCCATTTTCGAGAACCACCATGAGCCGATCATCGACAAGGAAACATGGGAACGGGTGCAGGAGTTACGCAAACAGCGCAAACGCCCGAACCGCTACGATGAAGTGGGGCTGTTCTCCGGGATTTTGTTCTGCGCCGACTGCGGCCATGTGCTGTATCAGCAGCGGTATCAGAACAAAGACCGCAAACAGGACTGCTACATCTGCGGCAGCTACAAGAAGCGCACCCGCAACTGTACGGCGCACTTTATCCGCACCGATCTGTTGACCGCTGGTGTCCTGGCAAATCTCCGGCAAGTGACCGAATACGCAGCCAAGCATGAGAGCCGGTTTGTGAAACTACTTGTCCAGCAGAACGAGATCGGCGGCAAGCGAAAGACCGCCGCAGCCATCAAGCAGCTTGAACAGGCGCAGGAACGCATTTCTGAAATCAGCCGCATTATCAAGCGGCTGTATGAGGACAATGTAAACGGCAAAATCAGCGATGAGCGTTTCATGGAACTGTCGGCTGACTACGAAGCCGAGCAAGCGGAGCTGAAAAAGAGAGCCGCCGCCCTGCAAGCCGAACTGGACAAGTCACAGGCAGCTACCGTCAACGCCGAGAAATTTATGGGCATTGTCCGCAAGCACCTTGCCTTTGAAGAACTGACCCCCACTCTCTTGCGGGAAATGATCGAGAAAATTGTGGTGCATGAGTGCAGCTATGATGAGAACGGCACCCGCAGGCAGGACATTGAGATTTATTACAGCTTTGTCGGCAAGATTGACTTGCCCGAATAACCGCCCGACCTATCCGACACAATGGCCAAGTGTCGGATAGGAACGGCAAAATTTTTTACACTTCTATTGCTTCTTTATCACACATAAGCAAAGAGCCAGGGCATGAAGCAGCTGGTCGCGGGCGGCGGCGTTGCCTGATCGGCGTGACCCTTGTCCCGCTGCTGTCCGGGCTGCTGGGCTAACCTCAACTTATCCGTACATCCACCTTTGAGACCCCACCGCGCTCTCCCGCTCACATGGAGGGCGCGGGAAAGGAGGTATCTTTGCTTGATTAGTGAGATCATCGAGAAATGGATAAAAGGCATTTTGATAGATGGCATCACGGGCAACCTCTCCGGCCTGTTCGATAACGTGAACGCAAGGTGGGCGAAATCGCTTCGGATGTCGGCTCTACCCCGCAGGCGTGGAACAGCGGCATTTTCAATATGCTGCGCAGTCTTTCCGAAACGGTGGTGCTGCCCATTGCAGCGGCTATCCTTGCCCTTGTGATGTGCCATGAGCTTATCCAGATGATTACCGAAAAGAACAATATGCACGACTTTGACACCTCCATGTTCTTCCGCTGGATTTTCAAGTCTGCTTTTGCCATCCTCATTGTCAGCAACACATGGAACATCGTCATGGGCGTGTTCGATGCCACCCAGAGCGTTGTCAACCAAAGCTCCGGCGTTATCATCGGCGAAACGTCCATCCACTTTGACCGCCTGATACCCGGACTGGAATTTCAGCTGGAAAGCATGACCATTGGCAGTCTGCTCAGCCTGTGGTTCCAGACCCTTGTGGTGGGCCTGACCATGAACATCCTGTCTATCTGTATTTTCCTTGTAACCTACGGCCGCATGATCGAGATTTATGTTGTGACCGCACTGGGGCCTATCCCGCTGGCGACCATGGGCAGCAGCGAGTGGCGCAGCACCGGGCAGAACTACTTGAAGTCTTTGCTGGCACTGGGTTTCCAAGCGTTCCTGATTATGATTGTCGTTGGCATCTATGCGGTGCTGATACGCAACATTTCAGGCGCAGCGGACATTGCCGGGGCCATCTGGGGCTGCATGGGCTATACTGTGCTGCTCTGCTTTTGTCTGTTCAAGACCGGCAGCATCAGCAAGTCCGTATTCGGTGCCCATTGAGAAAGGAGCGTTTGAATGGCGTATGTAACCGTTCCCAAAGATTTGACCCATGTAAAATCCAAAGTCTTATTCGGGCTGACCAAGCGGCAGCTGGTCTGCTTCGGCGGTGCGCTCCTCACGGGCGGACCGCTTTATTTTTTGGCCCGGAACTATCTTTCCAACAGTGCAGCGGCCCTGCTGATGATTTTTGCCATGCTGCCGGGGCTGCTGTTCGCTCTGTTCGAGCGGCACGGCCAGCCCCTTGAAGTAGTGATTCAGCAAATGATTCAGTGCTGCTTTATCCGTCCCAAGGAAAGGCCCTATCAGACCAACAATGCTTACGCCGCCCTTGTGCGGCAATACCAAATGGAACAGGAGGTAAAGGCCATTGTCCAGAAAAACGATACCCCGCGAAACCGAAAAGCCCAAAAAGCTCACCCGCGCCCAGAAAAAAGAAATTGATGCCGTTCTCCGCAAGTACAAGGGTGACGGCAAGCCCCGCACGGCACAGGCCACCATCCCGTATGAGGCCATCTACCCGGACGGTGTGTGCCGCATTGACCGACGCACATTCTCCAAGTGCATTGCCTTTGAGGACATCAGTTATCAGCTGGCCCAGCCGGAAACAAGAACCGCCATCTTTGAACACCTGTGCGACCTCTACAACTATGTGGATGCTTCCATCCATGTGCAGCTTTCGTTTTTGAATCGCAAGGTTGACCCGGTGCAGTACGCAAAAAGTTTTGAGATCGAACCGCAGGGAGATGATTTCGACGACATCCGCGCCGAGTACACCGCCATCCTGCAAAAGCAGCTTGCCAGCGGAAACAACGGCATTGTCAAAACGAAATACCTGACCTTCACCATCGAGGCCGACAGTCTGAAAACAGCGCGGGCCCGTCTGACCCGCATTGGCCTTGACCTGCTGGGCTACTTCAAGACCATGGGCTGCACGGCGCACGTCATGGACGGACAGGCGCGTTTGGAGGTGCTGCACGGCATCTTCCACCCGGACGGGGAACCGTTCCGCTTTGACTGGGACTGGCTGGCGCCCTCCGGCCTCTCCACCAAGGACTTTGTGGCACCGTCCTCCCTCTGCTTCGGCACGGCCAAGACCTTTGGGCTGGGCGGAAAATATGGAGCGGTGAGCTTTTTACAAATCCTTGCGCCGGAACTTTCGGACGAAATGCTGGCCGACTTTCTCAAAACGGAAAGCGGGATTCTCGTCAATCTCCATGTGCAGGCCATCGACCAGACCGAGGCCATCAAAACCATCAAACGGAAAATCACAGACCTTGATGCTATGAAGATTCAGGAACAGAAAAAGGCTGTCCGTTCCGGGTACGACATGGATATCCTCCCAGCGACCTTGCCACCTACGGCGAGGATGCCAAAAAGCTGCTGAACAAATTGCAGACCCGGAACGAACGGCTTTTCATGCTGACTTTTTTAGTGCTGAATGTGGCCGACACCAAGCAAAAACTGGGCAACGATGTGTTCCAAGCGGCAGGTGTGGCGCAGAAGTACAACTGCTCTCTTGTCCGGCTGGACTACCAGCAGGAGCAGGGCCTTGTGTCCAGTCTGCCGCTGGGCATCAACCAGATAAGGATTCAGCGCAGCCTTACCACCTCCAACGTGGCGGTGTTCGTGCCCTTTGTCACGCAGGAGCTTTTCCAGAGCGGTGCGGCCATGTACTACGGAATCAACGCAAAATCCCACAACATGATCATGCTGGACCGCAAGCAGGCCCGGTGTCCCAACGGCCTAAAGCTGGGCACTCCCGGCAGCGGCAAATCCATGAGCTGCAAGTCCGAAATCGTCAGTGTGTTTTTAACGACTGCTGACGATATTTTTATTTCAGACCCAGAGGCCGAGTATTATCCGCTGGTCAAGCGGCTGCATGGGC
>ENA-OQHA01000636-OQHA01000636.1-human-gut-metagenome-genome-assembly--contig:-NODE-636-length-16658-cov-1.371484_pt1 | contig 16658 bp, 20 predicted proteins | sample MGYA00242558_ERZ504707 | MGnify/ENA primary metagenome ERZ504707 (study PRJEB26092, sample SAMD00036197) | human gut metagenome | host: Homo sapiens | study: EMG produced TPA metagenomics assembly of...
CTATAAGAGACTGAAGAGATGATTGGCAGAAAGCCAATAAGTCCAAGATGATTGAGATAGGATCCTACAATGATTTGAATAACGATGAGGATGGTCAAGATAGTTTGGTCATCTTCTTTTTGACCATCAAGCTATTACGTATGATGGAAATACTAATGGTTAAAGCACCGGTATAGCCACCCAATAAGAGGTTGGCAATAGCAGTAAAAATGTAGTCGGTAATTTGCCAGACCAGCATCTTATTTTTTGATTTTGCAAAAGAGGAAATAGCGACACAGAGAGCTCCGATGGCTGAGAATACTTGTGCTAGAAGATAGACTGTCATGATATAACTTTCAATTTTTGTCTCCATTATATCACAAGGATTCAAGAGATTTTCATCTCTTTTTTAGAATTTACAATCCTAATATGTTAGCGTTTACATTAGAAATGATATAATAAGAGTGTAGAAAAGATTATTCCCTTAAAAGTAGAGAGAACCCAATGTTCCCTTGTGACATAGGTTCTGTCTTTACTTTTACGATAGACTAGAAATGAGGAAATAATTATGAAAAACAAATTTTCCCAAGCAATCGTGCTTTCCATGGTTACCCTTTCCTCAGTGGTTTTGCTGACGGCCTGTTCCAGCCATAAGGAATCGAGTTCAGCAGATAAGACGCCTAAGAGTAGCCAGGGGACCTCATCAAGTAAGGCTAAAACATCCAGTAAAGATAGCGGTAAGACTAGCAAGTCTAGTGCTAAGGCCAAGGAATCTTCGGGTGCAAAGACGGAGTCTTCAAGCACGCAAAGTAGTCAAAAGGCTTCTGCCCCAAGTTCGAGTAGTAGTCAGGCTCAGTCATCATCTTCAAAGAGTTCATCAGTTCCCTCAAGTAGCCAGTCCCAAGCACCTAAATCATCAAACGAGAGCCAATCTTCAGCCAGTCAATCTCAAGCGCCAAAGAGCTCAAGTGATAGTCAAGCTTCAAGTAGTCAATCTAGCAGTCAATCTCAAGCTAAAACGGATACGCAAGTAACCACTGTGGATATGGATGTGAGTGCTGTAGCGCGTGGTCAGTTTGATAGTATTGCTGGAACTTGGAAGTCCAGTGATGGCAGTCGTCTGGTCTTTAACAATACTAGTCTAGTAGGAGATATCACTGCCCAAGGTCAAGCGACAGTTCACAATTATGTGCACCCGAAAGATAATTATCAAGAAGGCTCAGGTAAGTATGATGCCACTCTTTCAAGAGATAGGGGTGACACCTCTGGTATTGTTGGCGATATTAGTTTTGTTTCTAAAAAGGCAGCTATTTCTGGTCCTAGCTATGAACAAGATACCATTCAAGTAACCAGTACTGGTGGAACAAAGGTCTACTTTAAAGAATCAGACAATGTGACGCTACCTAAAGACGTGACAGTTACTGACAATCAACTTCCAATTGATGGTGGTATTGCAGAATCTGGCAGCTACACGCTTACCAAACGTACAGCTGTTAAAAATACTCCTAGTGATACGGCTCCAGTTGAATTTTACTTAGAAGCAGGTGATAAGATTAACTTTGATATGAAGGTTACTCAAGACGGTCATAGTTGGATTTCTTACATCAGCTATAGTGGTGTTCGCCGTTATGTTCAAGTGGATTAAATGAGACATCTAGAAAGGTCAGATTTTCTTCTGATCTTTCTATTATTTTGTGGAAAAAGTCTTGTCTATTCCCTAATAAATCGATACAATAGAAAGGTCGGTTTTACCGAAAATTTTTAAATAATGAGGACAAAAATGTGTCAGTAAATTGGCAAGATATTGCGTTTTCTTTCCTCGGTGGTTTGGGGCTTTTCCTCTTTAGTATCAAGTACATGGGGGATGGTCTTCAACAAGCAGCCGGAGATAAGTTGCGCTTTTACATCGATAAGTATACCAGCAATCCGTTTTTAGGGGTTTTGATTGGTATTGTCATGACGGCCTTGATTCAGTCGAGTTCAGGGGTTACCGTTATTGTCGTCGGTCTGGTTTCGGCAGGGCTTTTGAGTCTTCGTCAGGCTATTGGTATTGTCATGGGGCAAACATCGGGACAACCGTAACTTCCTTCATGATTGGTTTCAAGCTAGGGGATTATGCTTCCAGTGATTTCCTGGGGCTGCGGCTTCTCTTCTTTACAAGCAATAAGAAGCTCAATAACCTAGGACGTATCTTATTTGGTGTGGGGGGGATTTTCTTTGCCCTTAACCTTATGGGAGATGCGGTTGAGCCTTTGAAGTCAGTTACAGCCTTTAAAGACTACTTGGCAACGCTTGGTGATCGCCAATCATGGGGGTTATCATTGGTTCAGGTTTGACCATGTTGATTCAGTCGTCAGCAGCGACCATCGGTATTCTTCAGAGTCTCTACTCAGGTGGTTTGCTTGACCTGCAAGGTGCCCTTCCAATCCTCTTTGGGGATAATATCGGGACAACTATTACAGCGGTTCTTGCGGCCCTTGGTTCAAACATTGCGGCTAAACGTGTGGCAGGAGCTCACGTATTGTTCAATGTTATCGGGACAATCTTGTGTATGATTCTCTTGGTACCATTCACAGCCTTGATTCAATGGTTTAAGTCTGTGCTTGGTTTGACACCTGAGATGACTATCGCCTTTGCTCACGGTACTTTTAACATTGCAAATACTATCGTTCAATTCCCATTCATCGGAGTTCTAGCTTACCTTGTAACTAAGATTATTCCTGGTGAGGACGAAATTAACAAGTACGAAGCACTTTACTTGGACCGTTTGCTTATCACACAGGCACCAGCTATCGCCCTTGGTAATGCTAAGAAAGAATTGGTGCACTTGGCATCATACGCCATCCAGTCTTTGGAAGCTTCCTATGCTTTCTTTGCTAAGGGAGATGAAAATACTTCGATAAGGTTGAGAAGTATGAAACAGCAGTTAATAGTATTGACGAAGAGTTGACAACTTACTTGATTGACATCTCTAACGAATCTCTAAGTGTTTCTGAAAATGAAGTGTTGGCAAGTGTGCTTGACTCTGTTCGTGACTTAGAGCGTATTGGTGACCTTGCAGTTGCAAGTGCAAACCTTTCACAACACATTCATAATAAGGGAATTGAATTTTCTGATACTGCCAAGCTGAGCTTGCGGATGTTTACAACCGTACTCACCGTATCGCCCTTGATAGTATTCGTGTTGTTGTAGATGACGATAAGGTACTTGCAGGTCAAGTCATCCTTCGCCATGAAGAGTTGGAAAAACTTGAAAAACAATTGCGTAAAACACATACCAAACGTCTTAACAATGGTGAATGTACTGCGCAAGCAGGTATCAACTATGTTGATTACCTCTCACATTACACACGTATCGCAGATCATGCGATTAACCTTGTTGAAAAGGTTACAGAAGGTGTGATTTAATAGAGAAGTCGAGATAATTTCTCGGCTTTTTTGATATAATGAAAGCGTATTAAGAATATAGAACAATGATGAGAGGTGGTCCTATGACCTATTATATTTCAGCCAAACGTTTTTACTTTGAGAATAAAATCAAGGAAGGGGGCTACCTAGCGGTTGTGGATGGTCGTTTCGGCGACTGGTCGGAAAAGGTACCAGAAGGTGCGGAGGTGCTAGATTACAGTGATTATCAGATTGCTCCGGGCCTTGTGGATACTCATATTCATGGATTTGCGGGTTATGATGTCATGGATAATTCTGAGGAAAGTCTTCTAGGTATGAGTCAAGCCTTGCTTTCAGCAGGTGTGACCTCCTTCTTACCGACAGCCCTAACAGCCCCATTTGAAGAGCTGAAGCTATTTGCCGAACAACAGCTAATACGGTTGGTAAGGAAACTGGTGCCAAAATTCAAGGGCTCTTCTTTGAAGGACCTTATTTCACTGAAACCTATAAGGGGGCTCAAAATCCTAAATACATGGACAATCCAAGTGTGGAACAATTGAAGGCGTGGCAGGAGGCAGCTCAAGGCAAATTGATTAAATTGGCTCTTGCCCCTGAACGTGAGGGAGTAGCTGAATTTATCCAGGAAGCAACCAAGCAAGGTGTAACTATTGCTCTAGGTCATTCCGATGCCACATATGAAGAAGCTATGGCAGCAGTGGAAGCCGGGGCGTCCGTTTGGGTCCACGTCTATAACGGAATGCGTGGTTTTACGCATCGTGAGCCTGGTATGGTTGGGGCAGCCTTCGATAGTCCAGAAACGATTGGTGAGTTGATCGCTGATGGTCATCATGTGGTCCCTGCAGCTTGTAAGGTTCTTATCAAGCAAAAGACTCCTCAAGGAGTTGCCCTTATTACAGACTGTATGTCAGCGGGAGGACGTCCTGATGGCGATTATATGCTGGGTGAACTTCCTGTCATCGTCGAAAATGGTACCGCCCGTCTCAAAGAAGGTGGTAATCTAGCTGGATCTATCCTACAACTTAAAGACGGTGTCAAACATGTGGTTGACTGGGGACTTGTGACGGTTGCTCAAGCTCTGCAGATGGCAACTAGTGTTCCAGCTAAATCGGTTGGACTTGAGAATACTTGCGGAAGCCTAAAAGCAGGTCTACCAGCTGATTTTATCGTCTTAGATGACTCCTTGGACTTACAAGCAACCTATGTTGATGGGCAAAAAGGTTGGGAAAAATAAGAGTATGAGTAGCACTTTCTGATGAAGGTGCTGTTTTTAATTGATTTTTACAAAGGTGTTAGAGTAGTGTAAAATGGAAATACGTTATATTTTACAGGAGGTAATATGTTAAAACGTATTTGGAGCATTGCCCTGGCCTATGTCGGTGTAATGATTGGTGCAGGGGTATCTTCAGGACAGGACCTTTTACAGTATTTTGTTAGTTTTGGAGCCTGGGGACTGATAGGTGTTATAGTTCTAGGGATTTTGCATGTTGGCTTTGGGCGACTCATGATTGCTCTGGGAAGTTATTACCGCTCAGATGATCATTCAGTAGTCCTGGCAGAAATCAGTCATCCTGTGATTTACCGTATTTTGGATATCGCTTTGATTATCACTTGTTTCCTGTTTGGTTTTGTGATGACAGCAGGTGCAGGGGCTAACCTAAACCAACAGTTCGGCTTTCCGATTTGGGTAGGTGCTTTCCTGTGTACAGCTCTGACTATCTTTGTGAGTTTCCTAGATTTCAGAAAAATCATCGGTGTTATTGGAGTTTTTACCCCTATGATTCTGGTTATGATTGCCATGATTTTTGTGACCAATGTTCTAGGGCGTCACTGGGATTTTGCTGAGATGGATAAGGTGTCGCAAACCATTCAATCTCCTTTTCCGAGTATCTGGCTGTCAGTGGTTAACTATTTTGCCGTTTGTGTCATGTCGGCCATAGCCATGGCCTTTGTGATGGGTGGCTCTATTCTCAAAATCAATGAAGCTGAAAAGAGTGGAGCCTGGGGAGGATTCATGGTTGGTGTGATTTTCTTCGTCACGACCTTGATTCTCTTTGCTAACAGTGATAAGATTGCTAGCTCAGATGTTCCTATGTTGGCTATTGCTAAGGAAGTGAACCCTGTCTTTGCGACGCTCTACGCCTTGGTTTATCTTTGGCTTGATTTTTAATACCGTCTTTAGTCTCTACTATGCCCTTGGAAAACGCTTCTCAGCAGGTAGTGAGAAACGCTTCAAGTTCTTTGTAGCTACATTTGCCCTTGCTGGCTTTGCTATTTCCTTCATGGGCTTCCGTCAACTGGTAGCAGTTATGTATCCTATTATCGGTTATTTTGGGAATGCTGATGTTGGTAGTGCTGGTTGTAGCTAGCTACCGCAAAAAAAGCTAAGATTCGTAAGGAAAAAGATATTCGAAACCATCTCTTGTCTATTGTTGAGAAAGCTTATGATCCCAATCAAGATTTGACCCATCAGGACAAGCAAAAAGCCGAAGAACTTCGAGAAGCCTCAATTATTGATAATGACATTCTCCATGAAGATTCCCATGCACATGTTCGTCAGGAAATGGGAATCAGTGAGAAGGATTAGAATTTTATTTTACAAGTTTCTCTATTTCTGCTATAATACTGACAAGAAAGAAGGGCTTATGGCGTTTTTCTAGCGAGCTTGGGATAGTGAAAGCCAAGTAGAGCAAAGTAGGCAAGTGGCGCTTTCTCTCAGCAAAGAGCTGAGTACAAACAGATAAAATGAAGTAATAAATTAGGGTGGAACCGCGTTTCTGACGCCCCTAGGTCAAACGACTTAGGAGCAGAGACACGGTTCTTTTTGTATCCTGAGTCACAAGAAACTTTATGAATAAGGAGTAAAACATGTCCAAAAAATTGACTTTCCAGGAAATCATACTTACTTTGCAACAATACTGGAATGACCAGGGTTGTATGCTCATGCAGGCTTATGATAATGAAAAAGGTGCGGGAACAATGAGTCCATACACCTTCCTTCGTGCCATTGGTCCTGAACCATGGAATGCGGCTTATGTAGAGCCATCACGTCGTCCAGCAGATGGACGTTACGGGGAAAACCCAAACCGCCTTTACCAGCACCACCAATTCCAAGTGGTGATGAAACCATCACCATCAAACATCCAAGAACTCTACCTTGAGTCATTGGAAAAATTGGGTATCAATCCTTTGGAACACGATATTCGTTTCGTTGAAGATAACTGGGAAAACCCATCAACTGGTTCAGCTGGTCTTGGTTGGGAAGTTTGGCTTGACGGTATGGAAATCACTCAGTTCACCTACTTCCAACAAGTTGGTGGATTGGCAACTGGTCCGGTAACTTCTGAGGTCACTTACGGATTGGAACGTTTGGCTTCTTACATCCAAGAAGTAGACTCAGTTTATGACATTGAGTGGGCTCCAGGTGTTAAATACGGAGAAATCTTCCTTCAACCAGAATATGAACACTCAAAATACAGTTTTGAAGTTTCTGACCAAGATATGCTTCTTGAAAACTTCGAAAAATTTGAAAAAGAAGCAGGACGTGCTTTGGAATTGGGTCTTGTTCACCCGGCCTATGACTACGTTTTGAAATGTTCACACACCTTCAACTTGCTTGACGCTCGTGGAGCAGTATCCGTTACAGAACGTGCTGGTTACATCGCCCGTATCCGTAACTTGGCCCGTGTCGTAGCCAAAACCTTCGTCGCAGAACGTAAGAAACTTGGTTACCCACTTCTCGACGAAGCCACACGCGCAAAACTCCTAGCAGAAGAGGAAGAATAAAAAAGAGTTACAAGAATGGAAAATGGGCAAACAAAGTGAGCCCACATGGCTACCCAGAGGCAAGTCGAAGACTTGCTAAAGGGATAGGCACCGCCGTACTGGTATATGGGTTTTGAAACGTTAGGTTCAAAAATCAGTTGGCTAAATCCACTTTGATGAGACTGTTGGAAATCGATGTGGAGAAGACAGAAGATTTCCCTACAGCCTCACAAGTTAGTTGGCAACGTCCCCAGTACCTAAGGTGCCTATCAACAAGAAGAATTTTGTAAAGGAAAAAACATGACAAAAAACTTATTAGTAGAACTTGGACTTGAAGAGTTGCCAGCCTACGTTGTCACACCAAGTGAAAAACAACTCGGGGAGAAAATGGCAGCCTTCTTGGATGATAACCGTCTCTCATACGAAAGCATTCAAACCTTCTCAACACCACGTCGTTTGGCAGTCCGTGTGATTGGTTTGGCTAATCAACAATCTGATTTGACCGAAGATTTAAGGACCTTCTAAGAAATTGCCTTGGATGCAGATGGAACTTCTCAAAGCGGCTCAAGGATTCGTCCGTGGGAAAGGCTTGACGGTTGATGATATTGAATTCCGTGAAGTCAAAGGTGAAGAGTACGTTTATGTCACTAAGCACGAAGCTGGAAAACCAGCTAAAGAAGTTTTGGCTGGCGTTCCAGAAGTACTTGCTTCATTGACGTTCCCTGTCAGCATGCACTGGGCTAACAACACCTTTGAATACATTCGCCCAGTTCATACCTTGATTGTCCTTTTGGGTGATGAAGCGCTTGACCTCGACTTCTTGGATATCCATTCAGGTCGTGTGAGTCGTGGACATCGTTTCCTTGGACATGAAGTGGAAATTACCAATGCGGATTCTTATGAGGAAGACCTTCGTACTGTTTACGTGATTGCGGATAGCAAAGAACGTGAAAACATGATTCGTGAGCAAATCAAAGCTATCGAAGCAGAACAAGGTGTTCAAGTTCAAATCGAAGAAGGACTTTTGAATGAAGTCTTGAACTTGGTCGAATACCCAACTGCCTTCATGGGAAGTTTTGATACTAAGTATTTGGATGTTCCAGAAGAAGTTTTGGTGACCTCAATGGAAACGCACCAACGTTACTTTGTTGTACGTGACCTTGATGGTAAACTTAAACCAAACTTCATCTCAGTCCGTAATGGTAACGCTGAGCACTTGGAAAATGTTATCCGAGGAAATGAAAAAGTATTGGTGGCACGTCTTGAAGACGGTGAATTCTTCTGGCGTGAAGACCAAAAACTTAAGATTGAAGACCTCGTTGCTAAATTGGCTAACGTGACCTTCCATGAAAAAATTGGTTCTCTTTCAGAACACATGGCGCGCGCTGGTGTCATTGCAGCGTCACTAGCTGAGCAAGCTGGTTTGACTGCAGAAGAAACGGCAGCCGTAGCTCGTGCAGCTGAAATCTACAAATTTGACCTCTTGACTGGTATGGTCGGAGAGTTCGATGAATTGCAAGGAATCATGGGTGAAAAATATGCTCTTCTCGCTGGTGAAGATGCTGCGGTAGCGACAGCTATCCGTGAGCACTACCTTCCGGATTCAGCAGACGGAGCTCTTCCAGAGACTAAGGTTGGTGCCATCCTTGCGCTTGCAGATAAATTGGATACCCTCCTTTCCTTCTTCTCAGTTGGCTTGATTCCATCAGGTTCTAATGACCCTTATGCGCTTCGTCGTGCAACGCAAGGGATTGTTCGTATCTTGGATGCCTTTGGTTGGCACATCCCTATGGATGAGTTGATTGACAGCCTTTACGCCCTTTCATTTGATAGTCTTTCATATGACAATCAAGCAGAAGTGCTCAACTTCATCAAGGCGCGTGTGGACAAGATGATGGGACGCACTTCAAAAGATATCAAAGAAGCTGTTCTTGCTGGTTCAAACTTTGTCGTGGCTGATATGCTTGAAGCAGCTGACGCCCTCTCAGAAGCTGCTAAGGCTGATGGTTACAAAGCAGCTGTTGAATCACTCTCTCGTGCCTTCAATTGGCAGAAAAGCAGATGCTTCAGTAGCAGTCGATGCCAGTCTCTTTGAAAATGATCAAGAAAAAGCTCTTGCTAAAGCGATTGAAGAGCTAGAATTGACTGGTTCAGCTAGTGACAAATTGGCTCAACTCTTTGCTCTTAGCCCAGTCATTGATGCATTCTTTGACAATACTATGGTTATGGCAGAAGATGAGGCTGTTAAAAACAACCGTTTGGCCCTTCTTGCAGGTCTTGTAGCTAAAGCTAACGCTGTTGCAGCCTTCAACCAATTGAACACAAAATAATGACCTTCTAACAGGTAGAAAGTAGGTTTTATTATGACACCTGAAAAAATCGCTCGTATCAATGAGCTTGCTAAAAAGAAAAAAAACGAAGGTTTGACGCCAGAAGAAGAAGTGGAGCAAGCAAAACTTCGTGAAGAATACATTGAGGGCTATCGTCGCTCAGTTCGTCACCATATCGAAGGAATTAAAGTGGTTGACGAAGAGGGTAACGATGTGACACCTGAAAAACTACGTCAAATACAACGTGAAAAAGGTTTGCATGGTCGTAGCCTTGATGATCCTGAATCATAATAACGATGTACAAGGGTTTGGAATTTTTCCAAGCCCTTGTTTTGAAGTATAAAATTCTGAATATTCTGTATAAAAATTGACCAATTATTTCAAAAATGGTAAAATATAAGTTATGTTAAAAAATGGCATGATTCAATGAGTCGTGCTCAATAGAATTGGAGTGAAAAAATGTCGCAAAAGCAACATCATAAAGACGACGACAACCAGACTGAGAATGGGATGGTGCGTGGTCTTCAAAACCGTCACGTCCAGCTGATTGCCATCGCTGGTACAATCGGTACAGGTCTCTTCCTTGGAGCGGGGCGTTCCCTTTCCCTAACAGGACCTTCAATCATCTTAGTATATATACTAACTGGTATCTTCATGTATCTTATGATGCGAGCGATCGGTGAGATGCTCTATATGGATCCTGACCAGCACACCTTTATCAACTTATTACCAAATACCTTGGTAAGGGCTGGGGATTCTTCTCGGGTTGGTCTTACTGGGTATCACTAATATTCCTCGGGATGGCAGAAATTACGGCAGTATCAACCTATGTTCAATATTGGTTCCCAAGTTGGCCTGCCTGGCAGATTCAGATTGTCTTCTTGATTATCCTGAGCTCGGTTAACCTGATTGCGGTTAAGATTTTCGGGGAAGTTGAGTTTTGGTTTGGGATGATTAAGATTATCACCATTCTTGCTCTTATCGCAACAGGTATCTTTATGGTAGCAACCAACTTTGAAACCCCTGCTGGACATGCTAGCCTTGCCAATATTACACACGGCTTCCAGATGTTTCCTAAAGGTTGGGTAAGCTTTGTTATGACCTTCCAAATGGTCTTCTTTGCTTACCAAGCAATCGAATTTGTAGGGATTACAACATCGGAGACAGCAAATCCACGTAAGGTCTTACCAAAGGCAATCAAGGAGATTCCAATTCGTATTGTCATTTTCTATGTGGGTGCCTCATTGCTATCATGGCTATCTTCCCATGGCAAAAACTTCCAGTTAATGAATCACCGTTCGTAACGGTCTTCCAAATGGCTGGTATCAAGTGGGCAGCAGCTTCATTAACTTTGTAGTCTTGACAGCAGCGGCGTCATCATTGAACTCAACACTTTACTCTACAGGTCGTCACCTTTTCCAAATTGCTAAGGAAACACCAAATAGTAAGTCATGAAAGCTTTGAAGCTAGATACTTTGTCACGTAATGGTATTCCTTCACGTGCCATCATTGTTTCAGCTATTGTAGTATGTGTTTCAGCCTTCATCAATGTCTTGCCTGGTGTATCTGATGCCTTCGCTTTGATTACTGCATCATCATCAGGGGTCTACATTGCCATCTATATCTTGACCATGCTTGCTCATCTCAAGTACCGTAAATCTCAAGAGTTTATGGCAGATGGATTCCTTATGCCAGCTTATAAGATTCTTAATCCATTGACAATCCTTTTCTTCATCTTCGTCTTTGTTTGTCTCTTCTTGCAAAAGTCAACAGTTGTCGGAGCTATTGGGGCAGCCATCTGGATTGTCGTATTTAGTATCTATAGTAACTGGAAACACAGTAAATAAATCAATTTAGCTCACCTTTATGGTGAGTTTTTTGTTGCAAAAAAAGTAGACAAGGTGTCCCGGTAACTATTTATGCAATACTTCTTGGTTTCCATGGTGAAAGAAGCCACCTAAGAGGCCCTTGCTACGATGGAAAATAGCAGGCTTATGATCGTTGTGTGAACGACCATTAACATCAAGTTTAGCCCATTCAAGAGCCTGGTAGGCATTTCGATCTGAAACTGTAGATGTCCCAATATAGCTATAGATACCTGCCTGAGCAAGAATAAACCCTTGCAGTTGGCGAATATGCTCATCATTGAGGGCTTCGGAAAAATGAATCTTAACTGTCTTATAAGTTAAAGCTTGGACAGACTCGACGATTGATGACTCTGCTAAGAGGTGCAAAAGTTCTTGATGCTTAGTAAAGTACTTATCATAGTCCATTGGAAGAATGATAGTATGGGCAATCCAATCTTCCAAGTTGGCTTTAGCTTTTTTACTGAGACCTTTTGCTGTGATACTGAGATCATCTATATTGAAAGGAAGCTGGTTGATGTGAGCAGTGTTTGAACCATATGCCTTTCTGAAAAGCGGTGTACTTGATAGAATATGTCCAGTGGGAGAAATAATAGCCAAGGCAGTTTCCTTGGTTTGGTAACCAAGCTCGTGACATTCCATACTAGCGTATGTGTCTTTAAATTCAATAATTGCTCTTGTTTTCATCGTGTAACTCTCTTTCTGTTAGTTTATAAACTAACAATAGTTTATCATGACTTATAATCTTGGTCAAGATTTTACCTTCAAAAACAAAAAAAATATTTTTTGTAAGGGCTTGCAAAAATATTTGAACTCTGATAAGATAGAACCATAGCAAAAGGATTGTTACTGGTCAGCAGGCAAAACCTAGATAAATACGAAAAACTAATGGGAGTAGTGTATGCTCATCCCAATTGGTTCTTGGTATTTATTTAGGTTTTTCGTTGAAAAGCCTCAAAGAAAACTAGGATCCTAGACAAGAAGGAGCCCTTATGGCTAAATATACTGAATTAGCTGAAGACATTCTCAAACACGTTGGTGGCAAGGAAAATGTCAATAGCTTGAAACACTGTGTGACACGTTTGCGCTTTGATTTGAAAGATGAGTCTAAAGCAGATGATGACTACCTTAAGAACCGTGACGGTGTTGTTACTGTTGTTAAGGCAGGTGGTCAATATCAGGTGGTTATAGGTAACCATGTCCCTGATGTTTATGCGGAGGTTCTCCAGGTTGGCGGTCTTCCAGCGGGTGGTAGTCTTGATATTGATGAAGGTGATGCGCCTAAAGGGAATCTCTTTGACCGCTTTGTATCTTTGGTTTCAAGTATTTTCCAACCTTTCCTTGGGCCTTTGGCTGCAGCCGGGATTATCAAAGGAATAGTCGCTGTCATGGCAGCATGTGGCCTGTCAGCTGCAACAAGCCCTATGTATGTAATCTTGAATGCAGCAGGAGATGGTTTCTTCCAGTTCTTGCCAATCTTGATTGCCTTGACATCTGCTCGTCGTTTCAAGGTTAATGAGTTTACAGCTATTGCGATTGCAGGAGCACTTGTTTATCCTGATATTGCTACGATGGTGACTGCTCTTCAGAAAACTGGTCAGGGTCATGTTCTAGGAGTTATTCCCTTTGCGCTTCCTGCAGGGGGCTACCTCTCAACTGTAATGCCTTCTATCTTGGCCGTTTGGGTGGCTTCATACATTCAAAAATTCTTTACCAAGATTACTCCTGATGTCATTAAAGTCTTTGTAGTACCTTTCTTTACATTGCTCATTACGGTACCATTAACATTCTTGGTGGTAGGACCAGTTGCTAATACTTTCTCTGATGGATTGACAAATCTTTTCCAAGCGATCATGAACTTTAGTCCGATTGTCTTTGGTCTTATACTCGGTATCTCGTGGCAAGTCTTGGTTATGTTCGGAATGCACTGGGCGCTTGTTCCCCTTGCTATCCTAGATGTGGCAACAAACGGAAGTTCTATTATTCTTTCGGCGGCTATTCTTCCATGTTTCACGCAAACAGGTGTGTTGGGAGCTATCATGCTTAAAACGAAAGAAGAAAAAGTCCGTACCATCTCTATGCCAGCCTTCATTTCATCTATTTTTGGGGTTACAGAACCTGCTATCTATGGGGTAACCCTTCCAATGAAAACGCCATTCTACATTTCATGTGGTGTTTCAGGACTTATGGGGCTGCCATGATGGCCCTAGATATTAAGACGTATTCAATAGGTGGTCTGGGTGTATTTGTCTTCCCAACCTTATTGGGCCTGACGGTAACCTTTCTAAAGTTATCTTTGCCATTATTATTGCCATTGTGGGTGGTGTTCTTGCCTTCCTCATCCAACTCTTTGTACGAGTGCCAAATCTATACGGTGGTGGAGCAGCTAAGGTTGAGGAAAAGCTGAAGAAGCTGCACCTGCTCCTAAAGAAATTCAACAAGAAATTATTGCGAGCCCACTTATCGGGAATATTGTCCCACTTGACCAAGTTCCTGACCAAGTCTTTGCCTCAGGAGCTATGGGTAAGGGTATCGCTATTGACCCTACCGATGGGGTAGTGGTCGCACCAGCTAAGGCAACGGTTAATTTAGTCTTCCCTACTGGTCATGCGATTGGTTTGACAACTGAAATGTGCAGAGCTTCTCATTCATATTGGTATGGATACTGTTTCTCTTGCTGGTAAAGGCTTCAAGACCTATGTGGAAGCAGGTCAAGTTGTAGAAGCAGGACAAAAACTTATAGAATTTGACCTAGCAACTATCCGAGAGGCTAAATTACCAGTTATCACGCCAGTCATTGTGACCAATACAGCTGACTTTAATGATGTCTTAACGACTAAAGAAGCTCGTGTTAACACCGGTGACTATCTCCTCACAGCTGTTAAATAAAAAAGAAATCCGAGAATCAACTTCTCGGATTTTTGTTTATTTGAATTTGTAGTCTTTAACGACTTCAACGGAATTAACCGTTACATTCTCTTTTGGTTTGCTGTTGTCATCGATTCAAGGTTAGCAATGGTATCAACAACATCCATACCTTTGATGACTTGTCCAAAGACAGTATATTTGGTATCACCAGCTGGGTAACCACCTTTTTGTAGGCGTCAATGATAGGTTTTGGATAGCAGCATTTCCTAATTGCTTGCTTTGATCGTCCTTGTTTTGAACAATGTAGAATTGGCTGCCGTTTGAATTTTTAGCACCAGTATTGGCCATGGCAAGTGCGCCACGGATGTTGTAGAGGAATGGTGTAGGCTCAACAGCGAAACCTTTCTTCCAGATAGATTCTCCGCCAGTACCGTCACCCTTAGGGTCACCACTTTGAATCATGAAGTCCTTGATGACACGGTGGAAGGTAAGTCCATCATAGTATTTGTCCTTGGCATGTTTCAAGAAGTTTTCAGAAGCCTTAGGAGCAAGTGTAGGGAAGAGTTTGACTGTGATATCACCCTTTGAAGTATGGAGGATAACTTCAGCTTCGTCCTTACCGACCTTATCTGACAACTGTGGGAAGGCATCTTTTCCAGATTTTTGGGCTTTTTCTAATTGTTTAGTGAATATCTTATTATCAACATAAGCATCTCCACGAACGGCGCGTGCGATGTTCTCACGAAAGGCAAAACCTAGGCCTGCGATAACAAGTACAATAATTAATGGAATGTACTTTTTAATGTTTTTCATATATAACTCCTTTGGTGCATTATACCTACTATTGTAGCAGAAAAAAACCTTTTGGGAAACGGTTAACAGGGGTCTTTAAATATGGTAGAATGGGATTATCAACAAGAAAATGAACAATGGGACTAGATAGAGGGAAAAGGTTGCCTTAGGCTATGCCTGGCTTTTGAAGGGACGCATGCTACTTGCTCTTATCAGAGATAGGTGTCTAAATCCTAACTATAGAAAACTTCGCTAAGCTGAAGTGACCTCTTGTTTGGATTTCTTGAAAAAAGGAGATTTTTATGTCAACTAAAGCAGAATGGGCTGAACTCTTTGAGTCGGTACACGGCGTAAGCTAGCCCCCAAGAATTTTTGGATGCTAAAGCAGCTGACTTTGATACAAGTGCTTTGGCTGCCCAAGCAGCATCTGTAGAAGCACCAGCTAATGAACCTGTCGCTGAAGAAGTAGCTCCAGAACCAGTTGCTACTGAAGAAGTCACAGAACAAGATGATATCGCAGATGTGGCTGAAACAGCTGAAGATGCTGTCGCAGAACAAGCAAGTAGTGAATCACCATTTGGTGCAGAATCTTTCTCAGAAGCACCTGTGCAACAACCAACACCACAATTTGATTCAAGCATGTTTGAAAAGGCACCTATCTCTTCAGCTCAAGGATTTGGAACAGTTCCTAATCCAGCAGAAGCTGGCTCAGCAGATAACCCTCTTTTCAATCTTATCTTGCCAATCGTTGTGATTGCACTTTCAGTAATCTTTGCAATTTTGGCGTGGTTTGTAAGTCCTGCTTGGGTCTTCATCATCTTGACAGTCCTCGCAGTTGCAGTAGCAGTTGTTTCGCTTGTTTTTAGCCTTAAATCAAGCAAGGAATTGCTTTCAATCATTGCAACAGGCGTTGCTGGTCTCATGCTCTTTGTGTCTATTGGTGGTTTGATTTTCCAAATCTCTCAAAATGCTAGCAACAACAACACAAGCTCAAGCAAGACATCAAAGTTGCTGATAAAGACGACGATGACGCTGACAAGAAAGATGACGACAGCGATTCAAATCAGACTCAAAAGGTGATAGTACTGATGTCAACGACTACATTGACAAAAATGCTAAATTTGACTGGAATGAATCTAAGTTCCAGAAATTGAAGTCGGTAAAGATACCGTTAAGTCTATCATCAAGACTTATGGTAAGGCTTCTGATGCACAAATCTCTGGCGATGAGATGAAGTTGAACTACTCTGGTAAAGACTATGGTGAAAGTGTTTACCTAACCTTTACGAAACAATATGATGGTACATTTATCTTGTCATATGCTTCAGGTAGATTCCCTCAAGATAAGGTAGAAGTTGATAAATCTTATAAATCTGATTGGACAAAAGAACAGTTTGATGCTCTCAATAAGGGTGACTACACTGATCCATCAAATGGTACGAAACTTGAAGATGTCGTTAAGGATCACCCTAAAGCTTCAAGTGCAGAATACACGATTTCAACATCTCGTCAAGGTGAATTCACAAAAGAAATGACTATTTCTTATAAGTGATTATAAGGCTGAAGATGGCAAAACTCAAAGAGTGTTTACTTGTCATTTGATAACCAAAGAAGGTGAAGATACATTCTAACCTTACTTATAAATCAGTCCAGATG
>ENA-OQHA01000637-OQHA01000637.1-human-gut-metagenome-genome-assembly--contig:-NODE-637-length-16635-cov-6.199661_pt1 | contig 16635 bp, 18 predicted proteins | sample MGYA00242558_ERZ504707 | MGnify/ENA primary metagenome ERZ504707 (study PRJEB26092, sample SAMD00036197) | human gut metagenome | host: Homo sapiens | study: EMG produced TPA metagenomics assembly of...
CTCCTGGGATTTGTAGGCGTGACCGTTTACAATGCCAGACCGTTTTCATAATACTCAGTTGCCACCTCACCGGGACGGGTTCGTACAGAAGGTACGCACTTTGTCGTCAAAAGTCGGGGTATAGTAAACGAGTTTTTGCCTCGTACAGGTTCTTGTTCAGGAACTCCATGACCTCGTCGCGGACTTCCACGCGGACACCGATATCGACGGTTCCGACCTCGGTCTCGATGCCGTGGCCGTTGCAGATATGTGAGAACCAGTCGGCTCCCTCGCGGCCTACTGCGGAGACAATCTCATCTGCCTCGTAAACCGTTCCGTCCTCAAGTGTTACAGCTGTCGCACGGCCGTCCTCGATCGTAATATCATTGACCATCGTGTTGAATTTCATCTCCACGCCGATCTCTTTTAAGTGATCCTCGAGGCGGCTGTAAATCTTGTATCCCTCCTCGGTTCCGAGATGGCGGATTGGACATTCGATCAGCTTCAGGTTGGCGTTGATCGCTCTGCGGCGGATCTCACGGATCTCTTTTTCTTTATCGACACCGTAAACATTCTTGTCTGCGCCGAAATCCAGATAGATCTGGTCGGACTCATGGATCAGCTCAACCGTCTTTTCATATCCTAAAATCTCCGGCAGATTTCCACCGACATCCGGGGAAAGAGAAAGCTTTCCGTCGGAGAATGCGCCTGCTCCGGCAAATCCCGTTGTGATCGAGCACGGTTTGCAGTTCACGCATTTTTTCGTTTTTCTCTTTGGACACTGACGGCTCTCGATCGAACGTCCTTTTTCGATCATCAGCACCTTCAGATCCGGTTTTTCTTTCAGCAGTTCATAGGCACAGAAAATACCTGACGGGCCTGCGCCGATAATAATGACATCATATTTCATTCTTTTTAATTTCCTCTCGTTTTTATCCCATCACGATCAGATACTGGCCGTCCGGCAGGGCAAAGACTTCGCTCTGCTCTTCTAATTCTGCATCCGACATTTCTTCCACGTCCATGCCCTCTTCTTCCATGTAGGCGCGCACGTCGTCCAGATTGTCGGCAACGACTGCAAGGCAGTCCTCCAGAAAGGCCTCTGCCTCATCGTAATTTTCAGCCACCGGCTCGTCGAATAACTGGCCCTGATTCATTAAAAATGTGTTGATGCATTCTTCAGTATATTCTCCCATTCTGGTTTTCTCCTCTGTTCGTTTTATTTTTCCTGATTCTTTCTGTGAAAAAGCGTTAAGATTTCCTCCGGCCGGTCGAGCAGCTCCATCGCATGGTTGTCGATCAGCTCCTGGCGCGGGCGGAATCCCCACGTCACACCAACGGTAAACATGCCTGCGGCGTTTCCGGTCTGCATATCCGTATTGGTATCGCCAAAGTACAGGCACTCTTCCGGTCTGGCGCCGAGTGCGTCTGCAATCGCGAGCGCACCGATCGGAGACGGCTTTCTCGGGATTTCTGCGGTCTGCCCCTGAATCCGGTTGAAAAAGCCCGGTCCGTACACGCTCTCCACGACGTGGATGGCCGCCTCGTGCGGCTTGTTGGAACATACGGCAATCGGAACTTCTTCCCGCAGCGCGGTCAGGGTTTCCCGCATATTAGGATACGGTTTTACGTGATACAGCGGGTCCTCGTTGAACCACGCGCGGCCAAGGCGGATGCCCTCCTGCAGATAGTTGAGTTCTGCATCTCCGGCGTCTTTCAAAGCGCGCTCCACTGCCAGATCGAAACCGTCTCCGGCGTAAAAGTTGAAGGCTTCTACCGGGCGCGGCACAAGTCCAAAATGTTCCAGAACGCGGTTGACTGCGTGCGCAATCGACTCTACAGTGTCTGCGATGGTGCCGTCCAGGTCAAAGATACAAGCTTTTATCATATTCTGACTTCCCTTCTTTGCCTCTTTTGTTCTTCGATTTTCTTTCTTCTCTCTTCTTGTCCGCAATCATTATATCCTGTATTTTTTCCCTGCGCAACCATATTTTCTTTTCCGACACTTTATGCTAAAATGAAACTGTTTTTCAGATTCTTGGAAAGGAAAAAAGAGAATATGAATCAGACTGTGAAAATATTTTTTACCGATATGGATGATACCCTGTTGAATTCCGAAAAGCAGGTGACAAAAGAAAACATGGATGCCATTTCAGAGGCACTTGCTGCCGGCCACAAAATTGTGTTCAACACCGGCCGCCCGCTCTCCGGCTTTCTGCCGATCTTAAAAGAGCTCGGACTCGACCGCGAAGGCTGCTATGCCATCGCATTCAACGGCGGACTGATTTACGACTGCGCGGCAAAGAAAACGCTGTACCGCCGCACGATTCCGCTCAAATATGCACGCGTGATCTTTGAAAAAACGCAGGAGGCAGGCCTCTACTGCCACACCTACTCCGACACCTCCCTTCTCTGCCGCCATGCAGGCGAGGAAACGCGCGTTTACACACAGGCAATCCACATTCCCGTCGTGGAAGATCCGCTTCTGCCGGAGCACCTCGCCGAGGAACCATGCAAGATGATCGTGATTGATCTCCACGACCGTGCAAAAATGGAGCTTACCGCGCTGCCATGGAGCCGTGGGCAAAAGGAAAAATTTCGATGTTCTACTCCAGCCCGCATTACCTCGAGCATGTCCCGGAACACGTTTCCAAGGGCCATGCCGTGAAAAAACTCTGCGAGCTTCTTCAGATTCCGCTTGCCAACACTGTGGCTGCCGGAGATCAGGAAAATGATATTTCGATGATCGAGGCCGCTGCCGTCGGTGCCGCCATGAAAAATGCGACCGATGCCGTAAAGGCGAGTGCCGATTATATCACGGAAAACGACTGCAATCACAGCGGCGTGGCGGAGATTCTTCGTAAGTTTATCCTTGCCTGATGCTGTTTCTGTGTCAGGAAACCTTCTTTTTCTTGTTTTCTTTGGCACTTTTTCCGAATTCTGTAAGATTTTACTTTCTTTTTTGTTGAAACTGTATTACAATAGTTTCAAAGGACGGCATTTGAAAGGAGACTTGAATCGAGATGTCACGGAAATCAAAACGTATTCTGCTTACTCTGGCTTCTGCCGCTGTCGGCGCAGCCTGCGGTGCGGCAGTCTATTTTATCCGGAAAGGAAAAGCAGATCTTGAAACAGATTTTGACGATTTTAAAGACGAATTTGAAGAGGAAGAGCCTGCTCCTACTGAACGTACTTATACGACCCTTCCGAAAACGAAAGGTGCGGAGGATGCTGCACCGGATCCGGAATCTGCAGCTTGCAATGAAGGTTCCGAAACAGCTGATGCAGAAGCTGAAAGCGAAAACGCAGAGTCCGAAGAAGAAGACGCTGAAAAAGAAAGCTGTGCGGACGATAGCGAAAGCGCATGTGAAGCGCCGGAAGCTGAATCTGGCGATGATGAAGCGGATTCTTGCGAGGAAGAAACAACAGAAGAAACTGCAGGCGCCGCAGAAGAAACACCGTCTGCTGCGGATCGTGAAGTTTCTCCGCAGGAAGAAAGCGAAGTAACCGCAGAATAAAACCCAAAAACAGAATATAGAAACATAAGGAAGTAATTCCTGGGGAGGGAAACCTCCCCTTTTTTATGGAAAGGAGATTGTTATGGAACTTGCAAAACGCGATGACGTTCCTGTAGAACTTACCGGGGACCTGTCCTTAATTTATCCAACCGAGGAGGCCATGCTGGCTGATGCGCAGAAAATGAAAGAATTAAGTCTTTCTATGGAAGCATCCTACAAAGGAAACCTCACCGATGCAGCCACGATCAACCACTGCCTCGACGATTACCAGGAGTCTACCGTCTGATCACACTGACCGCCAACTACTGCGATCTCGCCGTCTCTGTCGACTATTACAACAGTGCAAACCAGACGCGCAACGACCGCATCAACAGCCTGATCTCTGAGATTTTCAGCCGTCTCACCTTTATCGAGAGCGAGCTTTCCGAACAGTCCGAGGATATTTTGAACGAGGCCATGCAGCACTCAGATACGAACCGCTGCTATCTCGCCGAGATTCTCCGCAACAAGGCACACCGCCTGAATCCGGAAACCGAGCGTGCCATTTCCGCTCTGTCCCAGACCTTCTCGGCTCCGTACCAGATCTACAACATGGCAAAGCTTGCCGATATGAAATTTGATTCTTTCACCGTAAACGGAAAAGAATATCCGCTCGGCTACTCCCTGTTTGAGGATAATTACGAATACGAAAAAGACACCGATATCCGCCGCAGTGCATTCTCCGCCTTTTCTGCAAAAATCAGACAGTACGAAAATGTAACGGCAGCTGCTTACAATGCCCAGCTGCAGACAGAAAAGACCATGGCCACGCTGCGCGGCTTCGATTCCGTCATCGATTCTCTGCTGTTCCCGCAGCAGGTCAGCCGTGAGCTGTACAACCGCCAGATCGATCTCATCACCACCCGCCTGGCTCCGCATATGCGCAAATATGCCCGCCTGCTGAAAAAGGTTCACAACCTTGACCACATGACCTTCGCCGATCTGAAAATCGCCGTCGACCCGGAGTACGATCCGTCTGTCACGATCGAAGAATCGAAACAGTACATCGAAAAAGGCCTTGCCATTCTCGGTGATGATTACGTTTCCATGATTCAGGAGGCCTACAAAAAACGCTGGGTTGACTTTGCACAGAACCAGGGAAAATCCACCGGCGGCTTCTGTGCCAGCCCGTACGGAAAAGGTTCCTTTATTCTCTTAAGCTGGAATAACCGCATGGCAGATGTTTTCACGCTGGCGCATGAACTCGGCCACGCCGGCCATTTCCGTCTCTGCAACGGCGCACAGGCGATTCTCGATACCGAGGTTTCCTCTTATTTTGTCGAGGCGCCGTCTACCATGAACGAGCTTCTGATGGCTCATTATCTGCTGAAAACGACCCCGGACAAACGGTTCCGCCGCTGGGTTTTAAGCTGTATGATCAGCAACACATATTATCATAACTTCGTCACCCATCTGATGGAGGCTGCTTACCAGCGCGAGGTTTACAAGCTCATCGATGCCGGCGACAGCGTACAGGCTGAGACGTTAAGCAGCATTATGAAAGAGACCCTGCAGAAGTTCTGGGGCGATGATGTGGAAATTTCCGATGACGCAGCGCTCACCTGGATGCGCCAGCCGCATTACTATATGGGACTTTACTCCTACACCTACAGCGCCGGACTGACCGTTGCCACACAGGTCTGCAAGCGCATCGAAACCGAGGCCAGACCGCTGTCGATGACTGGAAAAAGGTACTGACCGCCGGAAGCACGAAGACACCGGAAGAGCTGGCAAAAATGGCCGGCGTTGATATCTCGACGGATGCACCGCTTCTCGATACGATCGAGACGATTGGATCGATCATTGATGAGATCTGCGAGCTGACCGAAGAGCTGGGCTGCTGATCCTGTCCGTATTGTAACTCCCTATCAAACAGTAAAAACGGATTGTTCCGTCAGTTTTTGTTACTGGCGAAGCAATCCGTTTTTTCATATCTTTTTTCACGCATTCCAGCACTTTTTCAGAATCGCAGCTGCCTCTGCAATCTCCTCCTCAGAAAGCCCGGCGTACCCAAGCAGCACTGTGCCGCCCTGTGCGGGATCTGCGGCAGCGCCGATGCAGTACCGTTCCAGCCCGTACACGCGCACGCCATCCTCTTTTGCCCGCTGCACCGCCTCCGCTTCGGAGAGTCCTCTCGGCAGGTGGACCAGCACATGGACGCCCGCATTCTCGCCGGACACCGTGTACTCCCGCCCAAACTCCTTCAGAAGCCGGATCAGCAGGTCGTGTTTCCCTTTATACTGTGCACGCATCCGGTTCAGATGGCGCTCGAACGCGCCGCTCCGCATAAACTCTTCCAGAATCTTCTGGTCCGTCTTCGAAACTGTCGCGGAAAAGCATCTTCCGTTCTCCTCGTAGGCAGGCAGCAGCGTCTCCGGCAGCACCATGTAGCTGATGCGGATGGACGGCGCAATCGCCCGCGAAAACGTTCCAAGATAGATCACTTTTCCCTCTGTGTCATTGCCCTGCAGTGCCGGGATCGGGCGGCCCTTGTAGCGGAATTCACTGTCGTAATCATCCTCAATCAGATACCGCCCATTTTCCCTCGATGCCCACGCAAGGAGCTGCATCCGCCGCTTCATCGGCATGACCATGCCCATCGGGAACTGGTGCGACGGCATGATGTACGCCAGATCCGCCCCGCTTTTTTCCAGCTCCGCCGGCCGCATGCCCGCTTCGTCCATCGAAATCGTACACATCGCATAGCCGAGCTTCGCAAAACAGCGGTAGGCACTGATGTAGGTCGGATTTTCCATCGCCACTTTATGGCCACGCCCTAAGATCACCGAAAGCAGCATCAGCAGATAATCATTTCCCGCTCCGACGATGATCTGCTCCGTGCGGCAGTTCACGCCGCGTGCGTGGTGCAGATAGTCGCGGATTGCCTCCCGAGGCCGTGCTCGCCCTTCGCATCCCCGAGCTGGAACAGGCTGTCATCTGCGTCCAGCAGGACTTCTTTCGAGATCTTCTTCCAGCTGTTCTGCGGAAATCCGCCCGGCGCGTGCCGGTCACGGCAAAATCGTAGCGGAACGGCGTCTGTTCCGCGGCATCATCCTCTTTTGTCTCCTCTTTCTTTTCATCGAGCGGTACAGCCCCTCAATCTCACAGACAAAGTAGCCTTTGCACGGCACACTCTCCAGATACCCTTCGGATACCAGCTGCTCATACGCCAGATCCACGGTACTCCGGCTCACCGACAGATAGCCCGAAAGCGCCCGCGCCGACGGCAGCCGCTCCCCTGCACGAATCCGTCCGCCGCGGATTTCCTCTCGGATAAAACCGTAGATCTGCTCATAGAGCGGTGTCTTCCGATGCGGATCCAGCGAAATCGTCAATTCATTCATCTTCCCATCTCCCCTGACAAAAAGAACAGCCGCTTGGGATGTCGGTTTCATCCAGGCGGCTGCTCTGTTCCATTTCAAAATTCTTATTTATTTCGCTGCCGGTAGCTTGAAAGAGCTCTTCAGGGATACGATACGGTTGAACACCAGCGCATCCTCTTTGGAATCTTTTGCGTCTACACAGAAGAATCCGTTTCTGACAAACTGGAAGCTGTCGTATGCTTTCGCATCTTTTAAAGACGGCTCCAGATAGCACTCTTTTAATACAGTCAGGGAATTCGGATTCAAGTTCATGGAACCATCCTCGTTGTAAACGCCCTTCTCCTCGTCGATCAGGTTTTCGTACAGACGGCACTCTGCTTTGACAGCGGTCTTTGCTGCTACCCAGTGGATTGTTCCTTTTACTTTTCTTCCGTCCGGGGAATTTCCTCCCTTGGACTCCGGATCGTACGTTCCATGGATTACGGTGATATTTCCGTTCTCGTCTTTCTCGCATCCGGTGCAGGTGACGAAGTATGCGTTCATCAGGCGGACTTCATTGCCCGGGAACATACGGAAGTATTTGCGGACCGGCTCCTCCATGAAGTCTTCGCGCTCGATGTACAGTTCTCTTCCGAACGGTACCTGACGGCTGCCAAGCTCCGGATTTTCGAGGTTATTCTGTACTTCCAGCATCTCAATCTGGTCTTCCGGATAGTTGTCGATGACAAGTTTCACCGGATTTAAGACTGCCATGGTACGGGCTTTTTTCAGCTTCAGATCCTCGCGGATGCAGTACTCCAGCATCGCATAGTCAACGGAGCTGTTTGCTTTTGATACACCGCACAGATCTACGAATTTCTTGATGGACTCCGGTGTAAAGCCTCTGCGGCGGAGTGCTGCGATGGATACGAGACGCGGGTCATCCCAGCCGTCTACCACGCCGTCCTCTACCAGCTTTTTGATGTAACGTTTTCCGGTAACCACGTTGGTCAGATACAGCTTTGCAAACTCAATCTGGCGCGGCGGCATCGGATATTCCAGCTCGCGTACAACCCAGTCGTACAGCGGACGGTGGTCCTCAAACTCCAGCGTACAGATAGAATGGGTAATGCCTTCGATGGCGTCCTCGATCGGATGCGCGAAGTCGTACATCGGGTAGATGCACCAGGTATCGCCGGTTCTGTGGTGATGCATATGGGCTACACGGTAGATAACCGGGTCTCTCATGTTGATGTTCGGTGATGCCATATCGATTTTCGCACGGAGTACTTTGCTTCCGTCCTCGAATTCGCCGTTTTTCATGCGCTCGAACAGGTCCAGGTTTTCCTCCACGGAACGATTGCGGTACGGGCTCTCTTTTCCAGGCTCGGTTAAGGTTCCGCGGTACTCACGGATCTCCTCTGCGGACAGATCGCAGACGAATGCTTTTCCTTTTTTGATCAGTTTTACGGCTGCCTCATACATCTGTGGGAAATAATCGGATGCGTAGTACAGATGATCTTTCCAGTCTGCACCAAGCCACTGGATATCGGCTTTGATGGAATCAACAAACTCGGTTTTCTCTTTCGTCGGGTTTGTATCATCGAAACGCATGTGGAACTCTCCGTTGTACTCCTGTGATAAACCGTAGTTTAACAGGATGGATTTTGCATGTCCGATATGAAGATAGCCGTTTGGCTCCGGCGGGAATCGTGTGCATACATGGTCGTAAACGCCCTCTGCCAGATCTTTGTCAATCGCAAGCTCGATAAAATTTTTGGAAACAACTTCTTTTTCTTCCATAATAAGGTCAGGCCTCCCTCGAATCTTTTCGTTTGGAGCACTGTCCCGAAAAGGGCGCAAAATGCTCTGTGTATTCTATCACTATAACACAAAAGCATTCTCCTGCAAAGCATTTTTTCGGTACACAAAGCCGCCGGAGCGGACCGGTGCCTATTCTTCTGCCTCGTGTGCGGTCACCTGGCGGTGCTCCACGGAGGTCGAGAACACGATCTGCGTCCGCGTCCGTCCAAAATGCTGCAGCTCGCCGATAAACTGGTCGAGCTCAATGGTGCTAACAAAAAGGCCCTCAATGAGCATGGAGTAATCACCGGTAACGCAATTACATTCCACGACATTGTGGACCTTTTCAATATAGGGATAAAATTCTTTTTTCTGAACCGGCTCAACCTCCGAGGTTGATGAACGCTTTGATCGGATATCCCAAAAGCGCCGGATTTAATTTGACCTGATATCCTGTAATGTAGCCTTCCTTCTCCAGCCGCTCAATTCTGGCGGAAACTGCCGGGGAGGATAAAAATACGTGTTCCGCGATTTCTTTCAGCGGCATCCTGGCATTTTCCCGAAGGAGATTCAAGATTTTGCATCGATGTGATCGAGCTCATGGCGCATCGCATCGTTCTTGCTTTTTCATGTTTCATACGCTGCTCTCCTGTTTTTTCACTTTTATACTGTTCAGCATATCACGTTCGCCGTTTTTTGTCTACGAAAACGTGTCCTCGCGGAAACTGCTTTCGAAAAATAAGTAAAAGTGCCTCTTTCCCTTGGTATTTAAAATCAAATACAAAAATAAATAAGATTCCACAGTTCTTCGGCGGCGGTATTTACAAATTTCTGCCCTGGTGTTATTCTTCCGGTATCGAAAGGCAAAGCAAGAATTGTTTCAGACAATATACACAACTCAATGCGTGCAGAAAGAAGGAGATTATTATGAAGACAAGAATTGAAGCAGATTCCATTGGTTCCCTTGAAGTCCCATCCGACGCCTACTACGGGGTACAGTCCTGCGGGCAAAACGGAATTTTCCCATCACGGGAACGTCGATCCACCCGGTCATGATCCAGAATCTGGCGAAAATTAAAAAGGCAGCTGCCATCTCCAACCGCGAAGCACAGAGACTGCCGGAGGAAAAAGCGGCTGCCATTATCTATGCCTGTGATGAAATCATTGCCGGCAAATTAAAAGACCAGTTCATCGTTGACGGCATCCAGGGCGGTGCCGGAACGAGTGCCAATATGAACGCAAACGAAGTCATCGCAAACCGCGCCATCGAAATCCTGGGCGGCACCAAGGGTGATTATACCATTGTCCACCCGAATGACCACGTCAACATGGCACAGTCCACAAACGACGTTATCCCAAGTGCAGGAAAACTGACCGTACTCGATCTGCTCCCGGATCTTCTGCATGCGCTCGAGTCACTCCACGCAGCACTGCTCGATAAGTCCCAGGAATTTGACCACATTTTAAAGATGGGAAGAACCCAGCTTGAGGATGCCGTTCCGATGCGTCTCGGCCAGAGCTTCCACGCTTACGCAACGATGATCGAGCGTGATATCCGCCGGATCGAATGCGCCAGAAAAGAGCTGTTCACCCTGAACCTCGGCGGAACAGCCATCGGTACGACGATCAATGCTTCCGATTACTATCTCCACCACATCGTACCGACCCTCGCTGCTGTGACAGGCTATCCGCTGATGCAGGCGGACGATCTGTTTGACGCGACGGAGAACCTCGACGGATTTGTGACGATCTCCAACACGTTAAAGACCTGCGCCGTCAACCTCTCCAAGATGTGCAACGACCTGCGCCTGCTGTCCAGCGGACCGCGGACCGGATTCGGCGAGATCAACCTGCCGCCGATGCAGAACGGATCCTCGATTATGCCGGGCAAGATCAACCCGGTTATCCCGGAGGTTGTGACACAGGTTGCCTTCCATGTCATCGGAAACGACACCACAATCACGATGGCGGCTGAGGCTGGCAGATGGAGTTGAACGCGTTTGAGCCGGTTGTCTTCTACTCCCTGTTCTCTTCCATCACCTCGATGACAGGCGCTGTGAATACGCTTGTGAAGAACTGTATTCTCGGCATTACCGCAAATGAGAAACGATGCGAGGATCTCGTTTCGAAGAGTGTCGGCATCACAACGGCGCTCTGCCCGTATATCGGATACCAGAAAGCGGCCTCGATTGCAAAGAAATCGCTGAAGACGGGCGAGAGTGTTACTTCTCTGGTTCTGAAAGACGAACTGCTGACACAGAAACAGCTCGACGACATTCTCGATCCGTACGCTCTGACCGGACCGGAACTGCCGGCAGAAGACGATCTGGCTGGCTGAATGTAACTGCTGCTTTCCTTCATAATTTCTTAACGATACGCAAAAAGGCTTCCCGGATTTCCTTGCTGTCCGGGAAGCCTTTTTCTGTCGTTTTCTTTTGTATCAAACTCTGTTTAGATTCTCGCTACGCCGCTCTTTCTTGCTGCCTCTGCAACGGCTGCTGCCACCGCATCTTTGACACGCGGATCAAAGGCTGCCGGGAGGATGTAGTCTGCGTTCAGCTCTTCATCGCTTACCAGGCCTGCGATTGCGTAAGCTGCTGCGACCTTCATTTCATCGTTGATATCAGATGCTCTCACATCGAGCGCTCCGCGGAAGATGCCCGGGAAGCAGAGTACGTTGTTGACCTGGTTCGGGTAATCGCTTCTTCCTGTGCTGACAACGGCTGCTCCTGCTGCTTTCGCCTCGTCCGGGAAAATCTCCGGCGTCGGATTTGCGCAGGCAAAGATGATCGGCTCTTTTGCCATCGTACGTACCATATCGGGAGTGAGCGTACCCGGCGCAGAAACGCCAATAAAAATATCGGCTCCTTTGATTACCTCTGCAAGCGTGCCCTTCTCATGGTTGTAGTTTGTGATCTTCGCCATCTCCTCTTTGATCGGGTTGAGGCCGTCGCGTCCCTCGTAAATCGCACCTTTGCGGTCTGTCATGATGACGTTTTTGAGACCCATCGAAATCAGCAGGCGGATAATGGCGATTCCGGCTGCACCGGCTCCTGAGGTAACAATTTTGACTTCATCCAGTTTCTTTCCAACCAGTTTCAGCGCATTGATGACACCGGCCAGTGTGATCACGGCTGTTCCATGCTGATCATCGTGGAAAATCGGAATATCACAGCATTCCTTTAATTTCTTCTCGATCTCAAAACATCTCGGTGCGGAGATGTCCTCCAGGTTGACACCGCCGAAGCTTCCTGCGAGAAGACGCACGGTATTGACAATATCATCCACATCCTGCTGCGCACGCAGAGCGGGATTGCATCGACACCACCGAATTCTTTAAACAGCACGCATTTTCCTTCCATGACCGGCATGCCGGCCTCCGGGCCGATATCTCCAAGTCCGAGAACTGCGGTTCCATCTGTAACAACAGCTACCGTGTTCCATCTTCTGGTCAGCTCGTAGCTCTTGTTGACATCTTTCTGAATTTCCAGGCACGGCGCCGCCACACCCGGTGTATAGGCAAGATCAAGGCATCTTTTGTATCTACGGCCGCCCGGGAAGTGACCTCAAGCTTTCCGCGTAATTCATAGTGCATCTTTAATGATTCTTTTGCGTAATCCATCGCTTTTTTCCTCCATTTCATGTGTGACTGCGTCTCATTAATAATAGGAAGAGAGATTCACGCGTCACACGGGATGTCTGTTCGCTGCACCCCTATTATAACAAGCGTTCTCTAAATTTCAACCGGTGTTTGATTAATGAAAAAATTTCCACTTTTCCACCAAAAACAGCTGCTTCATTTGCGAAATTTTATCAAAAATACTCTTTTTCTTTCTCTCAGCCGCAGTCCGATCCTGCCCGGAGGGCTTTTTTTGCTTTACAGTAAAATTCAACAAAGTTTTTTATAAAGCAAAAATCTGCCCGCCTCCCATCCTTTTCAGACTGGAAAACAGACAGATTTTTTTCTTTACTCCGCCACAATATTCTGCAGCCAGACTCCTTTCTTGACAAGGACAAATCCAATCACGCACTTGATCAGGTCAACCGACATAACCATAAAGTAGATTGCGTAGATCGAAAGTCCGGTAAAACGGCTCAGGCAGAAAGCCACCGGCACACTGACAACCCAGATGAAGACGCTGTCGAACAGGAACGTGATGATCGTTTTTCCACCGGAGCGCAGGGTAAAGTAGCTTGCATGCAGGAATGCATTGACCGGCATGAACATGGCCACTTCCACGATGAAGATTGCCGCCATGTGGCGTACTTCGTCCGTCGTGTTGTAGAGGCGTGGGAAGATTGGAGCCACGAGCGCCATCAGCGCGCCGATCACAATGCAGAGTAATACGGAAAACGTGATCAGCTTCGTATCGGTATCCTTTGCCTCTTCCATCCTTCCGGCTCCGAGGAGCTGTCCGACGATGATGGCAACGGAATCGCCGAGTGCGATGAAAACGACGTTGAACAGGTTCGAGATCGTGTTGGAGATATTCATCGCGGCTACGACATTCAGTCCACGCACGGAGTAACACTGCATCAGGATCGCAACGCCGCCTGCCCAGAACGTTTCGTTCAGCATCAGCGGTGTTCCTTTGATAAGGATCTGTTTCGTCAAAGCCGCCGGAACACGGATCGTGCGGTACAGATGCTTCGTAAAACGATATTTTTCTTTGTTTCCGTGCGTGCGGATCAGCACGATCGCCATCTCCACGTAACGGGACAGCACCGTTGCAACTGCCGCGCCGACAACTCCGAGCTGCGGTGCGCCGAATTTTCCGTAGATTAAAATATAATTAAAAATCAGATTGACAAATACGGCTGTGATACCGGCCTTCATCGGAAGCATCGTCTCGCCGCATTCGCGCAGCGTGCTGGCATAAAGCTGCACAAACAGGAACGGCGGAAGTCCTACCAGCATGACCTTCATATAAGAAATGCCATAGGCTAATGTCGCATTCATGTCCTGGCTTCCCTGATCTCCTGTCAGGTAGAGACGAATCAGAGGCTCGTGCGCACCAAGGAAAATAGTGATTGCCGCTGCCGTCAGGATCACGCCGATCCAGAGCTTGAAGCGGAAGGTGTTTCGCACACCCTCGTCGTTGCCCTGTCCGAAATACTGCGCAGTGAAAATTCCTGCACCGGATACCCCTCCGAAAATGCAAAGGTTATAGATAAAAAGAAGCTGGTTGACAATTGCAACGCCGGACATCTGCTCGGTACCGACCTGTCCTACCATGATGTTGTCGAGAAGACTGACAAAGTTGGTGATACCGTTCTGAATCATAATCGGCATCGCAACGCCAAGTACCATCAGGTAAAACCGTTTGTTCCCAATAAATTTTCTGTGTTTCTGCATGGTTTCCCCCTTTTCTTGCTGTATAAAATAAATGACATAAATCGGAGCCTTTCTGGATTTCTCCAGGCAGGCCCCGAACAGTAATGCTTATTATACACGATTCATGTTTAGAAAGAAAGATCCTTTTTATCTTTTTTCTGGCTTTTTTTGACATCTTAATTTCAGAGCATCAAACAGCCTCAACGATAAGATAAGCATAACTCCCCATATTACCCATGCCGCAAAGCACCCAATTCCCTGATGGCGGATATCTACCATTATTCCAACAATAAAAGGAAGTGACATAAACATAATTACTGCCATTATAAAATCAAAAATAATGTATAACACTATGTTTACCTTCCCTATTAAGAATCTGCTGTTTGATATTCATCCTGTATTTTCTGATTTGCCGCCTGACCAATATTAAGCTTTTCAAACATTTCTTCTGTATCCAGACTTCTGCTGTAGTACGCAGTCATCATATCCGCTGTGATTGATTTTCCAAATCTTCTGGGGCGGCTGTTGCAGATAAACTTCGATGTTGTGTCAATCACACTGTTGGTGTATTCCAGCAATCCTGTTTTATCGATATATATTCTTGAGTTTAATACGTCCTGAAAAGCATTCACCTTTGAATTTAAAAAATCGTCCCACAGCATGCCGCAAATTTTTCCACCAGCGCCACTGCCACCTTCATCACCCCGGCCAGTACCATCACAAAGATTGGGTTCTTTTTGCCTTTCTGCAGCAGAATGAGGCTGATGATAAAGATCACGACAAGACTCCAGTTCGTCTGCGCCAGCCGGATCACGGTATCTCCTTCACTACTCCAAAACGCCGTGACCAGAATTGAAATCCCTGCGGAACCGATCATCGCCACAACCGCCGGGCGGAGGGAGTGGAGGATTCCCTGGAGCATTGCCATTTCGCGGTATTTTAAATATAGCTTCGCAAGCAGTGTGACGAGAATACACGACGGCAGAATACATCCAAACGTTGCCACGAGCGCTCCTGGGATGCCTGCGATTTTAATTCCGACGAAGGTTGCCGAATTGACTGCGATCGGCCCCGGTGTCATCTGAGAGATGGTGATAAGATCCGTAAACTCCGACATCGAAAGCCAGCCGTGTCCCTGCACCACCTGTCCCTGAATCAGCGGCATGGCCGCATAGCCTCCGCCGAAGCTGAGCAGGCCGATCTGGAAAAAGCTTAAAAATAGCTGAAAATAAATCATTTCGCACCCCTCCGTTTCGCCAGAATCGTCCGCACCGCACCGATGGCACCGCAGACCAGTACAATATAAATCACGTTGACCTTGAAAAAACAGGCTGCTGCAAACGCACAGACAAGAATCACCAGCGACAGCGGATCTTTTTCTTTCACAACCCCGGCTCCCATCTCATACGTCACGGATGCAATCACGGCTCCGACGCCTGCCTGCATTCCTTCGAGCATCTGGCTCACGAAAAAATTATCCCGGAACGCCTGATAGCAGACCGAAATCACAGAGATAATCAGAAACGGCGGAATAATCGTTCCAATAATCGAAACCAGCACACCAATCATCCCCGCCAGTTTATACCCGACAACAATCGCCCCATTCACCGCAATCGGCCCCGGCGATGACTGCGCAATCGCCACCAGATCGAGCATCTCATTCTCCTCTATCCAGTGGTACTCATCCACAAATTTCTTCTTCATCAGCGTCACAATTACATAACCGCCGCCGAACGTAAATGCACTCAGATACAGCGTGGAAAGGAACAGTTTTTGCAGTACCTTACTTTTTGACTCCATTGTTTTCTTCACCTCATTTTTTCTGTTGTACCTATTCTACCATCTTTGGCACCAAAAAGCGACCCACTTGTTTTCACAAATAAGTCGCTCTTCTCGTTTTCCTATCTTATTTCTCTGCACACAGCTCCACAAACACCTGCACTGCCTCGTTTGCATTGCCGTACACGCCTGCTCCAATGCCGCGCGGATGGAATCCGGCACGCTGCCGTCGTTGATAAAACTTGCCTCAATATTTTTTGCATCCCGAAGCCCCGCATACCGCTCATCGGTTCCGTTTTCTGCCACCGACGGCAGGCCTTTAATACTGGCCATCTCGTCGATCTCTTTTCCTGCATCATAAAGCGCAGAAACTCAACCGCGATCTCTTTCTCTTCGCTGTCTTTGTTGACCGAAAATCCATACCACGGCTGCTGGTACGCGTAAGCGCCCTTGTCCCCGAGCGGTGCGTATAAGAATTCGTATTCAAACGGATTTGCGCTGAATGTCTCCGATTTGGATTCTCTCTTTTTCATGCCGCTGACACACTCGGCATTGCAGACATAGAACGGCATATCCAGATCGGTTCCGGCAATGTTCGAATAATAGAAATAACAGTCCTGTCCTTTGGAATCCTTATATTCGAGCTTTCTTTCCCCCAAGCGAATGACGCATCTTCTTTTTCCCTCACAATCATAACTGTACCTTTTGTAATAGTGTCTTTTTCTTCCTGCCCATCTCCTGCTGTTTTTTATATAACGAAAAGATCCCGGTTTCCCGGGATCTTTCTTAGTAAGCTGATGACGGGAATCGAAACCCGTGACCTCCGCCTTACCAAGGCGACGCTCTACCGACTGAGCCACATCAGCACTCGCAAGTTGTT
>ENA-OQHA01000638-OQHA01000638.1-human-gut-metagenome-genome-assembly--contig:-NODE-638-length-16633-cov-2.866715_pt1 | contig 16633 bp, 27 predicted proteins | sample MGYA00242558_ERZ504707 | MGnify/ENA primary metagenome ERZ504707 (study PRJEB26092, sample SAMD00036197) | human gut metagenome | host: Homo sapiens | study: EMG produced TPA metagenomics assembly of...
TCGTAGGGTTCGGCGTTCATGCTCTGATCCTTGCCCTGTGCAATAAAGTCCTTCCAGTGGATCACATTGGACTTGTAGCGGTTCTTATCGGGGTTGGTCAGCTTGTAGCCGACGGCCAGATGCAGCGGCAGAGAGTCTGCGGGGCTGATGACCAGAACGCGCTCTACATTGGTGCGTTTTTCTGCCTTGTGGCAGCGCTCATAGGTCACATTCAGGCAGATCAGCAGGCGGGAATCTACCTCTTCGATGTACTCGTGGATGCCCTCAACGCTGTAGCGCGGGTCCACCAGATTCAGCGTTGCACCGACCATATCAGCAGCGTAGAAGGCATAGATCACCTCGGGGGTCATCACGCTGACAACGGTGATGATGTCGCCCTTCTTCACGCCGAGAGCACGGAAGGCGGCAGCGGTTTTCTTGATATTCACAAAGAGGTCTGCAAAGGTGAATTTGCGGCCATAATACTCCAGAGCGGTCTCGCTCAGGTGGTTTTTGTTCTGATGGCAGAGATACTCAAAGGCGCTGCACTTGGGCAGGGGCATGTCGATGTATTTCTGGTCATAGTACTTCAGCCAGGGCTTCGCAGTGGACGCATAGAGCGGTTCACGCTGTTCAGTAGTCATAGAATAAAGTCCTCTTTTCTTTCTTCTTCTTTTTATTGCCAAAAGCCGACAGCTTCGCAAAGAAGATGAAAGCCGCCGGTCAGAACACGCTAATAACTCAAAAATCAGAATCAATGATGCAGATTCTATTGTAGTGGAGCTGCCGGAGAATGTCAAGAAATAAACTTTGAATGTTGCGTAAAAGAGCCGTAAAACAACGATTCAGCCCGAAATGTCGGGGGTCAGCGCAGCAGCCACTGCTCGGCTTCGGCAGCGCTGCACAGTACAAAATGCTCAGGCCGCAGTTCGCGCCACTGGGGGGCCTCTCTGGAGTAGTCGTGCATGGCGGGGTCGTACACCAGCAGATTTTTCTGCCGCTCCCGGCGGGGGTCCGGCATGGGAATGGAGGAAAGCAGGCTGCGGGTATAGGGGTGGATGGCGTGGGCTGTCAACTCTTCGGCCCCGGCCAGCTCCACGATGCGGCCCTTGTGGATGACGGCGATGCGGTCGGAGATGTAGCGCATCACGGAAAGATCGTGGGCGATGAACAGGTAGGTGATGCCGCGTTCCTTCTGCAGGCGGCGCAGCAGGTTCAGCACCTGTGCACGGATGGACATATCCAGTGCACTGATGGCTCATCGGCAACGATGAACTCCGGCTCCACGATCAGGGCCCGGGCAATGCCGATGCGCTGGCGCTGTCCGCCGGAAAATTCGTGGGGGAAGCGGGAGGCAAATTCCGGCAGCAGACCCACGTCCAGCAGAGCCTGACGCACCTTTTCCTCCTGCTGGGCGGTGGAAAGATCAGGCCGGACGTTCTGCAGGCCCTCGCCCACGATGTAGCTCACCTTGCGCGCTCGTTCAGCGAGGACTGCGGGTCCTGAAAGATCATCTGGATCTCTTTGATGATTTGCCTGTCCAGCTGGCGGGAAATTCTGCCGTTGATCTTCTGGCCCTTATAGAGGATCTCGCCGCCGGAGGTGGGCAGAATGCGCAGGATGCGCGGCCAATGGTAGTTTTGCCGCTGCCGCTTTCGCCTACAAGGCCGAAGGTCTCGCCCTTATAAATTTTAAAGTTGGCATCCTGCACAGCTTCATATGCTTTTTTGCCGGAGCCGTAGGTTACGTTCAGGTGGTTCACTTCCACAAGAACTTCGCGTTCATTTTCCATCTTACAGCCCCTCCTCTCGCAGCATTTTTACCGCAGCAGGCGGCTCGATCTTGGGTGCCCGGGGGTCCAGCAGCCATGTTTTGGCCTTGTGGGTGGGCGTTACCTCAAAGTAAGGCGGGCGCTTGACAAAATCGATCTTCAGCGCCTGCGGGTTGCGGGGCGCAAAAGCATCGCCGCGAATTTCCGCAAACAGGTTTGGCGGTGTGCCCACGATGTTGAACAGGTCCTCGCCCTTCACGCCCATCTGGGGCATACTGGAAAGCAGTGCCATGTGTAGGGGTGGCGGGGATCGTAATAAATTTCGTCAGCAGTGCCGATCTCCACAATGTCGCCTGCGTACATCACAGCCACGCGGTCTGCAATGTTTGCCACAACGCCCAGATCGTGGGTGATCATGACGATGGTCAGATCGTACTTGAACCGCATCTCCTTCAAAAGCTGCAAAATCTGGCTTGAATGGTCACGTCCAGTGCGGTGGTAGGCTCGTCGCAGATCAGGATCTTGGGGCTGCAGGCCACCGCAATGGCAATGACCACACGCTGGCGCATGCCGCCGGAGAACTCGTGCGGGTACTGCTTAAAGCGCTTTTCCGGGTCAGAGATGCCCACATCCCGCAGGTATTCCAGCGTTTTTTCCTTGGCGGCAGCGCCCTTTAAGCCTGATGCAGGGCAACGGCTTCCATGATCTGTGCCCCGATGGTCTTCAGCGGGTTCAGGCTGGTCATGGGGTCTGCATGACCATGGCGATCTCGCGGCCGCGTACCCGCAGCCAGTCCTTTTCGGTTCTGAGGTCAGAAAGGCGCAGCGGCTTGCCGTCCGCCATGCCGTAGTAATCAATGGTGCCGCTGGTAATGGAGCCGTTGGCATCCAGCAGGCCCATGAAGCTCTTGGTAAAAACGCTCTTGCCGGAGCCGCTCTCGCCTACGATGGCAAGCACCTCTCCCTGATAGAGGTCAAGATCGATGCCACGGATGGCGTGCAGCACTTTTCCACGCAGGTTGAACTGGATGTTGACATCTTTTGCGGAGAGAATGAGCTGGTTGTGTTCCATGATACCCCCTCCTTACTGCAGATGGTTCTTCGGATCGGCAGCATCCGAGAAGCGTTGCCGATCAGATAGAACGCAATGGTAACAAAGCTCAGGATGAGGGTGGGGTACAGCAGCTGGTAGCGCAGCCCGGCCTGCATCATCACCTTGCGGCCATCGTTGACCAGATTGCCCAGCGAGGGGGTCTCCACGGACAGGCCCAGACCGATGTAGGTGATGAACACCTCGTTGCCAATGGCTTCCGGGATGGTGAGGGCCATGCGCAGCATGATGACCGAGACGAGGTAGGGCAGCAGGTTGCGCAGCACGATGCGGGTGGTGGGCGTGCCGATGCAGCGGGAAGCCACATTATAATCCCGGTCGCGGATAATGAGGATCTGGTTGCGGATGAAGCGTGCCATTTCGATCCAGCCCTTGATGGCCATGCCAAGGACCATGGTCCAGATGCTGGGCGTTGCCACGTAAGAGATCAGGATCAGCACGATGGCGGTGGGAATGTTATCGAAGATGTTGTACAGCTCGGTGAACACAAAGTCCAGCCCGCGCACATAGCCCCACAGCACACCGGCGGTAATGCCCACCACAGCTTCGATGAGGGCCACGAAGAAGGCGATAGTCAGACTGGTGCGTGCACTGGCCCAGATGCGTGCCCACAGGTCCTGACCGATGGAGTTGGAACCCCAGATAAAGCCGTCCTGCCCGGGGGCGATGTTGCGGTACTGGATGCCGGTCACAGGGTCCACGGCGCACAGGTTCGGGTCTGCCTGACCGGGCAGGTGGGGCTGGATGAAGGCAAAGGCAACCACGACCACCAGCGCGATCAGCAGGGCCACGGCGAACTTGTTCTTGAAAAAGGCACGGAAGGTGCTGCCCCAGTAGCTGTAGTTGGAGCTGGCGGTGGCTTCGGCCTGTTCCTCACTGAACCCGGCGGGGGTGAACAGCTCATCCTCCGGCAGATTTTCCCAGCCGGTGCGGCGCTGTGCCTGAGCAGCATTCAGCTGATCCTCCAGCTGCTTCGATTTTTCGCGTTTCAGAAAAGAGAGCATCAGCGTCCACCTTCTTTCTTGCCAAAGTTGATGCGGGGATCAATGAGTACCATGAGCACATCGCCCAAAATCAGGCCGATGATGCCCACGCAGGCGTACAGCAGCACGATGCCCTGCACCATGGTATTGTCGTGGCGCTGCACACAGGTGACCAGCAGACCGCCCATGCCCGGGATGCTGTACAGGCTTTCGATGTAGATGGAGCCGACGACGGTGTTCAGGAATGCGGAGGGAATGTACTGCACCAGCGGCACCATGGCGTTGCGGAATACGTGGTGCAGGGCGATATTGTTCTCGCTCACGCCCTTGGCGCGGGCCAGCTTGACGTAGTCCTTGTTGCTCTCGTCCACCATATAGCGGCGCAGCACATGGCGTAGAACGCAAGGTTTGCAAGGCTCATGCTGCACACCGGCAGCACCCAATAGCGCCAGTTGGCGGCATCGAACAGCAGGCCCACGCCCATGGCGGTGGTGCCGTACATCTGGATATACAAAAAGTACACTGCCGCAGGCACCGCCTGAATGAGCACGATGAATGCCGTGCCCAGCTTATCCGGCCAGCGGCCCTTATAACGGCCCATGACAAGGCCCAGCGGGATGCCCAGCACAAGGCTCAGCAGCATGGCCAGCACACCCATTTCGATGGAAATGGGCAGCTTCTGGCAAGGATCTTGGTCACGGGAGCGTTGAGCTTGTAAATGTGGCTCACGCCCAGATCACCGTGCAGCGCATCCCGCCAGAAATGGCCGATCTGCACCGGAAGCGGATCCAGCAGGCCCATGGACTGCAGCCCGGCCTGGATCTGTGCCTCGGTCATTTTTTCGTAGTTTGCAAAGTAGCCTTCCACCGGCATCAGCCGCAGCAGGCAGAACACCAGCGTCACAATGACGAACAGGGTCAGAATGGAGCGCCCGATGCGTTTTGCGAGATATTGCACCATAGCTGTGCACCTCTCTTTTCTTTATAGATACAGATAAGTATAGAATAACGCAAAATCTTACGTTTGGAAAGTGTATTTGTGAAGTTTTTGCGGGAAAAATGAGGAGCAAACAAAAACTCCCTCAGCCTTTGCTGCGCAAAGCCAGCTCCCTCGGGGAGGGAGCCCTTGGCATGACGGGAAAGTTTCCGGTTTCGCCAGAGGCCCCATCCCAGAGGGGGCTGTCTGCGCAGCAGACTGGGGGAGTTTCCGATTCAGTTTTTACCGGGCGTCGCGGTTCTGGTTGTACTCCTCCATGGAAACGTAATGGTCGAGGATGTGCACGCCCTTCAGACGGTTGGTGGAAAGGCCTGTGGGCGCGTACTGGCCCTCCCACAGGTTCAGGCGGGTGGCAATGTAGGGCGGCACCGGCATCCCCAGCGGGATGACCAGTGCGTTCTCAATGAGGAAGGCTTCGGCATCCGCAAAGGCTTCGTACCGGGCATCCAGATCTTCGGTGATGGTCTTGGCGTTTTCCACCATGGACATGTACTGCATCACGAGGTCGGCGGTCTCGCCGGTCACGATGCCGTCCTCCACGCCGGTGCGCAGGAAGCTGTAGCAGGTGCCGCGGTCGCCGGCTTCCTGATAGAAGGGGTACACCTCGGTCTCGGGGTCGGAGTAATCGGCACCCCAGTAGTAGGACATCAGCTGGTAGGCACCCACCGGCGCACCGCATTCAGGAAGTTGTCGGACGGACCTGCGTGATGATGATGCTGATGAAGTCGAAGCCGTCGTTCAGCACGGCTTCCACCTGCTGCTTGAACACCTGACACTGCTTGTCCCAGTCCACCACAGCGGGGTTGTACGGATACTGGATCTTGATGGGGAAGGTGACACCGGCGGCGGTCAGCTCTTCCACGGCGGCATCACGGTACTCTTTGGCCTTGGCTTCGTCAAAGAAGTCGGAGAGGTTTGCAAGGCCGCCGCACTCAGTATAATCCACGCCTTTGCTGTTGGCACAGAAGGACGGCGGAGTGATGGTGTGCAGCTTGTAGTTATCGTAGCCTTCCGGCGCGGTGACGGCCAGCGTCACAGACGGATTGATGGCATACAGGAAAGCCCTGCGGAAGTTGGTGGAGTTGATGGCCTTGGCCCAATTGTCCGGCTCGTACTGGGCATCCACGCCGGTCACGGTCCAGTTTGAGAACTCGTGGCGGTAGGGCAGGAAATTGAAGATGTAGAAGTAGCTCTTGCCGGTTTCCGGGCGCTCCATGGAAACCATGTCCTTGGTGGTGTCGTCGGCCAGCCAGCTGTCCAGAATGTCGGAGCTGATGGTAGCCTGATCGATCTCGCCGCGCTTGACCATCTCCGGACCGCTGATCAGCTCTTCCTGATTGTAGATGTAGCGCACCGTGTCGATGTAAACGCTGTCGGCATCGTAGTTTTCGGGGTTCTTCTTCATCACCCAGTTTTCCAGCGGAGTGTACTCGGCCAGATAGAACGCGCCGCAGCTGCAGGCGGTCTCGGCACTGGTGCAGAACTGGTCGGCAAACTCCTCCAGCAGCGGGCCGTAGGCAGGCTCGTAGGGAGCGTAGCTCAACAGGCTGAGGAAGCCGGGAAAGTCGAAGTTCAACGTGTAGGTCAGGGTGTGGTCGTCCACAGCCTTCACGCCCACGGTGGAAAAATCCACAGCCGGGTATTCGGTGGTGGTGCCGTCGGCGGCAGCGGCGGTCACGGTGCCGTTGGCATCAATGGCGTAGGTAGTGCCGTCCTCGGCCACGGTGCCGTTATTGGCGTTGTTGCGGTAAACGCAGTAGTTATAGTAGTCGTCCGCACCGGCCACATAGGGGGTGACAAGGCTTGCAGTGGAGGAAGCGTAGTCCGGGTTCAGCACATAGGCCAGCGCATCCACAAAGTCCTGCGCGGTCACAGGGCCAAGCACCTCGCCGTTGCAGTCCACCCAGTTCTCATCCCGCAGGTGGAACGTCCAGGTCAGGCTGTCGGCATCCCACTCCCAAGCAGTGGCAAGGCCCTCCCGGATCTTGCCGCGGTTGTCGTACTCCACCAGCGTGTCGATGCACTGAGTGCCGTGGTAAAGGTCCGGGTCAGCTGAGCAGACCAGATAGTTCAGGGTGGCGGGCTGGCGGGAGTACAGCACGGTATAGGTGGAGCTGCTGCCGGCAGCGCCGGTGCTGCCGCCATTGGAAGCGGAAGAGCCGCCGCAGCTGCTCAGCAGACCGGCCGCTGCTACAGAAAGGGCGGCTGCGCCGCTGCCTTGCAGGAACTGGCGGCGGGAGATGGAATGAGCCATAGTAAAATCCTTCTTTCGTAAGATCTTGGCAAAAGCTTGCTTCGTGCTTTGGGATAAGAAAGGGGTAACGGAAATAGCTCCGTTACCCCTTTGTAACAGTCGGTGGCCACGGTGCGTGGTCTTATGGTCAGTATAGCATTGAATCTGTGCGCCGTCAATCGTTTTTCGGTGTGTCGGGCACATCCTTTTCTGCGGTGTTTTCCGGTGCGGCAGCAGGGGTTTCGTCCAGCGCGGCGGGGGCTGCTTTTTCCGGGGTCAGTGCTGTGATCACGGAACCGGCCGCAGCGGTTTCTGCGGGGGCGGCAGCCGTCTGTACAGCTGTCTCAGCAGCGTCGGCACCGGCTTCGGCTGCTGCCTTGGCGGCTTCCTCTGCAGCCTTTTTGGCTTCGCGCTCCTCACGCAGCTGCTTTGCCTTGGCAGCGGCTTCTTCCTGCCGCTTTTTGGTGCGGGCCTTGATGCGGCACACGGTGCACACACCATCCACACTGCCCGGCGCAATGGGCTTGCCGCATTCCTTGCACAGGGTCTTGGTGCATTTGTGTACACTTACCGGGCCAAGGGTGGTGAGCTGGCGCAGCTTCATGCCGTTGATGCATGGTTGGAGCAGGAGGCCACGCACACCTCGCACTCGCTGCACTTCCACGGCGTGATGACGATGCGGGTCTGGCCGTCGGGCAGATCCTCCAGCTTCAGCGCACCGGCGCGGCAGGCCTTTTCGCACTTGCCGCAGCCAAAGCATTTATCGGTAAAGTTGGGCAGGTAGTAGCCGTACTTCAGCGGCGTTTCCATGGATGCCTTCAGCTGCTTTGTGCGCTGGTGCAGCAAAAGGCGGAAATCCACACCGCCGTCGTCCTCGCTGTGCAGGCCGGGCAGCATCTGCAGCAGCTTTTTGGTGCCACTTTTGGAGCCGTGGCTCACCTGCTCAAACATTTCGCGGCGGCTCAGCTCCTTTACGTGGTAGAGCGCTTCGTCCGGCTCGTAGGCCAGAGTGAACCGTGCCTCGAACATGGGCTGGCCAAAGAAATCCACAAGCTTGTCAGCTCCTTGCGCAGCTGGGCGGCGCACAGGTCGTTCTCACATTCACCGCAGGGGGTCAGGTCCAGCACGATCTTTTTGTTCAGGGCAAGGTAGGCCAGTGTCTCCCATGTGAGGGCAGAGATGCAGGTGCGCACCATGGAATTTTTGCGGGTGGACTTTTCGCAGCCGATCCAGATGGTGTCATTGTCGGTATCGGCGGCAGAGGTGTCCCGCTGCACCTGCTCCGGCGAAGGATGATGCAGCCGCTGCGGCAGGCAGAGACGCACAGGCCGCACTCGGTACAGGGGTCCCAGCCTTCACAAGGTTCGGGCGGGTAAAGATCTGTTCGCCATAGGGGCAGATATCCTTGCACTCGGTGCAGGGCTTGCGATGGGGATGCAGGTTCCAGCACTGGCGGCGTTGATCTCGGGATGGGTAGTTTTCATCAGCATATCCATCGCGGTGCGTGTAAAAAAGCCCATAGTTTACTCCTTTTCCACAACCGAAGTGATGTTTGCGTGGTCGATCAGGAAACGCTGCACCTTCTGAGTGGTCACGGCAGAGGCCACAGCGTCCCGGCTGAGCACATTGCGGATCTCGGCTTCCGGGGTATCGTGCAGCTTGGAAAGGCGGACGTACTCGGCATCCACCTCTGCGTTGGACACGGTGATCTGTTCGGCCTTGGCGATGGCCTGCACCGCAAGGATGCTGCGCATCTTGCGCTCGGCATCCCGGCGGAAGGCGGCGCGCACCTCGTCCGGTGTGGTCTGGCCTGCCTTGCAGTACAGCTCCATGGTCATTTTGCTGCGGCGCAGCCGTTCGCGCAGGGCGTTCATGTCATGGTCGGCATTCTGGTCCAGAATGGCGTTATCCAGCTCCGCCGTCAGGTTGGCACCGGCCATGCCCAGCAGGGCGGCTCCGGCAATTCGGTCGGCGTTGGCCTCGTGGGAGCGGCGCTTCTTTTCGCGGATGCTCTCCTTCAGGGCATCCACCGTATCAAAGCCAGTGTCTTGGCAAAGGCATCGTCCAGCGGTACAGGCTGCTTTTGCTCCACGGTGTGCAGGGTGATGGCGAATTGCGCCGTCTTGCCGGAAAGCTCCGGCACCCGGAACTCGGCGGGATAGGTAAAATCGAATCGGAAGCTCTCGCCTGCTTTGTGGCCGTACACGGCATCCTCGGCGGCGGGCATCAGCTGACCGGTGCCCAGCACCACGGTCACATTTTCCATTTTGCTTTCCGGGATGGGCGCGCCGTCCATGAAGCCCTCAAAATCCAGCGTGACGCGCATCCCGCGCGCGGCGGACTTTTCCACCGGTGCAAAGGGGGCGCGGGTGCGGGTGAGGTTCGCCGCCTCCAGCTCCACGGCCTTTTCCGATACCGGGCGCACCCGGCGGGTGAATTCCAGCCCCTTGTATTGGCCCAGCGTGACCTTGGGCAGGGCGTTTGCATTCTGTTCCATGGGAAATACTCCTTTTATATCCAAAAGCGTTTGCAATTTAAAGTCCATGCCCGGCAAGCCAGGCTTCCGCCACCTGCGAGAACATTTCGGGGTAGAGGGCATCCTCCTGCGCGAAGGCATCCAGATAATATTCCACCTCAGCCCGGTCGGCAGGCTCGGTGCGCTCCCACACGGTGAACACAGTGCCGTTGCCCATGTCAAAGCTGGCGGCCTGCGTAAAGTGCTCATCCCGCGCGCGCAGAAGAGGGCATTCCACCGGCCGGAAAGCTCACCGCCGCTGACAAAGGTCTGGGGGAGCGGCTCTGCGGTGAGCACATACTTTGCCTCGAAGAACCGCACCGGGAACTCGTGGGTGCCCGGGATGGAGATGCCGGCGGCAGCTTGTCCTGCAGCTGGATGTCCGGCAGGGCGGCGTACTGGAATATGTCCGAGTTGTACAGCATATCGTGGGGGATCATGTAGCGAACTCGCCCTTTTCCGCATCGCAGTGGGCATCGATCCAGTCGTCCACGCGCTGGATCTGGCGCGTCGGTGCGGTCGTAGGTGAGCTTGTCCAGCCGGACGAATTCCGACACGGCCTTGAGGGGAAAATGATCCACCACAAAGCCCGGCAGAGCAACGGTGGTCAGCGGCGAGCAGCGCACGGACACCGCAAACACCATGGTAAAGCCCCAGTAGCAGAGCTTGACGGCGGTGTGCTTTTTCAGGCCGTTGGCCAGTGCGGCGGAACCAACGAGGAACAGCAGCAGCCACCCAGGCACGAACAGCAGCATCTGGTGGGAGCCGGTGTTCTGTACCCGGGTAAACAGCATAAGGCTCACCAGCAGCTCTGCCCCTGCAAGGCAGGGCAGGGCAGGCAGACGGCGTTTTGCGGCAAACCACAGCCCCATTCCGATGAGGATGAAGTTCAGCAAACCGATGCGCAGTGTCTGTGCGGCCAGCTCCAGCGTGATGCCGCCGAAGTTGTAGTAAGAGTAGCGCCCGGCGTAGTCAAAGCTTAAAATTTTGCGCACCATGGGCAGAAGCAGCAGCACCATGGCCCCGGCCGCACACAAGCCGAACACCACCAGCCGTACCATGCGGTGCACAGCGCGGCTGGGTTGGCCATCTTTTGCCAGCCGGATGCTGGAAACTGCCAGCAGCAGCACGTAGGCAAAGCAGTAGCCCACCACAAAATATAAGTACCAGCGCCGGGTGAGGATGATGCCCGCCGTGGCGGCGAAGATGAGCAGATAGCGGGGCAGGTCGATGCCGTCAAAGCGGTAGTCCAGTGTGAGCAGCATAAGCATGAAGGCAAAGATCAGCCCGAACCAGTCCGGCTGGCCCAGCACCGCCGACATGCGCACGAACGGAAGGTAGCGCACCACGAAAAGCCGATGAGGAAATACCAGAACCGGTTCTTTACCCGTAGCATCCGGCCCACCTTGACCGTCAGGCCCGCCAGCAGCACCAGCAGGCTGGGCAGTACGCTGAATACCTGACAGAATGCGTAGTCGTCGCCGGTCTTGCCGCTCAGGCAGAACGGGAACTCGGTGAACAGGGTGATGAAGTTGGTGTAGTCCTCAGTGATGGAATCGAGGAGAAACCGGAAGCCTGCGCCTGTGCTCTGGGCAAAGGCGGCTTCGGCATGATACTGCTTTAGAATGTAGTTTACGTAGTCCCAGTGGTAGAGGAAGGTGCGGCTGCCGAGGGTCCAGTAAAAGTAAAGCACGGCCGCTGCCCACAGGCCCACCAGCACCGCCTTGTGGAACAGGTCCAGCTCCACACCGGCGCGGCGCAGCACCGGCAGCGCCAGTGCAAACAGTGCTGCATTGCACCACAGGCTCACCAGCGGGAAAAACAGGCTGCTGCCCGGTGCGGCAAGGCCGAATACAATAAGCGCCAGTGCCCCGGCAGCAAGGCCCAGCCAGACCTTGCCAAGGACAGACAGACGGGAAACGATTCCACTCATCCCAAAAACCTCTCAGCTGCAGAATATCACAGCTACAGTATAGCAAGCAAAATCTGCACTGTCCAGCCGCTGTGCACGGAAAACAACAAAATGTCCCGCCGCTTTGAACGCAGACGGGACATTTTAAAACGAATATTACTTGTTGGAATTGGCTGCGGCCTTTGTGCTGCGGGCAGCGCGGCGCTTTGCGTTCAGGGCTTTGTTGGCGCTGATGCGGGCCGCATCGGGGTTCGGGGCCTCCGGCGCAAGGCGCAGCAGGCAGCTGCCCATGGCAGGCAGGTCTACTGTAAGGGTATAGTCCCGACCAAACACACCGCCATCGGTGGTGTGAAGCTTTGTCTTGCGGCGGCCCTTCAGTGCACCGCCCCACTCGGGGGATTCGGTGTTCAGCACCTCCTCGGCACTGCAGGAAAAGCGCAGATACAGCGGGAACTTTTTGTGGGCGTGGTCCTGCGTGTTCATGATGCACAGCAGGTTTTCGCCCCGGCCCTTGCGCAGCCATGCGTACACGCCCTCGCTGCGGCTCTCGCAGGCCACCCACTCAAAGCAGTCGGGGTTGTACTCGCCATCGTAGAGGGCGGGTTCAGTGGAATACACCCGGCACAGGTGGGCAAAGTATTTCTGGAAGGCATCGTGGAAGGGATATTTCAGCAGGTCCCAGTCCAGCTCCCGTTTTTCGTCCCACTCCCGGAAGTGTCCCATTTCGTTGCCCATGAAGTTCAGCTTCTTGCCCGGGTGCATGTACATATAAAAATAGAGGGTGCGCAGCTGGGCGCATTTTTCCGCATAGGTGCCCCACAGCTTATCAATGATGGTCTTTTTGCCGTGCACCACCTCGTCGTGGCTCAAGGCCAGCAGATACAGCTCGTTGTAGAAGTAGTGCATACTGAAAACGATCTTGCCGTAGACATTTGGCCGCTCACCGAAGGGGGTAGCAAAATAGTCCAGCGTATCATGCATCCAGCCCATATCCCACTTGTAGTCGAAGCCCACGCCGTCGTAGCGGGTGGGAGCTGTCACCTTGAGGAAGTTGGTGGAGTCCTCGGCGGTGTAGATGCCGGTGGGCCAGCGCTCGTTCAGGCCGTGGTTCAGGCTGCGCAGAAAGTTCACGGCACCCTCGTTCACGCCGCGGTTCGGGTCGCCCTGCCAGTACAGCGCGCGGGAGATGGCATCCATACGGATACCGTCGCAGTGGTACACGTCCATCCACAGGGCGGCAGCGCTGTTCAAAAAGCTGCACACCTCGCGGCGGTAGTAGTTGAAGTTGCAGGTGCCCCACTCGCTGTGGCCCACATCGCTGTCGTACTCGTAGAGGTAGGTGCCGTCAAACTTTGCCAGAGCGTCGGCGTTGGCGGCAAAGTGCACCGGCACAAAGTCCATGATGACGCCGATGCCCATGCGGTGGCAGGCGTTGACGAAGCCGGCAAACTGGGCGGGAGTGCCGTAGCGGCTGGTAACGGAAAAGTAGCCGGTGGTCTGGTAGCCCCAGCTGCCGTCAAAGGGATGCTCTGCCAGCGGCAGCAGCTCCACATGGGTAAAGTGATGGTCCAGCAGCCATGGGATCAGCTCCTTGGCCAGCTCCTCATAGTTGTACCAGCCGTCTGAGCCGTCTTCCTGCTTGCTGCCGGGCTTGTGCCGCCAGCTGCCAACGTGCATCTCGTAGATGTTCAGCGGGCGGTTGCGGCATTTGTCGCGGCGCTCCATCCATGCGCTGTCGTCAAAGTGGAAGTCCAGCTTTGCCAGACGGCTGGCCGTGCCCGGCCGCAGCTCGGTGGAAAATGCGTAGGGGTCGCTGCGCATCACCACACTGCCGTCGGCACCATGCACCCGGTATTTATAAAGGTCGCCCTCTGCAAGGCCGGGGACGAATGCGCTCCACACGCCGGTATCGGCTTTTTCCATGGGCACGCCTGCCTCCCAGCCGTCGAAGCCGCCGCAGACTTCCACTGCCGTGGCACCGGGGGCCCACACTGCAAAGCGCCACCCTTCGATGCCGTTGTCAGAGCAGGGATGCGCACCAAGGATGCGGTAGGCATCAAAGCAGTCTCCATTGAAGAATTCACGGGGAATGGCGGGGTAATTCATGCAAAGATCTCCTTACATTCTATGATAGGCAGCGCCCGGCGGCACTGCATGTGACACAGGTGTTTGGGCAATATATCCAATAAGAATAAGACGAAATGGGGCATAGTGGCTGATATTCTTGTAGATTCTTGACAAAAATCGGCAAAAATTAACATGCTTTACAGATTCTGTGCTATACTATTCCTGCCGCCGCAGTGGGCGGAGGCTGATTTTTTTGTATGGGAGCGGTATGAACAATGGCTTGGTATGACAACGCGGTATTTTATCACATCTATCCTCTGGGGCTGTGCGGCTGCGCACATGAGAACGATGGGCAGGCGGTGCCCGGCGCGTTTAATAAACTGAACGCATGGGCTGAGCACGCAGCGGACCTTGGCTGCACGGCCATTTATATCGGCCCGCTGTTCGAGAGCGGTTCCCATGGCTACGACACCATCGATTACCGGCTGGTAGACCGCCGCCTTGGCACGAACGCAGAGTTCAAGGACTTTGTGGCTCAGTGCCATGCCCGGGGCCAGAAGGTGATCGTGGACGGCGTGTTCAACCATGTGGGCCGCGATTTCTTTGCGTTTCAGGACCTGAAGGCAAACCGCGAGAACGCCCGCTATAAGGACTGGTTCTGCGATGTGAATTTCTGGGGCAACAACGAGTACAACGACGGCTTTTCCTACGGAAACTGGGGCGGCTTCAATCTGCTGGTCAAGCTGAACCAGCGCAACCCGGAGGTGCAGAACTACCACTACGATACCATCCGCTTCTGGGTGGATGAATTTGACATTGACGGCATCCGTCTGGACGCAGCCGATGTGCTGGACTTTGACTTTATGCGAGGTCTGCGCCGCCTTGCCAACGAGGTAAAGCCAGAGTTCTGGCTCATGGGCGAGGTGATCCACGGCGATTACAGCCGCTGGGCAAACCCGGAGATGTTGCACTCGGTGACCAACTACGAGCTGCACAAGGGCCTGTGGAGCGGCCACAACGACCACAACTATTTCGAGATCGCCCACACCATGCGCCGTCTGCAGGGCCTGTGCCACGATACCCGGCTGTATCTGTTCTCGGACAACCACGATGTGGAGCGCCTGCCCAACAAGCTGCGCAACCGGGAGCACATCCGCCACATTGCAATTCTAGTATATACGCTTTGGGGCATTCCGTCCATCTATTATGGCTCAGAATTTGGCATTGAAGGCAAAAAAGAGTGGGGAAGCGATTGGCCGCTGCGCCCCTGCCTGGAACTTTCCGACTTCAAGGACGCTGAGACCACCAACCTGTCACCAGCGTGTATGCCGCACTGGGCAGACTGAAGGCGGAGCTGCCGGAGCTGACCGACGGCGAGGTGAAAGAGCTGCAGCTCACCACCCAGTGCTATGCCTTTGCCCGGGTGCTGGATGGAAAGGCCTGCGTCGTGGTGCTGAACAACGGCGACAGTCCCGCACAGCTGGAATTCCAGCTGCCGGTGGAGGCATCCTCTGCAAAGGACCTGTTGGCCGACACGGTGGGCGCACAGCCCGTTTTGACCAGCATGGAGTGGGGCCGCATGAAAGTGCAGCTGCCCTCCAATTATGCTACCATCCTGCAGTTGGAAAAGTAAACGCATTCTTGCATGATCCGCCGTCTTTTGCTACAATAAGAGCATAATACCGTAAAGCGGAAAGGAAGCTTTGAATACCATGAATGCAGCGCAGCGCAGAGAATCCATTCTGAAACGGCTCAGCGGGGCCGAAGCACCGGTCAGTGCCAGCGCACTGGCGGCTTTGCTGGGGGTCTCGCGCCAGATCGTGGTGGGGGATGTGGCTTTGTTGCGGGCAGGCGGTGCGCAGATCGATGCAACGCCCCGGGGCTATCAGCTGCACCCGGCGGAAAAAGGCTATACCGCCATTCTGGCCTGCGTGCACAGCACCGAGGACGAGATGCGCACCGAGCTGTACACCGTGGTGGATCAGGCGGCATCGTGGTGGATGTGGCCGTGGAGAACAGCCTGTATGGCGAGCTGCGCGGCAACCTGAACCTTGCCAGCCGCTACGATGTGGACAACTTCATCCAGCAGGCCAAGGACACGCCGGAAGCGCTTTTGAGCCGCATGACCGGCGGCGTGCATCTGCACACCCTGCACTGCCCGGATGCCGGGAGCTTTGAGCGCATCAAAAAAGAGCTGGAAGAAAAAGGCATCCTGTACCGCAAGGAGTGATGCGGATGGGGATAGACCCAGTATAAAAAAGGCTGAGGGCCTTGTCTATCCGCAAAACAGGAAAATGGTTGGATAATCAACGAAAAAGCAAAAGAGGTGGGTTTTCTGGATATTCGCATTGAAAAAACGGAGCGTGCCATCAAGCAGGCATTCATGGAGCTGCGGGCGCAGAAACCGCTGGAAAAGATCAAGGTCAAGGAACTGTGCGATCTGGCCTGCATCAATAAGTCCACCTTTTATGCGCATTATCAGGATATCTATGCGCTGGCCAACGCCATGGAGGACGAAATGGTGGAGGAGGTGGTGGAAAGCCTGCCACAGCTGACCGCCCGTGATGTAAGCGAGCGCACCGAGTGGCTGACCCGGGAAATGTTCCGGGCGTTTACTCGGAATCAGACCGAGATCGGCATTCTGTTTTCCGGCTCCCGTCAGGGACTGTTCATCAACCGCGTGGAAGCTGCAATGAGCAAATGCATCTCGGAGAGCGACCCCTCGTTTGATGCCGATGTGGTACGTAAGATCGTGCTTTCCTTCTGCGTGCAGGGCTGCTACTACACCTTCACCAGCTACTGCGGCCAGATGGACGAAAAGCGGCTGGTGGCTCTGCTTGCGTCCATTGCACGCGCGGCACAAAAAATCAGGATGTAACACAACAATTTAGAATGCCCGCCGCGTGCGCTTTGGGCAAGAATAGCGGAAAAATAATTTTAATAGAGCAATGCCGGGCGGTCTGCGGACCGCCCGGCATTGCATTTTCACAGATGGAGCTTGGACGGCAAGGGGCGGATGCCGCGCCTGCTTCCTATGGAAGCGGCGGCGCAGCGGGGGAAGAGCTAG
>ENA-OQHA01000639-OQHA01000639.1-human-gut-metagenome-genome-assembly--contig:-NODE-639-length-16620-cov-6.600740_pt1 | contig 16620 bp, 24 predicted proteins | sample MGYA00242558_ERZ504707 | MGnify/ENA primary metagenome ERZ504707 (study PRJEB26092, sample SAMD00036197) | human gut metagenome | host: Homo sapiens | study: EMG produced TPA metagenomics assembly of...
ATGGTATTATGCTGGGGGCTGTAAAAGAATAAAGAGAAAGAAAAACAGGGCTCTGGCGGAGTGAAAACCGCCGGAGTCTTTTTGCGTAATGCGGAATAAAAAGTACATTGCTTGTTTGCACTAGAATTCGGAAAACCAATCGAAGTAGCACGCTACCTCGCCAAAATGGACATCCACTGCACCAGCAGCCAGATCCGCCAATGGCTCACCAGAGGCAAACTCCACGCCACGCCGACAAAACACAAAGGAGAGTACGTGTTCAACCTCGGAGAAATAACCGCCATGCTTGACTGTCACAATTAAAATGCTATACTGTCGTATGTTCGTAGAATGAATGGCCCAGCATAATGATAGCTGGGCCATTATTCATATCGCTTCGGTAGCTCAGTGGCAGAGCACGAGGGATAGCACAGATACCAATGGACGGATACCTTACCGGCCATGGCTTCCTACTTCTTTAAATCGAATGCTCGTGATGACAAAGACAGTGCATCCCACACAAGCGCTGGTTCGACCCCAGCCCGAAGCACCAAAGGCGGTGAACCAATGCCAGGAAGAATCCGCAAGACCAGCCGCCAATTCGAAAAAGACAAGGCCGCATTCTTCAACCAATGCAAGGCACAGCATGCAGTCTGCTGGTTGTGTGGTATGCCAATCGACTACAACGCAGTCAAGAACACCACAGATGACAGCTTCAACCTCGATCACCTCTATCCCGTCTCGAAGCATCCCGAACTCCAGTTCGACCCGGCAGGCTTCAAACCAAGCCACACCAGCTGCAACCGCTTGAGAGGCAACCAGATCCGCCAGCGCCAATCGGGACACTCTCAAGACAATGGATAACAACAGCATGAGCCCAACACGAGGGGTAGGGGCGGTGAAATCGTAAAACCAACGACAGAGCGCAAGACGTCCCGCGTGGTTGGTCTTCCTCTCCCCGATGGCCGAAATTGAACGGGGGTCGCGCGCGCGATTGCAGATTCGAGGTGAAGTATGTCGGTGAAATTCCCGAGCCATAATGTGCGGAGGCTTTGGAGCGCTCATTGAAGAACGCCGATGGCTGAAGGCCGTGAATTCCGCAGTGGTCGCGGCCGCCCGCGTACTGGCTGGTCGGATTGACTTCCTGAATGCCACCGGATTCGTTGACGAGAACGGGAAGATCGACAATGTGACTCTGCCGACTTTCCTGAAATACTGCCAGTCTCTCGGATTGACTTTGGACGCTCCAGCGAAGGTCGGGCGTCCGGCCAGGCAGAAGCCCGAAGTCAGGGCTGAGGAAGCGAAGAGCGGCAAGGTTATCGCGATGGATGAGTTTATGAAGCGGTTCGGCTGAGGAGGTTGCGATGGCGGCTGAGAATCTTACGGTTTTCGGTGCCATCGACGATGCGATGCACGGCGTGACCCTGCCGCGCATCTTCACTCCGCCGTTGCGTCCGTTGACAAAGGAAACCAGCAATGGTTTCGCGGTTATCGCGTTCGCGGAAATCATGCTGCACGTGCATCTCTATCCGTGGCAGCAGTGGCTGCTCGTCCATGCGCTCGAACTGCTGGAGGATGGCAGCTATCGCTTCCGCAAGGTGATTGTGCTTGTCGCCCGTCAGAATGGCAAGACCACTCTTATGGGCGTTTTGGCCGCATGGTGGCTTTTCGTGGACTCGAACAAGCATCCCGACCGTGTTCCGCCGGTGAAGTTCCTCGTGGTTGGTGCCGCGCAGACGTTGGACAATGCCAAGGGTCCTTACAATCAGGTCAAGGAGTGGTGCAATCCTCAGCCTTCGACTGATGAGGAAGCGGATCTGGTGATTCCGGATCTCGCCGCGATGACGCAGAAGTCGTCAATACGAACGGCGAGGAGGCGATCATCACCCGCTCGAAGGCCCGGTATATCGTCCGCGCGGATAAGAACATTCGAGCGAAGTCGGCGGCGCGCGTGGTGTTCGATGAGTTGCGTGAGCAGCATACTGATGATGGCTGGAATGCCGTCAGCCAGACTACGAAGCAGTCTGGTCGAGCCAGTTGTGGGGCATTTCCAATGCTGGCGACTATCGTAGCGTCGCGCTTCGCAAGCAGGTGGACAAGGGGCGAAAGCTTGTTGACGAGTGGGCGCGTCTGAGTGCAGACGGTGGCAATCCGGCTGACGTGTTCCTGTCCGGCGAGCAGGACGGCAGCTTTGGATTTTTCGAGTGGTCTGCTCCTGACAAGTGTCCGGTGGATGATGCCGACGCTATTCGCCAGGCGAATCCGTCGCTCGGCTATGGGCCGATGACCGTCATGAGCGTCAGATCGGATATTGACGGCATGACCGAGGCGGCGTTCCGTACCGAGGTTCTGTGCCAGTGGGTCACGGCTGACATCATTCCTTTTATCAATCCGAAAATGTGGCTGGCGGCATCGACTCGCGTTCCACGATTCCGGACGAGAATCGTGTCGTACTGTCCGTGGACACGTCGGCTGACCGTAAGACAACGTATGTGGCCGCTGCCGGAATGCGTGCGGACGGTTTGCCGCACGTGGAGTTGATCGCGCGCCGTGACGGCATGCTGTGGGTGCCGCACTTTTTGGATCTGCTTCGTGAGAGCTGGCCGGGCATTTGTGAGATTGCGGTGCAGTCGAAAGGTTGTCCGGCAGTCGATTTCATTGACCCTTTGACCGAAAAAGGGTGGACGGTGCATCTCATCGAAGGCTTCCGTCTGGGCGCGTGCTGCGGCCGCTTCCACGATCGTGTGCGTGAGGGCAAGCTACGGCATTTGCCGCAGCCCGCCATCGAACAGCAGGTGAGCGTGGCAGTATCCCGGCGGCTCGGCGAAGTCGAGGTGTGGGACAGGACGAAATCAGCACTGCAGATCAGCGGCCTAGTGGCCGAATCGCAGGCGCTTTACGCGTTGGAGACCATGCAAGTCGAAAACGAAAAACCGAAATATGCGCCGAGCGTGACCCATTTCGCAGTCGTATGACCCAGTGAGGAGGTTTCATGGGGTTCTTTTCCAGATGGCTCAAGAAAAGCCCGGTATCTGTGGCCCAGAAGTTCTCCGAATCGCCAGTGAACATTTCGCAGGTCGCGCAGCTGCCGATCGATTGGTTCGGCGCTGGCGTTTATGATCGTGAGGCTGCGGTGCGTACCGTCATTGACCATATCGCGCGGAATATCGCCAGCATGCCGTTCAAGGTTTACACTCGCCAGCCTGACGGTGACCGCGTGGAGGATACCACAAGCCCGTTGGCGCAATTGATGGCCAAGCCGAGTGTGCTTCCTGGCATGACACGTTACCGATTCTTCTACTCGCTGCTCTGCGATGGCCTGCTCAATGATCGGTGGCTGTGCCTGCTCGATGCCGACAAGCAGTCCGGCAGACTGTGGCTGCGGCGTATTCCGGTGCAGAATTTCACGCTTTCCGGCAATACTCTTGATGAGATCACCGGCGTGCAGATCAGCACCGGACAGCCGGAAGGAAGCCAGTATTTCAAGCTGCCAGACCCGCAGATTCTGCTTGATGTGGGGTACAGCACGTCCGGCATCGGCGGTTCTCCGGTGTCCGGCACTCTCGCACCGCTTTTGGCGGAGGCGCGTGAGATGGCCGAATATCGTCGTGCGATTGCCAAGAACGGCGGTCAGATTCCGGCGTACATCTCGCGTCCGAAGGAGATGCCGTGGCCGTCGCAGGAGGCGCAGGACGAATTCGTGCAGGGCATGCGCAATTACAAGGCTGGAGGCAATCTCGCCGGTGGCTGGCCGCTGCTCAACGACGGCATGGAAATCAAGACCGTGGACGCGTTCAAGCCGATCGACATGCAGGACATTGATGCGAGGGACAGGATTCGCATAGACGTGGCCAACGCTTTCCATATCGCGCCGGAGAATCTTGGCTTTCGCAGTGGCACGAATTCCAACATCGCTTCCTTCAAGGAGCAGATGTGGAATGTGGAATTGATGCCGTACATCGTGGCGTTCGAACAGTCGCTCAATCTGCTGCTGCCTGACGCGCTCGGCCAGCCGGACGCCTACATCGAAGCGAATGTGGATGCGAAGCTTCGCGGCACGTTCTCCGAGCAGTATCAGGCGCTCAGCACGGCCACGGGGCGCAGCTTCATGACCACGAACGAGGCGCGGCGCATCCTCAACTATCCGAAGCTCGATGGTGGCGACGAATTGGTGACGCCATTGAATGTGGCAACCGGCGGACAGCCCAGCCCGCAGGATGGCGGCAGGACGCAGAACGCGCAACAGAACAATCCAGTGAACGGAGAAGGACAGTGAATCTCAAACAGCTCAGATTCAACGTGAAATCCTTGGATGATTCGGCTGGCGAAGGCGTTTTCAGCGGCTACGCCAGCACTTTCGGCAACAAGGACCTGCAGGGTGACGTGATCGCCAAAGGCGCTTTCGCGGAGACCTTGGAGAAGGACTACGCCGGCGGAGCCGGCATCCCGATCCATTGGAACCATCAGGACGGCAAGCCGACCGACATCATCGGACGCACCTTGAGCGCCGTCGAGGACGAGAAGGGCCTGCTCATCTCGGCCCAGCTCGACATCGAGGATAATCCGACCGCCCAGCAGGCTTACGACCTGCTCAAGGATGGCAGGGTCCATCAGATGAGCATCGGCTTCGTGCCGACGAAGACCGCGTGGATCACGGAAAAAGGCGACGGCCCGTGGGGCGGCCATTCCGAATTCCAGCAGATCAAGCTTTTCGAGATCAGCGTGGTGCCGGTGGCCGCGAACCAGCAGGCCGAGATTCTGGCCGTTAAGTCAGGTCGCGCCATCAGCTCCGCCAACGAGGAGAAGCTTCGTGCTGCATTGGCGTCGCTGAACGAGGTGTTGGAAGGCATCGATTCCGGCAATTCCACTGCTTCCGGCGAGAAGTCGGATAAGCGGGATGATTCCAAGACCGACGATAAGCCGGACGATAAGAAGCTTGACCCTGATAAGGGCAAGGACGCTGAGGCCGAGAAGGCCGAGCGCCTGAATGTAATCAAATCCGCCCGTGAACTGGTCACTGGCGGCAAGGACAACAAGGAGACCAAATGAGTTTCAATGATCGTCTCGCCAAGACCAAGGCCGCCATCGAAGCGGTGCTGGCCAAGGGCGAGGATAATCTCGACGCTTCCGATATTGAGAAGCTGAAGGGCCTGAACGCGGAGGCGCATGAATTGCAGGACTCCATCGAGACGCTGGACACCGTGCACAAGCGTTTCGAGGGGCTGACCGACAATCTGACGAACACTCAGAAGAGTGGTGCCGCGTCCTACGAGTCTCTTGGCGATTTCGTCGTGAAGAGCATCGGCGAGCAGCTGGTGAAGATGAAGGGCGTGTCCGGCGCTTCCATCGCCGCACCTGAATGGCTGCCGAACCGCAAGGCCAACACAGACACTCAGGTAACCGGTGGCCCGTCCGGCGCGTATGGCTCTCTGCTGACCTATGTTGACCCGAACTTCGTGGAAGCTACCGCCGTCCGACCATCACCAACCTCTTCGGTGTCGGCGCGATCAGCGGACAGGCCATCACATACTTCGTGGAAGGTGAGCAGGAAGGTGATTTTACTGCCGTCGGTGAAGGCGATGAATTCAGCCAGATTCATTATGCCAACGCGACTCAGCATACCGATTCCCTGTCCACCATCGCTGGCTTCATCAAGGAGTCTGGTGACATGATTACTGACCTCGCCTTCTTAAAGTCCGACATCGATGGCCGCCTGCTCTACAATCTGAGCATCAAGGAGGAGCAGCAGCTGCTCAACGGCGATGGCGCCGGCAAGAACATCAAGGGCCTGCTTAAGCGTGACGGCATCCAGACCTACACGGCTACCGACGCCGGTAACGATGTCGCTATCCTGCACGCGCAGACCATGATTTCCACCGAGACCGGCATGATGCCGGATGCTCTGGTCATCAATCCGGCAGATTATGAGACTCTTCGCGAGAAGAAGGATAACAACGGCGCGTACATTGGCGGTGGCCCGTTCTATGGAGTCAATGGCGGTGCGGTGAACATCACCCCGTCCCTGTGGGGCATGAATACCGTCGTATCCCCGGCAGTCACCCAGGGCACCGCCGTTGTGGGTGCTTTCAAGCGTGCCGCGACCTTCTACCGCAAGGGCGGTGTCGCTGTGGAGTCCACCAACTCCAATGACACCGACTTCATTTCCGATCTGGTGACCATTCGTGCCAAGGAGCGTGTGCTCTGGCTGTGCGCGTGCCGAAGGCTTTCGTCACCCTGACCTTGAAGTAAGGAGGAAATGGTGGCTCGACAGTTTCGAGTGATTCCGGCCGCGTCGGCGAAGCTTGACCCGAACGCCGACGTGGCGGACGTTGTCTTCGTCGGTTCGAATGGCAAGCCGACCGACATCGGCGGTTCTGCCGCCGCGCCGTATGTGCTTCCCGCTGCCGCCGAGAACGCTCTCGGCGGTGTGAAGCTGGCTAATGTCGCTTCGGCGGGTAATGCCAATGCTGCTGTGGGTGTAGCCGCTGGCGATGCGCCGACCAAGGCCGAGCATGACGCGCTCGTGACCGCGTACAACGATTTGGCGAAGCGTGTCAATGCGCTTGTGCTGGTCTTGTGGCTGCTGGCGTGGTGAAGACGAGCTGAGACGGGAGGTCGGCATGAGTGATGTGAATGTGATTCCTGACATGATTGCCGACCCTTCGGCTTTCGAGGATGACGCCGAGTTTCGGCTTAAGGCGGCGCAGGCGGCCATCCGCCGTGAATGCGGCTGGCATGTCATGCCGAACACGGAATTGTCCGGCGTGCTCAACTCGCGTGGCGGCATGGTGATTCGGCTGCCCGCGCGTCATGTGACGAGCATCGAATCATTGACCGACCGTGATGGCAACAAGCTGCTTACGCCTACGATCCTGAGACGGGTTTGGTCGAATCCTTGTCCCGGTGGCTTCCCCGCCGGAATTGCGGCCATCCGCTACGAGATTCATGCTGCTATGATGACGCGCCGGACGTGCAGTCGGTGCTTATCAGCGCCGCGAAACGTGCCGGCATGAGTCCGCTTGGGCTTATCACCTCGCAGTCAACGAATGGCAGCAGCGCAAGCTTCGACGTGGTGTCGCTCATGCAGGCCGAGAAGGACAAGCTCAAACCCTACAAGCTGGGAGGCTTGCCATGAGCCTGCTTGACGAGTTGAACACCACTGGTGGCGGCTGGCACATGCCCGGAGCGACCAAGTGGCGGCGTTTGCGTGCGAAGAAGGTCATGGACCGGTATTCGGGCGAGTTGACTGGTGAGGATTGGGACCACCCGGACGTGCTGGAATTCAATGGCTCGCTTTCCAGCTCCAGCAGCATGAGGACTCCTGACGCCTTGCGTGAGGAGACCACGAGCACGGCTTACCTCACCTCGACCGACCCGTCACTCGATATCATGCCCGGCGACCGCATCAGGGCCATGCCGGATGACGGCAGGTGTTGGGAGGTGTCCGGCTATCCGAGCCGTGACCAGAATGCTTTCACGAGCTGGCAGCCGACGATTGAGATTCCACTTGAAGAGTACAGGGGGTGACGTGATGGGTGTGATGGTCAAATTCAACGACAAGTATTTTGACGAGCTGATGAATTCGGCTGGCGTCAAGGCCATGACCCGCAGGGCGGCCGAGAAGACGCTCGAATATGCGAAGGCTCACGCTCCAGTGGACACCGGCGCATACCGTGACGGCCTCCAGATCGAGGAGGTCAAGCATGCGCACCGCACCACCTGCATGGTGGTCGGCACCGATCCGAAAACCCTGCTCGTGGAATCGAAGACGGGCAATCTCCGCAAGGCGTTGAAGGCGGGCAAGTCATGACCATGGTCCTGCCACCGGATATCGAATTGTGGATCTGCTCTTTTTTACGTTCCAGGCTAAAGCCGTTTTTTCCGACGCTCATCGTTTCGAATCGTGAGCCGGACGATTACGACGGCTCACGGCCGCTCGTCGTGGTGCGTGACGATGGCGGCGGCCAGTCGAATCGCGTGCTCTTCGACCGGAGCGTCGGCGTGACCGTGCGCTATGGCGCTCGTGCCGCTCCGAAACCCTGCCGTGACTTGGCGGCCAGAATCTACGGCCTGCTCACCGACCCGGCGATTTGCTCTATTGATGGTTCGCCGATCGCGGCAGTCGAGGAGGACGGGTGCAATGGCCCGTATTTCGTGGCCGAGGATGCGAACATCGCAAGATGCTATCTGACCGTGGAATTCTCCGCGATAGGCGAATTCCGATAATCAATAATTCTTAATTTTTAAGGCGTTGAAACCAAGTGTTTCAGCGCCTTTTTGTTTGAAAGGACAAAATATGGCAGCTGATTCAGCAGGCAATGACCTTAGCGCCGCGAAGATCGTGGTGACAAGCGCCTACCGGTTCGCCCCCTATGACGCGACTCAGAAGCTGACCGCTGATCTCATCGCGCCGACCGTGGCCGACGTGAAGACCGGTTTGGACAAGATTTTCACCAAGGGCGGTTTCGTCGGCCTTATCACCGAGGATGGCGCGCCGCAGGACAGCCGTGACGCCGACGATGCGATCAAATTCCACCAGCCTGGATATTCGATCAACGGCAAGGCGTCGCTGACCGAGCAGTTCACCGTGGCCGAGGATAACGACATCACCCGTCAGATGACCATCGGCAAGCCGGACGCCAATGGCGTCTATCACGTGACCGATGTGATTCAGGACGGCAAGTGGTTCTGCTATCAGGAGACGGTGTTCAAGAATGGCACGCATCGCCGTCGTCTTGGTGTCGTGAATCTGACTGGCAACGAGCAGGGTCAGGATACGGCCGGCAAGAACACCGGTGACGCTTGGACCATCGAATGGATTCAGGACGACGCCTGCGATTCCGGCGCCTCGAAGTACCTGCAGTCCTTCGTGACGCCGAAGGCTTCGTCCGGTTCTCATGCAACCGATCATCAGCTGATGATTCCGAGTCTCAGCCGGTCACCGACTGACATTGACTCTTCCCTGCACATGTTTCTTTCTTCCTTTTCTTCGCATGTGCTGGGATTCTTCCTCTTCATCCAGTGGAGTAAAGGAATTTTTCATAGTCGTTTGAAAGAAGGAAGAAATGACCAAGAACGTGATGCCCTCCGCCGCCGATTTCGACGCCTGGACTCAGGAGGACGAGGAGAAGGCGCTTGAAGCGTCGGCCGAGCGGATGAAGGTGAAGCACCTCATCAAGGACGGCAGCGTATGGTTCCTCGCACCGCATGGCCACATTTACAAACTACCTCTGAATCTCAGCATCGATGATTTCGTGCGCTTGTCCGACCTGCAGTCCAACACGGAGCAGATTCAGACGTTGAAGGAGATTCTCGCGGCTTTTGCTGGCGAGGATGCGGCCAAGGAGCTGGCGAAGGAGCCGGCAATGGTCCCATTCAACATTTTGAACGATTACGGCGAGGTTTTGGCGAAGATCCAGGGCGTCGAATTGGGAAAATCGTCGGCTTCTGCCAGCTCCTCCAAGGAGACGCCGGCAATCGAATAAGAGCCGATTTCACGGCTCGCGGGTGGAGTCTGCAGGCCGATTTGGGCGGCAGACTCCGCTTCGCGGACGCGATCGCCTTGTGGGAAAACCTCTCGGCCGACCCGAGCACATATACGGGCATGACTGCGGTGCATATGGTGCTGCCGATGGATGCGACGGCCATCATCACCGCGATTCAGGCGGGCGGCACGTCGATTCTTGGTGACCTCGCGCCGGAAAAGGCGGGGAAGAAGCACGTCGAGGTGACCGATGAGGAACGTCGTGAGGCGTTGGAGTCGATGAGCAGCATCTTCGGCTTCAAAAAAACAAGTGAATAGAGGAGGCTGTCATGGCTGGCGGTAGCGAGCTGGGTTCCGCGCATGTGAGCATTTTCCCGCAGATGAATGCTTCCGCCAGAACGTGGCCAAGGAGACCGGCAAGGCAGTCTCCGACATGAAAAACTCCTTCACGAAGGGCTTCAATGGCGCGCAGCAGGGCAAGCAGATCGCAGCGCCTTCAAGTCCGGTTTCAATAGTGGCGCCGCCGAATTGAATTCCGAAGCTTTGAAGTCCTTCAAAAAAGACGTGGCTCAAGCCTCGCAAAAGAATACGGACGCCTTGCTGAAATTCAAGGCGGCTGGCGTGCAGGTGCAGGCCGCGCAGGAGAAACTGAACGCCGCCACACAGAAATATGGGGCTGATTCGACTCAGGCTCAGGCTGCGGCCATCAAACTGGAGCAGGCGCAAATCAAGCAAAAGGCGGCGGCTGACAATCTCAAGGCGGCGTCCGACAACCTCAAGACGGCGCAAGGACGGCTCAAGGACCTCGAAACGCAATTGGCGGCCGAATCCGACAAGTCCAAGAATGCGTTCAGCCGTCTGGCGTCCGGCTTCACCTCAACGGCCCAGCAGATCGTTGGCAAGATTCCAGGCGTGAACGCGGCGGTGCAGAAGATCAGTTCGACGGCTGGCGAGGTCACGTCCAACATCAAAAGCAAGTTCTCGGCTGCCTGGAATGCGCTGCCAGAGGGCGCGCGTAATGCCGCCGTCAAGGCCGGTAATGCGTTGCATTCCGGTTTGAGCAAGTCTTCCGGGTTCGCGTCGAAGGCCGTGAGTGGTATCGGCAAGGCGGCTAAGGGCATGGCCACCGTCGTGTCCGGCGCCGCTGCCGCCGCTGGCGGATATTTGGTGAATTTCGGCAAGCAGGCCGTGGATGCGGCGCTCAAGGCCGGTGAGGTGACCGCGAAATTCCAGCAGGTCGCCAAGAATAATAATTGGACGGATGAGGAGCAGAAGTCGCTGCTCAGCCTGAATAAGACGCTTGGACAGACCGGCGTCATATCCGGCGGCACATTGAAGGCCGCTCAGGCACAGCTCGGCACTTTCGCACTGACCGCCGATCAGGTCAAGACTTTGACGCCCGCTTTGGCCGACATGATCGCCAACAACAAGGGGTATAACGCGACCGCGCAGGATGGCGTGCAGATAGCCAACCTGCTCGGCAAGGTCATGACCGGCAGCGCAACCGCGCTGAGCAAATATGGCGTGACGATGACCGACGCGCAGAAGAAGGTCCTTCAGGAGGGTAGCGCGTCCGAGAAGGCCGCGATGGCCGCGAAGGTCCTGGAAGCGAATTTCGGCGGCATCAACAAGGCCCTGGCGGAGACCCCGCAAGGCAAGATGACCATCCTGCAGCATGAGATCGCTGGCTTGAAGACTTCGGTCGGCAATGATCTCATCCAGGCTTTCGGCGGTGTCGGTGGCGCGGTCATCAAGATGGTGCAGGCCGTCGAACCGCTCATCACCGCGTTTTTCGACAAGGTGGCCGCACTGGCGCAGAAGATTGGCCCGCCGCTTGAAAAAGTGTTCGGTGGTATCGCCGACAAGATCAGCAAAATCAATTTCAGCGGCTTCACGGGCCAATTGTCTGGCTTGTCCGGCCCTATCGCAGCCGTGACCGGCTTGCTGGGTGCGGCTGGTCTTGGTGGCGCGTTGAGCGGCTTGAGTGGCGTGCCGGTGATTGGCGGATTGCTGTCGAAGTTCGGTGGCGTCCTGTCTGGTCTTGGCGGGCCTATCACGCTGGTGATTGGCGCTCTGGCCGGCCTTATCGCCACGAGCCCGCAATTGCGCAGCGAATTCGGCACGATGCTGCAGAACGTTTTCGTCAGCTTGCAGCAGGCATTCCAAATGCTTCAGCCGTCGATTCAGACGCTCATGACGGCTTTGAGTCAATTGGCGGCAGCTGTCATGCCGGTAATCACCAATCTCGTCGGCCAGATAATCCCGCTGCTGACACCGATAATCTCCACGCTTGTGGGTGCTTTGGTGCCGGCCATTCAGGGCATTCTGACCGTGGTGACCACCGTCATTCAGGCGATAACTCCGGCCATCCAAGGAGTCCAGCCGGTTGTCACGGCGGTGGTCGCGGCCATCACGGCTGTGATTCAGGCGCTCATGCCGGTCATCTCGCAGATCAGCAGTCTCATCACCGACGTGGTGGCTGCCATCACGCCGGTGATTCAGGGCCTTGAGCCTTTGGTTACGACGGTGGTGCAGGCGATTACCAGCGTGATTCAGGCTTTGGTGCCGGTGATTCAAGCTCTCGCGCCATTGGTGTCCACCATCATTTCCGCGATCGTCGGCTTTATCAGCTCGACATTGCTGCCGACCATTCAAGCGATGCTGCCTTTCATCCAGGGCATCATCGGCGGCATCACGACGGTGGTCAAGGGCATCGTCAATGTCATCCAAGGCGTCATCAATCTGGTGACAGGCTGATTCATGGCAATTGGAGTCAGGCGTGGAATGGCTTTAGTCAAATTGTGCATGGTGTTGTGCAAGGCGTGCTCGGCTTTTTGGGTGGCATTGGCAGTGCGATTATCGGCATCTTCGCTGGTGCTGGCACGTGGCTGTGGAATGCCGGCGCGTCGATCATCAATGGTCTGCTCAATGGTCTGAGGGCGGCTTTCGGCAAAGTGAAGAGCTTTGTGAGTGGCATCGGCGATTGGATCGTCAAACATAAGGGCCCTTTGAGCTACGACAAGGTGATGCTTAAGCCTGCTGGTCAGGCGATCATGCAGGGCTTTGACAAGAGCCTTAAGGCTGGCTGGAAGGACGTGCAGCGCACTGTCAATGGCATGAATGCTCAGATTAATGGCGGGTTTGACGTGGATGCGTCGAAGTCTGGTCGGGCGAATGTCAGCAATGGCGGTGGCGGTGCCACGTATGTCACGCAGACGTTCAATTATCCCGCGATCGCTCCGACGAGCATTAGCACGCAGCAGCGATTGCAGACGGCGGCAATGCCGCAATGGTGACAAGTGGAAAGGGTGGTAGTCGATGATTCTCACGGATTATCTCATCAATGGCCAGGCCTTGACTGGTGAGCGTTCGAGTCTGATAGTCGGCACCACCCATTTCACGAGCATCAGCCCACGTATCAATTCCGTGACGGTCAACGGCAGGATGGTGTGATGCTTCCGGCTGGCCCACTGGCTTTCGACGTGCCGGAAATCACGCTGAAATTCATCACGAATGGGCCTGATGCGGATACTCTGATGCACCGCTTCTATCGCTTGTGCCGCTTGGCTTCCAAGCTGACTCGCGTGGAGCGCGACACGGTATCAGGCTGGACTCGACGCATGACCGCCAGCGCGGTATGCACGTCGTGCCAGCCGGACGGTGACGAGATTCCGTGGGATGACCACCGCGCGGCCACCGCCGTCTTCCAATTGCCTGACGTTTATTGGCAGGGGGAGCAGTGGCAGGAGCGCACCTTGGACGCGACTGGCGGGCGTCTCATGGCCGGTAGTGTCGCCAAGCCCAGTGCCAAGGGTTATTGGACACGGTGGGCTGGATTGCCGAACGCCTCGCCCTCGCAGCTGTTCGACACCATCCCAGAGGCTGGCTGTCCAATGCGCCAATCGGCACGCTGGTATTGCGCTTCGGTGCCGCAACCGCCGTCACGATCAGTGACCCGATAAGTGGCACGAATCTAATGTGGGGCGGCAAACGCGACGCCTCACGACCTTACCTTTTCGTCGATGCAGCCAATCGCAAGGCGTGGACGGCGGCCAACGCCGACGCTTGGTCGGGCGGCACGGATGCGTCGAATGGCATCGACTGGACCACGGAGCCACTGCAAGTGTGGCCTGACATTTCGTCCGGCGATTATCGCCTCGCAATCAAACAGACCGGCAGCACTGACAAGGTGACCTGCCGGTTTTTGCAATCCTGGGAGTGATTCATGGCAAAGTCTCTGCACGCGCGTCTTGTGGCCTATCGTCCATTCGGTGACCGACTCGGTGTGCTGGCCGAGCCGGTGAGCTTCAGCGCGTCCATGCTCCACAATGATGACGGTGCAATCAGCATCGAATACTCGCTGCTGTCCGGTGACGCTCAGGCTTTCGACCGCGAGCTTACGGACGGTCTCGAAGTGGCAGTGGAAGTCTCGGACGGTAGTGGCTTCAGGGAGCCGGATAATGCGCGATTCGTCATCACGGGCCGCTCCGGTAAGACGGATGACCGCACCAAGACCATCACCTATTCCGGTCAGTCGATTGGCTGGCTGCTGTCTAAGGCCGAAAACAACGACGCGAGCCATCTCATCGCCGATGGCGATAACAAGGGTAAAAGGCCTTTTATTCTTCCAATCCGGGCACGATTCTCAAGACCCTGCTTGACGAAAACCGGGCGCGTGGTGGCGTGGCCACTGGTCTGACCTTGGGCTTCGACACGGCCAAGGACTCGGCTGGCAGTAATTGGGCGAAGAAGTACACTCTGTACTATTCGCTCGGCACCGATTTGCAGACCATCCTGGACGCCCTGGTCAATGGTGGCGGCTGCGACTGGCGCACATCGGGCCGCGCCTTGAAGCTGTGGAATGCGGACAGTGCCGCCTTGAGCCGTGATTTGAGCAAGAGTGTCGTGCTGCAATTGGCGCGCGACATCAGCGAGGCGCCATTTGAGGAGTCCATCGCGGATCTGGCCAGCACCATCCTTGTCGAGGGTGACAATAATCTGCTCTTCCGCATGGACAATCCGGCTGCACCGACGCCTTGGGGCAAGTGGGAGTCCTACAGCTCGCAGGGCGCGTGTCCGACAAGGACACTGCCCAGGCATTCATGCAGATCACTTTGGATGACGCGGCCAGGGTGCGTGGCCAGTACACGCGCGATCTGGTGACCGCGAATGTGGATAATCTGCCGCTCATCGACTATCATGCGGGCGATTGGATCACCGCACCTACGTGGCCCACGGCGAGAAGGTGCGCGTGCAGGAAATCGACCTGTCCATGCGCCAGAATGAGGGTTTAAGCGCCTCCATCGCTCTGAATGATATCAAGTATGATCCTCGGTCAGGCAGGCGAAGAAGATCAAGGGCATTACCGGTGGCGCGGCATTGGCTGGCAGTGAGAGCGGAACCACCGTCTCCACTGACCATGACCATCGCGTGCCGAAAGCGCCGCTCGGCCTTGTGGTGCAACTGATGCGTATATCGGCAGCGACGGTTTCGCCCACGGCTTGGCCACCGCCATGTGGTCCGCAGTGACCGAAGCGACCAATGACACGGCCATTGAGATCAGCAATTATGCCATCGAGTGGCGCAAGCATGTGATGGTGCGCCGTGGCATTCGGCTGGCACGACCGATAAGACGCAGCTCGGCTTCGGTGGCTTGATTGTGGCACGCAAATCGAGGTGCGCGTCAGGGCCGTGCCACGTACAGCGACAAGCTTGGTGATTGGTCGGATATCGTGGTGGTCACCGTCGAATCCGACACCACGCCATGCTCAGTGCCCTCCAAGCCGACTGTCTCCTCCGAGCTGTGTGTGGTCACCATCCACTGGGACGGCAAGACCGCTGCTGGCGGCAGATGGAAGCCGACTTCGACCATATCGAGGTGGGCGAGGGCATCAATGCGGCTGGAATGCAGGTCATCAGCGCCACCCAGTCTGGTCAGGCGCTTACGTCATCACCGGTTTGACGGCTGGCTCACAGCACTCTTATGCGCTGCGCTCCGTGGACCATGCTGGCAATAAGTCTGACTGGTCTGCGATTGCCACTGTGACCGTGGCTTCCGCCGTCTCGCCTGATGAGTCAAGCAGATTCAAAAGGATTTGGCTGACAATCAGACGGCTTTGAAGGATAATTCTGCGAAGCTGACGCAGGCGCAGAAGGACATTGCGGCGAATCAGCAGGCGCAGGCCGCCACGTCGAAGGAGCTTGAGTCGGCTAAGGCTGATATCGAGGCGAATCAGTCGGCCATCGGCACGGCCAACGCCACGCTGAAGGACAATACCTCCAAGATTGCGCAGGCTCAAAAGGACATCCAAGCCAACAAGACTGGCCTTGACGCGGCGTCCAAGACGCTGGCGCAGGCCAAGACCGATTTGTCGCAGGCGCAGAAGGACATTGCCCAGACCAAGACCGACCTGACCACCGCGAACGGGGAGATCTCGAAGGCTAAGGAGTCGGCGGCTCAGGCGTATGCCGAAGCCCACTCAAAGAATCACACTTTCCGTGGGCCTGACATGCCGAAGGACAATCTGATTGTCGGCGATTTGTGGCTCAAGACGCAGAAGTATTGGACGCGCTGGAAAGGGGAGAAGAACGCAAGCCCATCAATGCTTGCCGACTTCTACACCTACTGGACGGGCGAAGCTAATAATTCTCCTTCCGTGCTCGTGCCGCTGTCGGATCGCGTGATTGAGACGCTTGTCTGGGATGGTGCCGCGTGGAACCACATGGCTATGCCGACGTGGAGAAGAACGCGAACGAGATCGCTCAGGCGAAGTCCGACATCGCGGATAACGCCGCGAAGACCACCGACGCGAGGAAGGCTGCTGAGAATGCCGCTGCCGCCGCGAAGACGGCTCAAGGCACCGCCGACACGGCGAATGGTGCGGCCAAGACGGCTCAGGATACCGCCAATGCGGCTCAGACTGCTGCGAAGAGTGCTACCGCGACTGCCGGTCAGGCAAAGGATGCAGCATCGGCTGCCCAGACCGCTGCCGAGAGCGCGAAGAAGACCGCTGGCAATGCGGAGACGCTGGCCAACACGGCCAACGAATCCGCGAAAGCCGCCAAATCCGACGCTTCCGCCGCCAAGACGGATGCGGCCAATGCCAAGACCACCGCCGCAAATGCGTCCAGTGTGGCGACACAAGCCAAGGCCACGG
>ENA-OQHA01000640-OQHA01000640.1-human-gut-metagenome-genome-assembly--contig:-NODE-640-length-16605-cov-2.095157_pt1 | contig 16605 bp, 19 predicted proteins | sample MGYA00242558_ERZ504707 | MGnify/ENA primary metagenome ERZ504707 (study PRJEB26092, sample SAMD00036197) | human gut metagenome | host: Homo sapiens | study: EMG produced TPA metagenomics assembly of...
CTCACATCACCACCGTAACACTTGGCTGTTACATCCTTACGTACTGCTTTAATCGTTTCACGAGCAATAATCTTAGCACCGATAGCTGCCTGAATGGCTATTTCAAACTGCTGACGGGGAATCAGCTCCTTCAGTTTCTCGCACATGCGACGTCCCAAATCGTATGCATTATCAAAATGAGTTAGGGTAGAAAGTGCATCTACAGATTCACCGTTCAACAGGATATCCAGTTTAACAAGTTTCGAAGGACGGAAGCCCGACTGATGATAATCAAAAGAAGCATATCCCTTCGATATACTCTTCAGCTTATCGTAAAAATCTATCACAATTTCACCCAACGGCATTTTATAGTGAAGCTCTACACGATTACCCGAAATATAATCCTGACGAACCAGCTCACCACGCTTACCCAAACACAATGTCATAATCGAGCCAATATAATCGGTAGCAGTAATGATGGACGCATCGATATAAGGCTCTTCGATATGATCGATAAGAGTCGGATCGGGCATGCCACCAGGATTATGTACCTCCTGCACATTTCCCTGCTTATCGTACACCATATATGACACGTTGGGAACAGTCGTGATGACATTCATATCAAACTCACGGTCCAGACGTTCCTGAACAATTTCCATATGGAGCAATCCCAAGAATCCGCATCGGAAGCCGAATCCCAATGCCAATGATGATTCCGGCTGAAAGTAAGTGAGCATCATTCAGCTGAAGTTTCTCCAACGATGCACGCAGATTCTCATAATCCTCAGCCTCTATCGGATAGACACCGGCAAAGACCATAGGCTTAACCTCTTCAAAACCATCGATAGCTTTATCACAAGGACGAGAAATATGAGTAATCGTATCGCCGACCTTAACTTCTTTCGAAGTTTTGATACCGGATATGATATAACCAACATCACCGGTACGAAGCTCCTTACGAGGAACCATATCCATTTTCAACACTCCAACCTCATCGGCATCGTATTCTTTTCCAGTATTGAAGAATTTAACTTTATCACCGGTACGGATCACTCCGTTTACTACCTTAAAATACGCAATGATACCTCTAAACGAATTGAATACAGAGTCGAAAATCAAAGCTTGCAAAGGTGCTTCTTCATCTCCCACCGGGCATGGAATCCGTTCGACTACCGCCTGAAGAATCTCTTCTACGCCCATGCCGGTTTTTCCAGATGCACGGATAATATCTTCACGCTTACACCCCAACAAGTCGATAATTTCATCTTCCACTTCTTCCGGCATAGCACTCGCCATATCACACTTATTCATTACCGGAATAATCTCCAGGTCATGTTCCAGTGCCATATAAAGATTAGAAATGGTCTGTGCCTGCACTCCTTGCGAAGCATCTACTACCAATAAAGCTCCTTCACATGCAGCGATAGAACGAGATACCTCGTAAGAAAAATCGACGTGCCCCGGAGTATCAATCAGATTCAGTATATATTTTTCACCTTTATAGGTATACTCCATCTGAATAGCATGACTTTTGATAGTTATACCACGCTCGCGCTCCAAATCCATGTCGTCCAACATCTGTCCTTCTGTGACCTTCACTGTCTGAGTATACTCCAGAAGGCGGTCTGCAGTGTAGACTTCCGTGGTCGATATGGGCAATAAATACAAAAATTACGTATATTCTTCATTTCTTACTTTTATTATTTTCTGATTCTTCCGGCAGCGTAACATTATTTACGCCATGCAAAGATAGCGAAAATTGAATAAGGCACAAAAAATCATCCTTTATTAGAAGACAGATTGAGCGCAATCTCGAAAATTACTCTATTTTGCACCGATTTTTATTATAAGACTCACAATATGATTACACTCGATTTGGCATCTACCACTTTTTGCTGGTTGCAGTCTGTGGCATACTTTGTGCGATTCAGTTATGTTACGTTTTTGGAATCTACAACCGCATACATCGGCATTTCAAAAAAAAGAATGAAGCTGCCGGAACAGAACTTCCACCACTATCAGTTATTATCGTGACCAAAGACTCCGGAAGTGCATTAACCAAAAACCTTCCTGCCATTCTCGAACAAGATTATCCGGAATTTGAGGTAATTGTCATCAATGACAAGTCGGCTGGAGAAGATGAAAACATCCTGAAGTTATTATCCGACAAATACAATAATCTGTATCACACCTTCATTCCGGAAACTGCCCGCTACGTCAGTCGGAAAAAGCTGGGCATCGCAATGGGAATACGTGCCAGCCGTTATGAATGGCTTGTAGTTACAGAACCTTATTGCTGTCCTGTCAGCCGGAACTGGCTGAGAAGACTGGCCGAACAAATGACTCCAAATACAGATATCGTACTAGGATACAGCAATTATCTACCCAAAAAGGATGGTTTGCCCGACGAATCACAACCGATTCCTTTTTCCATTCACTCCGGTATTTAGGTATGGCCTTAGCAGGCAATCCGTATATGGGTATAGGACGTAACCTAGCTTACCGAAAAAGTTTGTATGAAAAGCATAAGGGTTTTGCAGATCATCTGCAACTGCAACGAGGAGAAGATGACTTATTCATCAATGCAGTTGCAAACAAATACAACACTCGTGTAGCTTCAGGAGAAGACAGCATTGTCCGTATGCCGGTTCCTCCTTACAAGCGTATCTGGTTTGAAGAAAAAATGAATGCGATGGTTACCGGACACTATTATCAGGCATGGCAAGGTTCATCAATGCTATCGACACATGGACCTGCGGACTATTTCATCTAGCTACAATTTCGGCTTTGGCATTCAGTATTATAGAACAACAATGGATCGGTATGGGCCTCATCGTCTTGTTTTGGCTAATCCGTTTTATTTCGACTATGACTGTCTTTCACCATACGAGCCGCGATCTGAATGAAAACCTATGTTGTATTTTCCCATTGTTTGACATTCTTCGTCCATTATGGAGTCTGGTACGGCAAATGCAATATCTGCTACGCAAAAAGAAAGACTTCCTAAGAAAATAAAGAAAGAATACATAAAGAATTAGATTATCATCTATTGAACAGCTCGAAGGTAAATTTACATCCCACAGATGTGAATTTACCTTTTTCATTTCCCACGAATACCCCAAAATCAAACAGATGTGTACCTATTCCATAACCTAATTCCAGATAGGGATTCAAATGAGGCATGAACAAGATACCTGCATAAACTCTTTCCTTTTGAATAAACGACAGCAACCGACTTACAGGATATAATAATAAAAAAGGAGTTTCATATGTCATATTTCCACGGAAATAATGACGTGATGCATTATACCAACGTCCATCCAGCATCTGAAATGTACCTCCGATATCATCATTCCATCCTTGAGGCAAATTGCGATTGGCAAAATTCACATAATCCACAAAATACATATCATTCTGATTTGTGAAAAAACCTCCACCCAGATGATAAGCAATCGTATGCAGGTCACGAACACGTATCTTTTGCTCCGCTGAGAATTCAAAACGTTCATATTCCCCTGAATTCTTCATTATCTTTATTCCACGTTCATAATCTATAAGGAAAGTAGGATAACTCGAGCCAACATTCACCTTTCGATTTCCGTTTATATAATAGTGCATACCCGGTGTCCATTCAACACGCAATCGAGGAGCAAAACTGTTATACTTCAAACGTACCCGGCTTGCCACTTCCGGAGTACTTTCTGCTGCATAACGCCAGTGCATGGCCACACCCGTCCATAAAGTCAGTCCGTTTATAATCTCAATATTATGAGAAATATTCAGATATACATCCTTAAAGTAATCCAGTTCAAGCCCGTCAAAGCTAAACAGACTGTCCGGCATTTCCTTCAGTTGGTCGAGCACCAAACTACTATAGATACGGTTACCGTTTCCTACATTTACAGAAACAGATCCATGTTTCATAGGGTTGTAAACATATTCTGCATCCATTTTAGCATAAAGCTCTTTCTTCGTAAAATTATAACCGATCTGAGGTACGATGTGCAATAATCTCCCATCGTGGAAGAGTTTATTATATTTAAACTCCTGACGATACGAAATTCCATTGCGATGGCTATAACTTACGAGCAAAGGGTTTATTAAAGGAGAGCATGTAATGTTACCAACTTTAGATATATCAATATCATAACTACTGATCAAGGCATCTCCCAACTGTCCGATATACACCAGGTTTTTCTTAAATTTAGTTTCTACTCTTTGCAAGGTATCTCCCTGTTCCTTGCGGCGACGCTCATCGAAAGACAAATATAAACTGTCTTCCCAATCGGTAAGAGGCAAAGGACGAATACGGGCAAACGAATCACGATCCTGAACCAAACGTGTGGTATCACAAGTTAACGTGTAAGAATTAGACAAATTATATTTATGCCGTTTCTTCAGCAGTACATCCATTTCTTCTTTTTTCTTAAAAATAACCTCATCATACTTTAGCCAGCCCGTATAATTCATTTCCAGGTTATTACGCAAAAACTTAAAAACGATATCCAAATTTATCAGCTGAGGAAGATACTTTGTTTTTTCCGTTTCCCCCATACGCATTGCCACATGAAAGCGAATCAGGTCGTACGCTCCATGAAAATTCAGATAACGTATCGTCCAGTCATTCGTAGTTATCCAAAAAAATCCCTCAAGCAACTGGGTACTACGATAACGGGGTATTACACGTATTTTATAAACTTCTCCCTCCTTCCAGTAATCGATCGAATCAAGCAGATAATAATAATGTACACTAGACTGTTCGTTAAGTGGTGAAAGAACTTTGTCTTCCATCAACGAAGGAGCATAAATATTAAACTTAACAAAATCCATTATATCAAAAAACGGCTGTTACCTCCCGTAAAAGTTGTAGAAACAGCACGAATCTTCCGGTCGTATATATGAGGAGCCGTATAATGTAATTCGCTGATAGACTCATGTATATAGTCATTTACTCCCTTCTCAAAACGAAACATAGAAGGAACATACTTGATGATTCTATTTTGCTTATGAATCTGCAACCGACCTTTCAGGTACAAATCGGCTTTATACTCTCCCACCTCTTGAGCATAGACTGATGCCGAATGAAAAATATGGGAAAGTACAGAATCGGTAACATGTGGTTTGGAAAGATAAGACGGCATATTATCCCCTCCCCTTGCTTCAGTGGCAAAACTTAAAGCAAGAAGGTACATTAACAATCGGAATATAATATGATATATATTTCTTAATTTTCCCATAAACAGAAGCAAATATATAACAAATCCATATGTACACACGACATTTTTCAAGGATAAAATTAAGTTTTTAAATTTTTCTTCCTACCTTTGTGCTACAAAACATGGTTTTATAGCAGTTATGGTCAAGAAGGAATTAACAGAAGCCGAGATTGCCGAAAGTATCCCTGATTTGTGGCAGCCTCTTACCGAATCGCAACGTGAATTACTTGCGCAAAATTTTACAATACAGAAATATAAAAAAAACGAAACAATCTACTGTGAAGGAGAAAACTCCCATGCAACCTGATGTGCCTGCTCAGCGGCAAAGTAAGATATACAAGGATGGTGTAGGCGGACGCAGTCAGATTATTCGTGTCATAAAGAATAAAGAATACTTTGCTTATCGTGCTTACTTTGCAGAGGAAAACTTTGTAACAGCAGCAGCGGCATTCGAGCCATGTACAATGTGTCTGATACCCATGCCTGTCATTATCAAGTTAATTCAGGAAAATGCAGATCTGGCAATGTTCTTTATTCGCCAATTATCAAAAGATTTGGGTATTTCGGATGAACGTACGGTAAACCTGACTCAAAAACACATTCGAGGACGTCTTGCCGAATCACTTCTGTTCCTTAAAGATACTTATGGAGTGGAAGAAGATCAATGCACACTTAGCATTTATTTGTCAAGAGAAGATTTGGCTAACTTATCCAATATGACTACTTCGAATGCTATTCGTACCTTATCTAATTTCGCAACAGAAAAACTGATTATTATTGACGGACGTAAGATAAAGCTAATTGATGAAGAACGTCTGAAGAAAATCAGCAAAATAGGATAGTCTCATACCAAGACATATAAAATGATCCTGATATTTAGTGAAAGTCAATAACCTTCTTTAAAATATCAGGACATTTTTTATATGGTTACTGTAAAAATACCCTTATTCGAATCTTACGGATTTAGCCGGATGAATACGACTGACAAGATAGGAAGGTCCTACCAACATTAAAACAGAAACTATCAATGTACAGATATTCAACAACAGCCAGACTCCTATATTCAGCTCAACAGGAACAGAATCGACATAATATGTCGCCGGATCTAGTTTTACGATTTTGAAGTAATACTGTAGAATACAGAAAGAAAGAGCGACAATATTTCCCCACAGCATACCTTTTCTGATAAGAAGTACGGAGAACGAAAGAAAAATCTTTCGGACAGCAGTATTATCAGCTCCCAATGCTTTCAGCACCCCTATCATATTTGTACGTTCCAATATAATAATCAGCAGTCCGGAAATCATAGTAAATCCTGCAACACCAACCATCAGAATCAGAATAACCCACACATTAACATCAAGCAAATCCAACCATGCAAATATCTGAGGATATACTTCTTCTACTGTACGCGAATAATACATATTGCCGTATCGATCACTCTTTTCATCAAACAAACCACGTATATTATCGTTGACCTGCTCGAGTAATGCATAATCACTGACTTCAATCTCCAATCCTCCCACCTGGTCTTTTTCCCAATTATTCAGACGAACGACTGTATATAAATCCGTTATCAAAAACAAATCGTCATAGGCAGAAAAATTTGTTTGATAAATACCAGAAACAGTAAGTCGACGAGCACGAATATTGTTCTCCAGATAATAAGTATACAGATTATCCCCAACCTTTAAAGACAAACGGTCGGCAATGGTTCTCGATACAAGAACTTTATTGCTGGCTATCGAATCTGTAAATGCTGGAATTTCTCCCTCAAGAAGATGGTTTTGCAAAAAAGTCATATCATACTCCTGAGCTATACCTTTCAGAAGCATTCCCTGAAAATTATCAGCAGTCATAATCATCCCCGGCTTACTGGCATAACGCTGTACATGGCTCACAGAAGGTAAGCTTCTTAACACTTGCATCACACTGTCTCCTCCGGCAACCGGAGTTGTCTGGTATGCCTGAGCCTCATCCATACTAGTAACAAGAATGTCCGAACTAAGACCGATAACCTTATCGCGTACCTGATGCTTAAAACCAATGACAACCGCCACCGAGATGATCATTACAGCCAGCCCAATAGCAAATTCCAGCCATCGCAATACGTATGGCTGGCTTTGAAACTTCCTTTCCGCCTTCATTATCTTTATAGATACGGCGTGCAATAAAAAGCTTCCAGTTCATATCATTCGTCTACGTGTCCGGGATATGCTTCAAGGGCTTTACGCAACACAAACAAAGCACGCGCCAGGTCTTCTTTTTTCAGAACATATGCAACACGTACCTCATTGCGACCTGCACCCGGAGTCGTGTAAAAGCCTGCTGCAGGAGCCATCATTACAGTTTCTCCTTCATAATTAAAATCGCTTAAACACCATGCGCAGAACTTTTCCGCATCGTCAACCGGAAGTTTTGCCACGGTATAGAAAGCCCCCATAGGAATAGGTGAATATACTCCTGGAATACGGTTCAAGCCATCAATCAGACATTTTCTACGCTCTACATACTCATCATACATTTCACGAGAATACTCTTCCGGTTCATCAAGCGAAGCCTCTGCCGCAATCTGCCCAATCAAAGGAGGACTTAAACGTGCCTGACAGAATTTCATAACAGCTTTACGGACTTCTTCATTCTTGGTTATCAGAGCACCGATACGGATTCCACATTCAGAATAACGCTTAGAAACAGAATCAATCAAGACAACATTCTTTTCGATTCCTTCTAAATGACATGCTGAAATATATGGAGAACCTGTATAAATAAATTCGCGATAAACTTCATCAGAAAACAAGAATAAATCGTACTTCTTAACCAAATCGCGAATCTGATTCATTTCCCGACGAGTATACAAATAACCAGTCGGATTATTGGGATTACAAATCAAAATACCTTTGGTTCGTTCGTTTATCAATTCTTCAAACTTTTCTACCTTAGGCAAAGAAAAACCTTCTTCAATCGTCGTTGTTACTGTACGAATTATAGCTCCTGCCGAAATAGCAAATGCCATATAGTTAGCATATGCGGGTTCGGGCACAATAATTTCATCACCCGGATTCAGACAACTCATAAAAGCGAACAAAACAGCTTCAGATCCTCCGGTAGTAATAATAATATCATCAGCATCAAGGTTTATATCGTATTTTTTATAATAGCCCACCAGTTTTTCACGATAGCTACGATAACCTTGACTGGGACTATATTCGAGAACTGTACGGTCTATATTACGAATCGCATCGAGGGCCGCTCGAGGTGTAGGCAGGTCTGGCTGACCAATATTCAGATGATATACATGAATTCCTCTTCCTTTTGCAGCTTCAGCCAAAGGAGCCAGCTTACGAATAGGTGACTCTGGCATTTCGTTTCCTCTAATGGATATTTGTGGCATAAATAAACAATTTGATTTTAATGTGGCTACAAATATAACCCGAAAGAACAAAATGCACAACATTTCTTATAAAATAAATCCAAAGACGTATTGAGTGAAAAGACTAAACAAGGCTCTAACTACTATCAAAAACATAAAAACTTCACACAACTTCAGAGAGCCAAAAAGAAAAAAATGTTATATTCGTAAATGTTAACCATTACATATAGAGCTATGAATTTATACCTTATTATATTCACATCCGGAAGTTATAAAATGGAGCAAATTTATCAAAGCCATAAAGAATTGTTCATGGCTTTAGAAAAGCATTTTACCCTCCATTTAGTAAACTATAAAGAAGTAGAAAGTATTCCAGCCAATGCATATAAAATGGCATTTATAGCAAGCGGAGGTGTAGAAGATTGTGTCATCAGAAATTTCAGTATACTTCCCTACCTATTACACTACTCTCTGACGGATTGAACAACTCGCTTGCTGCCGCTCTGGAAATAGCAGCCTGTGTACGCAATAAGGACATGAAAGTACGCATTATCCATGGCCATACAAGCGATATGGCAAAACAAGTATTATTACACCACAAAGCTTTTGCAGCCAAACGTTCGTTAAAAGGTAAACGTATCGGAGTCATTGGAACTCCGGCTTCATGGCTGGTAGCCAGCCATGTGGACTATTTATTGGCAAGTCAACGATGGGGAGTAAACTATATAGACATACCTCTTCAGGAAGTCTACAAACGGTTCTATGAAATCACAGATGATGAAATCGGACTTGAAGCTTCTATCTTTGCCAACAAAGCAAAAGCATGTCAGGATGCTACAGCCGAAGATCTTTTAAAGGCCATGCGTTTATACAAAGCCATCAAACAGCTATGTGTATCAGAGCAACTAGATGCAATAGCCTTATCTTGTTTTGCCCTTGTAAAACAATTGAATACCACAGGATGTCTGGCACTATCCTTATTAAATAATGAAGGAATACCGGCCGGTTGCGAAGGTGATTTACAAGCTATCATGACCATGCTGATGGCTAAGGCCGTAACCGGACAACCCTCATTTATGGGAAATCCATCATTTATCGACGTCAAACGCAACGAGCTTCTGTTAGCCCACTGCTCTATTGCGACTAAAATGGTTAATGAATTTATCATACGCGACCATTTTGAGACCCAAAGCGGAATTGCTATACAAGGACTGATGCACGAAGGAGATGTAACAATTTTCAAGTGTGGTAGTGAATGTCTGGACGAATATTATCTGGCAGAAGGTTATATGACTGAAAATACAAATCTTTCAACATCCTGCCGTACACAATTAAAAATCAAGCTAAACAAGCCTGTCAGCTACTTCCTGACCAATCCGTTGGGCAACCACCATATTCTGCTTCAGGGAAGCCATGCCGATGAGATACAAGAGTTCATGCAACAGAATCGGTGCAAGCTACGCGAATGAACAAATAAATTATCAGTGTAAGAGTTTTTATTAAAATTTTAGTGTACATTTGCATGAACATTGTCAAACTAACACAGAAAGAAATTCATTATGATGCATAATTGGTTCGAATGTAAAATCCGCTACGAAAAAGTTGCGGAGAACGGCATGAACAAAAAAGTAACAGAACCTTATCTGGTAGATGCACTCAGTTTTACAGAAGCTGAATCACGCATCATCGAAGAAATAACCCCATTCATCAGCGGAGAATTTACGGTAGCAGACATTAAACGAGCTAACTATAGTGAACTATTCCCATGTGAAGAAGATGCAGCCGACCGCTGGTTTAAATGCAAACTGTATTTCATTACACTCGATGAAAAAAGCGGCGCTGAAAAGAAAACAGCAACAAACGTACTGGTACAAGCTTCCGACTTACGGGATGCTGTAAAAAAGCTGGATGAAGGAATGAAAGGCACAATGGCCGATTACGTCATTGCTTCGATTGCAGAAACAGCAATTATGGATGTATATCCCTATTCTGCCGAACCAGACGTTAAGCCGGAATTTCCAGATGCCGATAAAAGATAAGACTGAAAAAAACAACAATCAGAAATGGATATTCAAGCTAATTTAAAGGAAGTAATAGCGGAACTACCGACAAATGTACGCCTTGTAGCTGTATCAAAGTTCCATCCTGCCGAAGCTATCGAAGCTGCATATTCGGCAGGTCAACGCATTTTTGGCGAAAGCAAAGAACAAGAGCTATCCGGCAAGCATGAACAATTACCGAAAGATATTGAATGGCATTTTATCGGACACTTACAAACCAACAAAGTAAAATACATTGCACCCTACATCGCAATGATACATGCCGCCGATTCCTATAAATTACTGGTTGAGATAAATAAGCAGGCTGCCAAGCACGAACGCACTATTCCCTGCTTACTCGAAATTCACATAGCACAGGAAGAAAGCAAATATGGCTTTACATTCGACAGTTGTCGGGAAATGCTTCGTACAGGAGAATGGAAAAATCTGAACAATATCTGTATCGCAGGTGTTATGGGTATGGCGACGAATACTGAAGACGAAACAGAAATTGCCAACGAATTTCATTCTCTAAAAGTATTTTTTGATGAGCTGAAACAAGAATTCTTTTCCGATCGCCCTGAATTTAAAGAAATCTCTATGGGAATGTCACACGACTACCCGATAGCCGTAAAAGAAGGAAGTACAATGGTACGCGTAGGGAGCAAAATTTTTGGAGACAGAAACTATTAAAATCTAACTAATATGGCACAACTAAAAACAACTTCGCAGGATTAGCACTTGAGAACCCTATTATTATCAGTAGTTCGGGACTTACTAACAGTGCTGAAAAAATAAAAAAACTAGAAGAAGCCGGCGCTGGAGCTGTTGTTCTGAAATCAGTTTTTGAAGAACAAATCAGCATGCAAGCAGGATCAATGCAGGGCTATGGTTCACCAGAAGCAGACGACTATTTGGGAGCTTACGTACGTTCTCATGCGCTTAACGAACATATCAGTTTAATAGAAGAAACAAAAAAAATATGTCACATTCCTGTTATAGCTAGCATCAACTGTTACAGTGACAGCGAATGGGTAGATTTTGCTATAATGATGGAAAAGCAGGAGCAGATGCTCTGGAAATTAATATCCTATCTCTACAGACAGATAAGGATTACACTCCGGGCAGTTTCGAACAACGTCATATAGACATTCTCTGCCACATCAAGAAAGTAGTAAAAATCCCTGTAATCATGAAATTGGGAAGCAACCTTACAAATCCGGTTGCATTGATTAATCAGCTTTATGCTAACGGAGCTGCAGCTGTAGTTCTATTCAACCGTTTTTATCAGACTGATATAAACATCGACACCATGGCCTTCACCAGTGCCAATGTAATGAGTACTCCTAATGAACTGCCCGACCGTCTGCGCTGGACAGCTATTGCTTCAGCAGCTGTTCCACGTTTGGATTACGCTGTTTCGGGTGGCGTACATTGCGGCAAAGGAGTTATTAAATCTATTTTGGCTGGCGCAGCTGCTGTTGAAGTATGCAGTGTAATTTATCAATATGGTGCAAAAGAAATAGAGAATATGAAAAAAGAACTAAGTGAATGGATGGACGAAAAAGGTTATGAAAGCCTGTCACAATTCAAAGGCAAGATGAACGCAGAATCAGCTGGCGAAATCAATCCATTCGAACGCACTCAGTTCATGAGATATTATAGTAACAGAGAAGAATAAGAATATCGTTGCGAATTAAAAACGAATCCGGCGGACTTAGATATTTAAGTTCACCGGATTTTTATATCCTTATCTGTATAACTTTCCTCCGCAAAAGATAAAAGTTCCAGATAGAAACAGGATCTACTTATTGCTATCACAGTATCTAGAACATTAAAAAGATACTCTCAAATGTTTTTTTCAGTAAAACATGTTACTTTTGTGATATATCTGCGTCTAAATATATAAAAGACACCAAAACTTAATTTTATGAAAACATTTACATTTGCAGCCTCATTGGCTATAGCACTGACACTGATTACTTCCGAAAGTTGTTCTTTTGCTATAGGAAATACACCTATTAAACCAAGCAAAAAATACGTAACCAAAAAGGTAGAAATCAAGAATATTAATTCTATCAGCGCTTCAACTTCAGTAGACGTTGTATACACACAATCGCAAGGAAAAGCCTATGCAGAAGTATATGCGCCCGACAATATTATTCCATACATAAAAGTCCAGCAAAGTGGAAATAAGCTAAAAGTAAACTATGATTTTCCAAAAGGGAAATCATTATCCATACAAGGAAAATATGTATGTGAAGTAAGAGTTTTTGCACCGGAAGTAACAGACTTTTCGACCTCCAGTTCCTCCGACATCAAATTTGCCAACGGACTAAAGACTCATAAAGATGTCACTCTCAACACATCGAGCAGTGGAGATATCGATGCAACAAACATTACTTGCAGCAATCTGAAAATGAGCACTTCCAGCAGTGGAGATATCACAATAGATAATATCACATGCCATATGCTTAGCCTTTCAACCAGCAGCAGTGGAGATATGAAAATTAACACAGCCCGGTGTAACGAAACTGACATTAAGTCGAGCTCATCAGGTGACTGCGAGATAGAATCACTATCATGCAGAGGTACAGTAAAAGCAACAACTAGCTCTTCCGGTGACATCAGCTTATCTGGAAAATGTGAGGATGCTAATTATTCTGCACAATCAGGAGGAAATATTTATGCCAAAAGTCTGAAATCGAAGAATGTAACAGCCTCAGCCACTTCTGGAGGAGATATTGAATGTTATGCCAGTGACAGACTTTCTACTCATACAAGCAGTGGAGGTGACATCCGGTATGCCGGAAATCCGAGAAGCATAGAAGGGAAGTCGGATAATGTATCCAAACTTTAAAAAAGTAAACGATTAGAATCTCCTCCTCTATCTTCCACAAGAAAGATGCTGAAAATCAAGTATTCTATCTAAATCAAGAATCATTTTCAGCATCTTTTTTCTTTTCAGACTCAGTCATATCATACTCCTACCCAAATCTTTCATCAGCCAAACACTGCATACTTCTTCAGATAAAGATAGCAAACAGCATAACTCCAATAAATAATCAGAATATTTCACCACATAAAGTGCAAAGAATGAAACAGTATGAAGCTGTTTAATTTGGAATACTAAGAATTAAACAATATCTTTGCACAATAAGGCACATTTTGTGCACTACTAAATTTTTACATTTTATGGAAAAAAGTTTTATTGCCTTTGTAGAAGAAAGCATCAAGAAACACTGGGATCTGGATGCATTGACTGATTATAAAGGTGCAACCTTACAATATAAAGATGTTGCCCGCAAAATAGAAAAGTTACATATCCTACTTGCAGAAAGCGGAATCAAACCGGGTGACAAAGTAGCTGTCTGTGGACGAAACAGCTCACACTGGGGAGTGGCCTTTCTTGCATAGTGACTTATGGAGCAGTAGCCGTACCTATCTTGCATGAATTTAAAGCAGACAATATCCACAATATAGTCAATCACTCAGAAGCACGCTTACTCTTTGTGGGCGATGTAGTATGGGAGTCACTAAACGAAGCAGAAATGCCTCTGCTGGAAGGTATCATCCTCATGACTGACTTTACGCTATTGGTATGCCGCAGCAAACAGCTGGAATATGCTCGCGAACATCTGAATGAACTTTTCGGCAAGAAATTTCCTCGTAATTTCCGCCGTGAACATGTATCATACCGCCGCGACAATCCGGAGGAACTGGCTGTAATAAACTATACTTCGGGAACTACAAGTTTTTCGAAAGGAGTTATGCTTCCCTATCGTTCACTGTGGCTAATACTCAGTTTGCTTTCGATGTACTGACATTAAAGCCTGGCGACAGAATTGTTTCCATGCTGCCAATGGCACATATGTACGGTCTGGCATTCGAGTTTTTATATGAGGTTGCTTGTGGATGTCATGTATTCTTTCTCACTCGTATGCCTAGTCCCAAAATCATTTTCCAGGCATTTGCTGATGTTAAGCCGCATATTGTTATTGCCGTACCACTGATAATAGAAAAAATTATTAAGAAGAACGTACTGCCTAAACTGGAAACACTCAAGATGAAAGTCTTACTGAAGGTTTCCATTATCAACGACAAGATAAAAGCAGCTGTCCGTGAACAGATGATTCAAGGGTTTGGAGGTAATTTTTACGAAGTTATTATCGGTGGAGCTGCTTTCAATCAGGAAGTAGAAAAATTACTTAAAAGCATTGATTTTCCTTATACCGTAGGTTACGGAATGACTGAATGTGGTCCGATTATCTGCTATGAAGACTGGAAACGTTTCAAACCGGGTTCTTGCGGAAAAGCAGCACCTCGTATGGAAGTACGTATCGACAGTCCCGACCCACAAAATATAGTAGGAGAAATTCTAACACGTGGCGATAATGTTATGTTGGGATATTACAAAAATCCTGAAGCGACAGCACAAATTCTCGATGCTGATGGCTGGTTGCACACGGGAGACCTGGGTGTAATGGATGAAGAAGGTAACGTAACCATCAAAGGAAGAAGCAAAAACATGCTTCTCGGTCCTTCCGGCCAAAATATCTATCCAGAAGAGATAGAAGAAAAGTTGAATAACTTACCATTTGTCGCAGAGTGTATCGTTATCCAGCAAAACGATAATAAACTCGTTGCCCTGATTTATCCTGATTTTGAAGATGCATATTCGCAGGGTATGAGCGACAGCGACATAGAAGCAGCAATGGAAGAAAATCGCACAACGCTAAATGCAGAGCTTCCAGCTTATTCACAAATTTCACGAATAAAAATCTATCCTGAAGAATTCGAAAAGACTCCGAAAAAGAGTATCAAGCGATTCCTTTATCAGGATGTAAAATAAAAACTGATGAAACTTAACACCAAATTTATAAGCATGTTCCTGTCAGGTTGTCTGCTGGCAGGAACAATGCCTTTTTATGCTCAAACACGCTCCAACAAAGGATTGAAAAAAGGAGTAAATCTAGCAGCTAATATCACAAATAAGAAGAAAGAGCCTCCACGAACCTATCTGAATCTTGGCCTCATAAGCAATTATAGTTGCCTGAATGGTGTAGGCATCAATGCAATTTCCAGTATAACTCATTATCATTCCATAGGATTTCAAGTAGCAGGAATAACCAATGTTACAGGATTAAACGCGTCAGGATTTCAATTATCAGGTATAGCTAATGTAACCGGAAAAGACACAAAAGGAATTACACTTGCCGGACTGATGAATGTAACAGGAAATTCCTCATCAGGAATCGCAGTATCTGCTATTGGAAACGTTGCCGGACTAGATGCAAAAGGTATTTTATAGGTGGACTGGTAACCATTGCAGGCAGAAATAGCTCAGGAGTACATTTTGCAGGACTCGCCAATGTTACAAAGAAAACACAAAAAGGTGTCTTTATAGGTGGTTTAATGAATGTAAGCGGAGAAGCCCTGAAAGGAGTACAGCTTACCAGTTACTGAACGTTGCCGGAACTCAGAACAAAGGTCTGCAACTTGCTGCATTAGGAAATATAGCTGTGGATAATCGAGGAATGCAATTGGGTATCACAAACTATGGAGAACAGAACAACGGTTTGCAGACAGGTCTGGCAAATGTAGCTGCCAAAACTGCAAAAGGTTTGCAACTGGGTATTGTAAATATCAGTCAAGATAGTACAGCACATCAAATAGGCTGTATCAACATTACTCCCCATACAAAATACCAGATGATTATCTCGGGAGGCAATCTCAACAAGGTAAATCTGGCTATACGTTTTAAAAATCGACATACATATACAGAACTTGGAGGCGGAGCATTTTACTTAAATTCCGATTATAAAGCATCCGTTTCGGCATTTTATCGGGGAGGTTTATATTGTTCTCTCCTCCCGCGACTAGAGCTGAGTGCAGATGCAGGATTTTACCATATTGAAACACTTGATAATAAGAACCAAGGAATACCAGCAAGACTATATGCTTTACAACCACGAAATAAACGTAAGAATATACGTCA
>ENA-OQHA01000641-OQHA01000641.1-human-gut-metagenome-genome-assembly--contig:-NODE-641-length-16590-cov-2.321934_pt1 | contig 16590 bp, 19 predicted proteins | sample MGYA00242558_ERZ504707 | MGnify/ENA primary metagenome ERZ504707 (study PRJEB26092, sample SAMD00036197) | human gut metagenome | host: Homo sapiens | study: EMG produced TPA metagenomics assembly of...
TGCCAAACTGAGGATCTACTTCCAAAAGCATATGAACATGGTCTGGCATGATCTCCATTTCCAGAATGTCTACAGAAAGATTTGCAGCATACTCTGTGAGCAGCTCCTTCAGCCGGACGTCCACACCATTAATTAATACTTTTCGTCTATACTTTGGACACCATACTACATGGTATTTACAGGAATAGACGACATTGTTGTTTGATTTATATGTTGTGTTCATATTTATATTATACTATGGTTTATTAGTTAATACAATTACTATTTTGTCCATCTTCAATTACTTGCATAAATTCGATGGACGCGTCTTATTCCCTCTTTATTACATACAAAAACCTGCGGTTTTTATAAAAGCCGCAGGTTTTTCCCATGTTTTTTTAAACTTTCTAAACTATTTTTTAATTTTCACATGCTTTCTGTGCATACTCTGTCTGCACCAGATTTTCATACGCTGTACGATCCGTCAGCTCACCTGCATCTTCCAGGATATCCTGCAGAAGCTCAAAGCTGTCTTTTTCGAAGATAAGATTTTCTTTCCAGGTGTCCTGGTCATAATAACGTTTTACAATGGCAGTGATGGTTTCAAGATCTGTTTCCTTGAACTGCGGTGCGATCACTTCTGCGATTTCCTCCGGCGTATGACTCTGCACATAGTCCATTCCCTTCTGAAGTGCATCGGTAAATTTCTGGATAATCTCAGGGTTTTCTTTCATGTAGCTTGCTTTTGTACTGTAGGATGTATATGGTACATATCCGGATGCCTCTCCGAGCGATGCCACTACATAGCCCGCTCCTTCTTTTTCCAGAATGGTCGCAGATGGTTCAAATTCTACTGTATATGCCGCGGAATCATCACTGGTAAAAGCTGCTGCTGTGGAACCGAAATCAATACTCTGGTCGATGGTCAGATCTTTTTGCGGATCCATGCCGTTTTTCTTCAGTATATATTCAAATACCATTTCCGGCATTCCACCTGTCATCACTAACACCATGTAAATAATCATCTGATAGCTGTTTTGCAGTGATTTCTGTTGATATATCAGGCAGATAGTCTTTGACAAGCTGTTCTATAGCCTCTTTCGTTTTTACAATATTATATGGCTTCAATGGATTATCTGTGGATTCAAGAATCCCAAGTTCCTTCATCAGCTCAATATATGGAAGAATACTCTGCTTTGTTTTCTTGAATCAAGGTCAGTAATATGCTCTGACAGATATTTTGCAGAAGTAAACCCACGTTCATCCTCAGCAATCAGTTTCATCACAATCGCAATCATGGTATTTTCTCTTCGATTCATTTCATCAGCAGGACTGTAACTAATCAGATTAGACAAGCCGTATTTCAGTGTGATTTCCGGCATCCCGTCTTCGTCCACTACGATTTTTTCAATCAGAAGTTCAATATCTCTTCGGTCAAGGTTGCCTCCTGCAATGATTTTATCTACCACCTCAAGAGCATTTTTTAGTTTATCCTTTACATCAGGCGTTTCTATGGCAGTTTCATTCAGTTTCTTTTATCTGCATTTCCAGACCATGAATCTGAGCAAATAAGTCTTTCTGCATAGAATCATACGTTTCATTGATTAGTCTTCATTTCCAGCAGCGACAGCCAGATCTTTTACTTTTTGGGTAAGCAGAACTTCAGTTGACTTTTTCGCTCATTGATAGCTGTGTGCAGTTCCTGCCGTTTTTCCGCTATTGTTTTTTCTCTGCTTCAAAATCCTTTAAATCATAGGTAGAAATAACTTCACAGAGAGCATTTCGACACATCTTGATATAAGTCAGAACATCTTCCATCAGATCATCTTCTTCAATTAAATGTGCCTTGGAGCAATAACGTCTGCCTTTGGTGTTATAAGTGGTACAGATGTAATATTTCCGTTCTCTGCTGGAAGTTTGGCGTTTAATTGGCGTAAGACGGCTTCCGCAATCCTTACAGAACAGACAACTGCCAAAAGGATTCGGAATCTCAGAGCCAAGCCATTGCCCCCGACTTCCCCGATAATTGGTGCGGTTACGTTTTTCCTTTAATTCCTGTACCAGAGCAAAGGTAGCTTTATCAATAATTGCAGGGTGGTGATTCTCGAAAATACATTGTTCTTCTTTTGGTACACGTTTATCTTTTCCATGAACCGTATTTCTTGCACGTTTTTTCAAGCGAAAAGTACCAATGTAAAAATCATTATCCAGAATTTCTTTTATCATAGCATCTGACCATTTAGACGCTACCTGTCTTTTGGACAGTCTACCTTCTTCTATTTCACGTTCACGCTGTATCATAGAGGGAGTAGATGCTCCCTGCTCGGTCAGATATGTGGCAATCTTGCGGTAGCCAGAACCGGAAAGATATAAGTCATAAATTTGCTTAATGTATTCAGCTTCTTTTGGTACAATTTCCAGAATGGTTTTATCCTTTTCGTTACGGCGATAGCCAAACGGTGGTCTGGTAATCAGTGTTCCCTCTTTCTGTCTGGCTCCTATGGCACGTTTGATTTTCTTACTGGTATCTTTTACATATCGCTCATTAAACCATGTTTTGATACCAATGGTATCGTCACTGGAATCCATAGAATCATAATTATCGTCAATCACAACCAGATGCTTTCCACGTTCCTGAAATTCGTCCAGAAGAAGTAGCACCTTTGCATTATGCCTGCCAAGGCGTGAAAAGTCTTTGACATATACAGTATCAATATCTTTATCCAGATCAGCCATCATCTGCTGAAATCCCGGCCTGTCAAAGATATAACCGGAAATGCCATCATCTTCATACCAGCGGTCAATAACCACACCATGATCAGCTACATACTGGTTGATAATCAGTTTTTGATTTTCTATGGAAACATAATTCCTTTTATCATCGTCTCTGGAGAGACGGACATACCCTGCATTCATAGATGCTCCTTTCTGCAATGTAAATATTATTATTAAGCACTATGTAATTATATTATATATTTTGATATTGCATTTGTAAATTCATTTTCAAATTATTTTTAATATTTACAGAACATATTGTTTCGATAAAAGCAAAATGGTAAAATCATAAGAAAGAATAAATATACGTTAAAGGAGAAAATTTGCATGTATGATCTGGAAGAATTAAAATCACAAATGCAACATGATTCTCAAATTATAAAAGAACTTGAAGAATATGTTACAGATATTGCATTAGAATATCTTGATAAAGAAGATTTTCGAAAAACAAAATTATTTCGTGAAATTGAACAAATATTTTTAGCCTTTCCAGAAAATGAATTAATTGCTGAAGAATATGTAAGTTGTTTTTCATCATTAGATGGAATCGAAAAAGGAAAAAAGGAAAGAAAGCATGTGAAATGGTAGAGAAAATTTATCATCAATATCCAAACAATAGAGAAATTGCGATAAATCTAACATATTTACTAATGATACGATCTTACGAACTTAATTCTAATGATTGTAATAAAGTTATTTTATGTATCCAAAAAATATGTGAGCATTTTCCTGATGAATCAGAAATCAAAGAACATTTAGAAGAAGTTAATAATGTTTATCAAAATAAAATCGAATATGAAAAACTTGGACTACATGCAAAATTATTATCTGAAAAAGTAGCCCAAAATCCAGATTCAACAGACTTAATTTTGGAATATATAGAAACTCTAGGTATGTACGCGCCCTATACTGATGAAGATCAATGCCGACACATTAGAGCCATTGTAATTAATTATTACAAGCGCTTGTCCGAAAATTTAAACTACAAAAGAAACTTGTTGAAAATTGATACTGCATTAATCGAAAATACTACTGGGAAAGAAACTGTGATTTTATTCAAAGAAATACAACATATCTATAAAGAGAATCCTTTATTAGAATTAGCGGTTTTATATGCAGAAGCTTTATGTACATTTTTAGGTGTAAAGGAATCCTATTACAAAAGTGCTATACAGGAAATAAAGACACTATATGAAATTTATCCTAACAGTTCAGAAATAGCGGCTTCTTATGCATGTATTCTTTTTATGGGAGTGGATTTTCATGATGAGAATGAACGTATAGCAAAAAAAATTTACTTGAATTATTTGAACTTGCCAAAAAGCATTTACAAAATATAGACATTCAGGAATATTTGGAAGATGCAAAAAATTCGTTTTGCATTTGATCATCAAGAAGCTATTTTTTGGAAAAGTTCAGAATACTAAAAAAGTTTAATAATGAATTGCTTGCTGTTTTAGATACGGAGACAACATGGGATAATAAAGTTATGACCATTGGAATTGTTATAGCCGATAAAAAGACTTACAAACCTGAAGTTTTTAAATATTATGTTCTCCACCCAGAATTTGAGGAAGGTGGATTATATGGTGCAGTAGCCCCTCTTCCCAACAATGATATTACCACTGAAGGTACTAGAGAAGAAATTCTTTACGATTTGCAACAATGTTTGAAAAAACATAATGTAACAACGATTTATGCTATAATATGAGTTTGATAAAAGTAAATTACCTGAATTAGATAATTATTCATGGTATGATATTATGGGAATAGCTGCTAATAAAAATTATAATTAAATTTATTTCAGAAGATATGGAATGTTTTAAAAGTGGTCGGTTAAAAACGTGGATATAGTGCAGAATCTATTATTCAATTGTTAAGTGGAAAAAATGATTATACAGAATCACATAATGCCCTTTTTGATGCTATGGACGAATTAAAAATAATGCAGTATCTGAGATTGTCATTAGACTCTTATCATCAAAGTGCAATTCCACTTGAGAATAAGGAGTGTATCCAGAGAGAAAAATTCGACAATAATGTGTTTAATGTAGGAGATCGTATTTTTCATAAGAGTTTTGGGCATGGTCTAATATTAAATTGTTCTTCTGAAACATTTGGAAATACTGATAGCTACAGTGCAACTGTAAGTTTTATTGGCAAAGAATGTAAAAATATGTTAGTTCCATTTCCACAATTTATTAAAAAAGAATTATAGTATAGCATTTGTCAAAACTCATTTTAGACTATCCCAGTGATTTTTAACCAGTGCCTTAATTCCGTCATGAATATTGACATTTGAATCTCCATCCAGAAATGTGACAACCCGAAAGCCGATGTCAGCATATTTCTTGCGTTCCGCTTCAAATTCTTCCTGTGAAGAAAAATCGGTACGCCAGAGATAATACGTTGGTTTCCGCAAGGTTATCACATCCTTTCTGTTAATTTTTCTATAATTATCATATAAAAAGTGGACAGTTTTCGTGTCTGTCCACTTTAAAATAATTTTACCGTTCGCGATCTGAATGGGTTAATTGTCCTCGTTTTGCCAGTTCCAGTATTTCTGGTGGAATACGATTCATCAGATTCTGGAGATTTTCATAGTCAGCTCTGAGTCTGACATCATCCATTTTCTTTCGTATACTGCTGGACGTTGCTTCTTTTACCTGTCTGCTTAAATACTGTGTCTGTCTTTTTAATGATACATTATCTGACTTTAAGGAACTAATCGTCTTATCATATTTCCGAACCTGTGTCTGAAAGTTCTCCATTGCGGGGAAAAACTTCTGTAAAAGTTCCACTGCTTTATCTGTATTTTTACCGGCATTAAAGAGATTTGTATTTTCCAGTAAATCAGTAATCTGCTTGGCCTGTCGGGTTAGATGTGCTGCTTCTTTGAAAAGTCGTGGTGGAATATGTTCACGCCCAGTCATGCTGGCGGCTTCTCCACGTTCCAGATCTGGATATTTTTCTACCATGTGTTTCCAGAACTCATCTTGCCACCAGGTCAGCTTTTTCTTATTCCAAGAATCTCTTTTGCACAGAGCCTCCCATCTTGGGTTATCGGGACAAAGGAAAGGTGCATATGTGGAGTTTTCTCGTCCATATGCACCACAGCCGAAAGGATTGTCTCTGAATCCTGATATTTCTCTATAAATTCCAAAGCTGTTTGGAAATACGCTCTGATTTCACTCTTTTTCTTACCTTTGAAAAATTCTGGTGTAGCGGTAATTAGAACTTCAACAACACGTACACTGTCTTTGCGTGTCCGGCATCCGTATTCTTCAATCAGTCGATTCGACTCTGCCCGGTACTTCCCGACTGGTTCAATGAAATGATAATTCAAATTTCTTCGATTGTTGTCTATATCCGGATTACTGGCATACTTTTCTTTTTTCCGTTCATTGTGAGCTTCAATATTGCTGATTTCAGGTCCTTTGTATTTTGCAAATCTTAAAATACCGTATTGTGCCTTTTTGCATTTGTACTTCCTCCTTTCCCAAAAACAGGCTAACTGTCATATTATTTTGACAGCCAACCTGAAAAATATATAATGTGTAACTTACATTGAATCACTACGTACATACGTACCAGATTAATTTGTCCATTCTTTCGGTACGTACGTACACTGGGAAGCGTCCATAAAACCATCTGTATAGGACGGCTTTGTAATAACCTTTACTCCCGTAAATCCCCATACTCGTCTCCCTGCAGAATTTTTTATTGTATTGCAATGTTCCAGATTATATTTTGCTTGAACAGCAATCATAGCATCTGAGAAACTACGATTTTTTAATGCAGTCATGGAATTTTCTTCACACCAGAGCCGATAGCTCTCATACAGTTCTTTGGAACTTGCACTTGCCTCTGCCTGAAAGCGAATATATCCTTCTGATTCTAAAAACTCCAGTACATTGTTATTGTCCCGTTTCACATTTTCACGATTCGCCTTAATACGGGGACTTTCTGTAAATTTAAAATTCTGACGGACTAACCTTTGTAACCCTTCAAATGCCCAGAGAAAAATACTTTCGGCTTCATTTTTCATTTTTTCTGCCAGATAGGGATCATCTACACGATCAACAGTTTTCTCTTTGGTTGTCAGTACTAATTGTCTTCGGTAAAATCCATCGCTACGGTCATACAATGCCTGTAAATCTCCATTGCTGAATGCAAGTAATCTGGAAAAAAGCCATCCCTGGTAACTTTGCTTTCCTTTACGTTCCAAGTCCATTTTCCCCTGAGCAGTAACAATGGATTTCACATAACTGGTCTGTTTCAGGGCTTCCATTCGCATATCATCATCTACACACAATAAAATATGCTCAAGGTCAGCTCTGGCAAAGCGGTTTTCAGAAATTTTACCGATACTTCCGTCTTTCATATTTGAGCCTAACAAGCTGTTCAGAACAGCACCAATCTGTGATTTACCCTCTCCGCCATTTCCTTTTATAATCATCATCCGTTGGCCCTTGTTGCTTGGAATCAGGCAATACCTATGAATTCCTGTAAAGTTGGAATATCTTCCGGGTAGAGCAGTTGATCTAAAATGACAGCCATGTAGAAGCTTCTGGTGCATCTGGATTATAATTGACTGGAAGACGCATTCGTACAATATCTGGTTTTTCAGGGATAAATGTGCCATCTATATATATCGTTCCATTTGCAAGATGGATTTATTGGCTTCTGGTGGAAAATCCTCTATATAAGCTGCCAGTTTCATAACTTCCAAAATATTTATTACTTTGCGTGGAACATTGTTAATGGCATAATGTTTCAGACTTTCAAATATTTCCCCACGAAGGGCAGATCATCAGTGACCCGCCCCTCTGGAGTAAAAAATGCATTGTTGGCAAAGTGTATTTTATGCGTATGGAGAAATTCTTCACAAAAGGCTGCTTCATTGATATTGGTTCCGTCAAACCAAACTGGATAATTACTAAGCTGCTTTTGCTTCTTCTGCATATACATCCTCCTCATCACGAGACCCTGAAAGATATTTCAAATCTTCCAGATAGCCTGTTTCTTTCATGGATTTTACAACTTCAAATCCTTCTTCATCTACAAAGGTCAGATAATCTGCCAGATATTCGATATAACTCAGATTTTCACATGCTTCTTCAAATCGTTCGTTCATAGGTAAATCCGGTCGTTCTGGTGCATACAGTGATTTCCATTTTTCCAGACGATGAAGATATTCGCATACCATTTTCTGGCATTCATGTAATTCTTTCTGTCTGCTTTTTGTTTCCATGTACTCGGGCTTTTTCAGAGCTGCTATTACTGGCGGATTATCTGGTGTAATACCAAAATCTACAGCAATTTTCTTGGCGGCTTCATAGTTACTCAGTCCGAATAGATTTGCAACAAACTGGATCACATCTCCGGTAGCACCACAGCCAAAGCAGTAGTAATAAGTTGTGTTTAGTTTCATACTTGGGTAATGGTCATTATGAAATGGGCAACAGATCATGTTGTTTCTTCCAATTTTCATGCCATAATATTCGGCAGCCTGTCCGACTGTTACAGTTTCTTTTATTGTTTCAAATAATCTCATTCTATTTTCCTCCTGATTTAAGTTTGAATTTAAAGCTGTGCCGTTTTATCCAGTTCCTTTCCTGACAGGCAACCCTTCTCGGCGCTGTGTCGTCTCTTTGTGAGCGCTCTTTTCTGATCAGAAATCGTGGCGGTTTATAAGTTCCGGAACGGTCATTTAGTTTTCAAGGTTCTGTCTGATCGATCATGTTGACAGTTTAGCATGAAAAAATCGCACCCCTGATTTATTCACGTACAATGAAAATCACGAATACGATTTGATAAAAAATTGCAAATTTGCACAGGCACAGATATAATGGAAGTAGTTTAGGAGGTGACGAAACAATGGGAAAATCTGATTTAATAGAAGATGAAACAAGTCTTGCATACCGATTAAGTAATTTGCGGAAAGACCATGATTTAAGCCAAAAACAGTTAGCCGATCAGCTTCATGTGACGCATTCACAAATCAGTCGTATTGAGAGCGGTGAAACAAAAAATCCTAATATAAGCATTGTAATAGATGCCGCCAGATTTTTTCATGTTTCTACAGATTATCTGCTTGGAATCACTCAGATTACTTCGCCAAAAAGTTATGATATATCGGAACTTGGACTGTCGGAAGAAGCAGTAACGAGACTGATTACCAGAAGAATAGATGTAGATATTTTAAACCGATTATTGGAACATGAATGTTTTCCAAAATTATGTATTATGATTCGGAATTATTTTGATGATACCATTGCTGAGGGCATCATGGCACGAAATAAAGTCATTGATTTTGCTGTTGATCAACTGACTGATCTGATGACTGCAGAACCATCAAAAAGAAAAGAGATTATAAAAGATAAGCAGTTTTTAAGCTCACATAAATTAGGAGCAAATGAAGCAGACATCGAAAAAATCAAGATTCAGTTTATGGCAATATTACGTGATATTAAATCTGGTATACAGAAAAAAGAACCAACAAAAGCGGTTGCCACAGCCGAAGCAGTGCAGATGATTCGAAACGCATTGCCCGATAAGCCGGCTTCTGATATCACAAGTACTGACTTGGCAAATGCAGTAGCTTATTATATGGGACAGACAACAGATCTGAATGATGAAGGACTTGCAAAGGTACAGAATTTGGCAAAATATATCTGTGACAATAGTGTATCTAAGAAAAATTCAGAGAATGGCTAACGGAAGTATGGATATACCTTTCTTCAAATGTGGCATCGTCTGAATAACAGCATTGTCATGCTGATATTCAGACTCAGTTCTGTTCTTTCAGGCAACTCCTTTACGGAGTACCTTTCAGCACAGAATGTCGGGAATTGGAGGTAATCGCAAGGATATAAAATTTCTTCCCGGCAGCCACAATTTCATAAAGGTATAACACACTAGACTTTCCTGCCGGAAAATCGTGTGCAACAGGGATGCTACTCGCCCCTATTGGATGACCCAGAGTAAAACATCTGATATAGCAAAAAGAAAGAAGGGTATGTGAAATGGCTTTTTCAGAAAAACTAAAAAACGAAATAGAACTTTATTGTAATAATCATCTGCCACAAGATTCTTGGTATGAAAATGAATTTTCTTTCATACAGGGTTTAGATTTGAAAAATCGCATTATTACGGAATTTAAAGCTATTAGATTTGCCTATAAACTTTATGAAGGCATTGAAGCAACAAATGAAAACTTATTATTTGAAGTACGTAATCAGATACTTGCATATGCATCAATTTATGAAGCAGTAATAGAAAATGTTTTAAATTCATACTACTCAGATACTGTAGAATTTGATTCTTTGATGCATCATATCATTCCAATGAAAATATCTATTCCCCAAAGTAAACAAGATATATTACAAAATGTATTATCTCATGATGGAAAAGTAATTGTACCTTTTTATTATACGAGAAAAAGAAAGGAAAACCTCAAGTTAGATTTGATGAAAAGTGTCGAACCGCAGAGGGTTTGGGATTAATCCATAAATTTATCAATGATGATGGTGTTGAGATAGATCTTCCTTCTGAAATAATTGAGATATATTCTTATAGAATGGTATTCATATTATTGCAGAGCAAAGGAAAGGTATTAATTATGAGTTGGATTTAAGTAAAAAGGCTTATCGTAGAATGAGACCCTTTATTGATCAATTGAAAGATAAACTTATTCAAGATGGAAAAATTCAAATTAATTAATGAAGTAAAAAGCAAATTGTTTCAAATTCCATTTACCGTCAATTATTGCTTCTCATTATCTTTTGGTCATGTTACAATAAGTGATATAGATTTTAGAGGAGGTGTTTGTATTGAATATCACGCAAATTAAATTGGAAAACTTTACAGTATTCAAGAATGCGGAAATTAATTTTGATAAAGGTATCAATATTTTTATTGGGGAAAATGGAACGGGAAAAACCCATATTATGAAATTATTATATTCGGCTTGTCAGGCAGCGAATCCGAAAGTGTCATTTTCAAACAAAGTTGTTCGCACAATGTTACCAGATGATTTTAAAATTTCTAGACTAATTACAAGAATTCGAGGAAGTAACAGTGCAAACGTCAAAATCAGTGCGCGAATGGATGAAAATACTCCAACAAAAAATCTGTCAATAGACTTTAATCATAAAACCAAAAAGTGGGATGCAATAGTCAGAGGAGAAGAAACATGGGAAAAAAACTTTAAGGATATTAGTAGTATATTCATTCCAGCAAAAGAAATATTGTCAAACAGTTATAACCTAACTGCTGCTGTGGAAAAAGATAATGTTCGCTTTGATGATACATATATAGACATTATAAATTCTGCCAAAGTAGATATTTCTGTTGGACGTAATAGTGTAAATCGTGATAATCGTTTAAAAGCAATCGAAAAAATAATTGATGGTACAGTTTACTATGACAATAAAAAGGATGAATTTTATTTAAAAAAAGGAAATTCTAAGCAAGAATTTAATCTTGTTGCAGAAGGAATCCGTAAAATGGCATTATTATGGCAACTTGTTAAAAATGGAACCTTAGAAAAAGGCTCAGTCTTATTTTGGGATGAACCAGAAGCTAATATTAACCCAACTTATCTTTCAATTATAGTTGAATTATTGTATGAATTACAGCGAGATGGTGTTCAAATTTTTGTTTCTACACATGATTATATGTTGGCAAAATATTTTGAGACAAGAAAAAAAGAAAATACCTCTCTTGTTTTTCATTCATTTAAACGTGAAAAAGGAGTTGTAGAATATTCATCAGCGTCAAAATTCGGAGAATTAAAAAATAATCTTATTATTGATTCTTTTAATACTTTGTTAGATGAAATTTACGATCTTGGAGAATAAATAATGAATAAAGTTTTTACTGAGGAAAATGGCTGTTATAAAATTGATTGTTCAAAAGCAATATGGGCAACAGATTCTTTGAATCATCAATATCATAGTGCTAACTGTTTATTAAGTGATGTAGACTGGATTATGGAAACAAATCAAAAAATATATCTTGTTGAATATAAAAATGCTAATATTTCTGGTGCTAAAAAGCCAGAAGCTTTTATACCGACGAATGATAAAACAATAAATAAAGTAGTAAGAAAGTTTTATGATTCGTTGCATTATCTTTCATTGCAAGGAAAAACTAAACCTAAAGAATATGTGTATATTTTGGAATATCCGAATGGAGATTCTGCTTCAAGAAAAATGATACGAAATCGTTTAAAATCCAAATTACCATTTGCTCTTCAAGAAAATATTGGTAATGGAATAAAACTAATCGAAAAGGTAGAAGTTCTCTCGATTGCTGAATGGAATGATCATAAATATTATGGTGAATTTCCAATTCAACACATATAAATAAAGGTGTTGATAATGTCAGTTATTTTTGCTTGTCACTCTAAAATTACATATATTTGTAAAATAATTAGTTAAACATTCTGGATTATTTTAAGAAAAAATATAAAGATACTGACAAAATATTTCTGATTCAAATATCGAGATTGCATCCATGTAGAGGGGGAGACCATATATAGTATCTCCCCCAACCTATATTTTAATTCACTATCTACAATTATTCGCACTATTCAATCCCTCCACCCAATTACACAAAATTACAATCGTTTCATAATTTACATTGATATATGCACGCCACCCTTACGACCGCCAAGAACCTTCTCTCCTTTCAGATCCTCCCATTTGAAATCAGGCATCTCTTCTCTTGCCACTAGAAAATTCCCCGCACGCTGTGTAAGCTGTGCGAAGTTCAACGCCGGGTCGGTCGCCCCTTCCTGATATGCATAGATGGATGCTTCAGCTCCCATAAATCCGATATCTGCCTCACCGGAGATCAGAGCAGTCAGAACCTTATCCGCACCAAACCCAGTTACCAGCGTCAGATCCAGACCTTTCTCCGCAAAATATCCCTCCTCGATCGCCACATACTGCGGTGCGTAAAAGATTGAATGTGCGACTTCATTCAGTGTAACCTTTGTAAGCTTCTCTTCCGTGCTGCCTTTCTTCGCAGCAAATACTCCCATCGGCAGCGCCGTCACCGCCAGCACGACTGCTGCCGCCAATGCGATCTGTTTTTTATTTTTCATGAAGATACTCCTTTTTTGACTTCTGATTTTAGCATATGCCAGAAGGACCTGAAGGGTTCGGAACATCAATAAAGCAGATAATATCATCAGAAAAATGAAACTTCTGGCCGTAACATCATACTGAAATGGAAAGGAATTGCCCCTCCCCCCAAAATATGATAAGGTGAAGCAAACAGAATTTTTCAGGAGGAGCATTCATATGAAATACGACTTCACTTCCATCATTGACCGGCATGGCAGAGATTCCATTGCAGTAGACGGCCTGAAGGGCGATGGTTTCTCTCCTGCCCCGCCGAAGGAGGGCTTCGATGCCATCCCGATGTGGGTAGCAGACATGAACTTTCCTACTGTACCTACCATACAGCAGGCGATCATCGAACGGGCCAGTCACCCTACCTTCGGTTACTTTGAAGCCCCGCCGGAATATTATAAGGCCATCATCCGCTGGCAGGAAACACGCCACGGTGTCACCGGTCTGAAGCCCAGGCATATTGGCTACGAAAATGGCGTTCTGGGCGGAGTTATCAGTGCACTGAACTGCATCTGCTCCCGCGGTGATAACGTCCTGGTTCACAGTCCGACATACATAGCTTCACCAAAAGTCTGAAAAACAACGGCTACGAGGCCGTACACTCTCCTCTGATAAAGGATGAAAACGGCATATGGAGAATGGATTATGCAGACATGGAAAAACAACTCCGTGAAAAGAAGATCCACGCTGCCATTCTCTGCAATCCACACAATCCCTGCGGACGCGTGTGGGAGCGTTGGGAGCTGGAAAAAGCCATGGAGCTTTACCGAAAACATGATGTCTATGTCATCTCAGACGAGATCTGGTCTGATCTCATCCTGAACGGCCATAAGCATATCCCCAGCCAGTCCGTCAGCGAAGATGCCCGCCAGCGTACAGCGGCCTTCTACGCTCCATCCAAAACCTTTAATCTGGCAGGACTTGTTGGCAGCTATCACATTGTATACAACAGCTGGTGGCGGGATCGTATTTTGAAGGAGTCCAGTCTGAGCCATTATAATATGATGAATGTTCTGTCCATGCACGCTCTGCTTGGCGCTTATCAGCCTGAGGGCTATGAATGGACCGATGAACTATGCGAAGTACTAAGCGGCAACGTAAACTTTGCCTGTGATTACATTGACCGGCACTTTAAGGGTGTCAACGTTTCCAGGCCTGAAGGCACCTACATGCTCTTTGCCGACTGCACCGACTGGTGTGCCGCCCATGGCAAAACAATCGAGGATGTGGAAAAAGCCTGCTGGGATGTCGGTGTTGCCGTCCAGGACGGCAGGATGTTTTTCGGTTCCTGTCACCTGAGAATGAATCTGGCCTCACCCCGTTCCCGCATAGAGGAAGCCTTCCGCCGAATGGATCGGTACGTCTTCAACAGGTAAAAATCTACTCTGCCATTCATTACAATCTATGCTATAATAGAGCTCATAACATCAGCGTTCCATCCTGTCACTTTCCGGAACGCTGTAAACAGGAGGAAATCAATATGGATATTAAAGAGGAAATCCACGCATTATCAGAAGAAATGCTCACAAATCTTGGCAGACTGGTTGCCATTGACTCCCAGCTCGGTACCCCTTCCGAGGGAAAACCATTTGGTGAGGGTCCTGCAAAAGCCCTGGAAGAGGGACTGAAGATTGCCGAAGAACTTGGTTTAAAACCGTAAACCTGGATAACTACTGCGGTTATGCCGAAATGGGTGAGGGCGATGAGATCGTCGGCATCGCCGGTCATCTGGATATCGTTCCTGTAGGCGGAGACTGGACCTACGATCCGTTCCGCCTTACCCGTGAAGACGATCATGTATACGGCCGCGGGACCACTGATGACAAAGGCCCTATCCTGGAAGCGCTCTATGCCATGAAGCTTCTCCGCGACCACGGCGTGAAGCTGAACAAAAGAGTCCGCCTGATCATGGGCTGCAACGAGGAAACAGGTTCCAAATGTATGGATCACTACAATCAGGTAGCAGAAGAGCTTTCCTGCGGTTTCACACCGGATGCCAGCTTCCCGTGTATCCACGGTGAAAAAGGTCAGCTTGCCATGATCGCCTGCTCCAAAAACACCCGGATCATCTCCATGAACGGCGGTTTTGTATCCAATGCAATGTGTGACACCTGTACAACCATTGTTCCCGATGAGGACGGTCTGAAGGAAAAGCTGGAATCCGCACTTTCCCAGACGAAGCTCCAGGAATATAAGGTAAGCGAAGAAAATGGCAGACTCACCATCTACGCCAAAGGTGTTCCGGCCCATGCCAGCACTCCTCATCTCGGTGTCAATGCTGCAGGAGTAACCTTTGAATGCCTGGCAGAAGCAGGCTTTGAAGATGACTTTGTAGAATTCTATAACTCCCATATCGGCACTGCATGTGACGGCTCCGGCATTGGTCTGAAATTTGCAGATGAATACGGCGATCTGACGTTATGCAACGGAATCGTAAAAACAGAAAATGGTGTCATTTCCTGTACCATCGATATCCGTGTTCCGGTAACTCTTAATGAGACCGATATCCGCAGAATGTGCCAGGACAGACTGGAAGATAAAACGGCCGTATTGAGATCACAAATATTGTTGCCCCGTTATTCTTCCCAAGAGAATCTCCGCTGGTAAATGCTCTTTACAAAGCGTACACAGATGTGACTGGCGATACCGAACACAAACCAATGGTCATCGGAGGCGGCACTTACGCAAAATCCCTCAAAAACATCATAGCCTTCGGACCTGAAAAAGAGGGAATTGACTACCGTATCCACGGAGCCGATGAATTTATCCTGGTCTCCGGCATGGAAGAAGCAGTACTGATCTATATGGAAGCGATCAAAAATATGCTTGCGATCTGAAATCAGGAGGATAAGAAATCATGAGTACAAAAGCTGAACACGCTACAAAATTACACGAGAATGGCTGTAACTGTGCACAGGCAGTTGCCTGTTCTTTCTGCCAGGAATTTGGCATCGATGAAAACGAGATGTTCCGTATTGCCGAGGCTTCGGCCTTGGAATGGGTGTTATGGAAATGTGCGGTGCTCTTTCCGGTATGGCTATGATCATCGGACTTTCCAACAGCCGCGGAAATACCGAAGAAGGTTCCGGCTCCAAAGGTGACACTTACAAAAAGCTCCGCACCTATATCCAGAAATTCAAAGAAAAAAACGGTTCCTGTATCTGCCGTGAATTAAAAGGTGTAGAAACAGGCAAGGTTCTCTGCAGCTGCCCGCAGTGTATCACCGATGCGGTTGCTCTTACAGAAGAATATCTTGCGGAAAACAGATAATCTCATAAAATAAAACAGCAGAATTGTATATTCCCTGTAATCCTGGGACATACAGCTCTGCTGTTTTCTGTTTCTATTCGCTTTTCACTGTCAGATCCTTCACCCATCTGTATTTCTTATAATTCAGGTACACAGCCGGGATCTTTACAACTTCATCCAGACTGATGAGCTTTCTGGTAAAAATGCCGGCGCTCTTTTATTTCCATTATTTTGCCACGCCTCTTCGTCAAACTTACGGTCTTTCACGCTTTTCTATTTCATCTCGATCTTAAACAGTCTGGCCGCTTTTCCTGTGGCATCTTCACTACAAGATTTCCATTTTCGATTTTATATTCGCACATCTCTTCCTTCGGATAGATCACTGATACTCTGCTAATCTGATCTGCATTTTCCAGAGGGATCACTGCTTCTGTTGTTCCCG
>ENA-OQHA01000642-OQHA01000642.1-human-gut-metagenome-genome-assembly--contig:-NODE-642-length-16585-cov-2.916940_pt1 | contig 16585 bp, 15 predicted proteins | sample MGYA00242558_ERZ504707 | MGnify/ENA primary metagenome ERZ504707 (study PRJEB26092, sample SAMD00036197) | human gut metagenome | host: Homo sapiens | study: EMG produced TPA metagenomics assembly of...
AACTTATATCATGCATTCGTTTCGGGCAGATTGACAGGAGTCAGTCCCATTGCCTGAGCTTTCTTCAGCATATATTCGAATGCGGCATCATGCTCATTGGGAATTACTCCGTCAAGGATTGCATCTTTTATGGAGCTTTTGAGGCTTCCAATTTCCCGGCAAGGTTCCAGGTTGAATACCGCATGATTTCCGCTCCGTCTACTGGTGGCTGGAAGTTACGGATCCGGTCTTTTTCTTCCAGATCTTTCAGTTTCTGTCGAACCAGTTTGAAATTATCAAGGAAGCGTTGCTTGCGGGCTTCGTTTTTGGAAGTGATGTCGGCTTCACAGAGCATCATCAGGTCATCGATGTCGTCTCCAGCTTCAAAGAGCAATCGGCGGACGGCAGAGTCGGTCACTACGTCATCCGCAATGACGATGGGACGCATGTGGAGCCCCACCAGCTTTTGCACATACTTCATTTTCTCATTCATCGGAAGTTTCATTTTGCGGAAGATATCCGGAATCATCTTTCTCCGATAAAATTGTGATTATGGAATGTCCATCCGATTTTAGGTTCCCAGCGTTTGGTGCGCGGCTTGCCGATGTCATGTAATAAGGTAGCCCAGCGCAACCAGAGGTTGTTGCTTACTTTTGAGATATTGTCAACCACTTCCAGAGTATGGTAGAAATTATCTTTGTGAGCACGTCCGTTTCTGACTTCCACGCCTTGAAGTGCTGTTAATTCGGGGAAGATCAGTTCCAGCAGGCCACATCGGTCCAGCTCAACAAAACCTTTTGAAGGAATGGGGGAAAGCAATATTTTATTTAACTCGTCCGCAATACGTTCGCGTGAGATGATTTTAATACGTTCCTTATTGCGTTCCAGAGCGGCAAAGGTTTCGTCTTCAATATAGAAATTGAGTTGTGTGGCAAAACGTACACATCGCATCATGCGTAAGGGGTCATCGCTGAAGGTGATGTCCGGATCCAGTGGAGTGCGGATGATTCTTTCCTTGAGGTCTTCCATCCCTCCGAAGGGATCGACCAGTTCTCCGAACCGTGCCTGATTCAGACAGACAGCCATGGCATTGATCGTAAAGTCACGCCGGTTCTGATCATCTTCCAGCGTTCCGTTCTCTACGATGGGTTTCCGGCTGTCGTGGCTATATGATTCTTTTCTTGCTCCAACAAATTCAACTTCTGTATCATGGTACTTTACTTGCGCGGTACCGAAATTTTTAAAAACGGATACATGGGCACCGCGTCCCAGTTTCTTTCCAAACGCCTGTGCTATTTCGATTCCGCTTCCTACAACCACGATATCAATATCCTTTGAAGGGCGATTCAGGAAAATGTCACGTACGTAGCCTCCTACTGCATAACACTCCAGGCCCATCTCATCGGCAGTCTTTGAAATAAGACTAAATATTTTATTGGTAAAGTGTTCTTTTAATTCCATCCTTTTCTTTTAAATGAGGTGCAAAATTACAAAAAATAGTGTGTCTTGCTGATATCAAACAGATTTAATTGTATTTTTGTTCCAAATTAAAAAAGCTTGAGCAGATGAAAAAATTAGGATTAATCGTTGTTGCACTGGCTTTGACGCTGGCTGGATGTAACAGTGACGAGAAGAAAGCAAGTGAATTGTTTCAGCGGGCGGAAGTTTCGTTTGCCGCAGAGGATTATAGCCTGGCAAAATTGCAAATAGATAGTATTCGTACCCTTTATCCGAAAGCTTTTGAGGTGCGCAAGGCTGCTATTGGCCTGATGCAGCAAGTAGACCTGAAGGAGCAGCAGCAGACGTTGGCTTATCTGGATAGCGTTATGGCTGTGAAACAAGCTTCTCTGGATTCCATCAAGGGAAATTATGTGTTGGAGAAAGATACAGCTTATCAGGAAGTCGGTAATTATTTTTATCCGACTCAAGTAGTGGAAAAGAATATCGGACGTTCTTTTTGCGGGCACAGGTAAGTGAAACCGGAGAAATGTCGTTGACTTCTATTTATTGTGCAGGCGGCAATATCCACCATACGGCAGTGAAAGTGAGCGTGGGAGACTTGTTTGCAGAAACACCGTCTTCTTCGGACAGCTATGAAACGACGGATTTGGGAAGAGCCATTGAGAAGGCAGACTATAAAGTTGGCAATGATGGAGGTGTGGCAGATTTTATTGTTGCTAATCAGGACAAGAAGAATATTCGTCTGGAATTTATGGGAGACCGTAACTATCGGACGGTCATGCCGGCCAGTGATGTGAAGGCTATTGTGGCAATAGTTGATCTCGCTAAAATTCTGTCAGCGATGGAAGAAATCCGGAAAGAACAGAAAGAAGCTAATTTGAAGATTCAGTTTGTAACCCGTAAAATGCAGGAAAAGGCAGGGGAAACAACTGAATGATCTCTCCGGCCTGTTTAATGGCAGGGGTGATTTACATTATTATATATAAGGAAAGAGACTTTCCGCAGGTAATCAGATATATCCTGCAGAAGGTCTCTTTTGCTTATTGGATCCGGAGCCTGTTCGGCTACCTTTGCTTATATAATTCTTTCAGCGACCTTTTCCCAGTTAACAAGTTTCCAGAAAGCCTCTATATATGCAGCACGGCGATTACGATAGTCGATATAGTATGCATGTTCCCATATATCAATAACCAGTAAGGGAGTATATCCTTTAGTTAATGGATTCCCTGCATTGGATTCTGGGAGAATAAATAATTTCCCTTCTTTATCAGCAGCCAGCCATACCCAGCCTGAACCGAACAGACCAAGTGCCGCTTTGGTAAATTGTTCTTTGAATGCTTCTGCTGAACCAAAATTGCTGGTCAGCAATGCATCCAGTTTTTGAGGTATGACATCAGAATGGGAAGTTAATGTTTGGAAAAAGAACGTATGATTCCATGTCTGGGCCGCATTATTGAAAATAGCTCCGTCGGCCTTACAGATAATGTCTTCCAGAGAGAGAGTCTCATATGGAGTTCCCGGAATCAGTTTGTTCAGATTGTCAATATAGGTCTGAAGATGTTTACCATAATGGAACTCTAGTGTTTCCTGGCTCATGAGTGGAGCAAGTTCTTCCATTTGATAAGGAAGGGTAGGCAGTTTATGTGTCATAATTATTGGTTTTAAAGGTTATTTACATAATAAACAATTGCTTCTCCCGGAAAGTTCTTCTGAAGTCTGGTTAAATTTCGCAGACCGGAAAACTTTTCCAGTCCGATAACCCGATCAGCGCCATAGAATCTCCTATAATCTCTTCAGTGCAAGTTTGATCACCTTTTCGACAGGCAGATCCGGTTCCTCTTTTAACAGGAGACCGACGACTTTTGTGAAGGAGCCTGTGCAAATCCTAACATCGTAAGTGCTGCAACAGCTTCTTCGTAAACTTCCGTATTGGCTGATGCAATTACAGAGGTCACAGGAGCCGCCGTATCAATACCGGTAGAGGCAATCTTGTCTTTCAGATCAACAATAATTCGCTGAGCCGTTTTCAGTCCTATTCCCTTGACGGTTTTTAATAATTTGTCGTTACCACTGCTAATTACATTACAGAGTTCAGAGGGGCTGAGCGCTGAGAGAATCATGCGTGCCGTGTTACCTCCAATACCTGAAACCGTGATCAGCAACAAGAAAAGTTCCCTTTCTTGCCGGGTATAAAATCCGTAGAGGATATGAGCATCCTCGCGGATTGCTTCATAAATATAGAGCTTTACTTCTTTTTTCCCTTTGGATGGCAGAAAAGGTATTTAAAGAAATGCTGATGGCATATCCTATTCCGTTACACTCAATCACGGCTTGTGCTGGAACAACTTCGATAACTTCTCCTTTAATATATTCAATCATATTTTTCTGATAAATTGTAATTATGATACAAAAATAGCTATAAGAAAGTTATAATTTGTAAGTTTGGCTCGAATATTTTCAAATTCCTTTGCTTTCTGCTTGTTTGGAATGATTTCAATTGTGTAACTTTGCGAACGTAAAACGAAAGAACAATAATTAAATATACAACAGAATATGAAAAAGATTAGAGCAGCCGTAGTAGGTTACGGAAACATTGGAAAGTTTACGCTGGAAGCATTGGAAGCTGCTCCTGATTTTGAGGTTGCTGGTATCGTTCGTCGGAATGGTGCAGAAAATAAACCTGCAGAACTGGCTGATTATCCTGTCGTAAAAGATATCAAGGAATTACAGGATGTTGATGTTGCTATTCTTGCAACTCCGACCCGTAGTGTAGAACAGTATGCTAAGGAAATTCTTGCTTTGGGTATCAATACTGTAGACAGTTTTGATATTCATACACAGATCACTTCTCTGCGCCGTTCTTTGGATGAAACTGCCAAAGCACACAATGCCGTGTCTATTATCTCTGCAGGATGGGATCCGGGAAGCGACTCAGTAGTTCGTGCTTTATTGCAGGCTATTGCTCCGAAAGGTATTACTTATACAAACTTTGGTCCGGGTCGCAGTATGGGACACTCTGTAGCTGTCCGCGCGATTGCCGGTGTTAAAGATGCTTTGTCCATGACTATTCCTGTAGGTACAGGCATTCATCGCCGTATGGTTTATGTAGAACTGGAAGAGGGTGCAGACTTCAAGACTGTTGAGGCTGCTATTAAGTCTGATGCTTATTTTGTGAACGATGAAACTCATGTTATTCAGGTTCCCTGCGTTGACGATCTGAACGATGTAGGACATGGTGTGAATCTGGTACGTAAGGGAGTTTCTGGCAAAACTCACAATCAGTTGTTTGAATTCGATATGAAGATCAACAATCCGGCTCTTACAGCTCAGGTGTTGGTTTGTGTAGCCCGTGCCTCTATGCGTCAGAAACCAGGATGCTATACCATGATTGAAGTTCCGGTTATTGACTTGCTGGAAGGAGACCGTGAAGAGCTGATTGCTCATCTGGTATAATCTGTCAAGTGGATCCCTTTATATATAAAGGTGTAATTGCCCGACATGCTTTTGTGTGCCGGGCAATTTCTTTTTATTGCTGTGAAGGACAATTAATGACTGATAGGGGATAAGAAGATATAAATAAAACTTAACGGTTGAAAGTTTATGCAGATCGCTATTTTTTTCTTTCCTTTGCAAACAGGTAAATAATAAAAGGAAAAAATGATGTTTGCGAATATTGTCTGGGATGTGGACCCTGTGCTGGTTCATTTAGGACCTTTGGAAATCCGTTGGTACGGATTAATGTGGGGCTTAGGTTTCATATTGGCTTATGAAATGGTTTCCCGTTTGTTCAAGAAAGAAGGCTATCCGGATGCATGGGCTGATAAATTATTTATTTATTGTATTGTCAGCAGTGTTTTGGGAGCCAGACTGGGACATTGTCTTTTTTATGAGTGGGACTATTATGGTGCCCATCCTTTGGAGATTCTGAAAATATGGAAGGGCGGACTTGCCAGTCATGGTGGTGTCTTTGCTTGATATTGGCCTTGATCTGGTATTCTAAGAAAGTTACCCAAAAGAGTGTCTGGTGGTTGTTCGACCGTATGATTCCGGCGGTAGCAGTGGTATGTATGTGTATCCGTTTCGGGAATCTGATGAATTCTGAAATCTTTGGTTTCCCTACAACGCTTCCGTGGGGATTTGAATTTATTCGCTCGCGTGAGTGGCAAGAGTTGTATAATCAGAATGGAGAAGCTTTGCCATGTCATCCTACTCAGATCTATGAGATGCTTTATTGTCTGGTTGCGTTGATTACTTCTACGGTGATGTATCGCAAATATCATTTGCAGAAGCACGTTGGTCTGATAACCGGTGTCTCTTTGCTGATCTTCTTTGGAGCACGTTTTGGACTGGAATTCATGAAGAATCCTCAGGTTGCAGAAGAAATTGGAATGACTTTGAATATCGGACAGTGGCTGAGTGTTCCGTTGATCCTTTTGGGTATTTGGCTGATAGCCACCTGTAAGAAACGTAAAGAAGCGTTCTGAATCCATTTTTAAGACTGCTAGAAATGTTTCATAAACTATCAGGGATGTTACACTGATACATTCCTGATAGTTTATGAAACATTTCTTTTATATTGAAAAAGAGAGACTTTCTAATTTCGCAGCAAACAAAAAACTTTGGTATTAACTCATGCAAGATTTTAATGCTATGAAGTCAGAAAGTAAACAAATGAATCGTATGAAAGCAGTTGTATTGCTGCTCGCTTTAGCTTGTGTGAATGGATATGCACAAGAAAACAATTCTTCCAAAGGTGAAGATGGTTCTACTTCTAAAGAAGAAGGCAATCGTAATGTAATGCTGAATGCAGCCAGTGCCAATGGTCCCCGTGAAATTCAGATCGGCCTTCCTTCTGCAGATGTCAATGTCCTGGAGAATGGAATTCCGGTTACTTATGCCACGAATCCGCATTCGGTCAATTCTCTTTGGCGCGCAGATGCCAGCTTGAGTCATGTGGCTTGCTGAAGATTTCAGAAACTGCCATTACTACCGGAAACATCGGTTATGCAGTCAATTCTTTTACTCAACTTGGAGAAAAAGGCTTTCATGGTACCTTGAACTATAAGACCAATCATTTTGGAATGCAGGAGGTTTCATTGAACTTGAACGGAAGCCTTGCCAAGGACTGGTTCTATAGTGGAAGTATTTACCAGGATTTTGATCCGGGAACCTTTAAGATTAAATCTACTCCTTTCCAGGATCGTACGCAGATCTATAAGTTTGCTCTTACGAAGAAGTATAATGACAACCGGGGTGAACTGACAGCCATCTATCATTACAGCAACAGCCATCCGGTATATAATTACGCTACACAGTCAGCTCCTTTCGTTTATGTAGGTGACGGTAGTGTCCGTGAGTTTGGTGATTTTGCATTGGGTACCACTTCTTATTTGCCGGTTGACAATGAGATGGTTTATCGCGACATGCGTACCGGTGAACTTAAGAAGACCAATCTGTATGATGCCAGCCAGAACAGGGGTAGTGAATTTACTTTGATGAATAATTACACCTGGGACAACGGACTGAACTGGAAAACAGTAATGAAATAATGATCATTCACTCGGTTCTTTGGTTTATCAGACTCCGATGTCGCTTGATCAGAATGAAGCCGGAATCAATTATTTGTATGAAGCCGTTGACGGCAGCATGCAGCCATACACCGGTGAATATGTACAGAGCCGTATGTCTTGTCTGAACCGTGGCTTTATCGATTCCTTCATGTTTACCACAGAGTTGTCAAGAAAGGTAAACAACAGTACTTGGCGACTGGGCCTGAATGAATGGTACTACGATGTAGACTATACCTCATCTACAACCATGTATGACCAGTCAGTTCCGATGGATGGAAGTTATCCGGTGCGTTTGTATAATGCTGATTACGCAACATACTCCGGCCGCACTTATGCCGGAAGCGGTTGTTACTATGATTTCAACAAGAATGCTTCTGAATATTATAAAGGCCATGAAAACAAACTGGCTCTTTACTTTACGCATGATTGGGATATCACAGATAAGTTGAACCTGTATTATGGTGCCCGTCTGGAATATCAGGCTTTGCGCGGTGAGAACGCAGCCGTAACCAATGCAAATGGCGAGTATGTCGGTCGGTTTTGCAAACTATTATCTGGGAGCCACAGCGCCTGATGGAACTAAAATAGCTCCGACTTCAATGAGTTATGACTGGCTGAACTATGCATTGACTGCTGCCGTTACTTATAAACTGACAAAGGAATTCGGATTTACCGGTGACTTTACTTACATCACCCAGCATCCGAAGATTGAAAATTTTGCTCCAGCTACCTTACCGAACACGGATAAAATCTCCGTACCTCTGGGACGTGCCGGAATCTATTACAACAACGAATGGTTGAGCCTGACTTCACTGTTCTCTTATATTTCAAAGACAAACAACAACTCTACACTGAATCTGCAACATAAGACAGCTGCCGGACAGACTGAAATCATGGCGGCTCCGCTGAATTATGATATCAAGACTTTGGGATGGACCACTGATGTTGTTGCACGTCCGTTCAAGGGATTTGATCTTCACTTCCTCTTCACTTATCAGAAACCGACCTACAAGAAATATGAAACTTCCGTTACTTTCTCTGACGGATATGTAGGCAGCATCAATGCTACGGGCAATATCGTAGCTGAAATTCCGGAAGTGATTGTGGAAATCGATCCGAGCTATATGATTACCAAGGATCTGAAAATCTGGACCAGCTTCCGTTACTTCAGCAAGACTTATGCGAACATCAACGATGCCTACTATTTCAATGGCCGCTGGGAAACCTTTGGAGGATTGAACTGGCAGGTGAACAAGAAGCTGGCTCTGGGCTGTACAGTAGTAAACTTCCTGAACCAGACTGGTGCAAAAGGAAGTATTGCCGGTGCTGAACTGATTGAAAAAGAAGATGCCGGTCAGTATGCCGGACACGTAATGGCAGGTAGCTATATCCGTCCGTTTACAGTGGAATTCAGTGCCAGTCTGAAGTTCTGATAACTGAAAATAATGATTTTATTGACAGAAAAGTTTTTAAACATAGTATCTTTAACGCATAAATAAACTGAAACCATGAAAAAGAATTTTTATCATCTGACAATGGCCTTGACAACAGCTGCTGCGCTGGCTGCCTGTCAACCGCAAAAGAGTGCCATCAGTTTTGAACATCAGGGTGATACACTTACTATTGTTCACATCACAAACCCGACTAAATATTTAATTCTCCCCATTCAGGAATCTTGTAATGAAGGAAAGGTGAAGCTTGTGACCGGAAGCCCTGCCGATATGGCCATGGATGTCCGGCTGGCTGTTGACAGTGTGGAATATTATGTGCCTTTTGCTTTGCCTCAGGGTGCTAAGGAAGCAACGCTGACGATCGGCCGTGTAGCAGCAGATGCTATCTGCTGGGACAGCATTCAGCTGGCTGATACGTTTAATACTGCCAATACGGACTATTATCGTCCGGTTTATCACCATACTCCGCTTTACGGCTGGATGAACGATGCCAACGGACTGGTGTACAAGGACGGAGAATATCACCTGTATTTCCAGTATAATCCTTACGGTTCGAAGTGGGGAAACATGCACTGGGGACACTCAGTCAGCAAAGACCTGATTCATTGGGATCATCTGGATCCGGCTATTGCGCGCGACACTCTGGGACATATTTTCTCCGGAAGTACGGTAATTGACAAAAACAACAGTGCCGGTTATGGAAAGGATGCCATGATTGCGTTCTATACTTCTGCCAGTGACGAACACGGACAGATCCAGTGTATGGCTTACAGTACTGACAACGGACGTACTTATACGAAATATGAAAAGAATCCGATTCTGACTCCGTTTGACGGACTGAAGGACTTCCGTGATCCGAAAGTTTTCTGGTATGAACCGGCCCAGAAATGGTATATGATTGTTTCTGCCGACAAGAACATGCGTTTCTATTCGTCTACGGATCTGAAGAACTGGGAATATCTGAGCCAGTTTGGTGAAGGATACGGTGTACAGCCCAATCAGTTTGAATGTCCGGATTTCATCCAGTTGCCTGTTGACGGTGACAAGAACAAGATGAAATGGGTGATGATTGTCAATATCAATCCGGGATGTCCGTTCGGTGGCAGTGCAACAGAATACTTTGTAGGTGATTTCGACGGAAAGGAATTCCACTGTGATACTGACAAGAGTGTGACCAAATGGCTTGACTTTGGTAAGGATCATTACGCTACGGTCTGCTTCTCTAATCTGGGTGAACGTGTAGTAGCTGTGCCCTGGATGAGCAACTGGCAGTATGCAACGTAACTCCGATCCGCCAGTATCGTGGAGCCAATGCCTTGCCTCGTGAACTGTCTCTCTATACGAAGGATGGAGAAATCTATATGGCAGCCAATGCTGTGAAAGAAACAGAAGGCCTGCGTAAGGGAACTGCGTATGTAACGATTTCGTTATGACCGATGAACATCTGGTTAGTCCGCTGGCAACCGGTCAGGAAGGAGCTTGCGAACTCGAAATGGACATTACGCCGAACAAGGCTCAGACAGTAGCTTCCAGCTGATGAATGACAAGGGTGAAAAGACTGACATCTATCTGGATCTGAAAGCCGGACGTCTGGTGATGGACCGTACACAGAGCGGACTTGTAGCCTTTGGCGAGAAGTCAGAACCTCATGCAAAGGAGACAGATGATCACCGCAAGACTGAATCTGTGAACTATGTGAATGACTTCGCGCTGGGTACATGGGCACCTCTTTCATTGTGTGAAGGCAAGACTTATCATTTGAATGTATTTGTGGACAAATGTTCCGTTGAGATCTTTGTGGACGGTGGCCGTATCGCCATGACCAACCTGGTCTTCCCGACAGTTCCTTACAATGCACTGCGTTTCTATACACAAGGTGGCGAGGCTGAAGTGAAGAATCTGAAAGTACATCAACTGGGCTTGTAAATTATCCATACCTAATTCGTAACCATTATGACAGCTAAACAACAAATGAAATACGGAAGGCTGATTCCCGTTATGCTCTGCTTTTTGCCATGGGTTTTGTGGATCTGGTCGGAATTGCCTCCAATTATGTAAAAGCCGATCTGGCACTGACGGATGCTCAGGCTAATATTTTTCCGTCACTTGTATTCTTCTGGTTCCTGATATTCTCTGTTCCTACGGGAATGCTGATGAACCGTATCGGACGGAAACGTACCGTATTGCTGAGTCTGGCAGTGACAGCCGTTTCACTGATGCTGCCTCTTTTCGGCGACGGATACGGACTGATGCTTTGCTCCTTTTCCTTGCTGGGAATCGGTAATGCACTGATGCAGACTTCGCTGAACCCGTTGCTGAGCAATATTATCTCGGGTGACAAACTGGCCAGTTCCTTGACTTTCGGCCAGTTTGTCAAAGCCATAGCCTCTTTCCTGGCACCCTATATCGCCATGTGGGGAGCTACACAGGCAATGCCGACCTTCGGACTGGGCTGGCGTGTACTTTTCCCGGTCTATATGGTGGTAGCATCATTGCCATTGTCTGGCTTTCATCAACTCCGATTGATGAAGAAAACCGGATAAGGCATCTGGTCTGGTGAACTGCCTGAAACTATTGGGAACTCCGTTTATCCTGCTTTGTTTTATCGGTATCATGTGCCATGTAGGTATTGATGTGGGTACCAATACAACAGCTCCCAAGCTGTTGATGGAACGTGTCGGCCTGACTCTTGAGGAAGCAGGATTTGCCACCAGCCTTTACTTTATTTTCCGTACTGCAGGCTGTTTGCTGGGTACATTTATCCTGCAACACCTTTCAGCCGCCGTTTCCTGGCTGTCAGTGTCGTATGTATGCTGGTTGCAATGGTCGGACTGCTGGTTTCCGAAGCACACTATGTGATCTACGTTTGCATTGCATTGATCGGTTTTGGTAACTCCAATGTATTCCCGATTATCTTTGCACAGGCATTGACAATGGTTCCTGACAAGAAGAATGAAGTTTCCGGTCTGATGATTATGGGACTTTTCGGTGGAACGGTCTTCCCTTTGCTGATGGGAGTGGCCAGCGATGCCGTCGGTCAGAATGGAGCTGTTGCCGTAATGAGTGTAGGAGTGATTTATTTGATAATTTATACATTGAGACTTAAAAAATAACCGAAAACCATGAATGACATTATCGTAGGAATGGGTGAGGCACTGTGGGACGTGCTTCCCGAAGGCAAGAAATTAGGTGGTGCACCGGCCAACTTCGCTTATCATGTTTCGCAGTTCGGCTTGAACAGCCGTGTGGTCAGTGCCGTAGGACAGGATAAACTGGGAGCAGAGATTCTGGAAAACTTCCGTGAAAAGAACTTGAATTGTATGATTGAATCCGTGCCTTATCCTACTGGTACGGTGCAGGTTGAACTGGATGCAGAAGGCGTACCCTGTTATGACATCAAGGAAGGTGTGGCATGGGATAATATTCCTTATACCAAAGCGCTTGAAGGGCTGGCCCGTCAGACGCGTGCGGTATGTTTCGGTTCGCTGGCACAGCGCAGCATTGTGTCGCGTGAAACGATTCATCAGTTCCTGGATGCTATGCCTGAAGGTCCTGATACCTTGAAGATCTTTGATATCAATCTTCGTCAGAGCTTTTACACAAAGGAAATTTTGTGTGATTCGTTCAGCCGTTGCAATATTTTGAAGATTAACGATGAAGAGCTGGTTACCGTAAGCCGGATGTTTGGCTATCCCGGTATCGACCTGAAGGATAAATGCTGGATTCTGCTGGCTAAATATAATCTGAAGATGCTGATTCTGACTTGTGGTGTGAACGGAAGTTATGTGTTTACTCCGGGACATATCTCTTTTGTAGAGACTCCGAAAGTGGAGGTTGCTGACACGGTTGGAGCCGGTGACTCGTTTACTGCTGCTTTCACTGCTGCGATCTTGAAGGGCCGTTCGGTAGAAGAAGCACATCGTCTGGCTGTAGATACCTCGGCATTTGTCTGCACACAACAGGGGCTATGCCTGTATTTCCCGAAACTTTGATTGGTCGGTTGTCATAAATGATAATATTTTTTAGGGAAGGGCGGATACTCTGAACAGGAGATCCGCCTTTTTTTGTTTGAGGATTGTTCGGGGCAGAAAGCACGTTGTGAAAAATATGTCTGGACATTTCACCCGTTTTTTCTGCATGAAACAGGTGGTTTCTCAGGAGAAAATTTTTGTTCCACCAGCACGATATAAAAGTTCCACTAGCACGAAACAAAAGTTCCACCAGCATGAAACAAAAGTTTCACCAGCACGATACAAAAGTTTCGTCTGCACGAAACTCCGGAATTGTCTGCATAAACCAGGGGGATTGTCTGCATGATATCAGATCATTGTCAGCATGGTGCCGGAGCATCGTCCTGACGCAGGCCGGTCTTTGGAAAAATATTCCCTTTTACCGGTGAATTGGATTATTTTGTTACCTTTGTAAATCTAACCAATAATTAGCGGTCATGAAATACTTCTCTGTATACTTTCTGTTTGTATTGTGCATGTTGAATTGCTTGTTGACGGCTTGTGACCGTGAAGAGCCTCGCTATGTGATCGGCGTGTCACAGTGCAGTGATGACGAATGGCGTACCCAGATGAACAAGGAGATTCGCCGGGAAGCTCTTTTCTATCCGGGAGTTGAAATCAGAATCCGTTCGGCCAGAGATGACAACCGGCAGCAGATTGCTGATATAGAATCTTTTATCCGTCAGGAGGTGGATCTGATTGTCGTGGCTCCCAATGAAGCGGATGCCATTACACCGGTGGTAGAAAAGGCTTACGACAAGGGCATTCCGGTGTACTGGTAGACCGGAAGATTGATTCGGAACGTTATACGGCTTATATCGGAGCCGATAACTATGAGATGGGCCGTCAGATAGGAACTTATATTGCCAGCCGCTTGCGGGGAGAAGGAAATATTGTAGAACTGACGGGGCTGAAAGGCTCCACTCCGGCACGTGACCGCCATCATGGACTGATTGATGCACTGTCTGATTTTCCGGATATTCATATTGTTGCTACGGCTGATGCCGGCTGGCTCAAGCAGTCTGCTGAGACGGCATTTGATTCCATTCTGGTGAAGCAGCCTCAGATCAATCTGGTTTTTGCCCACAATGACCCGATGGCTTCGGGAGCCTGTGAGGCTGCCAGAGGACGGGACGTGACAAAGACATGCTTTTTGTCGGTGTGGATGCTCTTTCGGGTGAAGGACTGGGAGTCGAATCGGTGGCAGACGGAACGCTTGACGCCACATTTATCTACCCGACGGGAGGTGACCGGGTGGTTCAGGTGGCCATGGATATTCTGGAAAAGCGCAGTTTCCCGCGTGAGACTTTGCTTTCGACAGCTCTGGTAAACCGGCAGAATGCCCGTATCATGCAGATGCAGACTTTGCACATCAGTACCCTGGATGCAAAGATAGAAAAGCTGAACGGTCAGTTGGATGCCTTTCTCTCGCGTTATTCTGCCCAGCGGATGTTCCTGTATGCCTGTATCGTGATCATTGCACTGGTCGGAGCTTTACTTTTCTTTGTCGTTCGTGCCTTTTGGACCAAGAACCGGCTTAATACGGAATTGTCCAGACAGAAGCAGCAGCTGGAGGAACAACGTGACCAGCTGATTACCTTGTCCCGCCAGCTGGAGGACGCAACTCATGCCAAGCTGTCTTTCTTTACAAACGTCTCACATGACTTCCGTACGCCGCTTACTTTGATTGCAGATCCGGTTGATCAGCTTCTTCAGAGCCATCATCTGAATGAACACGAACGGTTCCTGCTCAATATCGTTCACAAGAATGTGGCTGTATTGCTTCGTCTGGTCAATCAGATTCTGGATTTCCGGAAATTTGAAGATGGAAGCTGCAGTTGCGTCTGAGTCAGTTTGATCTGCATGCCTCTTTGCTGGAGTGGGCTGATGCTTTCCGGACCTTGTCTTTCCGGAAACACATCCATTTCCAGATTGATGCAGATGCTGATACGGATTTTACGGTGACAGCGGATGCCGAGAAACTGGAGCGGATTGTGTATAACCTGCTGTCGAATTCCTTTAAGTTCACTCCCGAGAACGGACAGATCAGCATGCATCTGTCTTCTTGCACGAAAAATGGAGAACCGGCAGTCCGCCTGCAGGTGACGGACACCGGAGTCGGTATGCCGGCCGAACACGTACGGCATATTTTTGACAGCTTCTATCAGATAGATGTCCATCATGCCGGTTCGGGTATCGGACTTGCCTTGGTCAAATCCTTTGTGGAGATGCATCATGGAACAATTTCGGTGGATACAACCGAAGGGCAGGGAACTTGCTTTACCATTGAGATTCCGGCCTGTCAGTCGGGAACGCTTGATCCGGATACGACCCGCAGTGCCGTCCTGACGAATCTGAAGGAAGGAGCCGTGCTGGCTGCCGATCAGGAAACCTTGCAGGCTGTTGCTCCTGAGTCAACTCCGGATGACAAGGAAACGATTCTTGTGATTGATGACAATCTGGATATCCGGGACTATGTACGTTCGGTTTTGCAGGATGAATACAATGTGATCGAAGCTGCCAATGGTCAGGAAGGGCTTCAGCAGGCCATGAAATATGTGCCCGATGCCATTATCTGTGATGTCATGATGCCGGTCATGGACGGTATGGAATGTTGCCGTCGTCTGAAATCAGAGGTACAGACCTCCCATATTCCGGTTATGATGCTTACGGCTTATGCTGTTGACGAGCAAAAAATCAAGGGATATGAGTGTGGAGCAGATTCTTATATCTCGAAGCCGTTCAGTGCCCGTCTGCTGACCGTACGTCTGCGTAATCTGATCGAGAACCGCCGTCGTCTGCAGAGTCTTTTTGCAGACATCAGTAATGTCTCTTTGCAGAAGACTCCGGTTGCAGAAGTTGATAAGGGATTCCTGGAAAAACTTCACCGGCTGATCGAGGAACGCTTGTCGGATCCGGATCTCAGTGTGGAAGAACTGGGTGAACAGATCGGGCTGAGCCGGGTACAACTTTACCGCAAGACGAAGGCCCTTTGCGGTTATTCGCCTAATGAACTGTTGCGCATTGCTCGTCTGAAGAAAGCTGCTTCTCTGCTGGCTTCCACGGAAAAGACGATTTCCGAAATCACTTATGAGGTAGGGTTCAGTTCTCCTTCTTATTTCACGAAGTGTTATAAGGAATATTTCGGGGAGAATCCGACGGCGGTTTTGAAGCGGAAAAAATAGAATCGGCCTTTCGTCTTCTTAAAAAATAAGAAAAGAGAATCCGAACCGATAAAAATCTGTATATTTGGCCCGCTAAAAAAGAAAACGAAAAGAGAATGTGTTTATGAAACGGTTATTATTGATATGTCTGATGTTTTGTAGTCTGATGGTTCAGGCACAAGATCTGAAGTCTTTGTTTGTGGCAATGCCCGATTCCCTGTCTCCATTGTGGACAGAAGTGAATCGTGCTGATTTTGGAGACTTTCTGGCCAGTAACATGAGGCCGGTACGTAACCGTTTTGGCAATTTCTCTGAAATGCTGAAGTTGACAGACGATTATCTGCTGATGCAGTCTACTTCCGTCAGTACGATGGAAATGAAACTTTTGCCAGTAAACGATTCTGTAAATATCATTTGCATGGTGCAGACTTATCAGGCACCGGTTGCCGACAGCCGCATTTCTTTTTACGATACGGCATGGAAAGAACTTCCTGTTTCTCAGTTTATACAGCTTCCTGCAGAAAGTGTGTTTTATAAGACACCGGAAACAACGGCTCAGGCTGATTCGCTGGCAGACGTACGGAAGTATGCCGACATGTATCTGCTGAAGGCTTCCTTGTCGGAGAAAGGAAAGACATTGTCGTTTGTCTACACCACTCCGGAGTATATGGATAAGGAAAATTCAGACCGTCTGACTTCCAGCTTGAATATGAAGCAATTGGAATATGAATGGAGAGACGGAAAGTTTCAGCCGAAGAAATAACCTCTGCGTGCTGCGAGGTTCCGGTTGTATTTGTTTTGTCACATCAATAAATTGTTTTTTTGGCTATAGTTGATTTTTGCGTTGTATATTGATGTGTTTTCCATTATTTTTCATATCTTTACGTCCACAAATACTTGTAGTCATGACCTATCAAGAAATATTAGCAGCCGCACAGACTCTGTCAGAG
>ENA-OQHA01000643-OQHA01000643.1-human-gut-metagenome-genome-assembly--contig:-NODE-643-length-16575-cov-3.345209_pt1 | contig 16575 bp, 25 predicted proteins | sample MGYA00242558_ERZ504707 | MGnify/ENA primary metagenome ERZ504707 (study PRJEB26092, sample SAMD00036197) | human gut metagenome | host: Homo sapiens | study: EMG produced TPA metagenomics assembly of...
ATCCGGCATGGACGAGGACGGCACCCTGCACTGGGTGCTGCCCGACCGCCGCAAGAGCTACTACGACGAGGCGTATCTGCCCAAAAAGCTGGACCGCGTGGACGAACAGGGCAATCTTTACTTGACGGCAGCAATTTTCCGTGGAAGCTGGCGGACGATTTTGCCGAGGATAAGCGCTGGGGCTACCCCAAGTGGAAGGTGGTACTGGGAAAACTGACCGGAAAGGGCAAAAAAGGTGACTGAATCACGAAAATCCAGTATTCATATTGACATACTAGGGAATGATATGGTATAACTTATCCGTTGAAAGGATTCCGCATCTGCACAGGGCATTCAAGGCTCCCGCAGACGCGTTCAATAAGAAAGGATCATTCCTATGGAAAACATGGAAAAAGTGGTTTATCTGGATAATGCTGCCACCACTCCCTGTGCTCCCGAGGCACTGGAAATGATGGTCAAAGCCCTGAGCGGTGCCTGCGGCAACCCCAGCAGCCATTACAGTGTGGGCTATGAGGCTAAGGAATTCGTGGACACCGGTCGTGCGCAGGTGGCAAAGGCCATCAATGCAAGTCCGGCTGAGCTCTTCTTTACCAGCTGCGGCTCCGAGGCTGACAACTGGGCCGTAAAGGCACCGCCTTCACCAAGGCACGCCAGAACAAAAAGCACCTCATCACCAGCGCTTTTGAGCATCATGCCATCATGCACAGTATGGCTGCACTGGAGCGCATGGGCTTTGAAGTGACCTATATCAAGCCCACCGCCGAGGGCTACATCCGTCCCGAGGACGTGGAAGCTGCCATCCGTCCCGATACCGCGCTGGTCAGCATCATGATGGCCAACAACGAGATCGGCACCATCCAGCCCATCAAGGAGATCGCCGAGGTCGCTCACAAGCACGGTGTGTGGATGCACACGACGCGGTGCAGGCTGTGGGTGCCATCCCCGTGGATGTGAAGGAACTGGGCGTGGATATGCTGTCCATGAGCGCCCACAAGTTCAACGGCCCCAAGGGCATGGGTGCCCTGTACTGCCGCAAGGCGTATGGCCCCAGAACCTGATCGATGGCGGCAGTCAGGAGGCCCGCCACCGTGCAGGTACCGAGAACGTGGCCGGCATTGCTGCATGGGCAAGGCGCTGGAGATCGCCACGGCGCATCTGGATGAGCGCATGGCCCACGAGAGCGAGCTGCGCGATTATGTCATCGACCGCGTCCTCAAGAACATCCCGGAAGCCCGCCTGAACGGCGGCCGCAGCCCCCGTCTGCCCAACAATGTGAACATCAGCTTCCCGGGTCTGGAAGGCGAGACCATCCTGCTGGATCTGGATATGCACGGCATCTGCGCCTCCACCGGCTCTGCCTGCAACTCCGACAGTCTGGACCCCAGCCACGTCCTGCTGAGCATCGGCGTGCCTGAGGAGATCGGCCACGGCTCCATGCGGTTCACCTTTGGCCCGCAGAACACCATGGAAGAAGCAAAATATCTGTGCGACGTGCTGGAGGAAGTGATCCCCCGCCGCCGTGCTATGAGTTGTATGTGGCTGCAGGGCCAGAACACGGCCCGCCAGTTCAGCCTGAAGGGAGAGCAGTAATTATGGCAAGCATGTATAGCGCAAAGGTCATGGAGCATTTTGCAAATCCGCACAATGTGGGTGAGATCCCCGACGCAAACGGCGTGGGCGAAGTGGGCAACCCCAAGTGCGGCGATATCATGCGCATGTACCTGAAGATCGAGAACAACGTGATCGTGGATGTCAAGTTCCTCACCTTCGGCTGCGGTGCCGCCATCGCCACCAGCAGCATGGCCACCGACCTCATCAAGGGCAAGACCATCGACGAGGCGCTCAAGCTGACCAACAAGGCCGTTGTGGAAGCTCTGGAAGGTCTGCCTCCCATCAAGGTGCACTGCTCTGTTCTGGCCGAGCAGGCCGTCAAGGCTGCTCTGTCCGACTACTACCGCCGTCAGGGCATCGATCCGGAACCCATCGTGGGTAAGCTCGAAGAGGACTGCGACCACTGCGAGAGCTGCGGCCACTGATCCCCGCAAAGGACGCTTCAGGGGACACCGTTTTGTGCGGTGTCCTCTTTTTTGCAAAAGACTGCGCTGTTGTATCCTATCCAAAACGTAATAAAGCAAGTGTAAAATATTATTTGTTTACAAAAATGCCCTGAATATGCACTCGTTCATGAAAAGTTCATATATTGTTCAGAATGAGTTCACCACTTTTCGGTATAAGTAGGGCAACACAGGCGCAAAGAGCGCCGAACCCCCACGGAAGCGGACGAAGAACAGGGCAAAGAACGGTTCGCGGCACCCACTGCAATGCAGGTGCGTCGGCCCCGGAAAACGTCCCGCCGCACAGGAAAGGAAACGAGTTAGTATGAAAATTGGTTTTTGGGAACTTGTCGTCATCGTGATCGTGGCGTTCGTGTTCATCGGCCCGGATCAGCTGCCTGTCTACGCAAAGAAGATCGGCAAGATGCTGCGTGAACTGAAAAAGTACACCGGCGCTGCTTCTGAGGAGATCCAGAAGAACGTTGTGGAGCCGCTGAATGAGATCCAGGCTCCCCTGAAGGAAGCTGTAGCCCCGCTGACCGATATCAAGAAGGATATCGACAACAGCGTCAAGGATGTGACCAAGAGCTTTACCGGTATCGGCAAGACCAGCAAGGAGGAAGCTGCCAAGCGGAAGCCGCCGAGGAAGTGACCGAGCTGACCGAGGAGCCGGTGGAAGAGCTGGAAGAGGACGCTGCATCTGCCGCCAAGGCAGAGGAGAGCACTCCCGCTGAGGAGACCGCTGCACCTGCCGAGAAGGCCGAAGAACCCGCCGCCCCGGTTGAAAAGGCTGAGCCTGCCGCTGCACCCGCAGAGGAAAAGGCCGAGCCTGCTGCAGAAGCGGCTCCCGCACAGGAAGCTGCCGAGGCTGCTCCTGCGGCCGAGCCGGTGGAGGAAGACCCTCGTCAGAATGATGTTCTGCCGAAGGACTGATTACTTACTGGATGCACCCGCGCCCGCGGTTGCCTGATACATGCAATAAGCCCGCCACGCGGCGCGGCAAAGTAAAAAGGAGATTTTTATTATGCGTATTGGTACTAACGAACTGCTGATCATCCTGGTCGTCGCTCTGCTGATCTTTGGACCCAAGAACCTGCCGAAGCTGGGCAAGATGTTCGGCAAGACCATCAACGGCTTCAAGAAGGGCATGGAGGACGAGGAAGGCTCCGATGATTCCGAGGAGAAGACCGAGAAGCAGGTTTCCAAGAAGGACGAAGACGAGGAGTAATTGTGGCTACGAACGTTAAGCGCAAAAAGAAAAAGCCGAAGTCATGGCAGAGGACGGCAGCATGACGCTGACCGGCCATCTGAAAGAACTGCGGAACAGGCTGATCATCTGCGCGGTGGTGTTCGTGGTGGGTGTTGTGGTCTCGCTGGCATACGCCGACCGTCTGATCGATCTGCTCACTGCCATGGGCCGCGACTATTACGAGTTTGTTTCCATTGCCCCGCAGGAAAAGCTGATGCAGTATTTCCGCGTCTCCATTCTGGCAGGCGTGGTGGTCACTGTGCCGGTGGCGTTCTACCACATCTATGCATTTGCAAGGCCGGGTCTGAAAAGGAGCGAGAGCACCTTCTTCAAGCTGGTCATGCTGCTGGGTCTTATCCTGTTCTGCGTGGGCGTGCTGTTCGCCTACAAGCTCATGATGCCCTTCATGCTGCGTTTCCTCAGCACCGGCATCGAGGGTGCCGAGTACATCCAGACCACCACCAGTATCGAGAGCTATGTCAACCTCTGCTTGACCATGTTCATCATTTTTGGCTGCGTGTTTGAGATGCCTCTGATCACCATCATCCTGTCCAAGATGGGCATTATCAACCCGCAGCTGCTCAAGCAGGTGCGCGGCGTTGCCATCGTGATCATCTTCTTCATCGCGGCCGTTGTTACCCCGCCGGATATCGTGTCTCAGTGCATGGTGCCGGCCCCATGGTGCTGCTGTACTTCATCAGCATCTTCCTGAGCGGCATCTTCTATAAGCCGAAAGAGGACGATGATGACGAAGAGGATGACGAGGATGAGGACGAAGAGTAAGCTCTGACTTCAGGTTTTCTGTTTTATCATTGCAAAAGCAAAGGCTGCTGCGCCATTTGGTGCAGCAGCCTTTTTGTATGTGGAAAATGCTTCCGGTGCAGAGCGTAATCGCGTGGGGCCGTGGCCAGCAGACGCTGGGTGCCACAACTCGTCCAAAGCGAACGCGGCGGCAATTCCAAATCGTTGCTGCTCAGTCTATACAAGCCACCCGCCTGTGCTAGAATGAAACCAACAAATCAAAGGCGGTGAAACCATGCAACCACTCCCGGAATATCCTCGCCCGGCTATGCGCCGGGACAGCTATGAGAACCTGAACGGCCTGTGGAAGTACGCCATTACTCAGACAACAGAATACCCCGCTGCGTGGGACGGCAGCATTCTGGTGCCCTACTCTCCGGAAACAAAGGCCTCCGGCGTGGGCCGCACCCTGCAGCCCGGCCAGTGGCTGCACTACCACTGCACCTTTGCTCCCCCTCCGGGAGAAGGGGGTCGGGTGCTGCTGCACTTCGGCGCGGTGGACGATGCCTGTGCGGTGCAGGTGAACGGTCATCTGGTGGGCGGCCATCGGGGCGGCTACTGGCCCTTCACACTGGATGTCACCGCCCAGCTCAACGATACGGGCCGCAACAGCCTGTGGGTGGCCGTGCAGGACCCCACGGACAGCGGCACGCAGGCCCGGGGCAAGCAGACCCTGAAGCCCGGCGGCATGTTCTATCCGGCCCAGAGCGGCATCTGGCAGACGGTCTGGATGGAGCGTGTACCGGAAAACTACATCCAGTCGCTCACGGTCACGCCGGACTACGATGCCCGCACCGTGACCGTGAAAGTCCATACTTCCATGCCCGGAGGTGCAGTGAACCTGTGGGCCGTGGTGCGGGCCGGGGGCGTGACCATTGCCGAGGACTGGGGCAGCGACGAAGCGGACCGGGACGGCGAGGTGACGCTGAACATCCCGGAGGAACATTTCTTTCCGTGGAGCCCGGATACCCCGTTTTTGTATGACCTGACCGTGGGCACCACGCAGGAGGGGAGGAGCAGTTCGACACCGTGCACAGCTACTTTGCCCTGCGCAAGTGGAGCTGTGAGCCGGATGCGCGGGGCGTGCTGCGCTTCTGCCTGAACGGAAAGCCCATCCTGCTCAACGGCCTGCTGGACCAGGGCTACTGGCCGCAGGGCCTGTATACCCCGCCTTCCGATGCGGCGGTGGAGCGGGAGCTGAGCGAGGTGAAAGCGCTGGGATTCAATCTGCTGCGCAAGCACGCCAAGATCGAGCCGCAGCGCTGGTACTACCACTGCGACAGGCTGGGCCTTGTGGTCTGGCAGGACATGGTGAACGGCGGCAGCAGATACAACCTGTGGTTCGTCACCTACCTGACCAATGTGCTGCAGCCCCTTGTGCGCCGCCTGCCGACGCAGAGCCGCTCTGGGGCCTGCTGAGCCGCGGAAAAGCATCCAGCCGGGAAACATACCGCAAAGAGCTGCAAGCCACCGTAGAAGCCCTGCGATGCCATCCGTGCATCGGCTGCTGGGTGCCCTTCAACGAAGGCTGGGGCCAGTTTGATGCGGCCGGGGCAGTGCAGGCCATCCGCACGCTGGACGATACCCGCCTTGTAGACGAGGCCAGCGGTTGGTATGATCAGGCGGCGGAGATGTGTGCTCCATCCACAACTATTTCTATCCGCTGCATGTAAAGCCGGAAGCGTACCGTGGCCTTGAGTGAATACGGCGGCATTGCATGGCCCATGCCGGGGCACGAAGCACCGGGCAAAACCTACGGCTACGGCACGGCCAAGAGCCGCGCAGACCTGACCGCCCGCTGCAAAAAGCTGCAATTGGGCACGGTGCTGCCGCAGCTCAAAAAAGGACTCTCGGCGCTGGTGTACACCCAGCTGACGGATGTGGAAGATGAGGTTGAACGGTCTGTTTACCTATGACCGGGCCGAGATCAAGCCGGATGCCAATGCCGTCCGCTCGGTGAATGCTGCCCTTGCCGCAGAGTTCGCAAAAGTGACGCGGATGAAAGAAAAACTCCCTACAGTCTACTGCGCGATGACTGAGGGAGTTTTATGTTACAGCAGCTCTCAGCTGTTGGCGCTGTTGTTCACGATCTTTTTGGCGGGCAGTTTGTTCATGGCAGAGCTGTCCAGATCGTGTGCCAGCTCTGCACCGCCTGCGGCCAGTGCGTCGTCCAGCTCGCCGCCCTTCATATCGCTCAGGATCTGGCTGCGCAGGTCGTCCAGCGAAGAAACGCTCAGTGGGTCTACACGCACCATCAGGAGTAGGGTGGAGCCGTTGATCTGCACGGCAGCGGCTTCGCCGTAGGAAAGGCTGCGCAGAGCATCGCTGCGCCATCCTGCGTAAAGGCCGAAGCAACATCGCTCTCGGTCAGCAGCTCGGTCTGGACGCTGGCGCTGTCGTCGGAAGTTTTGCCGTCCAGCACAGCGTAGATGTCCGGCAGGGCATTCTGTGCGGCCTCATGCAGGGCACTCACCTGATCCGAGACCGTCTCGCCGCCTGCAGCATTGACGCTGTCGGCAGCGGCCTGTGCCAGCTTGAGCATCTCGGCCTTCTGGTCATCGTCCGCAAAGGCGTAGGTGCTGGTATTGTACAGCGGGATGCTGATGTAGCAGATCTCATACATGCTGTCGTCCAGATGGCTGGTCAGCTCGTCGTCCTCCACCGGGGTCTCGCCGTCCGGGCCGTAGACCATATCCAGCAGGGCGGTGTGCTCCACCTGCAGACGTTCATATGCCTTGACGGTCTCCAGACCAATGCCGTTGGCGGTGTAGGTGTCGCCGTACTGGTCCATCATCTGCTGGGCATAACGGTCGGCAGTGGAAAGCTGCTCTGCAGTCAGCTCACCGCCCAGCGCCTTGAAGCGGGCATCCACAGCGGCCAGCGTTTCCAGCGTTTCCTGCGTTTTCTGGGCCACATAGTCGCTCACAACTGCGGTCTCGCCGCTGTCAGAGTCGGTGGTGATGGTCTCTTTCAGGAAGCTTTTACGTCGGTGGTGTCCTGATCGGTGCCGGCAAGCTGGGCGGCCTGCTGGTAAGCACCGTACTGTGCCAGCAGATACATGCCGGAGGTGATCTCAAAATCACCGATGCTGCCCACGGTGTCCGGGGCGGAAATGGTGCAGCCACAAGGCTGAACACCAGTGCAAGTGCGCAGATCAGCGCGAGAAGTTTCTTTTTCATGGCAATGCTCCTATGATGTTTATTTTTGCTCGGCGGAGGCAAGGATCTCTGCCATCGCTTGAGGATGCTTTGCAGCAGCTCCAGCGGCTTTTCGTCGGGCTGAAGCGTGACCGAGAGATAGGGCCGGTTGCCTGCACCGGCGGTGACGCGGCCATTGAAGGCCACCAGCAGGCCCCGGATCATGGGCAGCTCCAGACTTTCCAGCTGCAGGGTGAGGGTGTCCTTTTTCTGGGTCACTTCGGTCACGCCCACAGTGCTGGCCTGCACGCGTACCAGCGACACGTTGACCAGATCGCTTACCGAGGGCGGCGGGTCTCCGTAGCGGTCGATGAGCTCGTCCAGCACATCGGCGGCATCCTCTGCCGTCTGGATGGCGGCAATGCGCTTATAAGCTTCAATGCGGCCCGGGCCGTCTGCGATATATTTCTCCGGGATGAAGGCATCCACCCGCAGATCCACAAGGCATTCGCTCTTGTCCCGCCGGATGGGTTCGCCCTTGGCCCGGGCGATGGCCTGCCCCAGCATCTTCACGTAGAGGTCGTAGCCCACGGCTCCATGTGGCCGTGCTGACTGTGGCCCAGAAGACTGCCCGCACCCCGGATCTGCAGATCCCGCATGGCGATGCGGAAGCCGGAGCCGAAGGCCGTGAACTCCCGGATAGCGGAGAGCCGCTTCTGGGCGATATCGGTCAGGGTCTTGTCCCGCCGGAAGGTGAAGTAGGCATAGGCCTTGCGGCCGGAGCGGCCCACCCGGCCTCTTATCTGGTACAGCTGGGCAAGGCCCATGCGGTCAGCGTCCTCGATGATGAGGGTGTTGCAGTTGCGCACGTCGATGCCGGTCTCGATGAGGGTGGTGCACACCAGAATATCGATCTCGCCGTTCAGCAGATGCTGCCACACGGGGTTCAGCTCTTCCTCGGTCATCTTGCCGTGGGCAATGCCGATGCGTGCGCCGGGCACCAGCTTGCTCACATGGGCGGCGCAGGCTTCGATGTTGTCCACCCGGTTGTGCAGGTAGTACACCTGCCCGCCCCGGGCAAGCTCCTTCTTCATGGCCTCGGCAAGGATCACGTCGTTGTATTCCAGCACAAAGGTCTCCACGGGCTGCCGCTCGATGGGCGGCTGCTCGATGGTGGAAAGGTCCCGGATGCCGCTCATGGCCATGTTCAGCGTGCGGGGGATGGGGGTAGCCGAAAGGGTGAGCATGTCCACCCCGATGAAGTTCTCCTTGAGCTTTTCCTTGTGCTTCACACCGAAGCGCTGCTCCTCGTCGATGATGACAAGGCCGAGGTCATGGAACTTCACGTCCTTGGACAGCAGCCGGTGGGTGCCCACCACGATGTCCACACTGCCCGACTGCAGGCCCCGGAGGGTCTCCTTCTGCTGTTTTGCGGTGCGGAAGCGGGACATCATCTCCACCTTCACGGGAAAAGCTTCCATGCGGGAGAGGATGGTGTTGTAGTGCTGCCACGCCAGCAGGGTGGTGGGGGCAAGGATGGCGCACTGCTTGCCGCCCATCACGCACTTGAAGGCGGCGCGCAGGGCCACTTCGGTCTTGCCCACGCCCACGTCGCCGCAGAGCAGGCGGTCCATGGGCCAGCCCTTTTCCATGTCCTGCTTGATCTCGGCGGTGGCGTTCAGCTGGTCGTCTGTCTCGTCGTAGTCAAAGCGGTCTCAAAGTCCCGCTGCCAGTCGCCGTCCGGCGGGAAGGCGTAGCCCGTGGCCTGACGGCGGCGGGCGTAGAGCTCGATCAGTTCCTGCGCCATTTCCTCGGTGGCTTTTTTTACCTTGGCGCGGGTGCGCTGCCACTCGGCACCGCCCAGCTTTGCCAGCTTTACCTTTTCCTCGTCGCCGGGGGCGGTGTAGCGGCTCAGCAGGTCCAGCTGGGTCACCGGTACATACAGCACGTCCGAGCCGGAGTACTGCACCTTCAGGTAATCTTTCGTGGCACCCTGCACTTCCAGCCGCTGGATGCCCGCATACATGCCGATGCCGTGGCTCTGGTGCACCACATAGTCCCCGGGCTTGATGTCCGAAAGGCTGGAAAGGGCGTTCTTGTTCTTTTTGCGCTTTTTGGTCTCGGCGGAGGTCTCTTCCTCCAGGCCGTGCCTGCGGCTGGACAGCACCGCCGCATGGGCAAACGGAAAGGTGCACCCGGCGGTCAGATGGCCCGGCAGCACCTGTACGATGCCTTTTGTGGGCCGCACATCCCGGCTCATGCTCACGGAGTAGCCCTTGTCGGCAAGGTCGCGGGTGAGGGCGGCGGCACCCTTGGGCGTTCCGGAAAACAGGGTGACGGCATAGCCCTGCGCAATGAGGGGGTCAAGGTCTTCTCGCAGGGAGACAAGGTCGCCGTTCCAGTTGGGGGCGGCAAAGGCCTCGGCGTTGATGAGGTCTTTCAGCTTAAATTCGTTCATGCCGCGCAGGAAGTTCTCGCACAGCAGGGTGCTCTGCTTCTGGGCGGCAGCGGCAAGGTCGTCCATGGTCTGGTAGAGTACATCCAGCCCGGGGCAGAGCACACCCTCTTCCAACAGGCCGGTCAGCTCTTCGCTGCGACGGAACTCGGTGGCCTTCTGGGCATCCCGGATGCCGCCCACCTCGTCCAGAATGAACAGCGGTGTGTCCAGATGATCCAGCAGGGTGGCCGGGCTCGGATAGCGCAGGCCGTAGTATTTATCCATGGCTTCCGGCATCAGCCGGAGTCCAGCTGAGCAAGGTCGGCTTCCGTGGCCTTTTCCAGTGCGGTGCGGTGCCGGCCGCGTGCCTTTTTGATGGCGGCACGCAGGGCCTCGGCAGTCTCGGCGGTATCGCCGAACAGCACCTCGCGGGCAGGGGAAAGATAGATCTTTTCCAGTGCGCTGTCCCGCCGCTGGGTGAGCAGGTCGAAGGAAGAAATGGAATCGATCTCGTCGTCCCAGTACTCCACGCGGGCAGGCTGGCGCATATCCGGCGCATAGATATCCACGATATCGCCGCGCACACTGAACTGTCCCGGGCCGTCCACCTGACTGCGCCGCACATACCCGGCGGCGAACAGCCGGGCCACAAGACCCTCGCGGTTGTACACCATGCCGGGTTTGAGGGTAAGAGTGTTCTTTAAAAATTCATCCCGGGGCACGGTGTACTGCAACAGCGCTTCGGCGGGCACGCAGACCGCGTTCAGCCGCCCGCCTGCAAGGGAGCCCAGCACCGAAAGGCGGCGGTACTCGTACTCGCGGCCCGCGCCCTCCACTGGGCGCAGCATAAAGTCCCGGGGCGGGAACACGGCGGCAGAAAGGCCCAACGCCTTGAGGTCGTCCGCAAAGTGGGTGCCTCGGCCTCGCCGGGGGTCACGATGCACAGCACCCGGTCAAGGTCCTTTTGCAGGGCGGCGTACAGCAGGGCACGGCCCGCAGGCGGCAGGCCGAACAGCGCCGCCGGGCCGGGGTGTGCAGGCTCTCCGCGATCTTCTGATATTCCGCTGTGCTTTTCAGCAGCGCTTCGTACATCGTAGACCTCCTCTCGTCTAAACCTCTCAGCCTTCGCTGGCGCTCGGGCAGCTCCTCTATTAGGGGGGCTTGGCATATCGTCGTGTTTTCGAGCCCCGGCGCTTCGCTTCTGTTTGCCCGCCGGCAGATGTTCGTTTTGGAGCCGCAGGCGATCATATCGAAAAATAAACCCTATGCCAAGGCCTCTCCTACTAGGAGAGGTGGCATTGCGCAGCAATGACGGAGAGATTTATCCTCCTCACCCATTATACTTGCTCTGCGCCAGACCCAGCTTACCGTCCATGATAAGCTTTGTGGCGGCTTCAAGGTCGGGGGAGCGGTCAGCCATGGCCTTTGCGTCCTCCGGCGGGAACTTGCCCAGCACCCAGTCGGCAAGGTCATAGTCCGGGCGGGGCTTGGCACCCACGCCGATGCGGATGCGGGGAAAGTTCTCCCGCCCAGCCGGGCAATGATGCTCTTCAGGCCGTTGTGCCCGCCTGCCGAGCCGGAGGGCCGGATGCGCAGCTTGCCGGGGGCCTGGGTGATATCATCGCACAGGACGATGACGTGGTCGGCAGGGATCTTGAAAAAGCCCGCCAGCGGGGCGATGGAATCGCCGGAGAGGTTCATGTAGGTCAGGGGTTTCAGCAGCACCACCTTGTGGCCATCCACCTCGCCCTGGCCCCACAGGCCCTGAAACTTGGTTTTGCTGACGCTGATGCCCCATTTGCCCGCCAGAGAGTCCAGCGCGGCAAAGCCCGCGTTGTGGCGGGTGCCCTCGTATTTTGCTTCGGGGTTGCCAAGCCCGCGATCAGCCAGATGTCGTTTGCATTCATAGTTGTTTGTTTTGCCTTTTCTTTTTTGCTTAAAATAATGTGTGGTACAGTTCTTTAGTATAACATACGCGCGAAGAAAAAGAAATCTGTTTTGCGGGAAAAACACAAAGCCGCCCTATATCAGTACAGATACAGGGCGGTGCTTTTTGTATAATACCTTATAAGGTGGCGGGAGAGTTACTTGTTCTGCTCCTCCTCCAGCTTCTGCTTTTGGCGATATAGGCCTCCATCTTGGGGCGGCCCAGCCCTCAAGGTTGGTCTGGCGGTCGCGGGCGATGCCCAGCGCTTGGGCGGGCACATCCTTGGTGATGGTGCTACCGGCGGCGGTGTAGGCACCGTCGCCCACCTTGACCGGAGCCACAAGGTTGGTGTTACAGCCAATGAAGCAGTAATCGCCGATCTGGGTGCGGAACTTATCCTTGCCGTCGTAGTTGCAGGTGACGGTGCCGCAGCCGAAGTTGCAGTACTTGCCCACATCACTATCGCCGATGTAGGTCAGGTGGCTCACGGTGTTGCCCCGGGCAAAGTTGGAGTTCTTGGTCTCCACATAGGCACCCAGATGCACGCCGTAGTCGGTGACAGTGTTCACTCGCACATGGGTGAAGGGCCGATGTTGTTGTGGGGGCCAGATGGCTGCCGTAGACCTGGCTGGCGTTGACAGTGGTGCCCTCGTCCACGATGCTGTCCTCGATCAGGCAGTTGGGGCCGATGACGCATCCTGCGCCGATGACCGTCTTGCCGCGCAGGATGGTGCCCGCCAGAATGGTGGCTCCCGGGGCGATGACAACGCCTTCGTCGATCTGGACGGTACGGTTCTCAATGTTCACGCCGTTGGCGATGTGAAAAAGCAGGATGTTCTCGCGCCGGCTTTCGGCAGCGTCCAGTTTGGCGCGTGCTGCGGCCAGAGCTTCGTTGGAAATGGTTTCCATAAATAGTGTCCCTCCTTGGAAGGTGTGGTATTTTGTTGTATCCATGAGGGAGAAATTCCGGCCCGTTCCGCAGGTGGAATTCCACCGAAAATTTTAATGGATAACAGCATGTATCCCAGATGCGGAAAAATGGTTCTGTAAAACAAAAAACCTCTCGAACTTTCTCCCATTTTATAATAGCGGAAAACTGGGTAAATTTCAAGGGAATTGCACAAAATTTATCAAACAAATTCGGTGTTTTGCCCGGTGGCAATGTGGGAATTTTCTGGTATAATAGTTTAGCATTCACAAGACAATGTTCATCAGCTTTGAGAAAAAAGTGCGATGAGACCGCCGGGCGTGGCACCGGGGGTCACCAAATGGGAGGTAAACACGCATGAGCAAAAAGTATCTGTACTACTTCAGCGAGGGCAACGATGCCTTCGGCGGCGACAAGGTCACCATGAAGAATACTCTGGGCGGCAAGGGTGCCGGTCTGGCAGAGATGACTGCTGCCGGTATGCCGGTTCCCCAGGGCTTCACCATCACTACGGATGCCTGCACCCAGTACTATGCAGACGGCCGTCAGATCAATGACGATATCACTGCTGACATCTTCGAGCATCTCAAGGGTCTGGAAGAGATCACCGGCAAGAAGTTTGGCGACAACACCAACCCCCTGCTGGTCTCTGTCCGTTCCGGTGCCCGTCAGTCCATGCCCGGCATGATGGATACCATCCTGAACCTGGGCCTGAACGATGAGGCTGTGGAAGGTCTGGCCAAGAAGACCGGCAACGCCCGCTTCGCATACGACTGCTACCGCCGCTTCGTGCAGATGTTTGCAGACGTTGTTATGATGGTCCCGAAGAGCCTGTTCGAGGTCGAGATCGACAAGATGAAGGAAGCCAAGGGCGTTAAGAACGACGTGGACCTGACGGCTGACGACCTGAAGGAACTGGTGGGCGTCTTCAAGAAGATCTACGAGGAGAACGAGGGCAAGCCGTTCCCCCAGGATCCCCGTGATCAGCTGATCGAGGCAGTCAAGGCCGTCTTCCGCAGCTGGGACAACCCCCGTGCAAATGTTTACCGCAAGATGAACGAGACTCCCTACGAGTGGGCACCGCTGTCAACGTGCAGCAGATGGCATTCGGCAACTCCGGCGACCGTTCCGGCACCGGCGTTGCATTCACCCGTGACCCCGCCACCGGTGCAAAGAAGCTGATGGGCGAGTACCTGATCAATGCACAGGGCGAGGACGTCGTCGCAGGCGTGCGCACTCCTTCTCCCATCAGCCACCTGAAGGATCAGATGCCTGAGGTGTACGATCAGTTCGTTGAGATCGCAACCCGTCTGGAGAACTACTTCCGCGATATGCAGGATATGGAGTTCACCATTGAGGACGGCCACCTGTACATGCTGCAGACCCGTAACGGCAAGCGTACCGCTCAGGCCGCTCTGCAGATCGCATGCGACCTGGTGGACGAGGGCATGATCACCGAGCAGGAGGCTGTCCTGCGCGTGGAGCCCAAGCAGCTGGATACCCTGCTGCATCCCCAGTTTGACGCAGCTGCCCTGAAGGCTGCTGAGGTCGTCGGCAAGGGCCTGGCAGCTTCTCCCGGTTCTGCCTGCGGCCAGATCGTCTTCACCGCCGAAGAGGCTGAGGAGATGGTCAAGTCCGGCAAGATGAAGAAGGTCGTTCTGGTCCGTCTGGAGACCTCTCCCGAGGACATCGTCGGTATGCAGGTGTCTCAGGGCATCCTGACCGTCCGCGGCGGCATGACCAGCCACGCAGCTGTTGTTGCCCGTGGTATGGGCACCTGCTGTGTCTCCGGCTGCGGCAATGATAACGAGGTCAAGATCGACGAGGAAGCAAAGACCTTCGAAATCAATGGCCACAAGTTCGCCGAGGGTGACTGGATCTCCATCGACGGCTCTACCGGCAACATCTACGGCGAGCAGGTCGCTACCGTGGCCGCTACCGGCAATAAGAACTTCAACCGCTTCATGGGCTGGGCAGACGCTGCTCGTCAGCTGCTGGTCATGACCAACGCTGATAACCCGCGCGACGCACAGCAGGCAGTGGATCTGGGTGCTGAGGGCATCGGCCTGTGCCGTACCGAGCACATGTTCTTCGCAGAGGATCGCATCAAGGCTGTGCGTGAGATGATCTGCGCACGTACCGTGGAAGAGCGCGAAGCTGCTCTGGCCAAGGTCGAGCCGTTCCAGCAGGGTGACTTCGAGGCCATGTACCGCATCATGGGTGAGCGCCCGATGACCATTCGTTATCTGGATCCGCCTCTGCACGAGTTCCTGCCCACCAAGGACGAGGACATCAAGGAGCTGGCTGCCGATATGGGCATGACCTTTGATGACCTGAAGAACGTGGTTACTTCTCTGCACGAGTTCAACCCCATGATGGGTCACCGTGGCTGCCGTCTGGCCGTCACTATCCCGAGATCGCTGCTATGCAGACCCGCGCTGTGATTAAGGCTGCCCTGAACGTCTCTGCTGAGACCGGCCATGTGATCACCCCGCACATCATGATCCGCTGGTTGGCGAGGTCAAGGAGCTGAAGTTCGTCAAGGACGTTGTGGTCAAGGTCGCAGACGAACTGATCGCTGCTGCAGGCGTTGATATGAAGTATCAGGTCGGTACCATGATCGAGATCCCCCGTGCAGCCCTGACTGCCGGCGAGATCGCCAAGGAAGCCGAGTTCTTCAGCTTCGGCACCAACGACCTGACCCAGATGACCTTCGGCTTCAGCGTGATGATGCCGCCAAGTTCCTGGCGCATACTACGAGAACAAGATCTACGAGAGCGATCCGTTCCAGCATCTGGATCAGATCGGCGTTGGCAAGCTGGTCAAGATGGCTGCCCACGACGGCCGCGAGACCCGTCCCGATCTGGGTCTGGGCATCTGCGGCGAGCACGGCGCGACCCCACGAGCGTGGAGTTCTGCCACAATGTCGGTCTGGACTACGTCAGCTGCTCTCCCTTCCGTGTGCCTATCGCACGTCTGGCTGCCGCTCAGGCTGCTATTAAAAATCCCAGAAAGTAAGATTGTTGCATGAAGATGCACTAATCGCGCAGAACATGGGAAGATAAGCGTATGATAAACCTCCCCGGTGAAACTGAATGGTTTTGCCGGGGAGGTTTTTGTATTTTGGGAGGAAGATCATGAAGAAAACAGAACTGGTCCAATTCAAAGAGGAATATGAGAGTGCAGTGCGTAATGTTGATGAAATTATAAATAACCCATATACTGCAATTTTACTGAAATATAAGAAAGCAGAGGAAAGCAATTATTGTATCAAATTTAGGCAATACGCGTTGAGATATTGGGGGCAACTTCACGGTGTAGATTTTTCTGAATTTGGAGATAAAGATATTACAGTCGATGAATTTAACCATGCACTTTCGATGGCTCAAATTGAAAAGAAGACGGATTTTGAAGGTGGCGGGGGAAATGCTGAAAATAACATAATTGATCAAATAAAACGAAGATTAAATGTTATTTTATTTGGAGTGGTAAAGCCGGAAGATGATAGAAAAATCAAAATAGGCAAAGACGCGATGCTTAGTGCTTCAAATATAGTTTTCTTTGATGAGTTGTTGAAAATAGACGTAAGGGATTTGCAAAAGATTATAGATGACAGAGAGCGTGGAAATATAACAGGCTTACAAAGGATACATGCGAGTGCAGGAAGCTGTGAGCGTAATGAAGAAAGATGGGTAGACGACTACTACAGGGAACTGATAGTTCGAGGACTTTGTTCTTTAGGGGAAAATCCGAAGATTAAAGTTAGCCTTAGAGATGTGCAGGATAGAATAGACTCACTTTACCCGAGCGAAGAAGAAAATGACAGCTCAGAAGAATTTGAAGGCTGGGAAGTGATGGAATGGCTTGGTGATGAATTGCATTTTTGCGAAGTAAATTACCCGCAGACATCTTTAGTGAATAGAGTTACCTATGATAGAATTTTAAAAGCACTTGTGGAATGCAAAGAAAAAATCGAGGATTGCGTTGAAGAATTAGATAATATAAAATGCATAATGGAAGGAAGTCGAGAAGAAGTAAAGGG
>ENA-OQHA01000644-OQHA01000644.1-human-gut-metagenome-genome-assembly--contig:-NODE-644-length-16572-cov-2.704105_pt1 | contig 16572 bp, 21 predicted proteins | sample MGYA00242558_ERZ504707 | MGnify/ENA primary metagenome ERZ504707 (study PRJEB26092, sample SAMD00036197) | human gut metagenome | host: Homo sapiens | study: EMG produced TPA metagenomics assembly of...
TCGTGCTTTACCAATAGGTGGTTTTGTCTCTATGGCAGGTGAAGCGGATCAGGAAGACGATGAAGAACTTAAGGATGTTCCAGTAGAACGTACATTAAAGGGTAAGAAGACATATCAAAAGATTATTATTATGCTTGCAGGTGTCTTTATGAATTTCATGCTTGCACTTGTCATTATGTTATCTGCAAACTTAATGGGTGGTCAGGTAAATGTCAATCGTTGTGAAGTAGGAACGCTCGTAGAAAATGGTTCTGCGACAAAATATGGATTTAAAAAAGGTGACATTATAACTAATATTGAATGTAAGCAGACTGGTGTGTCGTATGCATCGCAAGTTATGAAGATCTTCATAGTGATATGACTAAGAAAGCATTAAAGATTAATTCTAGAAATGCGACATTAGATATTACTGTCAGACGTGGTAAAAATAGTATTGTGGTCAAGGCAGTGAGTCCATATAATGAAGAACAGGGGCGTTATGTTCTTGGCTTTATGCAGGTGACTCGAAGAATGAGTGTCACTGAAGCATTCAGCTATACATTTAAAGAATTATGTGAGATGTCTACTGCAATCTTTCATGCATTGGGACAGCTTATTGTGAATTTTGCGTCTACTATTAAGCAGATGTCAGGACCAGTGGGAATTTATAAAGTCACTTCACAGGTAAGAGAATCTGGTTCTATGACAACACTTCTATATTTAGTTGCGATGTTGTCAGTAAATATTGGAATCTTAAACTTATTGCCTATTCCGGGGTTAGATGGCTATCAGGCTATTCTTTCTTTAATTGAAGGTATTATCCATAGAGAAGTACCTGTGAAGGTGAAATATGCATTGCAGGTTCTTGGACTTGCACTTGTATTTGGTCTCATGATTGCAGTTACTTATCAGGATCTGCTGCGATTTTTTAAATAAAGGAACTTCGGTTCCTTTTTAAAGGTGATTTTATGAATAAACTAAGTATTTTATTACAACAATTACATATAGATACAAATCAGGCGTTTTCGCAGGCTGATATTACAAGAGTAGTTGTCCATCATGATAGCCGTTATACCTTTTATATCAGTTCACCAGAATTAATGCCTCTTGATAATGTGAAGGCTTTAAAAGAAGCCCAGCATTTATTCCCTTATCCATGTGAATTCCTCTTTGAAACAACGTCTAATCATTTTAGAGAGGAAGATGTCATTGAATATAGTGATTATATTATGCATCATGTATTAGGCAATGTACCTGAAATGCAGAGTATGACAAGAGATGATATGGATTTAAAGGACAATATTTTGACATTACATACTGTTAATCATATTCAATGTGATTCTATTAAGACTCAGCTTAATGAAATGCGTACATTATTATCTGGCTTTGGTATTAATATTGATTTAAGAGCTGAGGTAGATGCAGATAATCATGAATATCAACAGACTATTGCAAAGATGGAAGAAAATAAAGGCGTTCATATAGATTCAAGTGCACTTGAAAAATATAATGAAGCGATGAATGATGCACCTCCTGCTTATTCTAAGCCAGCAGGTAATTATAAACGTTATAAGAAAGAATATGTCATGACGCAGATCAGTCAATTAGATAATACAATGCGTGAAGTAGCTGTACAGGGGTATTGTTTCCAGGAAGAAACAACACAGACTAAAAGTGGTAAACATATTCAGACACTTCTTGTCACTGATTATTCTGATAGTATTATGGTAAAGAGATTTGAGAATAAGAATTGTAATACATTAGAAGAAATGGAACAATTAAAAAAAGGTGGTAAATGGATTCGTGTCAAAGGTACCTTTGAATATGATAGCTTTGCCCGTGAACAGGTGATTATTGCGACTGAAATAGAAATTATTCCAGCACCTAAACCACGTATTGACAAGGCGGAAAAGAAGCGTGTGGAACTACATTGCCACTCTAATATGTCTACTATGGATGGTATTGCGACTGTTGGTTCTTATATTAAAAGAGCGACAGAATGGGGTATGAGTGCTATTGCAGTAACTGATCATGGCAACGTGCAGTCATTCCCTGATGCACAGGCAGCAGCAGGAGACAAGTTGAAGATGATCTATGGTGTTGAAATGAACATGATTGATACAAATTTTGATTGTGTTTTCAATGCGAATGGATTAAAGCTTAATGATTTAACTTATGTTTCTTTTGACTTAGAAACAACAGGTTTATCTCAGATAGACGATCATATTACTGAAATTGGTGCAGTAAAGATAAAAAATGGGTTAGAGGTTGGAAGATTACAGACATTTATTAAATCTCCTAAACCTATTTCTAAGAAGATTACTGAATTAACATCTATTACAAATGAAGATATTAGAAATGCGCCTACAATTGAAGAATTCATGCCTAAATTAATGGAATTCTTTGGAGATAATCTTCTCATTGCGCATAATGGTCGTTTCGATATTGGTATGTTAGATAAGGCATTAGAGAGAATGGGAAAAGAACATATTAAAAACCCTTGGATTGATACATTGCCTTTATCTAGACGTCTCATACCATTAATGCGTTCTTATCGATTAGGTGCTGTCTGTCGTTTTTATCATATTCCTTATGATACAGAAGCGGCTCACCGTGCTGACTATGATGCTGAAGTATTAAGTCATTCATTTAATGTCATGCTTCAGGATTTAATTAAGAGAGGTTTTAAGACGATTGATGAAATCAATGATATCAAAATAGAAGATGCTTATAAGCATGCTTTCCCTTATCATATGTGTGTTCTTGCGAAAACACCTGAAGGGTTAAAGAACATGTTTAGACTTGTATCTATTGCGAATACTAAGTATTTCCATCAATGTGATCGTATTCCTAGAAGTGAATTAGAATTCTATCGTGAAGGATTAATCTTTGGTAGTGGCTGTTTAAATTCTAAAGTCTTTGAAATAGCTTCTACAAGAGATGAAGAAGAATTAAGAGAAGAAATACGATTCTATGATTACGTAGAAATACAGCCTTTAGAAGATGCAATGTATTTGGTGGATCGTGGTAAGTATGATTCTATTGATGATATAGAAAGAATATACAAGCGTATTATTAAGATTGCGAAAGAAGAAAATAAACTTATCTGTGCGACAGGTGATGTTCATTTTCTAGATAAGAGAGATAAGGTATACCGTGAAGTATTTATTACTAACTCTAAGATTCAGATTAATGGTAAACCTCATCCACTCCTTGTAAGAAATAATCCTCGTGCTTTAACACCTGATGTTTATTTAAGAACAACAGATGAAATGTTGGAATGCTTCCCTTATTTAAGTGATGAAGATACATATGAATATGTTGTCACTAATACAAATAAGATTGCAGATATGATTGGTGATGATATTATTGTCACAAAAGAAGGATTATATCCACCTTCAATTGAAAACGTAGATAAGAAACTTAGAGAATTATGTCATAAGAATGCGCATGAGACATATGGTGAAGTATTACCAGAGATTGTATCAGCAAGACTTGAAAAAGAGTTATCCAACATCATCAAACATGGATTCGCAGTTATTTATTTTATCGCTTCAGAACTTGTAAGAGTTTCTAATGAAGCAGGTTACCTAGTAGGATCTCGAGGATCAGTTGGTTCATCTTTCGTAGCCACTATGGCTGGTATTTCAGAAGTAAATCCTCTTGCACCACATTATATATGTCCTCATTGTAAACATAATGAGTTCTTAGAAGAAGGAGTTATTTCTGATGGTTATGATTTGCCTGATAAGAACTGTCCAGTATGTGGACATAAGATGAAAGGCGAAGGACATAATATCCCATTCGAAACCTTCTTAGGGTTCAATGCGGATAAGGTTCCAGATATTGACTTAAACTTCTCAGGTGAATATCAGCCTCAAGCGCATGCTTATACTAAAACAATCTTTGGTGAAGACCATGTCTTTAGAGCCGGTACTATCTCTACTGTTGCAGAAAAGACAGCTTATGGTTATGCAAGAGCATATGCTGAAAACTTAGGTTTAGAAGATCATATCCGTAGTGCTGAATTGCAAAGACTGGCTAATGGATGTACGGGGGTTAAACGTACTACCGGTCAGCATCCGGGTGGTATTATCGTTATTCCTAATGACATGGAAGTATTTGACTTTACACCTTATCAGTATCCTGCAGATGATGTGAATGCTGAATGGCGTACAACTCACTTCGATTTCCATAAGATTCATGATAACGTATTAAAATTTGATATCTTAGGACATGTTGATCCTACTGTTATTCGTATGCTTCAGGATATGACAGGTGTTGATCCAAAGTCTATTCCTACAAATGACCAGAAGGTTATGAGCTTATTTAATAGTTCTAAAGCATTAGGCTGTGATCTATCTTTCTTAAACTGTAAGACAGGTGCCTTAGGGTTACCAGAATTTGGTACAAAGTTTGTCCGTGGCATGCTTGAACAGACACATCCAAAAAGCTTTAATGAATTAGTTATTATCTCTGGATTGTCTCATGGGACTGACGTATATCTAGGCAATGCGGAGACATTGATCAAGTCAGGTACTTGTACATTACAGCAGGTTATCGGATGTCGTGATGATATCATGGTTTACTTAATTGAAAAGGGACTTCCTAATAAGGATGCTTTTGATATCATGGAATGTGTACGTAAAGGTAAGTCACCTAAAGTATTCCCTCAAAAGGGTTATGTTGAACTCATGAAGAAACATAATGTGCCACAATGGTATATTGATTCATGCTTAAAGATTAAATACATGTTCCCTAAAGCCCATGCCGTCGCTTATGTATTAAGTGCCATACGTGTAGCTTGGTGGAAATTATATTATCCAAGAGAATATTATGCTGTATACTTTACAACTAGATGTGATTTCTATGATATTGAAACGCTCATTGCTGGAAAAGAAGCAGTATATGATAAATATCAGGAATGTTTAAAGTTAAAGGCTGAACATAAAGCATCTAATAAAGAAGAAGGTTTGATTACTGTATTTGAGGTTGCTTTAGAAATGTTTGAAAGAGGCCTAAAGTTTAGTAAGATTTCTCTTGATCAATCTGATTCTAGAAAGTTTATTTGTCATCCAGATGATCTGGCAGCTATTATTCCTCCTTTTACTTCTATTGATGGATTAGGTGATGCCGTTGGTGACTCAGTAGTAGAAGCAAGAAAGGAGAGACCTTTCACTTCTATTGAAGACATTAAAAAGAGAACACGTCTTTCAGGAACACATATTGAGACACTGCAGAAGATGGGTGTTTTAAATGGTTTTTCTGAAAGTGATCAGCTTACAATCTTTGATTTATAGTTTTTTTACGTGTTCTTCAACATTATTTGACTTATACATTTAACTGTGCTATACTCGATTTAGCAAAAGACGAGAGGGGAGACCCTCTCGTTATTTATTGAATAGGAGGTTCTATGCTAGAGAAAATTAAAGAAGGCTTATTGCTATTATTGCTTCATTTGAATGCCATCTTGATTCAATGGAATATGTAAAGGAAAAAGGAGAATGGTATTTGCGTGCCTTCATTGAAAAGAATGATGGAAATCTTGACATGGATACTTGTGTTGCAGTCAGTGAAGCTGTGAGTGAAAAGTTAGATGAACTTGATTTAATCAAGGATGAGTATTATCTTGAAGTATCTTCTCCAGGAATTGAAAAGCCATTAAAGACTTTTGAGCAGGTAGAAGCTCATGTTGGCTCATATGTTCATATTGATTTGAAGAATCCAAAGAATGGAATTGATTCTCTAGAAGGAACATTAGCCTCTATTGATGGCCAGGAATTATTGATCCAGTATATGGTGAAAGCTGTAAGAAAGAAAATGACTATAAACTATGATGATATTAAATTCATCAGACTCGCTGTAAAGTTCTAGGAGGTAAAAAACGTGGCGAAAAAGGATAAAGGTTATAAATCAGCTCTTGAAAATCTTATTGAAGATAAAGGGCTAGATAGTGCTATTGTAATTGAAGCATTGACTGAAGCACTTGCTAAGTCATATAAGAAAAACTATAGTGGGGCAGAATCAAATCGTTGATTGTAAGATTGATGATGATGGAAAATCAGAATCTTTACAACTCATTATGTTGTAGATGATGTAAATGATGAAGATTTTGAATATTCTATTGAAGAAGCACAGGAAATTGACCCAAAATATCAGGTTGGAGATGAAGTTGTTGAAGAAGCTGATATTTCTGAATTTGGTCGTTTAGCTGCAATTCAAACTAAACAGTTATTAAGACAGAAAATCAGAGAAGCTGAAAAAGAAGCTTTATATAATGAATATATCAATAAACTTGATGAAATCATCAATGGTACTGTTGATCGTGTAGAAGAAAGATTCGCAATCATCAACATTGGTAAGACAGGTGCACTTCTTTCATCTAAAGACCAGATTCCTGGTGAAACTTTAGTTGAAGGTGAACATGTTAAGGTTTATGTGAGTGAAGTAGAACGTACTACTAAAGGTACTCATATCAGCGTATCTCGTACTCATGAAGGATTAGTAAAGCGTTTATTTGAAATGGAAGTTCCTGAAATCTTCGAGGGAACTGTTGAAATCAAATCAGTATCTAGAGAAGCAGGTGAACGTTCTAAGATTGCTGTCTATACAGCAAATCCTGATATTGATCCTATTGGTGCATGTGTTGGTCCAAAGGGAAATCGTGTTAGAAATGTTGTTGAAGAATTAAATGGTGAAATGATTGATATTATTGAATGGTCTGAAGATCCTGTAACATTCATTTCTCATGCTCTTTCTCCAGCTAAGGTTGAAAGAGTGAAATTAAATCATTCTAAGAACAGTGCTTTAGTTGTTGTACCTGATGATCAGTTATCTCTTGCTATTGGTAAGCGTGGTCAGAATGCAAGACTTGCAGTTAAATTAACAAACTGGAAGATTGATATTAAGTCAGTATCTGAAATCTTAGAAGAAGGTATTGATTTAGATGCACCTGAAGTAGATATGGAGCTTCTTGAAAAGATGAAGAAATCTATGGAAGAACATGAAGCAGATGAAGAAAAAGAATCTATCATTTTAACTCTAGATGAAGATGAAAATGAAGAAGATAAGGTAGAAGAAGACTTAGGTGATGATGAATCATTTGATGATGAAGATGATTCAGAAGAACCAGACCATGATCCTAAATATGATGAAGATATTGATTATGATCAGTATGATGAATATTATAAAGACTAGAGGTGATCTTTTATGAAGAAAGTGCCTTTAAGAAAGTGTGTGGCAACTGGTGAACAGCTGCCAAAGAAAGAACTCATTCGTATTGTGAAAAATAAAGAAGGAGAAGTTTCTGTCGATCCTACAGGTAAAAAGAACGGTCGTGGGGCTTATTTAAAACGTTCTTTAGATGCAATTGAACTTGCAAAAAAGAAAAAGATTTTAAATAGAGTTCTTGATACTGAAATTCCTGAAGAAATCTATGAGGAGCTTAAGACTTATGCTTAATAAGCAGGTGGCTTCTTTATTAGGTCTTGCGATGCGTGCAAGAAAGCTTGCGACTGGAGAGAGTGCTTTAAAGGCTATCCAGTCACAGCAGGCTCGTCTTGTACTTATTGCGAGTGATGCAAGTGACAATACGAAGAAGAAATATATTGATAAGTGTACATATTATCATGTAGATTATTATGTTGCTGGCACAAGTGAAGAGCTATCTAATTCTGTTGGTAAAATAAATAGAATGGCAATTGCGGTACTTGATGCTGGTTTTGCGAAAAGTATGAAATCTAAGTTAGGAGGGTAATTTATGGCAAAAAAGAAGAAAAACATAAAAAACAAAGGGAATGACAAGAAGAAAATGATCTCAAACTTTCCTAGCAAGAAAGAAGAAAAAGCTGTTGTAGATGGTGTTGTTGAATATGAAGAAGGCATCACTGTTGATGAACTTTCTCAAAAGATTGGTCAAACACCAGCAAATGTTATCAAGGTTTTATTCATGTTAGGTACAATGGTGACAATCAACTCATCATTAAATGATGAACAGGTTGAACTTATTTGTATGGAATATGGTCTTGAATGTAAAAAGGTTGTTCCTGTAAGTGAAGTAAACTTTGAAGATTTAGAAGTTGTTGATGATCCTAAAGATTTAGAGCCAAGACCGCCAGTTATTACTATCATGGGTCACGTTGACCATGGTAAGACAACATTGCTTGACCATATTAGAAAGTCAAGAGTTGCTGAAGGTGAATTTGGTGGTATTACACAGCATATCGGTGCCTATCAGGTATCAGTAAAAGGTAAGAAGATTACTTTCCTTGATACACCAGGTCATGAAGCATTTACTGCAATGCGTGCACGTGGTGCAATGATTACTGATATTGTTATTATTGTAGTTGCTGCTGATGATGGTGTTATGCCTCAGACTAGAGAAGCAGTAGACCACGCTTTAGCTGCAAATGTACCTATTATTGTAGCTGTTAATAAGATTGATAAACCAGGTGCTGATCCTCAGCGTATTATGACTGAAGTATCTGAACTTGGACTTATGCCTGAAGAATGGGGTGGAGATGTTCCTTATGTAAACATTTCAGCTAAACAGGGTATTGGTATCGATGAATTATTAGAAACAGTTACAGTTGTAGCTGAACTTGCTGAATTAAAAGCAAATCCAAAGCGTATGGCTTATGGTAGTGTTATCGAAGGCCGTCTTGATAAGGGTAGAGGACCAGTTGCGACTCTATTAATTCAGAATGGTACTTTAAGAAGTGGTAACCCAATTGTTGTTGGTGCGACTTATGGTCGTGTTAGACAGTTAGTTGATGATCGTGGACGTGAAATTAAATCTGCTGGTCCTGCAACTCCAGTAGAAATTACTGGTTTAAATGATGTACCTGAAGCAGGTGATAAGTTCATGGTATTTGAAACTGAAAGAGAAGCGAGACATGTCGGTGAAGAACGTGCTCAGAAGAAGATTGAAGAAGAAAGAAACTCTACTTCAGCAATGAGTCTTGATGACTTATTCTCACAGATGAAGTCTGGTGAAGTCGTTGACTTAAACATCATTGTTAAAGCTGATGTAAATGGTACTGCAGAAGCAGTTAAGAGTTCATTAGAAAAGATTGATGTAGAAGGTGCAAGAGTTAACGTTATCCGTTCTACTGTTGGTGCTATTTCTGAATCTGATATCCTTCTTGCAAGTGCTTCTAAGGCAATCATTTATGGTTTCAATGTAAGACCAGATGCTAATGTACGTCGTAAAGCAGATGAAGAAGGTGTAGAAATCCGTTTACACCAGGTAATCTATAAGATGGTTGAAGAAATTGAAGCAGCCATGAAGGGTATGCTTGCTCCTGAAATGGAAGAAGTTGTTACTGGTCAGGCTGAAATAAGACATATTTATAAGGTTTCTAAGATTGGTAATATCGCTGGATGTTATGTAACAGATGGTTCTATTAAGAGAGATTGTGGTATCAGATTAATTCGTGAAGGTATCATTGTTTATGAAGGTAAGCTTGCTTCATTAAAGCGTTTCAAGGATGATGCGAAGGAAGTTAATCAGGGCTATGAATGTGGTTTAACTATCGAAAACTATAACGATATCAAAGAAGGCGACATCGTTGAAGGATATGTTATGCAGGAAGTTGAAGGTTAATTTATGGCTTCATTAAAAGTTGATAAAATGAATCATTATATCATGAAGGAATTATCATTAATTCTTCGTGATGAAGTAAAAGATCCAGCTTTACGTATGTGTACTGTTACTTCAGTAGCTGTACAAACGATATGTCTGTCGCAAAAGTTTATGTGACATTCATGAAGAACCAGGGTAAAGGTCTTCAGGCATTAGAAAGATGTAAAGGTTTTATCCGTTCACAGCTTGCTAGAAGATTAAAAATCAGAAAATGTCCTGAATTAATCTTCAAGGTAGACGAATCATTAGAATATGGTAATCGTATTGAAGAATTAATTAAGAACTTACACTAAGAGTCTCTATCAAGAGGCTCTTTTTTACAATTAAAGACAAAATATATACGTATAAAAATTCGTATAATTTCATTATACGATAAATATGTGCTATAATAGAGAAAGGAGGATTTCAATATGAAAAAACGTTATTATAAATGGTAAGTGATTTTAGAAGATTCAATTAAAGAATTAAATGTATTTTTTGAAAATGGAAAGATTACAGAAGTCAGTAACCGTGTACCTACTGATGAAACAGTAATAGATGCAAAGGCTTATATGTTGCGCCTGGTATGATTGATGTGCATACTCATGGACGTAATGGTAGCGATACAATGTATGCAACTTTTAAAGATTTAAATAATATTTCTGTATCAGAATTAAAGACAGGTGTAACGAGCTTTTTACCTACAACTATGACTATGCCAGCTGAAGATATTAAAAAGGCTATTGCAGCAGGCTATGATAATAAGGATAAGGTAGAAGGTGCTAAAATCTTAGGTATGCACCTAGAAGGACCTTTCTTTAGTGTGAAATATAAAGGTGCTCAGCCAGAAGAATGTATGATTGCACCTACTGTAGAAAACTACTTATCTTTTGCAGGTGATCATCCTGATTTTGTAAAGAAGATTTCTTTAGCACCTGAAATTGAAGGTGCAGTAGATTTGATTAAATATTTAAGAGAACAGAACGTTGTTGTTTCTATGGGACATACTGATGCGACTTATGAAGAAGCAGTGAAAGCTATTGAAGCAGGTGCGACTTCAGGTACTCATACTTATAATGCGATGACTCCTTTAAAACATAGAGAGCCAGGTGTTGTAGGTGCTGTAATGCTTCATGATGAAGTATATGCAGAACTTATTCTTGATGGTATTCATGTATCATTCCCAGCAGCTAAGATTTTATCTAAGATGAAAGGTGCAGATAAATTAATTTTAATTACGGACTCATTAGAGGCTGCTATGCTTCCAGATGGCACTTATGAATTAGGTAATCAGAAGGTTTATGTAAGGATGGTCAGGCACGCTTGAAGTCAGGTAACCTTGCTGGTTCTACTGCAAACCTTAATCAGTGTGTAAGAAATGCTTATAAACATCTTGATTTGCCATTATATGAAGCTATTGGTTATGCGACTAAGAATCCTGCAGATCATCTAGGTTTAAAGGATTATGGACGTATTAAAGAAGGATGCGTAGCTGATATGATTCTTATTGATGATGAAATTGATATTAAGAGAGTCATTTTAAATGGTGAAACTAAAATTGGAGGGTAGACATGATTACAATTAAAAATGATTATTTAGAAGCACAATTTGATCCTAAAGGTGCTGAAATCTCAAAGCTTATTGGAATGCAGGATGGCCTCAACTATATGTGGAAGCAGGATCCTTGTTTATGGGGACATAGTGCGCCTGTACTTTTCCCAATTGTAGGTGCATTAAAGAATGGAACATGTTGTATTGATGGTAAGGAATATCATATGAATCAGCATGGTTTCTCTAGAAATACTGAATACGAAGTATATGAACATGATGATACACATGTAGTGTTCCATTTATCTTCTAGTGATGAAATCAAGAAAATGTATCCTTATGAATTTGATTTATATGTGACTTATACATTAGTAGACAATAAATTAAAAGCTGAATTTAGAGTAGAAAATCATAATGAAGATGTAATCTATTTCCAGATTGGTGGTCATCCAGCATTTGCCTGCCCATTTATTGAAGGTGAAGATGCGAATGATTATTATATTGAATTTGAACAGAATGAAACGGTAGATCAGAAAATTATTGATGTAGAAAGAAAAGGTATGTCTCATGAAACAAAACGTTTATTTGATAATGAACGTCATTTCTTTGTACGTCAGGCTATGTTTGATAATGATGCAGTTGTAGTGCCTCATTTTAAATCTCGCTATGTTTCATTAAAGTCACTTACTAATAATAAGAGTTTGAACTTCTACATGAAGGGCTTTGATCATTTAGGACTTTGGACAAGCAAGCATGTGGGTGGTTTACTTGCCATTGAACCTTGGGTTGGACATACTGATTATGTTGACTTTGAAGGAGATTTCAAAGATAAGGAAAGTGCTGTGGCACTTAAGAAGGGTGAAACATTTAATTGCGAATTTGCTGTTGAAATTTTCCAGTAAGAAGACAAGAAATTGTCTTCTTTTTTAACATTGTATTTACGTTTTATAGATGAGAATGTTATAATTTTCAAATAGGAGGCAGTTTGTATGAAGAAGTTGTTGGTGGTTTTGCTTTGTTTATTTATCACAGCATGTGGAACTAAGACGAAAAATTCAGATATTTCAGATAGTGTGTTGAGAAAATATAAAGAAGATTTGTCATATATCAAAAAAACTAAGAAATTCGATAATGTTTCTGATAAAATGAATATGAAATTGTATTATACGGAAATAAATGAAGGATATCGATATGAATTAGTTATTGATGAACCAAAAGAGAACATGTACAATATTAAGGTTATTTCATATAGTTCATCATGTTTAGATGATTACCAGCCGACTATTGGATATTTTGATAAGGAAACATATTCTATGGTTCCTGGAGTCGTTGATAAAAAGAAAAATATTTATAAAGGCATTTCTTTGTCAGGAAGAGTGAAGAAGAAAGAGACACTTAAAGTTTTTGTTCATTATGATAAAAAGAAATCAGATTCTGATGAAAGTTATAGTTATTGTTTTGAGGTGAAGAATGAGAATTGATAAATTATTAGCACATTGTGGATATGGCTCAAGAAAAGATGTGAAGCAGCTTTTAAAGGATGGAGTTGTTGTTTCTAATGGTAAGAAGATTAAATCATCAGGGGCTCATGTTGATCCTGAAAAAGATGAGATTTATGTAGATGGTGAAAAGATTGTTTATTTAAAGTATGTTTATTATATGTTGAATAAGCCAGATGGTTATGTGAGTGCAACAGAAGATAATCTTTATCCTACGGTTATTGATTTGATTAAAGAATATCATCCTGGATTATTCCCGGTAGGAAGACTTGATGTAGATACAGAAGGTCTTTTGCTTATCACTAATGATGGGCAGCTAGCACATCGTCTTCTTTCTCCTAGAACACATGTTCCAAAGACTTATTATGTTAAAGTGAAGGGAAGACTTGGAATAGGTGATATCAACGCATTTACTAAAGGTATTCCTTTAGAAGATTTCACATGTATGCCAGCTTTTTTGAATATTATTAAGAGCGGTGAAATTAGTGAGTGTGAAGTGACTATTTATGAAGGCAAGTTTCATCAGGTTAAAAGAATGTTTCAAGCGTGTGGTAAAGAGGTTGTTTATTTGAAGCGTATCAGCATGGGAGAACTTAAACTTGATGAGAGTCTTAAATTAGGTCATTACAGACCACTTACAGATGAGGAAATTAATAGCATACTATAACGTTTTATGATATAATAACAATGATATGGAGGTTTTATGAGATTAAGAAATAATCCTGATGCGATGCCTTTTTTACAAGAGCATGCAGATTTAGTTTTTATTAATCCACGTGACCGCTTAGGTAAGTGGCATGAGGTATTCGGAAATGACAATCCTATTGCGATTGAAATCGGAATGGGAAAAGGCGATTTCATTATCGAAAATGCGAGAAGAAATCCAAATATCAACTTTATTGGTATTGAAAAATATTCAACAGTTCTAACTATTGCGGTAAAGAAATCTTTAGAAATGGAAACTTTACCAAATCTTCGCTTTATGAAGGAAGATGCTGCAGTTTTAGGTGAAGTATTTGCGGAAGGTGAGATTGATACAGTTTATTTAAACTTCAGTGATCCTTGGCCTAAAAAGAGACATTCAAAGAGAAGATTGACTTATTCTTCATTCTTGGATGTTTATAAGAGTATTTTAAAGAATGAAGGTCATTTGATTTTTAAGACAGATAACCGCCCGTTCTTTGAATTCTCACTTGTTTCTATGAATAATTATGGAGCACGTTTCCATGATATATGTTTAGATCTTCATCATAGCGAAGGATATGAAGATAATGTGATGACTGAATATGAAAAGAAGTTCTCACCATTTGGCCCTATTTATAGAATCGATATTGATTTTGGTGATATGAATGGATAAGCTCATTCAATTGCATTCTTTAGAAGAGTTTAAAGAAGCTATCCAGAATAAATGTATTATCGTATTTTCTACAGATTGGTGTCCAGATTGTCTTTATATGAAAACCTATATAGAACATGTTGTTGAAAACAATCCAGCATATCAATTCTATTATGTGAATCGTGACGATATGCTTGATTTATGTATTGAATTAAATATCTTAGGTATTCCTTCTTTTATCGCATATGATAAGGGACAGGAACTAGGACGATTGGTATCGAAATTAAGAAAGACAGAGGAGGAAGTTCAGTCTTTCATTGATTCAATTTAAAAAAGAAAGTGTGGGTTGAATATGAAAATTACAGATTGGATTATGGGTAAAGATATGGATTTTGAAGATACTGTAAAGAAAGAGGAGCCACCACATGTGGATCCTGTGATTGAACAGCGGCGTAAAGAAAAGTTCAGTGAACCTATGATTTATAACGAAGAAAAAAAGTTGAAGAACAAAAGGTCGAAGTAAAGGTTCCCGTAGTAAAGAAAAAAGAAGAACCTAAAAAGCCTAAAAAGCAAGAATATGTCATGAGTCAGATCATCTCTCCAATGAACGGAGTGCAGGAATCTAATAACCCTGTGCCACAAAAAAAGCCAGCAGTTAAGAAAAAAATAAAAAGACGTGAGGATGATGTGGTACCGGTATTAAGTCCTTTTTATGGTGCTCAAGGAATTGAGGAAGAAAAGCCTGTTGTGAAAAAGGCAAAGAAGGTAGAGAAGTCGTCAAGAAGGAAAGCAGTGAGGTGATTGATTCTGTAGAAAGCCGCTTGAAGAATTTATCTACTTTAACACTTGAATCACAAGAAGACCTCAAAATTGTTGAAGAGAGAACTGGTAAGTTCAAACATGACATGGAGAATGAAGATCCTTTGATTGAAGAAATCAATGATGATATGAGCTATGATGAACTCATGAATCTTTATGAAAAGAAGTTTGAAGATTAATGGGGATTGGTGTTGATATCGTTGAGCTTTCTCGCTTAGATATTGAGAATGAAAGATTTGTCCGTCATATTTTGTCAGATGCAGAATATGAGATATTTCAATCATTCCCTACCAAAAAGCGTAAGAGAGAGTATCTAGGTGGTCGTTTTGCAGCCAAGGAAGCTTATCTGAAAGCAAATCACCTAGGTATTGGTGGTATTTCATTTCATGATATTGTCATTTTGAATCATGAAGACGGAAGTCCTTATCTCAATGATGAGGATGCAGACATTTCTATTGCACATGATGGTGGCATTGCGATCGCTTTTGTAAATAAGAAATAATTTTATTTAACCCGTATTCACCTTCTTCTTAAAACAAGTCTTTTGGAGGAGGTGATTTTATATGTATAATCAAGTATTTCTTGTGGGTAGACTTGCTCAGATGCCTGATTATGAAATTATCAATAATTATCGAAAGGATGCTTTAATCCATATTATGGTTTATCGTCCTTTTGATGAAGTGAAAGGATGTAGGGATTATGATTTGGTTCCTATTATCTTGTGGAGAGGTTTAGCGGAAATGATTAATGATACATGTCATGTTGGCAGTGTCATTGCAGTAAAGGAAGATTGAATGATCTTGAAGACAAGCCCGATTATCAAGGATATCGTGTCATGTCTGTACGTGCAGAGTCTTTCGAGGTTCTTGATGAGAAGCTCAAAGAACTTCAGAAACCGCTGACTATGTAGAAATAAGGAGGTTTATTTATGGTTGATCAGTCACTTATTAGAAACTTTCAATTATCGCACATATTGACCATGGTAAGAGTACCCTTGCCGATAGAATTTTACAATTAACTGGCACAGTAGCTGATCGTGATATGAAGGATCAGTTACTTGATGATATGGAACTTGAAAGAGAACGTGGTATTACAATCAAATTAAATGACAGTATCTCTTTCATATACTGCAAAAGATGGTAAGACTTATCTTTTGCATCTTATTGATACACCGGGCCATGTTGATTTCTCTTATGAAGTATCACGTTCCCTTGCAGCTTGCGAAGGAGCTATTCTTGTAGTAGATGCGGCTCAGGGTGTAGAAGCACAGACTCTTGCGAATGTTTATCTTGCATTAGATAATAATTTAGAGATTCTTCCTGTTATTAATAAAATTGATCTTCCTAGTGCAGATCCTGATAGGGTTGCAGAAGAAGTAGAAGATTTAATTGGTCTTCCTGCAGATGATGCACCTCGTATTTCAGCTAAGACAGGCTTAAATGTTGACCAGGTACTAGAAGAGGTTGTAACTAAGATTCCTGCACCTAGTGGTGATATTAATAACCCTACACAGGCTTTAATCTTTGACTCTTTCTATGATGCGTATAGAGGTGTTATTATTCTTGTATGCGTTAAGGAAGGTAAGATTAGAGTAGGGGATCACATTCATTTTATGGCAAGTGATGCTGATTACGAAGTTGTAGAATGCGGTGTGCATACGCCTCGTGAAGTGAAAAAGGATGAACTAGTAACAGGCGAAGTAGGATGGATTGCAGCAAGTATCAAGTCTATATCTGATGTTCATGTAGGTGATACAGTTACTACTTTAG
>ENA-OQHA01000645-OQHA01000645.1-human-gut-metagenome-genome-assembly--contig:-NODE-645-length-16568-cov-5.481114_pt1 | contig 16568 bp, 19 predicted proteins | sample MGYA00242558_ERZ504707 | MGnify/ENA primary metagenome ERZ504707 (study PRJEB26092, sample SAMD00036197) | human gut metagenome | host: Homo sapiens | study: EMG produced TPA metagenomics assembly of...
CCGATGGCAGGAGAGCTGGTCGTCGTGGATGAGGCGATGGCGGTCTTGTTCTTCTCGCTGATCACCTGCACGCCGGTGGCCACAGCCGGGGACAGCGCGGCTGCCACGACTTGGCCGGATCGTCGGAGTAGTCGACGATGTCGATCTTCTCCGGGCCAAGGTTCTCCATAACGGCACGCACGCGAGCGCCGCCGGGGCCGATCAGCGCGCCCTTCGGGTTCACGCCATCGGTGTTGGCCTTGACCGCGATCTTGGTGCGGGCGCCGGCCTCACGAGCGATGGCCATGATGGACACGGCACCGGAGACCAGTTCCGGCACTTCGCGCTCGAACAGCTTGCGGACCAGCTCCGGGTGGGAGCGGGACACCACGATTTCCGGGCCCTTGATGCCACGGGCCACGTTCACCACGTACACGCGGATGCGTTCGCCGTGGCGGTAACGTTCGCCGGGCACCTGCTCACGGCGAGGCAGAATGGCTTCGACATCGCCCATCGCGACATGCACGTTGGAGGGGTCGGAAGCATCCTGCTGGATGATGCCGGTGATGAGCTTGCCCTTTTGGCCGGAGAACGCACCGAATACCTTCTCATCTTCGGCGCGGCGGAACAGCTGGGTGATGACCTGGCGTGCGGTGGCTGCGGCGAGACGGCCGAAGTCACGCGGGGTGTCATCGTATTCCTCGCCCAGCTTGGGAGCGGGGTAAGGGTTGTCTTCGGTGGGTTCGACCGGAATTTCGTCGGCGGCCACACGGTGAAGTTGCCGGAACGTTCGTCAAGCTCCACGCGCGCGTGCTTGGCGGCGTGCGGGGTCTTGAGGTAGGCGAGGCGCAGGGCCTCTGCCAGCGCATCATCCAGGGTTTCGGGGTCGATTCCTTGCTCGGCGGCGAGCTTGTGTATTCCTGTCAGGTCCAGTTCCATCGATCCGTACCTCCTATGAAGTTATGTGGCGCATGGCCTATGAGTAGTCACAGTTAGCTATTAGTGTATGTTTCCATGCAGACACGCTTCTCTTCAGGACGGTTTACCCGGCGCTTGGCATCCGTACTATGCGCGAGCGCGATGCTGTGTTCGCTTTCGGCGTGTTCGATGCCGCGATTGGCCGGACGGGCCGAGGCGGAAGCTCAAATGACCCTTGCGAGAAAGCGATGACGTTGGCGAACTACGCCACCCATCCGGCTGAAGGCACACCGTTATTAGAGCAGTATGCCACCGGTCTGGCCGCCCCCTGGCTTGGATTGACGTTGCCGGGTATTGTTCGGGTCGTTTTGCCGAGGGAACGTTACGTGACGCGCAGACCAAGCAATGGATGGCTTTTCTGGCCGATAAATTCGGGCAGTCCGCGCCTGAGGTGACGCCGGCGCGTCTTGATGGCGTCACGTCCGCCAACGTTGACCGATCGGTATTGGATGCGATGGCCGTGGCCGAGGATCGCGCCGGATTCGCTATCGAGGTCTTGGCCGCACGAGGACAGACCGCTGGGGCTACGTTGGCGTTGAGCGATATGCATAAGACCGCCGGGCAGCAGTTGGTTGCGCTGGCGAACGGCAATTTTGATGATTCCGGCGCACAATCCAGTTCTTCCGGCCAAAAACGACCCCCGCCAAAAGGTCTATGCCATCGACCAACTACTGGCCAACCCCACCACCATCGCCGACAAGGCAAGTGGCCAAACCGTACCGACCGCCGCCGCCATCGAAATGGACTGCGCCCGCGCGCAGATCAAGGCCGTGACCGAATCGAAATCTTCCACCGAGAGCGATATGCTGCTCATCCTCGCCGCACTGGCCGCCAAGCACGCCTACACCGCGTTCCAACTTGGCTACCCAGCGACTGACGCCGAATTGTTCGAGTAGACACACACTCCTCACGAAGCCGATGCGAACTTGTTGGATGCTAGTGGGCAAGTCGAGTTGAGGCACGTTCCACCAATGTGAAATCGGTGGTGTACGTACGGGCCGGGCCTGAGTATCCTTCGATGCGGTCGATAAGCATGTCAACGGCATGCTTGGCATAATCATCGATATGAGGATCGATGGTGGTCAGCGCCGGCACCGAGTACTCGGCTTCCGGCACGTTATCGAAGCCGACCACTTGTACATCGTCAGGTACATGCAAACCACATCGTTGCAATTCATGAATTGCGCCTAAAGCAATGGCATCATTGAGACACACTACAACATCCGGGCATGGGAGCTTGTCTAGCATAGCTTTTGTCACGCGCATACCTTCACGCTGATTCATGCTTTCTGCCGGAATCACATACCGCCAATTCACCGATAATCCGCGCTCTTCAAATGCCTTCACATATCCTTGGGCGCGTAACGCCTGGGTCCCTTCCGTCTGACGACGCAGCACTGCCTCATCCACCAGTCAGGAAGAACACCCATCAGAGCAACCGTTTGGGCACCTTCATCCAAAAATCTTCCTACAACCGTGGAGATGGATTCAATGTTGGGCATGGTGATCCAATCGCTTTTCCCGTAGGCCAGATGGTCTCCGGTCGTTACAATCGGATATGGCTGCTCCAGAACGGCCCCTTCATCCGCGAGCGGCGACATTACGAACAGAATCCATCCTTCCGCCCCTAAACGATAGGACTCGTCAACGCTGGCAACCAACCCTTCACCGTCGGAACCATATGTGTTGATGACTACACCGTAATGGCGTTCTTTTGCGTATTCAATGACCTTGTCAGTGAAAAAGGAACGAACGGCTGCGAGAAATCGAAGATGTTGAGTCCAATAAGCTTTGTGCCGCCAGATCGCATTGCACGCGCCGAAATATTGACGGTATATCCAAGCTTACGCATCACCTCTTCCACACGGCGACGTGTATCCGGTCTCATACTGCCAGTGTCATTCAGCACATTGGAAACCGTCTTGATGGAGACGTTCGCCTCACGCGCCACGTCCTTGATAGTTACGCGGTTTCCCATTGTTCGAATCCATTTCTGCTTATTACATGACACACCTTCAACAGCGTCATTATGTTCTTATTATGGTAAGTCACAGTCGGGTCGAGCATCTCCTCCTCATATCGGAATCATCTACCCTCAACCTCAGAATTCAGCCAAGGAGCTTCCTCCGTTGGACCCATGCACCATTAGGCAAATATCCTTCTGACAATACTGCAGGACGATCGAACGTAGAGGTTAAACTTTCTGGTTGAAGAAACGCACGCACGCCATCCGAACAAGGGACTTTCTGACCGCCGGCTTTCAACCTAGCTTTTTACATACCCGTCTTTTCTCCTTATTCCTTTGTTGGGTATCGAATTGTTCCAGTCGATGTGAATGACGGCATTGTCTTCCTTTGACTGGTATGCCACATTACATTAGTGGCGAATCCGAACCTCTCTTTCTGCAATCCGGGCATGTTGATGATTGTTTGGGTATTGCTTGGTGGTTGTACAGGGCACAGCAACCATAAGAGACTGCGCCCTGTCATGCGCCACCGTCACTCGAATCACTTCACGTGCACGGCGGTCCAGGAGACCGGCGGCAAGGTCACACGCACAGTGCCGGTATCGGCGTCGGACGTGATGGTGGTGTTGGGGTGCAGAACGACTCGGTTCTGGTCTTCCAGCGTGTTTTTTGCCAGCAGATCATCCTCGTGCAGGGTTTGCGCCTCGACCGCGGAAAGTGCGAATCCTTCCGGCAGCTTGATGGCAAGTCATTGGCCGCTTCCATGGAGCGATTGACCACAAACACGCTGATCGTACCGTCCTCACCACGCACGGCTACGGAATTGATCGTCGGCACTTCACCGTATTTGTCGGTTTCATACGTTCCGGAAGCCAGTTTCGGTTCAAGCACCGTGCCGCCCTTGGCGAGCTTTGCGGTCAGCGAGAACGGATAGAACGTGGTCTGACGCCACGCCGGGCCGCCCGGTTCGGTCATAATCGGCGCAATTACGTTGACCAACTGGGCCAGGCTGGCGGCGTGCACGCGGTCGGCGTTCTTGAGCAGGGTAATCATCAAATCACCGAACACCACGGCGTCGGCGGCGCTGTACACATCCTCGAGCAGGCGCGGGGCAACCGGCCAATTGCCGATGCCTTCCGGATTCTTGCTCGGCTCTTCGTTGAGATACCAGACATTCCATTCATCGAACGAGATGAACACGTCGTGCTTGCTCTTCAGCCGGGCCTTGGTTGCATCGATGGCGGCGGCGACATCGTTGATGAAACCGTCCATATCGACGCCCGAGGCAAGGAAGCTCTTCATGTCACGGGTGCCATCAGGCTGAAGTTCCGGATGGTAGTACGCATGGCAGGAGACGAAGTTGACGTTGTCAAACGTCTTCTCAAGTACGGTTTCTTCCCACTTGCCGAAGGTGTCCATCACGTGGCTGGATGAACCACAGACCACCAGTTCAACGTTCGGATCGATGGCGCGCATACCTGCCGCCACCGAGGCCGCCAAGGTGCCGTAATCCTCGGCGGACTTGTGACCGGTCTGCCACGGGCCATCCATCTCATTGCCCAAGCACCACATCTTGATGCCGAACGGCTGATCGGCACCATTGGCGCGACGCTCCTCGGAGAGCTTGGTGCCGCCGGGAATATTCGCGTATTCCAACAGGTCGAGGGCCTCTTCAAGACCACGGGTACCCAGATTTACGGCTTCCATCAGCTCGTTGCCGCCGGTTTTTCCAGCCATTTCGCCATTTCGTGCAGACCAAACTGATTGGTCTCGGTGGAATGCCATGCCAAGTCCAGGCGACGCGGCCGCTCATCACGAGGACCAACGCCATCCTCCCAGCGATAGCCGGAAACGAAATTGCCGCCAGGATAGCGAATCGTGGTAGCGCCGAGTTCCTTGACCAGTTCGATGACGTCCTTGCGGAAACCGTCTTCATCGGCTTCGGGGTGGCCCGGCTCATAGATGCCGTCGTATACGCAGCGACCCAGATGCTCCACGAACGACCCGAACAGTCTGTCGTTGACCGGAGCTACTTCAAAGTCATTATCGACGACGAGTCGAGATTCCTCCAGCTCCCCCGGTTTATTGTCGTGCGAATGCTCGGACATGTGCTCTCCTTTAATCGTTGTCTTCAATACCGCAAGACAACGTTGTGCTAAATACCAAAAGCAATCGGCCCATCTTCTTGGTTCACCTGTTTTGCGGCATCGCCAATCAGCGGTGAATGTGCGTTCTGGATATTTAATACAACCTTGTACTTCTGTTGATATCGATAATACGATGGTTGTACTTAGTACGCAAGTCCCGCTGAGTACAACGTTATCCTTTTCGCTATTTTCCACCCGACACGCCGTATACGATACAGCACAGGAGCGAATACGGACGTTCGTATCAAAAACAAAAAGGGTTCCGGGACAAACCCGGAACCCTAAAGGCGGATAAGGCGAGATTCGAACTCGCGGAGGCTTTCACCTCACACGCTTTCGAGGCGTGCTCCTTAGACCGCTCGGACACTTATCCATGCTGCCAAAATGGCAACTTGTTCATTATGCCACATTCTGCCGACCTGGCAAATCGGAGTTTCGCTGAGCTCGATTCGGCGTGGGATAATGCGATTTTGTGTGAGATTGCAATGGGTCAGACGATGAGCCGATTAACAGTCCGAATTGGTCAACTACCAAAATCCGAATGTTGCAACGACGAAAATCCGAATATTGGTGGTGGTAGAAGCGGCGGCGGGGCCACTCTGCATTGAGTGCTCTCTCCCTCGGTCAGCCTTACGGCTGACAGCTCGAACGCAATTAAGGACAGCTTTCCAGCTGCCATTTTATTTGCTCACTGTCGTTCGCCTTCGCCTAAAAACGCCTCCGGCGTTTTCTTCACGGCTCAGCTCATCAGAGGGGGCTTGGAATTTTGTTTATGCCACCTGTTCGTGGACGGAGGCGTTGACCCATTGGGACTGCTGGACGTTGTAGCCGGAGAAGATGCCGATGTCGAGCATGCAGTCGCGGTAATCGCGGCCGTGGGCGATGGTGATGTAGCTGTCGTCCACCAATCGGTTATGCGTGGGATCCAGTCCGACCCATCGGCCATCCTGATACACCTCGACCCAAGCGTGGGTCGCGCCCTCTCCCCCAAGCAAACCGGCAATGTAGCGCGCGTCAATCCCACATGCCGGCACACGGACAGCATCACGTGCGCATAATCCTGGCATACGCCCTTGCGCTGAGCCAAGGCCTGTTCGGCGGTGGTGCGAATCGTGGTGGAACCGGGCGTATACACAAACGCCTTGTAGACCTCATCCATCACTTCGGCGGCCTGCTGCACCGGAGTGGCGTCGGAAGGCAGCGCCGCCAAGCGTTCGCGGCATACGGCAATCATCGCCTCCACGTTCGGGCCGGGAATGGTGAGCGCTGAATTGAATCGGTACAGCGGTTTATAGGCTTCCTTATGGATATGCGCATTGTCCACGAAGGCGATGCCGGTCACCGAGTAGCTGAATATGTCGTGCGGCTCAGGGATGAATCCGGTCATCACCACGGAGTCAAAGGAGTCGATGGTGGTTTCGAGTTCGGTTTCGGGCTGAATCTTCACTTCCACGTCAATCACCTGTTGGCGAGGGCCAGTGGAGGGAATACAGCGAAGCTGGAACCTGTGATCGGTGACCGGTGCGCTGAAGGACAGCCTCATCTCATAGTCGAACACGAGTTTTTTCACAACGTCTCCTGCACTTGCACACGAGCCGGCAACCGGCATATTCTCGGGATAACGACACTACAGCCATGGCTGAGGTATGGTCCGTGCGCTCACAGCCCACGCATATATTCCGGCAATCTGCTGATATGCACAGGCCGGCACTCGGGCGCACGGTTTTTTCGCCATACCACCATAGCATTTGAACCCGTCAGGGTGTCAGGTCGGGATCAGGGACGCTTGGCGTCCATGTTCATGGAGCTCAGTGAGCCCATGTCTTTGATGGCCAGCGCGCTGACACGGCCGGAGTAGTCGTCAAGGTACTTCTTCAGCAGGTCGGCGACTTCCTGATATCCGCGAGACGGCAGCTGACCGACCAGCCAGCTCAGTCCGTCGGCGAAGCAGCTGGGCAGCGGCATGCCGTCCAAGGTCATCGAATAGGCGGCGAGCTTCTTGAGCGGCGCTTCCAGATCCTCCATCGTCAGGCCGAAGCGCGTGTACAGGTCGATGCGTTCCAGATATTTGCCGATGAAGATGAACGCCTTCAGCGTGGGGTCGACCGGCGAATTCTCGATGCCGCCCCAGAAGGCGAGCATGTCATCGGTAATATCGCGCTGCTTGTAGATGTCCTCGGCATCGGCCGCGTATTTGGCGGCATCGGTGATATTGGTCATCGCCAACTCCACGTACTGCAGCAGACGCGAGCTCAATTCCGGGCGCAGAATCACGGCGTTGTTGAATGCGGAAGTTACGGCCGACCGCACCGAATCAGGATTGGACCCGTCGTACAGGAAGCTGTTCACGAACCCGTCGAAGTCCTCGAAATCTTCGGGCAGGTCGAGTGCGTGAGCGAACGGACGGAAGGCGTCCACATCGGTGTCCATCACACGATCGTAGAACGGGAAGAACTGGTTCAGCGTGGTGAAGGCGCGCTCGGTGTATCGACCAGCCAATACAGGTTGTCTGCCTTGGAAGCGGTAACCAGCGACAACGAATGGTGGCGGGACTGGCTCAGCAGGTTCGCCACCTGCGTTTCGGCACCGTACTCGTGCTCCACGCCGGATTCGGGTGCCAACACCCACGTATCCTTGAATCCGCCACCCTGCGACGAGTTGACAATCATCTGGCCGGGCACCGACGAGTATCGAGTCAAGCCCGAATACCACACGTGCGTATTCTTGCCGGTGACCACGAAGGCACGCAAATCGCACTTGCGCGGCGACATCTCGCCGGTCTTCGGGTCCACCACATCGATATCACGGAACTGAATCACCTCTTGGGCAATGAATCGACGCGGCTCCTCCTTGATCCGGTTGGCGAGCTCCTCACGTGCGGCGGCATCCAGCGACGAACCAAACACCACGCCGTAACCGCCGGCTTCGGCCACATCCTTGATGACCAGCTCGCCCATCCGATTCAGGACTTCCTTGCGGTCGGCCTCGAACATCGGCATGTACGTGGGCGCGTTGTTGAGAATCGGTTCCTCGCCGAGATAGTACTTGATCATCTGCGGCACGAAGTAGTAGACGGCCTTGTCATCGGCCGCGCCGTTGCCCGGCGCGTTGACGATGGCCACGTTGCCCGCGCGGTAGGCGGACAGGATACCGGGCACACCGATCACCGAATCAGGATTGAAGGCGAACGGGTCGAGGAATTCGTCGGACAGGCGGCGGTAGACCACGCCCACACGGTGGCGTTTGCCGGCGTAGTCGAGGAAGTAGACCTTGTTGTCCACCACTTCGAGGTCTTCGGGGAAGGCCAACGCCGCACCGGTTTTCTCCGCCAGATAGGCGTGCTCGAAGAACGCGGAATTGTAGCGGCCGGGAGTCAGTACCACGCGATGCCCTCGGTGGAGACAAAGTCCATGGCTTTGCGCAACAGGCGCGGGTATTCGCGATTATCGCGAATACGAACGTCGCGGAACAGGCGCGGGGAGATGCGGCGCTCGATGTCGCGCACGAACAGCGGGTAGCTGGCACCCGAGGGGATGCGCAGGTTGTCTTCCAGCACCCACCAGCGGCCGTCCTCGCCTTGGACCAGGTCCTCGCCGGCGATATGCGCGAAAATGCCGCCGGGAGGGGTCACACAGTTGACCTGCGGGAAGTAGCCGGCCGAGGTGTATACGTATTCCTCCGGCACGACGCCATCATGAATAATGCGCTTATCGGAATAAATGTCCTTCAGATAGGCGTTCAGGGCGTTGACGCGCTGCTTCAGGCCCTTCTCCAATTCGTCGTATTCGTCGGATTCGATAATGCGCGGCACAGGGTCGTACGGGAACAGCCGGTCATGGTATTCGCCGTTCTTGTAGATGCCGAAACGCACACCGTTGCGGGACAGCTCTCGATTGATCGCTTCGCGACGGTTTACCAGTTCATGGGCCAGTCTGCGTGCTGCGGATTCGATCATCGTGCCTGCTCCTTGCTGTGGCGGCTTCTGTGGCTTCAAGCGGTTAGGCGTGTTGAGCGCACGCTGACGCCGCAAGCCGTAACCGGGTTTGATGGTTTCAACCTAAGGCGGGCCCGTTTCAACAACGCGCGAGAATGTTACAGGCAGGTCACTTCGCCGGCCGCGTGCATCTTGACGACCGCACTCGTCTCGCCGACCACACGCATCTTGCCGACCGCACGCATCTTGCCGACCGCACTCGTCTCGCCGACCGCACTCGTTACAATGAATGGCTATGACACGACTGCGCATTGACTTGGCCTACGACGCGGCGGATTCTATGGCTGGGCCAAACAGCCCAATCTTCGTACGGTGCAAGGCACCATTGAAGATGCGCTGCACAAGGTGCTGCGGGTGCCGGCCGATGACGCGGCCGAACCGTTACGCTTGACGGTGGCTGGACGCACCGACACCGGTGTACATGCCTCCCACCAAGTGGCGCATCTGGATGTATCCGATGAGGTACTGAATCGCTGCGTAGGTCACATGACCATTCCGGTCACCGAGGCGCTGACTCGCAGACTCAAGGCTGTGCTGCCTTCGGACATCGTCATTCATGCATTGCCGTAGCTCCGGTCGGCTTCGATGCCAGGTTCTCCGCATTGGAGCGCACTTATGTGTATCGGGTCGCCGATCGTTCGTCTGAGGTCGACCCGCGCCTGCGTGGATGCGTACTTACCGTGGATGAAGCGCTGGATCTGGAGCTTATGAACCGCGCAGCCTCATTGACCATCGGCCTGCACGATTTTGGTTCCTTCGCCACTCCGAATCCGGGAGGCACTACGATCCGTGAAGTCAAGACCGCCTATTGGCGGCGGGTGCCGATCACTCCCCTAGTACCGGATGAGATGGCATCGCATGAAGCATATCGGACTCCGTCGCTGGAGTCCGGCCTGGTAGTGTTCACGATTGTGGCGGACGCCTTTGCCCGCAATATGGTGCGCTCCCTGGTCGGCTCATGCATCAAAGTTGGTTCGGGACGCAAATCACTGGAGTGGTTTGCCGGCAAAATGGCCGAGCCAGTACGTGAAGGCTCAAGCGGGCCGATTGCGCCGCAGGGCCTGACTTTGGAGCATATCGCATATCCCGCCGATGATCAGCTGGCCGCAAGAGCCGAGGCCATTCGGGCCGTACGTACGTTGTAGATTCTATGAAAACAACGCAAAAGGCTGGAACCCAAACGGATTCCAGCCCTTTCAGTTAGCTTAGCGAAACGCTATTCAGCTCACTCGGCCTTCTCGGCGTCAGCGGCTTCCTCAGCGGGAGCCTCAGCCTCAGCGGCGGCGGTCTCCTCGACCGGAGCCTCAACAGCCTCAGCAGCCTCAGTGGCCTCAGCCTCAACGGCCGGAGCTTCTCCTTCGGCAACCTTGGCGGCGGCTTCAGCTTCCTTCACAACAGCCTTCTTGGCAACCGGCTCGGTGACGAGCTCGATCACAGCGGCCGGAGCGGCATCGCCAACGCGCGGAGCGATCTTGACGATACGGGTGTAGCCACCTTCACGCTGCTCCATCTGCTCGGCAATCTGGGTGAACAGGATGTGCACCACGGACTTGTTGCGGATGACGCGCATCACGCGACGGCGGGAGTGCAGATCACCACGCTTGGCGAAGGTGATCAGGCGCTCTGCCAGCGGACGAAGGCGCTTGGCCTTCGGCAGCGTGGTGGTGATGCGGCCGTTCTGGAACAGGCTGGTCGCCATGTTTGCCAGCATGAGGCGCTCGTGTGCGGGGCTGGAAGCCAGACGCGGGCCCTTCTTAGGTGTAGGCATTGGGTTTACTCCTTATATGTCCGTTCTTCAGGCAAGCAGGTGGCATATGCCCGAACATCTGCTTGCCTAGTGAACGAACGATTGGTCAAAGAGGCAGATCACTCGTCTTCCGGCGAGAAGAACGTGCCACCTTCGAGATTATTGGTATCGAAGGCCATCGGCGAGGACTTGAGCTCAGGCCCAAGGTCTGCAGCTTCTCCTTGACCTCATCGATTGACTTCATACCGAAATTGCGGATGTCGAGCAGGTCCTGCTCGGTGTGGGAGACAAGCTCACCGATGGTGTGGATGCCTCGCGCTTGAGGCAGTTGTAAGAACGCTGCGTCAGGTTGAGGTCCTCAATCGGAACGGCCATCTCGGGGTTGGTCTCCTCGGCCACCGGGGCCGGACCGACCTCGACGCCTTCAGCCTGGGCGTTGAGCTCACGGCACAGGCCGAAGAGCTCCACCAAGGTGGAACCGGCGGAAGCCACCGCGTCACGCGGGGAGATGGCGGGCTTGGTCTCCACGTCCAGGATGAGCTTGTCGAAGTCCGTGCGCTGTTCCACACGGGTGGCCTCGACCTTGTAGCTCACCTTGAGTACCGGGGAGTAGATGGAATCAACCGGAATACGGCCGATCTCATCGTTGTCCTGCTTGTTCATCTGGGCAGGAACATAGCCACGGCCACGCTCGACAGTGAACTCGATCTCGAGTTCGCCATCGTCGGCGAGGGTAGCGATGTGCTGCTCCGGGTTGGCAATGGTGACGCCGGCCGGCGGGGTGATGTCCCCAGCCACGGCTTCGCCCTTGCCGCTCTTGCGCAGATACATGACCACAGGCTCGTCGTATTCGCTGGTGAGCACGATGCCTTGATGTTCAGCAGGATCTCGGTGACGTCTTCCTGGACACCCGGCAGAGTGGTGAACTCATGCAGGGCACCGGAAATACGCACGGAGGTCACGGCAGCACCCGGGATGGAGCTCAGCAGCGTGCGACGCAGCGAGTTGCCGAGCGTGTAGCCGAAGCCAGGCTCGAGCGGCTCGATGGTGAAGCGGGAGCGCTGCGGATTCAGAGATTCCTCGGTAAGAGTCGGACGCTGTGCAATAAGCACTGTGGTTATCCTTTCAGCTTGAACTCGGTGGTGCACTCACCGGTCAGGCGGTTTTGGATGGATTTGGTATTGCTGAGTGCTCAGACGCGACGACGCTTCGGAGGACGAACGCCGTTGTGGGCTTGCGGGGTGACGTCGGTGATGGAACCAACCTCGAGGCCCGCAGACTGCAGGGAACGGATGGCGGTTTCACGACCGGAACCCGGGCCTTGACGAACACGTCGACCTTCTTGACGCCGTGTTCCATCGCCTTGCGGGCGGCGGACTCGGCAGCCATACCAGCGGCGTACGGCGTGGACTTACGGGAGCCCTTGAAGCCGACATCGCCACCGGACGCCCAGGACACCACGGCGCCGGACGGATCGGTGATCGAAATGATCGTGTTGTTGAAAGTGGACTTGATGTGAGCCTGGCCGACCGGGACCGACTTGCGGTCGCGACGACGGGGCTTACGAGCGGCTTGCTTAGCGCTGCCATTGACCCTCGTTTCCTAGTAACGAACTTGTTGTTGACGTTCGGGCGATGGGATGAAAATCATCCCGTGGCCCGAATCATGCCACCGACTACTTGGTGGCCTTCTTCTTTCCGGCGACCGTGCGCTTCGGGCTTGCGGGTACGAGCATTGGTCTTGGTGCGCTGGCCGCGCACAGGAAGTCCCTTACGGTGACGCTGGCCTTGGTAGCAGTTGATCTGAATCTTGCGACGAATATCTGCATCGACTTCACGACGCAGGTCACCCTCGATCTTGTAGTTGGCTTCGAGGTAGTCACGCAGCGTAATCAGCTGCTCGTCGGTGAGATCCTTGACGCGGATGTCCGGGCTAATACCGGTCGCGGCAAGCGTTTCCTTGGCACGAGTGCGACCCACACCGAAAATGTAGGTGAGGGCGATCTCGATGCGCTTCTCATTGGGGATGTCGACTCCGGCAAGACGTGCCATTGCGATTCCTTCTTGTTGCCGTAGGTCTTGCACCCGCTCGCCCGGTTACCCGGCACGGGCCTACGTACCCGTGGTTCAGTGTCGTTCCCTTGCGGGAAGCACTGTGAGAGAGTGCCTTATTTACTTAGTGCCGCTGGAGAATCTGCTCTCAGCCCTGACGCTGCTTGTGGCGCGGGTTGACGCAGATCACCATGACGCGGCCGTGACGGCGGATCACGCGGCAGTTTTCGCAGATCCTCTTCACGCTAGGGCTGACCTTCATGGTTATCCTTTTCTTGTGTACCTTTACTTGTAACGGTACGTAATGCGTCCGCGGTTCAGGTCGTAAGGGCTCATTTCGAGCACGACACGATCCTGCGGCAGAATACGAATGTAGTTCTTACGCATTTTGCCGGAAATCGTGGCGAGCACGATGTGCTTGTTTTCGAGTTCAACGCGGAACATCGCGTTAGGCAGTGCTTCCACGACCTGTCCTTCGACTTCAATCACACCGTCTTTTGCCATGTGCCTCTAGTCCTATTCCGTTGGATGATTACTATGGCATATCCGAAGACACACCAACTGTCAACTATATACGCACATACCCCTGTACGAACACTCGGCGTGTCGCACAGGGGTATGGAAACGTTGATGTGGTATTTCGGCATCACTCCGGCTTGTTGCCCGGGCTGCCGAACCTACTACTCGAGGTGGCTGATGATACGGCCGCTGATCTCGTCGATGTCGCCGACGCCGTTGACCACGACGAGCAGGCCACGGGCCTCGTAGATGTCGAGCAGCGGAGCGGTTTCCTTCTCATAGGTCTCCAGGCGCTTGGCGATGGCCTCCGGAGTGTCGTCAGCGCGGCCCTGCTCGGCGGCGCGCTTCTTCATACGCTCCAGCAGCACGTCGCGGGCGGCTTCGAGGGCCACCACGTGGTCGAGCGGAGTGTCGAGGTCGGCGAGCATCTCGTCGAGAGCGGTGACCTGGGCGGCGTTACGCGGGTAGCCGTCGAGGATCCAGCCGTTCTTGCAGTCTTCCTTGGCCAGACGATCCTTGACGATCTTGTTGGTCAGGGAGTCCGGAACCAGCTCGCCCTTGTCGGTGTAGCTCATCGCCTCAAGGCCGAGTTCGGTCTTGTTCTTGATGTTGTAGCGGAAGATGTCGCCGGTGGAGATGGTGGGGATGTTGAAGTGTTCGGCGAGCAGAGCAGCCTGGGTGCCCTTGCCCACGCCCTGGGGGCCCATGATGAGCAGACGCATGGTGGTCTCCTTTTATGTCGGTTATTAATACGGTTTTGGCTCCCTTGGTTAAGGGAGCCATTGAGTTATATGCGGAAGAAAGATTGCTCCATCGTGAACAGTCCACTGGACTGTTCCACTCCTCGCGCGGCCGCCTGCCCATTGCGGACGGCCGCTGCCAAGCGGGCGTCAGCCCTCTTTGTGGTCCACGTTTTCGAACAGGAAGCCGGTGTACTGGAACTGTTCGGTCTGGGCCTTGGCCTGGCGCAGGGTGTCGAGGCCCACGCCCGCGATGATCAGGATCGTGGTGCCGCCGAACGGCAGCTTGGCGTTGAGGCCGAGGGCCATGATCAGCACGGTCGGGATCAGGGCCACGAACAGCAGGTAGACGGCGCCGACGGTGTTGAGTCGGTTCATCACGTAGGTCAGGTAGCGGCTGGTGGCGTTGCCGGCGCGGATGCCGGGGATGAAGCCGCCGTACTGCTTCATGTTGTCCGCGGTCTCGTCCGGGTTGAACGTGATCGAGGTGTAGAAGAAGCAGAAGAACACGATCATCAGCGCGTACAGGGCGATGTACCACACGGATGTGGTGTTCGCCAGGTTGGCGTTGATCCACTTGACCCACGACTGGTCGGACTTGCCGAACTGGGCGATCAGGGTCGGGATGGCGAGGATCGAGGAGGCGAAGATCGGCGGGATGACGCCGGACATGTTGATCTTCAGCGGCAGGTAGGTGGAGGAGCCGCCGTACATCTTACGGCCGATCATGCGGCGCGTGTACTGGACCGGCACGCGGCGCTGGCACAGTTCGACGAAGTCGACGAAGATGAGGATGACCACGAGCACGCCCACGACGATGCCGAACTTGAGCCAGTCGCCGTCGGTGCCGTTGGTGCCGTAGCCGATCTCCCACAGCTGCGGCAGGAAGCCGGAGCAGATGGACATGAAGATCAAGATGGACATGCCCTGGCCGATGCCCTTGTCGGTCACGAGCTCGGCCATCCACATGATCAGGCCGGTGCCGCCGGTCATGATGAGGACCATGACCACGAGGTTGAACACGGAGCCGTCCGGGATGACCTGGTCGCACTGGTAGTTGAACAGGGCGCCGGAGCGGGCGGTGACCAGGATGGTGGTGGACTGGAGCACGGCCAGGCCGATGGTCAGGTAACGGGTGTACTGGGTGAGCTTGGCCTCGCCGGACTGGCCCTCCTTGTGCAGGGCCTCGAAGCGGGGGATGACCACGCGCAGCAGCTGCACCACGATGGACGCGGTGATGTACGGCATAACGCCCAGCGCGAAGATAGACAGCTGGAGCATGGCGCCACCCGAGAAGAGGTTCACCAGTCCGATGAAGTTCTCCTGGGAGGCGCTGCCGATGGTGGCCATGCACTTGTTCACCACGTTGTAGTCCACGCCAGGGGTCGGAATGAACGAACCGATGCGGTAGACGATGATGATGAACAGGACGAAGAGAATCTTCTTCCTCAACTCTTTGGTTTTCAGGGCCTGGATTAGTGTCCTCACCTAGATTTCCTCCCAATAGCGCGCCAATCGCGCGAAATACACAAACTAACGAACGAGCATAGTCTAAAGTGCCTACTTCGGCCACTTCATGTCTCGCGAATGTTACCTGAATTATGCTCCGTCGTACTGAACGGGGGGAAGCATACTCAAAACGATCATTGTGTTGAGACTGCTTCTCTGCACTCAGAACAACAATTTTTTAGAAAAGGGAACCCCCGTCCACCTATTGGCGGGCGGGGGTTGTACAGCCTATTGCGCTCCCCGTAGGACTAATCAGTCCTCGGAAACGGAACCGCCGGCGGCCTCGATCTTGGACTTGGCGGAAGCCGAAACCTTAACACCCTTGAGGGTGAAAGCCACGGTGGTCTCGCCGTCGCCCAGAACCTTCACCGGAGCGTTGTCACGAACAGCGCCCTTGGCGATCAGGTCGGCCACAGCAACCTCGCCGCCCTCGGGGAAGAGCTCCACGAGACGAGCGATGTTGATGACCTGGAACTCGACCTTGAACGGGTTCTTGAAGCCACGAAGCTTCGGCAGGCGCATGTACAGCGGCAGCTGGCCGCCTTCAAAGCCCGGACGCACGTGGTTGCGCTTCGTCTGGCCCTTGGCGCCACGACCGGAGGTCTTACCCTTGGAGCCTTCACCGCGGCCCACACGGGTGCGGTCCTTCTTGGCACCCGGGGCGGGCTTCAGGTCGTGCATCTGCAGGATTTCGTTATCTGCCATAATCAGTCAACCTCCTCAACGGTGACCAGGTGACGCACGGCGTTCACCAGACCACGGTTGGCCGGGGTGTCCTCGCGGACAACGGTCTTACCGATCTTGTTGAGGCCGAGGGTCTTGACGGTGGCGCGCTGAGCGGGGTACGGTTCACGATGCGTGGTGCAGGGTAATCTTCAGGTTCTTAGCCATGAGTATCACTCACCATCCTTCTCTTCGGCGGCCTTAGCGGCAGCAGC
>ENA-OQHA01000647-OQHA01000647.1-human-gut-metagenome-genome-assembly--contig:-NODE-647-length-16558-cov-4.985515_pt1 | contig 16558 bp, 20 predicted proteins | sample MGYA00242558_ERZ504707 | MGnify/ENA primary metagenome ERZ504707 (study PRJEB26092, sample SAMD00036197) | human gut metagenome | host: Homo sapiens | study: EMG produced TPA metagenomics assembly of...
GTCCGTGTGTCCCACCCACTGGCTATTAGTCTCCTACATTCCTTATTTTCAAAATCTTGCTCATAACCATTCTTTTGTTTTCGTCGGGATGTCCCTTCACAAAAATACATTATCTCAGCCAATTGGCCGCACGTGAGCAGGCAAAATCCGTAAAAACGGTACGACCTTCCGTGGTATTGTTACGCCCTTCTGCCCGTGTCGGGGTAATTTTGCCGTATCAAGAAAACAAGAAAGATGGATAAACCAATAGACATTCCCGCCAATTTATACGAGGATGAAGTGGTCTGCTTCATGGCCGACCGTTATCGCACGACTACGGAAAGAGTGATGCAATGTTTTTAGTGCAGGAAACCGGGATTCCCGTGCCTGAAAAGGAAAGCCTCCCTTTCCGCCTGACGGATAACGAAATGGAAATTTTACGAGAGTTGTTGAGCCGTAGTGGCTCGTAAAAAAGATTCAGATTATGGATAGAAGAGATTTTTTGAAGATGTCGTCTGTAGCCGCCTTTTCCGCGGTATGTGCATGGACCGGTGTATCGAAGGTTTTCTCCCAGTCATCGGATGGTAAGGGGCAGTCTGTACGTGGAGATATGGAACATCGCAATCTGGGCGGACTGGATGTATCGGCTATCGGGCTGGGCTGTCTTCCCATGGTGGGCTACTATGGTGGACGGTATGAAAAGAAGGATATGATTACCTTGATTCGTCGGGCTTATGATCAGGGAGTTACTTTTTTCGATACGGCAGAGGTGTACGGCCTTATACCAGTGAAGAGTGGGTAGGCGAGGCACTTGCTCCTTTTCGTGACAAAGTAAAAATCGGTACGAAGTTTGGTTTCGGGGTGGAAGAGAAACAGCCCACGGCCTTGAATAGTCGTCCTGACCATATTCGCCGGGCTGTGGAAGGTTCATTGCGACGCTTGCGTACGGATCACATAGACTTGCTTTATCAGCACCGTGTGGACCCGAAGGTGCCGATGGAGGAGGTAGCAGACACGGTAAAGAACCTGATGCAGGAAGGAAAAGTCTTGCACTGGGGATTGTCGGAAGCCAGTGCACGTTCTATTCGTCGGGCACATGCCGTTTGTCCGCTTTCGGCCGTACAGAGCGAGTATGCCATCTGGTGGCGCGAACCGGAGACCAAAATATTCCCTACGCTGGAAGAACTGGGCATTGGTTTTGTTCCATATTGTCCGTTGGGAAGGGCCTTTCTTACGGGAGTGATTCATGAGGAAAGCCGTTTTGAGAAACCTGATAGGCGGGCCACATTGCCGCAATTCACGCCTGAAGCCTTGAAGCATAATATGTCGCTTGTGTCACTTGTGCGTAAATGGGCAGCTCGAAAGAATATTACTCCTGCCCAGTTTGCCTTGGTGTGGATGCTTTCGCGTAAGTCATGGATTGCTCCCATCCCTGGCACAACGAATCCGAACCACCTCGATGATTTCCTGGGGGCGGCTCATGTGCGGCTTACGGCTTACGAGATGGAGGAATTTGAGAGGGAGTATGCACAAATAGACCTTATGGGGCATCGTGCCGATCCGTTTACCGAGAGTCAGATTGATAAGTAACAGAAATAATAAGAATGCTATGCTAAAATTTATTCAGTATGTATGTTTGTTGTTCCTTGTGTGCTCCTGTAGCACGAGGAATGAAGAAAGTGTGATATTGCAAAATGAAACGGATATGGAAAAGAAAAATTTAGGTTCGGTACTGGCGCTTTATCCCAAACCGATGACGGTGGTTGGGGCGGTAGTCAATGAAAAAGTAAACTGGCTTGTAGTGGGACATACTGGAATTATTGGGCATGACCGTATTCTTCTGAGTATGAGTAAACATCATTATACCAATCAGGGAATAAGGAGGTCAAAGAAATTGTCTGTAAACCTTGTGAGCCGTGAAATGTTGCCTGCGGCTGATTATGTGGGAAGTGTAAGTGGAAATTCGGTGGATAAATCGACGGTGTTTGACTATCATTTTGGAGAGAATGGTACTCCGGTTATTGACAAATCACCATTAACCATGGAATGTGATGTGGTGGATATTTATGAAACCGAGGGATTTGACAATTTTATTTGTTCCATAGCTAATACCTATGCAGCTCCAGAAGTGCTCGGTCAAGATGGGAAACTGGATTATACCCGATTGAAACCTGTGTTGTTTGAGTTTCCGACGTACTCGTATCTTGCTACGGGAGAAATAATCGGCAAGTGTTTGAACTTAGACAAAAAGCCCGGCATGTGTGCCAAACTTCCGATGTCGCCCGATGGTATTGTGAGGTTATCGAAAATAGAAGTGTATCCGGAGTTTATAAAGGAATATATGCAGTGTGCGGTGGAAGTGGGTGAGATTTCATTACGCACTGAACCGGGGGTATTGACCATGTATGCCGTTGCCGAAAAGGAAAATCCGTGTAAGGTTACGATTCTTGAAACCTATGCAAGTGAGCAGGCTTATAAATTACATATTGCATCGGAGCATTTTCAGAAATATAAACAAGGGACAAGGCACATGATCAAAACGCTGGTGTTATCGGATCAGACTCCTCTTAATCCGCAGAGTCAGGTTAATAACTTCATTCAATAGAAGCGATTGAATCTTTATAATACAGAATCTCCTCACAAACCCATGCATCGTGGTGATTTGTGAGGAGATTTTGTATTTATTTCGGTGCCTTGCGGTAGAGATAAATCGCAATGAACAGATACAGGATGTTCGGAATCCACACGGCCAGGTTCGGATGCGCATTTCCGTTGATGGCGAAGGTGGACGAGATGGTCTGGAACAGGATGTAGGAGAAGCTCAGTGCGATACCGATTCCCAGATGAAGTCCCATACCTCCTTTCCGTTTTTGTGACGAAAGCGAGAGCCCGATGACCGTCAGGATAAAGGCCGCAAACGAGGTGGCGATGCGCCGGTAGTATTCCACTTCGAACACCTTGATGTTGGCGAAGCCTCGTTGCTTCTGCTTGTCGATGTATTCCCGTAGCTGGGGACTGGTCATCGTTTCCTGCTGGCCGCGCGTGATGAGGAAGTCCTGCGGCTCCATGTTGATGATGGAGTCCATACGCTCTCCTCGGGTAATGGTTTCACGCATGCCCTTCATCTCACGAATCATGTAGTCCTTGATTATCCAGCGGTGCACGGTGGTGGTGTCGTACGTAATACGGCGGGCCGTGAGGTGCGATACCAGCTTGTGGTCTTCAAACTTGTCGAGCGAGAAGCGGTAAGCCGTCTTGTTGTAGTCCTCGTAGCGCTCCATGTAGCAATGACACCCGTATCTACCTCCAGCTGGATGTTGCGCACATAGTCTGCCCGCTTCTTGTTCTTGTACACTTGCTCAAACTTCAGTCGGGTGACGCTACCGGTAGGAATCACCTCGGTACTCAGCACGTAGGTGACCAGTGCGATGATGGCGGCCGAAATCATGTAGGGCACCATCAGGCGCTTGAAGCTCATTCCGGTGGAGAACATGGCGATAATCTCGGAGTTCTCTGCCAGCTTCGACGTGAAGAAAATCACGGCAATGAATACGAACAACGGACTGAAGAGGTTCGTGTAATAAGGAATGAAGTTCAGGTAATAGTCGAAGATGATGGCACTGATAGGCGCCTTGTTGTTGATGAAGTCGTCAATGTTTTCATTGATGTCGAACACCACGGCGATGGAGATAATCAGGGCGATGGCAAAAAAGTAGGTGCCCAGGAACTTCACGATGATGTACCTGTCCAGCCGTTTCAACCATTTCTTCTTGAACGGGTTTCCTTTTAAATTTTTCAGTTGTTCCTTTCCGGCTTGCAGGTAGGAACGGAACAACTGGAACACATTGTGTTTCATATTTATCGTCGTAAACTACAATTACAATCGGGTAGATAAACGTTTCACCATGGCCGGTTCCCAGGTAGAGAAGTCGCCGGCAATGATGTGCTTGCGGGCTTCGCCTACGAGCCAGAGGTAGAAGGCCAGGTTGTGGATGGAGGCAATCTGCATGGCCAGCAACTCCTGTGCGTGGAACAGGTGGCGCAGGTAGGCACGACTATACATCGTGTCTACGTAAGATGCTCCGTCAGCTTCAATGGGCGAGTAGTCGTTCTCCCATTTCTTGTTGCGCATGTTCATGATACCGTCTTTGGTAAAGAGCATGCCGTTTCGTCCGTTACGGGTCGGCATCACGCAATCGAACATGTCCACACCGCGTTCGATGCCTTCCAGAATGTTGACCGGAGTACCTACACCCATCAGGTAGCGGGGCTTGTCCTTAGGCAGAATCTCGTTGACCACCTCAATCATCTCGTACATCTTCTCGGTAGGCTCACCCACGGCCAGTCCGCCGATGGCATTACCGTCGGCATTCTTCGAGGCGATATATTCGGCTGACTGGCGGCGCAAGTCAGGATATACGCATCCCTGCACGATGGGGAAGAGTGACTGGTTGTAGCCGTACTTGGGCTCCGTTTCGTTGAAGCGGGCACAACATCTGTCCAGCCAGCGGTGAGTCAGTTCCATGGACTTCTTGGCGTAGTTGTAGTCGGAAGTACCGGGGGCGCACTCGTCGAAAGCCATCATGATGTCGGCACCGATGGTACGCTCGATGTCCATCACTCGTTCGGGAGTGAACAAATGCTTCGAGCCGTCAATGTGCGAGCGGAACTCCACGCCCTCTTCGCGCAACTTGCGGATGCCAGAAAGAGAAAATACCTGGAAGCCGCCGCTATCGGTCAGCATCGGACGGTCGAATCCGTTGAACTTATGGAGTCCGCCAGCCCCCTCGATGATGTCCAGTCCGGGACGCAGGTAGAGGTGGTACGTGTTTCCCAGGATAATCTGAGCCTTGATGTCGTTCTTCAGCTCGTGAAGATGCACGCCTTTCACCGTACAGTGTGCCCACCGGCATGAAGATAGGGGTCTCAATCTGCCCGTGGTCTGTTGTAATCAGACCAGCGCGGGCATTCGATTTGGGGTCCGTATATTGTAATTCAAATTTCATTGTGCAGGGTTTTCTTTGTTTTTATCTTCTTTGATGGTAAAGTCGATGGCATCGGCCACCTTCTCGTCGGTCAGTGCCAGGCGGAGCACCTCCTTGATGTCCTTCACGTAGTGGAAAGTCATTCCGGTGAGGTACATCGGCTGGATTTCATTGATGTCCTTGCGGTTTTCCTCACATAGGATGATGTCCTTGATGCCGGCACGTTTGGCCGCCAGGATTTTTTCCCGGATACCGCCTACGGGAAGCACCTTTCCACGAAGGGTGATTTCACCCGTCATGGCCAGGTTGGCTTTCACCTTGCGCTGGGTAAGTGCAGAAGCCAGTGAGGTGACCATGGTGATACCGGCAGAAGGTCCGTCTTTCGGAATAGCTCCTTCCGGCACGTGGATATGGATGTTCCAGTTGTCGAAGATACCTTCGGGCAAATCCAGCAGGTGGCTATGTGCTTTCAGGTACTCCAGTGCCAGCATGGCCGATTCCTTCATTACCGAGCCCAGGTTACCGGTCAGGGTCAGTTGTCCCTTTCCACGGCTCAGGCTGGTTTCTACGAACAGAATCTCACCGCCTACGGCCGTCCAGGCCAGTCCCGTCACTACGCCGGCATATTCGTTGCCCTGGTATTTGTCGCGGGAATATTCCTGTGCGCCGAGGAACTTCTCGATGTCTTTCGGCTTCAGCTCATGTGTGCCGGTAAACTCATCGCTGGCAATTTCCAGTGCGATTTTACGCATCACCTTGCTGATTTTCTTTTCCAGTTCACGCACACCGCTTTCACGGGTATAGTTCTCGATGATGTATTCAATGGCCGCCTTGCTGAACTTCACGTGTTCCTTCTTCAGTCCGTTCTTCTCCATCTCTTTCGGAATGAGGTGACGGCGGGCGATTTCAATCTTCTCTTCGGTGATGTAACCGCTCACTTCAATCAGCTCCATACGGTCGAGCAACGGCGATGGGATGGTACCAGGTTGTTGGCCGTAGCGATGAACATGATGTTCGACAAGTCGTAGTCAATGTCAACGTAATTGTCGTGGAACGTGTTGTTCTGTTCCGGGTCGAGCACTTCCAGCATGGCCGAACTCGGGTCGCCGTGGCTATCGCTGCTCAACTTATCAATCTCATCCAGAATGATGACCGGATTCGATGTTTCCGCTTTGATCAGGCTCTTGATGATACGTCCCGGCATGGCACCGATGTACGTCTTGCGGTGACCGCGGATTTCGGCTTCATCGTGCACGCCACCCAGTGACATACGTACGTATTTCCGTTTCAGAGCCGTGGCGATGGAACGTCCCAAAGAAGTCTTTCCTACTCCCGGAGGACCGTAGAGGCAGATGATCGGCGACTTCAGGTCACCTTTCAGCTTCAGCACGGCCAGGTGCTCCAGAATACGTTCTTTCACCTTCTCCAGTCCGTAATGCTCTTTATCGAGTATCTTCTTGGCATTCGGAATGTCGATGACATCCTGTGTATACACGCCCCACGGAAGTGAGAGCAATGTCTGAAGATAAGTCAGTTGCACGTTATAGTCGGGCGATTGCGGGTTGATACGTTCCAGTTTGGACAACTCACGCTCGAAAGTCTCTTTTACTTCCGGTTTCCAGCGTTTCTTTTCTCCCTTCTTGCGAAGTTCGTCAATTTCGTCATCCTGTCCGTTGCCCAGTTCATCCTGAATGTTCTTGATTTGTTGCTGGAGGAAGTACTCACGTTGCTGGCGGTCGAGTTCCTCGCGTGTACGCATCTGGATGCTCTGTTTCAGAGTGGCCAGCTGGATGTACTTGTTCAGCAACTGGATAAGGCGGTACAACCGATCTTTCAGATTGTTCGTTTGAAGCAATTCGTACTTCTCATTGATAGGGAAGGGGAAATTGCCGGAAATGAAGTTGACCAGCACCTCGTTGTTGTCCAGGTTCTTTAAGGCGAAAGAAGTGTCGGGCGAAATTTCATCGGATAATTCAATTACCTTGCACTCAACTCCTTGCAAGTGTCAATCAGTGTCTTGAATTCATCGGATTTCTCGTCCTTCATGTCCTCCTCAATCACCGAAACCTTACCCTTCAGGAAGGGACGGGTGGAAGTGATTTCTTCCAGTTGTACCTTCGGACCCGTAGCCTGAAGGATGGCCGTAATGGTTCCTCCCGGCATTTCGAACACCCGGAGTACCTTACCGATTACCGCAATGGGGAACAAATCCTTCTGCTTGGGCGAGTCTACCTCGCTCACCTTCTGCGTGGTAATGATGATAGGCTCTTTGCTTTGAAGTGCCTGGTTGACTAATTTCAATGTGGGTTGCCGGCCTACGCTGACGGGCATGACAATAGAGGGAAATATCATAAGGTTGCGCAGGGGCATGACGGGCAATTCTCCCGTGAGGTCATCCGTTGCATTGTCCACCGGAAGCGTTTCAATTTCTGCCATCATCGGAATGTCATTACCTTCTGCACTTACCAGAATCTCGTTGTTTTTTGTCTTTTTTACCATACTTGTTTTCTCTTCTGAATTAAGAAGCTTTTTTATTACTCAAAAACGGCACAAAGTTAATCATTCCGCATGTAATTTGGAAACTATTTGTGTCAAATACCTCTTTTATTATGTAAAATAATGGCAGGTTGAAGCGTTTTCTATGGGGATTTCACTATTTTTGGCGTAAATTTTTAGACATAAGTTATGCCAAATCCATATTTTCAATTCAAGCAATTTGTAGTTTTTCATGATAAGTGTGCCATGAAGGTAGGCACCGACGGCGTGCTGGTCGGCGCATGGGCGCAAGTGGACGGGGCACGGAAGGTGCTTGACATTGGTACCGGAAGCGGATTGATTGCCTTGATGTTGGCCCAGCGGAATCCGGATGCCTTTGTAACCGCCGTTGATATTGACGAAGCGGCCGTGGAGCAGGCCCGTGAAAACGTGGCCCGTACGCCCTGGTCTGACCGGATGGAGGTAGAGCGGCTTGATATACGGAAGGCACCGGAAGAATGGAACGGGTGTTTTGATGCCATCGTGTCGAATCCTCCGTATTTTGTGGAGTCCGTGAAATGCCCTCAGGCACAGAGAAATACGGCCCGGCATACCGATGAACTGGACTTTTACGCTTTGTTATCGAAAGTCTCGGTTTTGTTGTCCGAAAAAGGTAGTTTTTCGGTGGTACTTCCGGCTACGGCATCGGCCGATTTTGTGGCTTTAGCCTCGGGAAAGGTTTGCATCTTTTGCGGCAGACCTGGGTGCATCCCCGCCAGGAATTGCCCGCCAAGCGTGTGCTGATGGCGTTCGTGAAGCATCCTTGTGCGCAGACGGAAATCACGCACCTTCCCATCGAGACGGAGCGTCATGTCTATACACCGGAGTTTAGTGAACTGGCCAGAGATTTCTATCTGGCCTTGTAAGATGAAATGATTATTTCTTCGACAAGCGTCTCAGGATGTGATGGTTCAGCATCAGGAGTTGCTTGTGCTTCTGGCAATGGCCGAAGTGATGGGACGTCGTCCGATAAAGTCGGTGAAGTGCTGGAGAATGTTCAGCGGGGGAGAAGGCATCTGTTTGGGACGTATCGGCGCGATAACGTGTAGCCCCTGGTGAATGATTTCCACCTTCAGGTCTTTTCCGCCCATCATCGGGTCTCCGTCAAAATGGAACACCCCCTCCTTTGCACGGTGTATGATGATGCTCTTGTCCTTCATCGTTTTGATACGGCTGTTCTGGTCAAGTGTCCGGTTGAACAACTGGAATGAAAGAGAAGGCACATCCAGCACGGTAAACGGCTCCAGCACCGTGATGTCCATCATGCCGTCGGTCAGAGAGGCTTGTGGGGCGATGTAGGCATTGTTGCCATATTGCGATGCATTGGCACAGGCTATCAGGAATGCTTTGTAGCGTACGGTACCCGTAGAGTTTTCTATTTCGTACGTCTCCGGTTGATACGTCAGGCTTTCGTGCAGGGTATTTTCCAGGTAGGTCAGCAGACCTCTTTTTCCGGAATCGGCAAATTTCAGGCTCACGAAGGCATCGAATCCCACTCCGCATGTGCAGAAGAAGGGATGGTTGTCAATGATACCGTAGTCTATTGTCTTTATATTTCCGGCATTGAGCACATTGATGGCCCCCTTCGGCTCCATAGGAATATGAAGATGGCGTGCCAGTCCGTTGCCCGATCCGCATGGAATAATCCCCATCGCGGTATTGGTATGGATAAGCGCCCGTCCTATCTCATTGATGGTACCGTCTCCGCCGATGGCCACTACGATGTCCGTATGTTCGGCGGCGGCGTGTGCGGCTATCTCGGAAGCGTGACCTGCATATTCCGTTTTCCGGATAGAATAATCATATATAGAATGATTCAGTTCTTTTTCAATAAGTCGTAGGATGAATTCCTTTCCGTGAGTGCCGGATATGGGGTTTACCACAAAGGTGATTCGCTTTTTTGTCTCCATAAACCTGTTTCCTTAAAATTTGGGAGTACAAAAATAATATTATCTTTCATAGTTTAGGGTAAATTGCCCCTATAATTGACGTTCTTGTTATTTTTTTTCAGGGATTCGTGTCGGAATTTTGAGTTTTTTGTATCTTTGCACGTTCTTAATGAAAATGATGTAACGAAACGGTTGCAAAAGTAATGAAGTTTAATGTAAGCTGGGATGCTTACCAGATATTAGAATATGGGATTATTACAAGAAAAATTAAGTAAATTCAGAGTACCTCAGATGTACATGGAAAGAGGTGTCTATCCGTACTTTCGTGAAATAGACAGTGCCCAGGATACAGAGTCATGATGGACGGAAAGAAAGTATTGATGTTCGGTTCAAATTCCTATATGGGTCTGACTCATGATCAGAGAATCATCGACGCGGCTATTGCTGCTACTCGCAAATATGGTACAGGATGCGCGGGTTCTCGTCTGTTGAATGGAACGCTGGATATTCATGTAGAACTTGAAAAAGAACTTGCAGAGTTCGTCGGTAAAGATGAAGCATTGTGTTTCTCTACCGGATTTACGGTTAATGAAGGTGTGATTCCTCAGTTGGCCGGACGTGGCGATTACATCATTTGTGATGACCGTGACCATGCTTCTATCGTGGACGGACGTCGTCTTTCTTTTGCTACCCAGCTGAAGTATAAACACAACGACATGGATGCCCTGGAAAAAGAGCTCCAGAAGTGTGAACCGGATGCCATCAAACTGATTGTGGTGGATAGCGTGTTCTCTATGGAAGGTGATTTGGCTAACTTGCCGGAAATCGTTCGCCTGAAGAAGAAATACAATGCCAGCATCTACGTGGACGAAGCACATGGTCTGGGTGTGTTTGGAAGACAGGGACGAGGCGTGTGCGACCATTTCGGCGTAACGGAAGACATCGACCTGATTATGGGTACATTCAGTAAATCACTCGCTTCTATCGGTGGTTTCGTGGCAGGTGACAAGGACGTAATCAACTGGTTGCGCCACAATGCCCGCTCTTATATATTCCAGGCAAGTAACACACCGGCTGCTACGGCTGCAGCAAGAGAAGCCATCCATATTTTCAAGACAGAACCGGAACGTCAGGAACGTTTGTGGAAAATCACCAACTACTCTCTGAAACGTTTCCGTGAGTCAGGCTTTGAAATCGGTGAAACAGAAAGTCCGATTATTCCTTTGTACGTACGCGACACGGACAAGACTTTCGAAGTAACCAAGCTGGCCTTCGACGAAGGAGTGTTCATCAATCCGGTAATTCCTCCAGCTTGTGCTCCTCAGGATACGCTGGTGCGTTTTGCATTGATGGCTACTCACACCAAAGAACAGGTGGACTTCGCTATTGAAAAATTGATTAAGTGTTTCAAACAATTGGATATACTTAAATAATCACATTTTTACATTGACCTTTTTAAGGAATTGAAAGGAGGTATTTACTATGGGAGCTGCCGGTAATAAAAAACCGAAGGGTATGCATAAAAAACATGCTCCGGCTTATCAAGTAGAAGAGGCCATTCATGAAAATGACCTGAAAAAAGGAAAAAAGAAATAAATCCGTAGCGGATTTATCGAGAAAGGGTTATATTTAGAGCATCTGATGCCTTATGGCAAAAGCTCGGATATAACCCTTTTTGTATGTATGTTTTTAACTTTAATGGAATATGATACTGAATGAAAGAGACAGCGTCATGAACAAGTGTTGCAGGTGGCGCAACAAATGATGACGGCGGCACGTACAGCTCCCAAAGGAAAGGGGGTAGACATTATTGAAGTGGCCATGGTGACGGAAAGCAACATCCGTATCCTTTCTGATACGATGAAGCAGATGTACGAAGACAATGGTTTTAAGTTTTTCCTGCGCGATGCAGATAACATTCTCCAGGCAGAGTGTGTGGTGCTGATAGGTACGCGCTCGCTTCCGCAGGGGCTGGATTGCGGACATTGCGGATATGAACATTGCGGAGACCGCAAAAAGGGAGTGCCCTGTGCCATCAATAGTGTGGATGTAGGAATTGCCATCGGTTCGGCTTGTTCGGTAGCGGCCGACCATCGGTTGATACGCGTGTGATGTTCTCGGCCGGTCTGGCGGCCCAGCAACTGGACTGGCTGGATGGATGCACCCAGGTGTACGCCATACCCGTGAGTGCATCATCCAAAAATCCGTTCTTCGACCGGAAGCCTAAGACAGAATAAATTTTTCAGCCGCGTAGGCCACGCCGTCTTCTTCATTGGACAAAGTGATGAAGTCGGCGTTTTCTTTTACTACCTCCTGTGCATTAGCCATGGCGATACCCAGTCCGGCGTATTGAATCATGGACAGGTCGTTGAATCCGTCGCCGATGGCAATCATTTCCTCACGGGTAAGTCCGATTTCCTTAAGGAGAACGGCCAGCGACTGGGCCTTGTCGATGCCCTTAGGGACCAGTTCCAGGAAGTAAGGCTCTGAGCGGAAAACACCCATGCGGTCCTTCAGATGTTCGTACATCTCTTTCTCCAGCTCGGCCAGTCGGGTCGGTTCGCCCACAATCAGGCATTTGGCAATCGGATGTTTCACGGCATCCAGGAAATTGTCTACCTTCTTTATTTTCATGACATTGAGCAACGCCTCTTTGAGCACATACTCATCGTCCGGTTTCTCGGTCAGTACGTATTCCCCGTCGTAAGTCACAATGGCAAAGTCGTTCTTCTTGGCGCATTCGTAAAGGTAGGGAAGCACATCGTGGTCGAGCAGGTTCTTGTACATCAGCTCCTTCGTTTTCCAGTCGATGATTTCTCCGCCGTTGTAAGCCAGAATGTAGCTTCATATTTTTGCAATTCCAGTTGCTCGGCCAGCGGGGCAATGCCGTACGTGGGTCTTCCCGAGGCCAGTACAATTTTCACTCCTAGCTCCTGAATTTTGAGCAGTGTTTCTTTGGTGTGAGGGGTAATCTTTTTCTGCTTGTTGGTAAGCGTTCCGTCGAGGTCTAATACTAATAATTTATATTTCATAAAGTTATGCTGTAAAATCGAGCGTAAAATTACGGAAAAAAACGAAACTACGGAAATGTAAGAAAAGAAAAGGTGTGGTGAAAAGAAACGGAAGAATTTGACCTGAAACCACTTGGACATTCTGTAATAGAGAAAATGTCAGGGGGATGTGAGGAAACTGTTTGTCCGTATTCTATGTTTCTCAGAGCTAAACTGTATGTTTTCCGGACGGGAAACGTATGTTTCTGCGTTGGAAAACGTATGTCTCCGCTTTGGAAAACATAGAATAAACAAATACGTATTCTTGTCCGTGTGCTTGGGTTTTCAGATGTTTTTTCGTATCTTTCGGAAAGACTTTTAGCTGGAAGTATATGAATATTTACGTAGATTTTTCTTTAAGGTTGTTTGTGGCCGGCCTGATGGGAGTGCTTATCGGGCTTGAGCGGGAGTACCGGGCAAAGGAGGCGGGTTATCGCACGCATTTCCTGGTGGCACTGGGCAGTGCGTTGCTGATGATTGTGTCGCAATACGGCTTTATGGATGTGCTGGAGAAGGACTTGGTGCGCCTGGATCCGAGCCGTCTGGCTGCCCAGGTGGTCAGTGGTATCGGTTTTATTGGGGCGGGTACCATCATCCTGTTGCAGAAGCAGGTGGTGCGCGGACTGACTACGGCAGCCGGTGTGTGGACTACGGCCGGAATCGGACTCGCGGTAGGGTCGGGCATGTATATGATAGGTATTCTGGCTACTTTCCTGGTATTAGCAGGATTGGAGGTTCTCAGCTACTGTTTTAAAAGTATAGGAATGCGAAGCATGATTATCGAGTTTACGGCAGAGAATTCCGAGGCCTTGAAAGCCCTTTCCGGCAAGTTCAGTTCCGAGAATTTTCAGATTACCTCCTACGAGATGAACAAGGTGTATGAGAACAACCATGAAGCCTATCGCATCACAATGGTAATCAGGGCAAAAAGAGTGAATGAGGAAGGATTGCTCTTGATGATGCTTCATGAGTTTCCCGATGTGACGGTGAACCGGATTGTCTGACATAAAACCAAAATACCACCAGAGCCTTTTCTCTGATGGTATTTTGTGTTAGCCGATATAGACATTGACATGTAAAAACAAGCGGTCGTGCTGCTCGTCAATGTCAAAATCTATTTTGTCTTCACGGGCCAGCCATCCGATAGCCGCATTCAGTCTCTGTCTGACAGGCCGGATGCGTGTTTAAGCTTGTCGTACTCCCAGTGGGCATTGTCGGAAAGGAGTTTCCACACGATACCCGCATTTGTTCCGATTTGGTTTTTGTTCATCATAATTCCAAAAAATAATGTAGTTATTGTAATGTAGTAGCTGAGCGAAGATATAAAAATTTGTTGTTGTAACAAATCTTATGCTAACAAAATAATATTGGAATGGCGTGTTTTTCTTTTCTCTTAATTGTTTTAATGATAATATTACAGAAATGTGACAATGCGCCTGCAAATTGCCAGCGTTTTTTATATCGCTTCCCGTACGCTATTCCATTTTTTTCTTATACCTTTGCACATAAGTAAAAAAGACGATTATGAAGAGACATAAGATAAACTGGAGGGTGCCCAAAGGGGCGGAACTGACGGAATTGGACAAGAAAGTGCTGTTTTATCAGGATAAAGGGCATTTGGTTCCGACTCGCCAGTTGATTAAGACTCCGGAACAGATTGAAGGAATTCGTCGTAGCGGCGTAATCAATACGGGAGTGCTCGACTGGTGGAAAGGAAATCCACGCTGGAATGAGTACGGCCGAAATAGACAAGCTGGTGTATGAGTATACCCGGGACCACGGAGCCATTCCGGCAACCTTGGGGTATGAGGGATTTCCGAAGAGCTGTTGTACTTCCATCAATGAGGTGGTTTGCCATGGAATTCCGAGCGAAGAGGAAATTCTGGAAGAAGGCGACATTATTAATGTGGACTGTACGACGATTCTGGACGGTTATTATGCCGACGCTTCACGTATGTTCATTATCGGAAAAACCACTCCGCAGAAAGAAAAACTGGTGCGTGTGGCAAAAGAATGTCTGGAAGTCGGTATGGAAGTAGCCCGTCCTTTCGGCTTTGTGGGAGATATCGGCCATGCCGTAGAGAAACACGCGAAGAAGAACGGATTTTCAGTGGTCCGTGATTTGTGCGGTCACGGTGTGGGAGTAGAGTTCCACGAAGAACCGGATGTAGAACACTTTGGCAAGAAGGGTACAGGTATGTTGCTTGTGCCGGGCATGGTGTTTACCATCGAACCGATGATTAATATAGGAACCTGGGAAGTCTTCACTGACGAAGAAGACGGATGGACCGTGGTGACGGAGGATGAGCTTCCTTCCGCACAGTGGGAACACACTTTCGTAATGACGGAGCAGGGACTTGAAATATTGACCTATTAATAATAGAAGAATGTTATGAGTACAATAATATTAGGAATAGAATCTTCTTGTGATGATACTTCTGCGGCAGTGATAAAGGATGGCGTATTGCTGTCGAGCGTGATTGCCAGCCAGGCGGTGCACGAAGCTTACGGAGGAGTGGTTCCGGAACTGGCCTCACGTGCACATCAGCAGAATATTGTTCCGGTGGTGCACGAAGCATTGAAACGTGCCGGAGTGGCAAAGGAAGATTTGAGTGCCATTGCCTTTACTCGCGGACCGGGTCTGATGGGTTCTTTGCTGGTAGGAGTGTCTTTTGCCAAAGGACTTGCCCGCTCGCTGGATATTCCGATGGTAGAGGTGAATCATTTGCAGGGCCATGTGCTGGCGCACTTTATTCAGGAGCCCGACGGTGAAAACGTACAGCCTAAATATCCTTTTATCTGCCTGCTGGTTTCAGGAGGAAACTCTCAGATTATCCGTGTGAATGCGTATAATGATATGGAAGTGCTGGGACAGACTATCGACGATGCGGCAGGAGAGGCTATCGACAAGTGTTCCAAGGTGATGGGGCTGGGCTATCCAGGTGGTCCGATTATCGACAAGCTGGCGCGTCAGGGTAATCCGGAAGCCTTTAAATTCAGCAAACCGCATATCCCGGGCTATGACTATAGCTTTAGCGGACTGAAAACCTCTTTCCTGTACTCGCTCAGAGACTGGATGAAAGAAGATCCCGATTTCGTAGAACATCATAAGACGGATTTGGCTGCTTCGTTGGAAAAAACGATTGTAGACATTCTGATGGATAAATTACGTAAGGTAGTAAAGGATACAGGCATCAAGGAAGTGGCCGTAGCCGGAGGAGTATCGGCAAACAACGGCCTGCGAAACGCTTTCCGTGAACATGCGAAAAAATATGGCTGGAACATTTTCATACCGAAGTTCGGGTATACTACCGACAATGCGGCCATGATCGCCATTACGGGATATTATAAGTTTTTGGACAAGGATTTTTGCACTATAGACAAACCCGCTTATTCACGGGTAACCATTAAGTAACAATTTAGAGAAAACAGATTATGTCAGTAGAAACCAAAACACTAAGTAAGGAGATAAGTGAAATTTTCTGGAGAGAAGGCTATACATTGGCTACTGCAGAAAGTTGTACGGCTGGTAACGTGGCAGCCATCATAACTGCTATCCCAGGTAGTTCTCGTTTCTATAAAGGTGGGGTTATTGCCTACTCAGATGAGGTAAAGAAAACGCATTTATATGTAAATGCCGAAACACTGGAACAGCATGGGGCGGTAAGTGAAGAAACCGTTGTGGAAATGGTAAAGGGTGCCATCAAGGCTTTGGATGTGGATTATGCAATGGCTACATCCGGAATTGCCGGTCCTGGCGGAGGAAGTCCGGAAAAGCCGGTCGGTACGATTTGGGTAGCAGCCGGAACAAAAGATGCGGTGCTTACAGCTAAATTGACCGAAGATGAAGGCCGTGAGAAAAATATTCAGGCTGCAACGGCAAAAACCCTCCAATTGTTGTTGGAATTATGCCAAAATCAGGGAAAAGAGGAGTAAAAGTTCAATTTATTGGAAAAAGATTTGTTTATATAAAATAAAATCACTTACTTTGCACTCCGTTTGAGAGAACCATGGAATAAAACTATAAAAACTAGATAGAAATGTCGAAAATTTGTCAAATTACCGGAAAGAAAGCCATGATTGGCAACAATGTTTCACACTCTAAGAGAAGAACAAAAAG